>PJTT01000523.1_pt1 | contig 25476 bp, 21 predicted proteins | sample 1512261 | NCBI WGS metagenome assembly PJTT01 (sample SAMN08177685, study PRJNA422409) | Soil metagenome, whole genome shotgun sequencing project. | isolation source: Soil (2) enriched on wood chips | place: USA: Madison | collected 2015-01-15
GCTATGGGCAGTAGAATACAACAGGATGCAATTTGCTTATAGTAACTATCGAATACCAACAGAGGCTTATCTGGCCGAAACTGGCTACAGCTTTGGGTTTTTAGGCGACAAGCGCAAAACACTCCAACTTAACGCTGCGCTTACAGGCATTGCTGGTTTTGAATTCATCAACAAGGGAAAGGCATTGCTTCATGATGGCGCTGTCATTCAAAATAGCGGTGGCTTTGTTTACGGTGGAGCAGGTCGCTTGTCACTAGAGACCTTCCTCAACGATCAAGTCGTTTTATTGCTGCAAACCAAAGCCAGAATGCTTTGGGGTACTTCTTTACAACAGTTTCGCCCTTCATTGGGATTGGGACTAAGGTTTAACTTTTAATCAATTTAAGATGAACATACTTAATTATATTTTTCAGAAATTATGTTATACGATATTGGTTTTGGTATTGGGTTTTGTACTGTCTTCCTGTAATAAAGATAAACTGGATATTGAACAGAATTTTCCATTTGAGTTGGAAGTAATGCCTGTACCAAAAGACATCGCTATTGGCAACACAATAGAAATCAGATTGCGTATAATTCCTTCAGGCGACTTTGCCGATACAGAATATTTTCTGCGATACTTTCAATTTGATGGCGTAGGGGAGTTGAGGTATTATGATGAACGTCCTTATCAGCCTAATGATTTGTATCCGTTGTCAGAGAAGCAATTCAGATTGTATTATACTTCCACGTCCGTCGTCTCTCAATCATTTAACGTATGGGTGTCTGATAATTTCGGGAATGAAAGACAATTGAATTTTCAGTTTAATAACAAAGATTAAGACGTTATCGGTTAAGCAGCCTGAATAGGTTGCAAGTCATCTGATACAGCATTTACAATACGTTTAACCAGAGCGGTTCAATAAATATTCATCATGATATTTACTGAACCGCTTTCTGTTGTATAAGATTACTATCGTAAAAAAAATGAACAATAAATCAATAAGCTTCTACAAGACCATCTAAAACAGATACTATAGCTTTCAAAAGTTCAATATCAACTGTCTTATGCAAATCAGTAGTTTCATTGATTACTCTATACTTGCCATCATCATCCTTTTCAAAGACTAGCTCATGCCCGTTTACTATTATATAGAATTTGTAAGTGTATCCAAATGTAGAAAGTCGTCCTTTCAAGTTTAGCTCCTCACTTTTGTATTTGACAGGGAGATCGAAATAATGTTCCATGATGTGTGAATACAAATGTAGGAGATTGTATTTACAACATTGTCGCAGACATTTAAATAATAAACTTGAAGAAGGCTTATGAAAAGATTTTAATACGAGTCGTTATTAGGAGCAAGCAACCTATTTGTTAAATTGGTTGCACCTTTTATAACCAAAAGATAGTACCGAGCAGGTATGGTCTTTCGGTTTTTTATTTAATTTTTTTGACTAAAAACTTTAGAAGCATTTAACCAAGGGGATGCAGACATCCCGGCATCAATAAGACTGCAACCTGTTTGCCAAATTGTGCAGGAAGCAGTTTGCGAATGGAGGCAAGAATTTGGTAAAGTGGTTGCACCAAATAACACAAAAATCCCTTTCCGACCAAAGGAAGGAAGGGTGTTTTTTGTCGCCGTCAAAATAACTGCAATATTTTAATTATACAACTGAATGGGTATTTAACCTTGTAACTATTTTAAGATGGCTGCCCCGAAAGGCAGCCAATTTTTTTAATTCAGTTGTAGCACTTCTGCTCCGTCCTTTTCAAATGAGGTACACAATTCAAAAGCCTTTTGAGTCTTTAGCTGTGCTGTTCCTCCCATGACAATGCTTTGCAGTTTTGCTTCTTCGTTCTTGTAATTTCTTACATTTTGATAGTAACCTGTTACGGCGTTGTAAGCCCCGAACAACGTGCCTTTCGTGGTGTTCATCTGCTGACTTTCGCTTATCATTGCATAGGCGAAAACATCTTCAACCGTATTTTTAAATACAGTAGAAATTTCATCATCTTCGCCTTTTCTTAGCAGGTCAAAAGTTTCTTTGTTAGGACAAAGGGCAAGCTGTATCAGCTTTTTCACTTCGTTGTCCGTAACCCTCACTTTTGCCCATTGGTTGAATTTGGTTTCCAACTGGACACTTAATGTGTTCGCTAATCCCATAACCTTATGGGCGTCTTCCAATCGTTGTTTTGCACCTGCAGTATGCCTGATGCGTACAACATTGCTCATATTACGGAGCGATGCGTTAAGCGTGTTTTGACATACAATTCTTACGGGTGTAAATGCCGCTGTTATACTGCCGCTGCCATCATGGGAAGTGGTAAGGAAGATATATTTTTCTGTAACATCGTCACCATTACCTACACGTATGTAGTCTGGCAATTTTGCTGTAATAAAAATGCGTTCACCGTTTCCCAACGCTCCTGCGGTTTCATATAAGATACCCTCGTCACCACCTACAATAGCATCAAAAAAAGAGAATGCTTCACGGTTCTGCACGATTTGGTAATCCTTGCCCACTACGCCAAGGACAGCATTGTTATCAGTGCGTATGTTGGCGAAATAGTTGGGGACGGTTAATTCATTGTCGCCAACTTCTATGCCATTTGCAGTTTCTACGATACCCGAACCTTTGGTAAATAAGGGAGTCTTTGCTACATCATAGTCAAGCCCTGCGTGCCTTATAGCTTCTTCGCTTGTCGGGTATTGTTCAACGATTTTACCTAGACCGTGCCATGCTTTTTCCTTAACGCTGAAAAAAGAGTAGCGTCCTGTGTTGCTGTTGAAATTGAGATTGTGTGCCATGTTTTTTTAATTTTGATTATTATAGAAATGTTTGATTTTTGATTTAGAATGGGAGTTCGTCTTCAGCCTTCTGTTGAACAAAGACATCAGGCTGCTTATTGGTATTGGTTTGGATAGGTTGCGCTATTGTATCAGGCTCATACTTACGCGAGTTACTATGCAGTTTAATTTGTGCTGTGTGGAAGTTCAGCCCTGAACGTGGTTCTCCGTCTTTGCCTGTCCATGCTCTTGCGCTTACCCTTTCTGTCAGCTCTACCAAACTACCTTTAGTCAGTAGCTTCGCAACATTTGCCGATAACCAGTAGCTGCAATCAAAATAGGTGGTCTGCTCTACACGTTCTCCCTGCTTGTTTCTGTAGCTGTCATTTATGGCTACTGAAAAGCTCACAACTCTTTTGTCTTGCTGCGTTGTGCGTACTTCCGCATCTTTGGTCACTCTTCCGATGATGTTCATGATTTGTTTGTTTTAAAAATTTCACAATTGTTTTTAATTGCTTTCTGATTTCTGCTTTGATTTACTCACCTCCCTTCGCAAGCATTTTTCCAAAAGAAAAACCGGAAAAAAGAAAGCAGAGAAATAATGCGTGAGAAGCCGGAGACCAAAAGGAAACGGAATAAGTCCCGAAGGGTGGGTTTGTGAGGCACGAGCAAATCCATTATGCCGTAGTCTTTTGGTATCCGAAAGCTTTACACGCAATACATTCGCTGCCTTTTTACCGGTTGATTATGGAAAATTGGATTCTAAAACATCTGTTGAAAAAATGATTTATACGCTATCGATTGGTATATGTTGGATAGGTTGCGCTATGGTATCACGCTTACAGGATCACCGTGCAGTTTAATTCGGTACCTGTGAAAATTCAGAACTAAAGGTTCCTATTCGTCAGTGGCGCTTTCTGACCTCGGCAAATCTTTAAAATGTGTCAGTATTATCTCAATGATAACCATACGCTTTTGGACTTGGGTCATAATGGTTCATTTTCTATAAGGTAGATGGCTGATGGTTCACTGACTGATTGAATTAAGAAATCTCAAGCCTTCTAACTTCCATTATGTTTAACTGCAGAATATAAACAAGCAATTGTGTAGGTCATTTCCATACCACAGTGTTATCACTCGAATATTCGAATGACATTGGTAATCGCCACTTTAAAATATAAGTCAGACTGAGTGCTTCAAAGTATCTTAATTAATTGCTTTTGCAGATGAAAGAGTAAAGCAGCCAGTGGCTGCAATTAATTTTGGAGGATAATACTGTAAATCTATTTTAAACCATCACATATTCCTCAATTCGAGTGCGCCTTTGACTTTTTTAGTTTAAATATATTCCGATTCGATATTGCGGTAGAAGTCTATTGCGAGTAGTTTCATGTATCAAACAGTTCGCCCGAAAAGTGGTACTCCAGCGAAGATTCCCACTGTATTTAAATAACTTCTATGACAGCTTCTATTATCCTACAGAAACTATACAGTTTCCGAAAATTTGTCTTTTCCTGCATACATACTCAGGAATATTCTATCATTTTAAGAAAATGCATGGTGTGATCGAGCACTTAAGTACAAAATTAGTGTGGCTTGAATAGTGTCGCCGTAAGCAAACTCTATCAGTAATCAACCTTAAATTTCATAGATTCTACAAGCAGAAAATCAGTAAGCTGCTCAGCAAACTTTGCTCAAATTTTACAACAAAGCCCCGCCAAAACAGGCAGAGCTTCACGAATTTAAGCGGTCACATACGTACCCTTTACAAAAAGAAGTATATGTGCATGTCTTCAGAAATAGTATGCTGCATGATGGATGTCGGTTTTTCTTAGGTTTACTGAAGTATAGACTCGACATGGATTGTAACCTCTTTGAAATACATCCTGCCTATGTAGGAAGGGATTCTGATGCCATATGAGACCGGTGATATAGGTATCGTAGCCTTTAAGATTCGTTTTCCTTTTTTGACGTCGGTGTACGCGGTTATTGCTATAGTTTTGGAGATGCCATGGATTGTCAATGTACCACGAATCTGTATAGGCTGTCGGGAATCATTTACCGACAGCCTAAGGCTATCCGGATGGAAACTACCTGTGAATGATATGTTCGGATAGTTTGTGCTTTCCATATAATAGGTTCTGAAGCGTTCCCGTATAACACCGTTCATGTCTTCTGATGTAAAGTTATTTTTGAAAGTTATGCTGTCGACGGTAATAGAAGCTTGTATTTTTCCTTGTTCCTTATCGATCCAAACCTGTGCATTAGTGCAGGCTCCGGTAATTTCCTTGGCAGGTGCCTGAACAGAAAACAGCACCTGTGTTGGTAGTTTGTGTTTTGCAATTACTGCCGTACTGATAATTAGTGCCAGTATTGATATGATCAGAATTTTATAGTTCATTTTTGTAATGTTTATCTTATGAGCGTAATGTCTCCTTTACTGTATTTAGCGACAGCTTTTGTTCCTGCTTTATATACCAGGTCGAACATGTAATTACCCGCATCAACGGGCTTCCCTTCAAATGTGCCATCCCACCCATGTCCGGGGGAAAAGCTTACAAAAATTCTTTGCCCCCAACGGCTGTATACACTAAATGCATAATTACCAACAATACAGTCGGACTCAAACAAAGGCGTAAATACATCATTCAATCCATCACCATTGGGGCTGAAGGCATTGGGTAGCAAAGCCTGACAGTCACATTTTTCATAGGAGATCAAAACGGAATCGCTGCCGATACAAGGCGGTTCGGTTACCGTCACCCAGGTGATGCCTGTATCATTCACAATGGTGGTCTCCTCTGCCGAACCATTACTCCAAATAATATCAGCACCCACGGGTACATTTCCCTTTAATTTTACTTCTATCGGTTCTCCGATACAAAAGCTAAGGTCGTCTCCCAGGTGCTGCCTGATATTTATGAATGAAACCTTAAGGGTGTCGGTGTCAACACACCCGTCTATCGTACTCCTGATCCAATAAAAGCCATTGCTATCGACGCTTAAACTTTCGGCTGTGGAGTTGTCAGACCAAATGAGGGCAGCATTATCGTTAACGAGTAAAGGAAAGATTTCGAAAATACCTGTATTACACAAAATAGTGTCAGATCCTAAATCCACGGCAGGATCACGACGTTGCGGCCCAATGAAAAAAGTGTCCACCTGTGAATGACAAGGATCTTCCGTAAAGACCCAGTAAATACCTGATTCTTCTGCACGTACTACAATGCTATCGCTTTCCGAACCATTGTTCCAACGGTAGTTTGTATGTCCGGGTGGTGCTTTTAATGTAATCGATGTGCCGGGGCAAAGCGACGTGTCGGGCATTCGGTGATAAACAGTATCCTTTGGAAAAGGGTAGGCTACATCATTGCCCAAAAGCCCTGAATTCGTAATAGCCTGTCCTGAAAAATAAGGTTCGCTGACAAGATTGCAAGCTGCACCGCTTTCGTCCGGGCTTGCGATATAGGCGAGGTCATAGCTGATAATAATAGTATCGTTCCAGCGGCGGAGATTGGTAACAATGCCATTGAAGACATTGTTATTTTGTGCCACGAGATATTCTGAGGCGATGATAGCAGCCGCCGAATACTCTGTTACATCGTATTGCCGCAACTCGCACATGTCAAATGAAATTGCACCATGGGCATACAGCTTCGTTCCATCAGGAGAAAAGCAACTACTGTAGTTAGCAAGGTTGCTGCTGATCAGGAGGCCATCGCTAATCATACCGTTGTCCGGATCAAACCTGGCCACCATCAGGCCTCCAAGTCCTTCTTCCCATCCCAATACTGTACATTGAATGCTATAGCTTCCTATGGACAACATGCGGCGGTCTGGAGATATGGAAATTCCGCCTCCTTCGAAAGAAACCGGTCCGGAAACCATGTTGCCGGCTGAAGACAGAACAGGAGTAGGGTCAATCCCCTCACGGGTTATGTGGAAACATTTAAAAACCGTATCAGCCATCGCATGCGTGACCAGCCAGATATCACAATTGTTGCCTGGTACCGCCATCATCACCTCCTGAAATCTTCCGGCATCCAGCAGTATGTTTTTTTGTCCTGCTACGATCCCGCCCAATCCTCCGTCCAGACTCATGTCAATTACGGAATAGCGCAGTGGGTTCTCAATATCTTCATAGGCGCCCATGTTAAAGAGATAGTATTTTCCCGGACTGTCAATCATAGGTACTATCTGGCATCCCTGGCCAGCAGATATGCTCCCCAAAAGACTATCGCCATTTTCCATTACTTCGAAATTGCTATTGAAACACCGAAGCCCATTAGTAAAGAAAAGGAGCTCGCCGGTAGCTGTGTCCGAAACAGATGTTCTGCCTTCATAAAGCATCGAAGTTGTCGCCGGCTCCGGGGAGTAGGGTAGTATTATTGTATCCACTGCAGGTGGTGATTCATTCAGGTTATACCTGAAATCATTGAGGCTGATACCGTCACCAACAGCATATCCGTTATGTATCCAATTGCTGTTTGCCTTTTTATATTCCGGACGCTCACAGTAATTCTGTGCATTCAAGTTTGATGCAGTCAGTAGCAGATACGCACTTGCTATGAAGTATCTAATCAATTGAAGGTGAGGAAATGCCATGGGATTAATATTTAAGACAGCTTATTGCGCATAACAGAATTGCAGGAAGTACACAAAAATAACCCGCGTGCAGTTCCTTTTTTTAGGTAGTTTTTACCTAATTTTCAAAACACAGATGTACACAACTTTACACCAGTAAATGAATACGGCAGACCATGCGAATTTTAGGGAAATACATATTTACGTGTCTGCTGCTTGTAAGTATAATGCAAAACATAGAGGCTATTGCGCAAATAAAGGATGGCAATTTGGGATGGGAAAAACATGTTGGCCAATCGATCAAAGATACCGCAGCGGTCAACAGGTATATGTCCCTAGCGCTGAAAATTGCTTATGATTATCCCGATAGCGCACGCGTGCTCGCTCAGTCTATCTATGAGGCCAGTAGGCAATCGACTTACGAACTCGGGATGGCGCAATCGCTTGTGTTGCTGGGCAAGCTTGACGAAAATAATGGTGATTTTGAACGGGCGGTACAGATGTACAGGGCATCCATTCCTCATCTGCTAAAGGCAGATAAGGAGGTTCGGATTGCTGTGCCATTCATCAATATTGCCAACGCATATTTCTTTAAGGGTGCTTACGATGAGGCACTCAAAACCTATTACGAAGCACTTGCTGCCGGAAAGCTATACCAGCGACCGCTGTCGGCCGCTGATTCAATTCGTATATATCTTAATATAGCATTGGCCTGGGATGCCATGGGGGGCAAAAAGCAAGCAGTGGAGGCGCTTCGGGCTGCAGAAAAAATACCCGGTATGTTCAGTGATTCCATTGACCTTGCAGACTATTATTCCTATGCAGCACACATCTATACTGAAGACCAGGCAGAGCAAGCTGTAGCTTATTGCCGTAAAGCATTTCAGGTAGGGCGCAGCCAGCAATCAAATACTGCCATGCTTCCTGCTTTAAATTCAATAGCCAGCATTTACACCGAGTTAAAACAGGCTGACAGCGCGATAGCTTATCTTCGACAAAGCAAAACTATCTTAGATAGTTATCCTAATGCTTTTAATTATCATCGGTTTCATTACAGGCATCAGTTAGGTAGGGTATATTTATTGCAAGGGAAATACACATTGGCTGCGGAAATACTTACCAGCCTGGATTCAGTAATTCACCGATTGGGACTGATGGACCTGGCAATAGACCTTGAAAAGGATCTTTCTATTCTTTACGAAGAAACAGGAAAATATGACCTTGCATTAAAGCATGCAAGAAATTATGCAGGATTAAAAGATACTTTGCTTGCTGCTAAAAGTGACCGTGCAGTTGCTCTTTGGTCTCAACTACAGGAGGCAAAGGGCAAAGCAGATTATATAGATGGTCAGCTAAAAATCAGTCAGCAACAGATCCAATTGCAGCAAAAAAATATGTTGCTGGCCGTCATTGTAATTGTGAGTGTGCTGATGATAGCTGTATTGGTGTTGATACTCAAAAGTTATCGCAGAAGACAGCTGCAGCATGCAGATGCGATAATCGCCCTTCAGCAGAAAATGGAAATTGATAGTCTGAAAGCAAAAATCCAGGGTGAAGAGAAAGAAAGGGGGAGACTTGCGATAGAACTGCATGATAATATTGGAGGGTTGTTATCGGCGGCCATTTACAATCTTGAATCGGATAGGCACAGTTATCCCGATTCTTCCTACAACACCTTAGAAGGAATAATCAGGAGGGTGAGCCGAGAAATCAGGAGAACTTCCCATAACCTTATGCCTGATATATTGATGGGTCAAAACCTTTCAGTAGCCGTGAGTCAATATTGTGCATTCATAGAACAGGAGACAGGCCTTGATATAACATTGCAGGAGCGGGGCACTTTCCAGATGATGAATATGGATGTCCAGTTACAACTTTATCGTATTATCCAGGAACTGCTGCAGAATATATTAAAACATGCCGAAGCAAGCTGTGCATTATTGCAGCTCCATGCAGACGCAGATATCTTTAGCCTGACAGTAGAAGACGACGGCAAAGGGTTGCAATATGGTAATACGATGGAAGGTAAAGGCATAAAAAGTATTAAAGAAAGGCTACGAACCGCAGGGGGTAATATCAGCTTTTGCTCTGAAGATGGAAAGGGGACTTCTGTATATATCGAATTGCCGATTAATTATAGTCCTGAATAAAAATAAGAATATGATAAAAGTAGCTTTAGCAGATGATCACGACCTTATTGCAGCTGGGATTGCAAATATGTTTCAGTCGTTCGACGATATAGAAATATGCGGTTCCTTCCGGGACGGCTCGTCTTTACTTAATGGTCTGAACGAGGCAAATCCTGACGTCGTGCTGCTGGATATAAATATGCCCGGAATGAAGGGCGACGAGGTCGCACAAAAACTAAAAATCAATTATCCATCACTAAAAATAATAGTACTCACCAGTTTTGACAATGTCTTTAATATAAAGGGTATGTTACGGCACCGTGTAGATGGTTATTTGTTGAAAAATGTTACCGCCGAGTCACTGGTAGATGCTATACGTGTGGTTAATCAAGGTGGCACTTATATGGATGATCAGGTAACAAGAATAATAACGGAAGACGAGCGTATTACTAAAAAGCAAAAGGCGGCAGGAACGTTGCTCACAAAAAGGGAAAAGGAAATTCTAGAATTGATTGCAAAAAATTACACTTGTAGCCAGATAGCGGAAAAGCTATTTGTCAGCAGACGCACGGTGGAACACCACAGGCAGAGTATCCTCGATAAATTTGGAGTACAAAAGACAACAGCGATGGTTGAAAAAGCCGCACAATTGAATTTGATTCCTGCTTATGACATTCCCAAAGGTGGTTGTTTCTGACGATAGAAATTTCCAGAAAAAGTTCCGGTGTCTTACAAGCCGTGGTATTTTGTCTAAAACATAATGTGCTTTGCAATATCTATTTACCAGATAGATGACCCTGGGCAATTTCAGGTTTGTTTATGATTTTTTATTAACCTCTCGAGTTCATGCGAAGTTTCGGAAGTTGAAAATAATATGGAAAACCTTCGCCAAACAAAGCCTTTGAAGGAATACCTGCATAATTTCTCGAATCATGATTGTAGGTTGGCTGACGACATTTTTTTAATAGTCTAAGCGCGAACAATCATGAAGAAAGCCATCAATAAAAAAGCTGTACAAGAAGCGAGTAAAATTCTTTCCAGGGAAGGCTTTCATGCCAGTGAAGGTGAAATAGAAATAATTCTGAAATATTTAAGCGAACTTGCCAAGTTGGCTTTGGAACAAGTAAAGCGAGAAGATTTGATATTGAATGAATTCTGATTGCAATACGACCTACACTTCAGCAACAATTTGATTTTTTATTCATATAAATTGACTTTTGAATAGGTTTCACAAGTCAACATTTAATTATACACTTCTATCTATATTTCCTCAGTCAAAAAGATAATAATGGCTAATGCTGTCTACAAAAATGATCTAACTTAACATTCGTTTTTCCAGTACGAGCTTTAACGTCGCATGTTATAATGCAAACCTTGTGGTGAAATGATTTTTAGCCTCGTAGTTGTGCATTTAAATATTATTAAATATTTATCTTGTTTCATCACATATCTATCCTACCTCCTGTATCCATAATCGTTCAGGTCAGTGCGTGGAGCTATAAAATAAACCTATGCAACGAACTTTGTTTCTGCAAATCTTCGGCAAATAAATAAGCAAGTAATTTTTTTTCGCCGCAATACTTAATTTTGCATTACTGCTGACATTGCCAACAATGTCAAACCTATGCTACCAAGGTGACTTAATTTGCATGGTCTCTTATGGTAAAGAAACTGGCGTGTGCTTGTTTATTTTTTCAGGTATTCCGACTCTTGTCTTCAAGAGTGTATGAATTTTAATCTTACTAAATTTCCTGAATACTCATAATCTCCTATTGACTTAAAAGGATTCACCGAATCGATTATAATCCAATTTTATGAAAAGAGCAGATTTATATGTGAGGGTCAGCACAGACGAGCAAGCAGCCAGAGGCTATTCCCAAAGAGATCAAGAGGAACGTTTGAGGCGATACTGCGACATGCATCATATAGCCGTCAGAAAGGTTATCTATGATGATTATTCAGCTAAAACTTTCGATCGACCTGGCTGGAGTGGCTTGTTAGCAGGATATAACAGAGATAAACATAATCCTGATTTTGTTCTTTTCACAAAATGGGATCGGTTCAGTAGGAATACCGCTGATGCTTATCAAATGATCAGCGCACTAAGAAGGAAAGCAGTAGAACCTCAGGCCATTGAGCAACCTCTAGATCTTTCTATACCAGAGAACAAATTGATGTTGGCTTTTTATCTTGCTTCTCCTGAAGTCGAAAATGACAGAAGAGCTTTAAATACATTTATGGGTATGCGAAAAGCTAAAAAAGAAGGTCGATGGATGGGATGCCCGCCTGTAGGATATATCAACAGAACCTCAGAAACTGGAAAAAAGCATATAGTTATAGATCCAGGGAGGGGCGAGTTGATGAAATGGGCATTCCATGAAATTGCTAGTGGGTTCCTCGCAGCAGATCAAGTAAGAAAGCTGTTAGTTATACAAGGTTTAAAATGCAGTGGTAGTACATTTTACAATGCTATACGCAATCCGGTATATTGTGGCAGAATTTATATTCCCGCCTACATGGATGAGGAAGCTTATTACGTAAAAGGTCAACACCAGCCCCTAATCTCCGAGGAATTATTTGATCAAGTTCAGGATATCCTTAATGGCTATAAAAGAGCAAAGCGGCTACATACCACATATGAAACAGCTGATGATTTTCCGCTACGTGGCTTCTTAGAATGTCCCGTTTGTGGACGCGGGATAACCGGAAGTGCATCTAAAGGTAAATATGCCTATTATTCCTATTACCATTGCCGCTCAAGATGCCGCTATAGGTATCGGGCAGATTATGTTAACAGACTATTCGAACTGGAACTCAGAAAGTATGTTCCTCACCATGCAATAGCAGTGTTGTCAAAAAGTATAATTGAGGAAGTGTACCTACAGGATGTGAGCAATCAAAAAAGAGTCGAAAAACAGATCCATACTGAAATTGACAATTTAAATCTGAAAATAGCTAAAGCAAGAAACCTCTTGTTATCAGACGGCCTAGATGCTTCAGATTACAAAATTATCAAGCATGAATGCGAACAACAGATCAGAACGCTAGAAAACAAAATCCAGAACTCTTCAAACAACCTAGCAACAAATGAACTCAAATCCATTACTGCAAGAGCTTACAATATATTGACCAACATTCATTTAATGTATGAGAATGGAACGTCATCTGAAAAGAGAAAAATAATTGGGTCAATTTTCACTAAAAAATTAATATTCGATGGCAAAATCTATCGAACTCCAGGAATCAATAAGGCAGCTGCGTATATCTATAAGTTTAACTATGAATTACACATAGAAAAAAACCGAAAAAGCGAAGAAAATATTCACTCTTTCGGTGTGGTAGCCTCGCCGAGGATCGAACTCAGATCTAAAGTTTAGGAAACTTCTATTCTATCCATTGAACTACAAGGCCGGTAAGGGCTGCAAAATTAAGTATATCCAGCCTTTGCACAAAAACAATTTTACTTAAATTTCAATGTTTTAATTAGGTGTTGCATGTCTTCTTTTAAGAACTCAGCCGCAGGTTTTAGCGAGTCGGAATTGGGTGCTACATTGAAGTATAGCGACGCACGCATAAAATGTTTCTGCCCATCCGAAACAAAAAATTGATAGGCTGAGGCTGCATTTCCTCCAACATTGTAAAAGATGCCAGTAAGGCCATTTGGCGTTGTAAATTCCGGCGACTTAATATAGTCTGCTTTTACATCGTGCGCATAAGATAGTCGGTACGAATCTTCTATAAGCTTGTCCAGTGGCTCGTTTGACGTGATGGCTTTGTAGCTTACATAAATAGTCGCATCTAATTTAGGCACGTAAATATTTATCCAATACGGGTTTTCTTCTTTATTGCTGAATGAAGCTTCTTTGGTAATTACGCCATACACGGGGTATTCAAACGTATAAGGAAAAGATGCGCTGTCAAAGGTTTGATAAGCCTTTTGCGGTAGATCTACTTTGAAATAGCCTTTGGGTTTAGGCACGGGTTGGGTAGGGCGGCAGGCAGTCCAACATGCCAATGCAGTTAACGAAAGTAAACAGAGGTAAATTCTTTTATGCACAGTTAAGGTTTTTAAGGTTTAGCATCGTTGGTGGTATCGAAAGAGCGTCTGCGGGCACGCAAACTATCACGCTGTTTTTTTACGTAAGAAGTATCTGCTGTTTGCAAGCGCGCTGTATCTGCCGTTTTTAATGAATCTTTCGGCGTGCCATTTTGTTTTTCAAGCACAGCTTGCCGTTCGTTTACATTGCTCAATACGCGGGCATATAGGCTGTCGAGCAATACAGGATGGGCTTTGTACCAATCCATCGCTTCTTTAAATTCATCTTCTGTAAGTTGATGATGCTTGAAAATAGATGCGTAAAATATACCGAGGCTGTCCAGATTTTTGTCAAATTTTTTCTTGAGCGAATCAGGATATAGCCCGGTTGCATATACCTCCGCATACTGAAGCTCCAGCAAAACTTGCTGCATTTTATTAAGTTCGACAGGTGGCTGCTCTTTCTTGTCAGAGCATGACGTTGTAAACAACGTAAGTGCTGCGGCAATAAAAAGAATGGAACTGACTATATTTATTTTACTTGAAACAAGAAATTGCATGAGCAGCAATATTACTTAATGGATTTGTATTTTGCCGAGTTTGGCACATCCATTTTTGAAAGTTGGTCTACATAATCCTTGCGTTCCGCTGCTGGCGTCATGTTCAGCACATTGATAAACTCAAGCGACTTGGCACCAAAGATAAACTGAAACAAAATAGACGACGGATTTTCGTTAGCAACCTTGGCCAATGCAGGCACACCACTCAACATTTTTTTGCGCGCATCTTCCGGCTTTTGACTCATCAGGTCTAAACCCTGACGATGAAAATCGTACCAAAAAGTACGCACAGCTTCAAATCTTGGGGAGAGTAACTGGTCTATTATCCAGTACCGGTTTCTATTTCCGTCCGCTGCTTTCCAGCCCGCAATAGCCTTGCCCTCCGGCGCATTGTTCACTATATTTTGTGCCCTTTTCAAATATTCTGAACCACCTTTCGGAGCAAAAGAATCATAGTTGAATCCGATGATGAGATAGGAATAATAGGCAAATACTGCGGTAAGGTTAGATACCAATTCGTCTGGCCCGGTAACGCGGTTATCGTCGAAGTTGAAAACCTGCGTTTCATCGTACTTGAATATAATTTCGCGGTCGATAAAGTTGACGATGGACGAACTATAATTGGTATTGAAAACCGGACGGGAGGCCTGAATGTTGAGCGTAGCTTTGTAGGTATTTTCGCCCGATTTTTCTGTAACGTTCAGCATGAAATTACATTCAATGCGTTCGTTCGGTTTATAGTTATCTGAGGTCCATTTGCGGGTGTTGAGAAATTCTGTAATAGCGCGCTTCAACGACTGAAATACCTTTGGGTCGGTATTTTGAATACGGTCGTGCATTATCTCCACCTTACAATTAAGTTCCTGCGCTGTCGTAGCCTTAACGCAGCACATCAGTACAAGCACAGCAATTATCTTAATTATTCTCATAGTTATTCCAAAACGGTATCAATCAACAAGCGTGCTATTTCTTTCTTCGATTGCAGTGGAAAATCCCATTTGCGACTATCCTTTGCAATCAAGGTAATTTTATTCGTATCGTGCTCAAATCCAGCACCGGAATCTTTCAACGAATTGAGTGCAATATAGTCTGCATTTTTAGATTGAAGTTTGCCCACGGCATTTTCAAATTCATTATTGGTTTCCAAAGCAAAACCGACTAATATCTGCTCTTCTTTTTTAATGCTGCCCAAGTGTTTCAATATATCCGGATTGCGCACCAGTTCTATAGTCAGCGATTCGTCTTTACCTTTTTTTATCTTTTCTTCAGCTTTGTTCAATGGTCTGAAATCAGCTACAGCCGCCGCCATTACGGCTATTTTGCAATCGGGAAATAGCGCTACACATTCGTCAAACATTTGCTGTGCACCCATTACGTTGTGCACTACAATATTATCATTGACAACCTTAGCTACACCCGGGCCGGCTACTAAATGTACCTGCATGCCTTTGGTAGCAAGCGATTCCGCCAATGCAATACCCATTTTACCTGATGAAAAATTGCCTATAAATCTTACAGGGTCTATCATCTCGTAAGTAGGACCCGCCGTTACCAGCGCCTTTTGACCTTTCCACTTTTCATCAAACGTAGTAATCGCCTGTTCTATTGTACCGGCGCTATTTGCTGAAAAAAAGGTATCGAGATAAGTTACTATTTCTTCCGGCTCGGCCATTCGACCGGCGCCAAATATACCACTCGCTAATTCGCCATCGCCCACAGGAATGATGCTATTTCCGTAAGATTTTATCTTGTCGACATTTGCTTTGGTAGATGGATGGTGCCACATATCTTCATCCATTGCCGGCGCAACTATTACCGGACAGGTAGCAGAAAGATAGACAGCCTGCACCATATTGTCGCATATACCATTGGCCATGCGCGCGAGCGTGTGTGCGCTACAAGGCGCTACCAGCATGGCATCTGCCCATCTGCCTAAATGCACATGATTGTTCCAATGGTCGCCATTGCTTACAGATGAAAGTACATCGCGCTTGCTCACGGTAGATAATGCCAAAGGCGCTACAAAATCCTTTGCAGCGTCTGTCATAATTACTTGTACCTCGGCGCCGGCCTTGACCAATAAACGCACTAATTGCGGCGTTTTATACGCCGCAATGCTACCAGTAATGGCTAAAATTATTTTTTTTCCTTTTATCAAAACCTATGGGTTTATTGAAATACGGAATAGAGATGTGCGTGCTTATTCAGCTTCTTTCTTACGATAGTAAACTTTATCGTTCAAAAATTCGCCTAAAGATTGCAAAGCAGGATTAGCCATGCGCTCGTAAAAGCGGCTGATTTCAATCTGCTCTTTGTTCTCGTGGATTTCTTCAAGAGTATCAGTATGGTTAGCGAAGTCTTCCAACTTGCGGTGCAATTCTTCTTTCATACCAATGCTGATTTGATTAGCACGACGTGATACAACAGAGATAGACTCGTAAATATTGCCAGTTCTGTTTTTCAAATCCACTACATCGCGTGTTTCAATCAGTGGGCTCAACGAAGACGAAAGTTTTCTATTTTGGTTGTTCATTTCTAATTTTGTTTATATTGCTTTGAGCAGATTTTGAATAAGATTCGGCCTCTTTAAGCCAACTCGAATTAGGGTAATATTGTTTTAATTCTGTTACACTGTTCAGCGTTTCGGCATAGCGTTCTTCCTGCTTATCAGGATAGCTGTTTTTAGCATACATAAAGTAGGCTTTTGCAATCATAAACTGATAAAAATCGCCGTTGTCCGATTCTGGATATGCAAAGATAAGTGCTTTATAGGCAGTAACCGCAGCTTTGTAATAACTGATATTATAGTACAGTTTTGCAGCATCTGCGTCTTTCTTTTCCAGCTTAGCACGACATTCGTCGATGTACTTATTAGCCTCAGTCAATTTAGCCGAAGTAGGGTGCAGGTTGATATACATCTGCAACACTTCCATCGCTTTAATAGTACTGGTTTGGTCTAATGACGGCTTCTGCGACATTTTGTACAAACAAAGCGCATACATAAACTCTGTTTCATCCGCACGCGTACTTTTTGGGAAAAACTCAGTAAAGTTCTTAAACTGATAAGACGCACTTAAATAGTCGTCCATATTGTAGAACGTGTAGCAAAACCTGTAGTAGAGCTCTTCGTAATTTTTGGTACCGCGAAAAGATGGTATTAAGCCCTCATATAACTGATTGGCTTTCATCCATTTTTTTTGCTCGTAGTATTCGTTTGCTTTCGCAAATTTCAGGTTGATATCCTTACTTTTTAGAATAGCCTCATAGGGGCTACATGCACTAAAAAGTATAAATAATAAAGGAATAAAGGCCAGTAATTTCCTCATAAGACGTGCGAAGGTACGAAAAATTAAAAATTTGTATGAAAAATTTATTAACGGTATACATTAGAAGAAAAGCCCAACCAGAACATAAATTTCCTTTGTCTGTTAGTTTCTATATTGTAAATTTACTTTTTACAAGCTTGCAATCTGCACTACCTATGCTTAAACGTTTACTTGCTGCCTTTATTCTTTTGAATGGCATCTATTTTTCTGCACATGCTCAGGAGCTCGACCCCGACCAGCCCGAACAAGATGCCTGCAACGCTATTTTGCTTTGTGGAACCACCTTTCACACGCCATACAGTTATGTAGGCGAAGGATTGGTAGACGACATAACAGCTTCTCCTTGCAGTGGAGGAGAAGGAAATTCCGTTTGGTTTGAGTTGAACGTGTCGGTGTCTGGTACTATAGAGTTTGCGATAATGCCGGTTGACACTTTCGATGACTATGATTTTTTAGTGGTTGATATGACGGAAACTACTTGTGATGACATAGGTAGCGGAGACGTGGTGCGTTGCAACTTCAATCATAATCTCGCTGGGAACAATCCAGCAGGTATTGTTGGTATCAGCGATGAAGGAACGTTGGACTATGTAATTGCCGGTGCGACGGGCAATTCGTTTGCAAATTATATTGATGCAGTAGCTGGAGAGACCTATCTTATCATGATTAACAATTGGGGTTATAGTGGTATCAGTTCTGGCTTTACACTCGACTTCGAAGGCTCAACCGCAGAATTCAATACCGAAGGTCCTCCAGCGTTTGATACAATTGCTACTAAGTGTGACTATTCTACCAGTCTATCTGTACACATGACGCAAAGACTGCAATGCTCTTCTATTTCTGACGATGCAAGCGATTACATTCTTTCGCCATCCGGCACTATAGCGAGTATTAGCGGCGTAGGCTGTACCGATGATGGTGAAGGTTATACCGAGGTATTGGACTTCACATTCTTCCCACCATTGGAGCCAGGTACTTATACCATTCATCCGCAATCAGGTACCGATACCAATAGCGTGCTTAATCTTTGTGGTGAAGAACATCCTTACGAAGATGTAATCACATTTACCGTTCCGCCTAATCCTACTATTACAGATGCGGTGCTAGTTTGTAAGGTATTTACTACCACAACCAACAAGCCTGTAAAATGCAGCACCGTTGCTTTAGACGGTTCCGATTTTACCATAACCGGACCAGGTTCAGTAAGCGTAGTTTCTGCCGAGCCTGTATCCTGCACACCTACAGGATATACCAATACGATACGAATCACCATAGCAGAACCAATGTCTGCAACGGGTACTTATTCGCTTACTTCGAAGGTAGGTACGGATGGCAATACTATTTTGGATAGTTGCGACGCTGCACAAACTGTAGGCGATGCCTATTCTTTTGAAATTAATGCATTGACGCCTGCTCTTTCTTTGCCTGATACTTTAGTTACTTGTATTGGCGACGGCATCACATTGCCATTAGAAGTTACCAATGAGTTTGATGGAATAGGCTATTCATTTGTTTGGAATCCGCCAACGGGATTGAGCAGTACCGGCGTGAAGCAACCGTTTGCAAGTCCGGCTTCGCAAACCACTTATGATGTTTGGGTATTTACCAGTGATGCCACTACCTGTGGAATGCGTGATACAATCACGGTAAGAGTACTGCAAGGATTTGATATTGTTACCAATGATACTGCTGTTTGCGCAGGGGAAATAGTGCAGGTAATTACCGCAGGCAGTGATGAATATGCCTATTTATGGAGTCCTGCTGATGATATTACAGACCCGACAGATAAAAATGCTACTATCCATCCTACTGAGTCTGGAACTTACGCATTGTCGGCAACTTATCCCGGCTGTAGTGATAATGTTCAATACCTGCATATTGAAGTTCAGTCAGCACCTGTTGTAGATTTAGGCGAAATGGAAAGATATAAATGTGCTGGTGATTCTACATTATTAGAGGCGGCTATTTCACCTGCCGCTACCTATTATACTTACAATTGGTCGCCAGCCGGTGATTATGGTCCGGGAGGACAGCCTAATACAATTTACTACGGCGATACGACTATTCTAATGCATCTGAATGTAAGTACACCCGTAGGCTGTTCGGGCAGTGACAGCGTTCGCATCAACGTCTTCCCAAGACTTTCAACAGAAGCAACTGTAAGCGACACAGGTGTATGCTCGGGCGGTTCTGTACAATTAGGTATTGTTGGCGGAGTTTCTTACCAATGGATTCCTGAAGATGGACTGAGCAATACTAATATTTCGAATCCAATCGCAAACCCTGGTACGACAACTGAATATATGGCTATTATTACGGATGAAAATGGTTGCAAGGATAGCCAGAACGTACGCGTTCAGATATATTCAGATGCAGTTGTCAATATGCCCGATAGTGTAAATATATATCCTGGCGAATCGTGGCAAATGGATCCTGCCGGAAACGGACTATATTTTGCCTGGTTCCCACCATCGGGCTTGAGCGCTACTAATATTGCCAATCCTGTTGCACAGCCCGAAGTGCGCACTCGCTATTTTGTAGATGTGACTACCGAGCATGGTTGTAAAACAAATGATTCCATAGATGTGCTTGTAGTGGCAACCACACTCGATATGCCTAATGCTTTTGTACCCGGTAATGGCACTAATAATGTATTCAAGGTTTCTAAAAAAGGCATTGCTACTATCCAATCTTTCAGAATCTTTGACAGATGGGGCGTAAAAGTATTTGAAACAACAAATATAGACCAGGGCTGGGATGGCACTTACAACGGCACGCCACAACCTACTGGTGTGTATATTTACACGGTTGAAGCAATGACAGAAAATAGCAAGCCATTCGTTCATCAGGGGAATGTAACCTTGATTCGATAGCTTTTTTTACTAATAAATATTGACGCCACTTTTGCTCATCGCATTAGTGGCGTTTTAGTTGTGCGGCTATTTTGTTTGTAGCTTTTCATCTTTATCTATGACTTTTATCAGGTGCCGGTAATTCTTTAATTTTTAGCTTCGCAAAAAAATAAATTTCATGCAATATCAATCAGCTTCCGAAGCAGTACGCCTGATACATTCAGGCCAAACTGTTTTTATTCATACTGCGGCAGCCACACCACGCGAATTAGTACAGGCAATGACCGAAAGAAGTAGTGAATTAAAGCAGGTTAAAATAGTAAGCATTCATACAGAATGGGATGCGCCTTATGCCAACGAACCTTATGTAAATTCATTTGAAATAAATACATATTTCGTTGGCGCCAATGTGCGCAAAGCAGTGCACGAGGGTCGTGTGAATTACATACCAATGTTTCTGAGCGAAATCCCTGTTGGCTTTCGGGATGGTAGCATTCCGGTTGATGTAGCTTTGATTACAGTATCGCCGCCCGATAATAATGGCTATTGTACGCTGGGCGTTTCCTGCGACATCAGCAAGGCTGCGGTAGAAAAGGCAAAAATTATAATAGCCGAAATCAATCCTACCATGCCGCGCGTGCTGGGCGATGGCATCATTCACATTTCTAATATTACCGCTTGCGTCAAAGTTGATTATCCTATTTATGAAGCGGTAGCCGCACCCTCGACCGAGCAGGAACTGGCCATCGGCAGGCATGTAGCCTCGCTGGTAGATGACCGGGCGACTTTGCAAATGGGCATTGGCGGTATTCCTAATGCTGTTCTGCAATGTTTGGACGGGCATCGCGACCTTGGTATTCACACCGAGATGTTTTCTGACGGTATAATTTCTCTGGTAGAAAAAGGTGTAATTACAGGCAAATACAAAAAAACGCATCCCGGAATTATAGTATCCAGTTTTGTACTGGGCTCAAGAAAATTATACGATTTTATCGACAACAATCTGGTAGTGCGACTGCTGGATGTAGAGTATGTGAATAATCCAACCACCATCAGAAAGAACCCGAAAGTGACTGCTATTAACAGCGCGATTGAAGTTGATATTTTCGGACAGGTATGTGCCGACTCAATTGGTACGATGCAATATAGCGGCGTAGGCGGGCAAATCGATTTTATGCGTGGAGCCGCACTTTCAGATGGCGGAAAGCCTATTATAGCCATCCCATCGGTTACTGCAAAAGGCGTGTCGAGAATCGTATCGTTGCTTAAGCCCGGCGCATCGGTAGTAACTACCCGTGCGCATGTGCATTATGTGGTAACGGAATATGGAATAGCCTATTTAAAAGGCTTGAGCTTGCAGGCAAGGGCAAAGGCTTTAATCAATATTGCGCATCCTGATCATCGGGAGCAACTGGAGCGCGAAGCTTTTGCTGTATTTAAGAAACATGTATTAGCCTAAGGCAAGTCTTTATAGGCAAGCATAAGCGTTAGGTATAAAAGCAAACATGCGAATCTTGATTGGAAAGATTCGCATGTTTTTTGTTAGCATTATTAGAATTGCTTTATTACCCAACCGCCTCATTCAGTGCCACAATAGCCGCCTCAAAATGCTCGCGCGCTATCACAAATTGAAAATTGACTTTGCGCATAGCAATACCAGCCGAAATAATATTGATTTCTTTCTGAGCCAATGCTGTGGCGCTTTTGGCTAATAAACCAGGCTGGTCCATATTGCTGCCCAGCAGGCATACCATCGCTACGGGTTCAACAGATATTTTTTCAAAGCTACTTTGCAAATCCGTTACCAGTTCTTGTTTGAAATCACTTTCCCAGATAACGATAGAGATACTATTGGCGCTTGTAGCTTTAAATGTATAGCTCACGCCATGCCTGTAAAACAGTTCCATTATCTGTAAGTCACTTCCCACGCTGCCTACCATCAATGGGTCAAACACGTCAATCATGGTTAACTTGTCTGTACCTGTTATCACTTCTACGCGCTTCGATTCAGAGATATAGGCGCGGGTAATCAATGTACCTGGATGAGCCGGTTCAAAGGTATTTTTGATACGAAGATTAATACCGCTCATCTCCAGCGGCTTGGACGCTTTTGGATGAATAGCCTCCATGCCCACATCCGCCAATTGGTCGGCTATATCATAATTTGTATAACCAACGGGCTTGCAATTTTCCAATCCCACCAAAGCAGGGTCTGCTGTGGAAAGATGATATTCTTTGTGAATAATAGCCTCTTCGGGTTTTAGTATTTCGGCTATTTTACTGAAAGTTACTTCGGAATAGCCGCGGTCAAACTCACGCATAATCCCCTCTGTGCCTTTTGCGTAGCCGGTAGCGATACAAATGCAATCAGGTAAATCGATAGATGAAAATGCATCTTTAATACGCTCATCAATGGTAAAAGGTCGCTGGTCGTCAAAGCCGCTCAGGTCAATGCATACAGCGTTCAAACCTTTGTTTTGTAAAATATTCGACAGTACAAAAGCCGAATGTGATTCGCCTATGGAAGCCAGTATTTCGCGGGCAGCTTGTAAAATACCCTCACGGCTTACATAGCCCGAGGCCAGTATGTTTACGAGATTAGCCAGATAAACACGCGCTCTTTCTACATGCGCTTCTATAAATGCGTCTGCCGTTGCGAGGTCGAGCCCAAGCGAAACATAGGTTTGGTTAATTTCTTTTAGCCGTGCGACTAATTCTTTCAACGGCTCCTGAAAATCTTCGTGCCGAACAATGCGGTGATATACGCCGGGCAAAGCGGTCTTCTTGTTTTCGAGCAGCAGATTGGTAACGCCCGAAAAGGCCGATACGACAAATACGCGGTTGTACAACGCGGTGCCGGTCTTTTCAAAAAATATAATATTGTCGATGACTTCTTTGAGCGCACTCATGGACGTGCCACCAATCTTTTCTACTGTAAGCATATGCGGGTATTGAAAAAGGGAAGCGAAAATATACATTTAGCAGCATTTGCAATAATTGTAACCTTACATTATTCTAAATGTAATAAGGAATTAGTAACGTTGTGCAAAGCCATCATATTAATTTGCGCTGTATATTGTGCCCTCATGGACAGTCTGGTAATAGCGCATCTTTCAAAAGATAAAAAGCTTGCTAAAGTAATGGCAGCTACTGCATTGTCATTGCTGCAACCTAAAAAGCGACTATATCTCGAACTGGTTACGGCTATTATGGGACAGCAGTTGAGCACAAAAGTAGCAATGGTGCTACAGCAGCGGTTTTACGCCTTGTTTCCTAAAAAAGTGCCCACGCCACAGGACGTATTGGATTTGGATTTTGAAGTATTGAAAGGCATAGGTCTTAGCAATGCCAAGACTATTTACATTCGTAATGTTTGCTCTTTCTTTATAGAGCAAAAACTTACCGACAAGAAAATCTATGCGTTGGATGATGACGCTATTATAGCTTTGCTCACGCGAATAAAAGGCGTAGGGAAATGGACGGTGCAGATGTTGCTCATGTTTAGCCTTTGCCGGGATGACATTTTCTCGGAAGACGATTTTGGTATTCAAAAGTCCATAAGCACGATTTATAAAATAGACATGGCTGATAAGAAAGCTATGAAAGTGGCCATGGGCACTATTTCTGCCAAATGGGCTCCTTACCGGAGCTATGCCTGCCGCTATTTATGGCGCAGTTTAGATAATCAATAAAACACAGAACGAACCAATAATGGAAAACATGTTTACTACTATAGGCGCTGAAAATATGATAGCCCGCGTCAACAATTTAGCCTACGGTACCACGCCACAATGGGGCAAAATGAATGTAGCACAAATGCTGGCGCATTGCTGCGTTACTTACGAATTTGTGTACGACAATAAACATCCTAAGCCTGGTGCTGTTGCAAGATTTTTTATTAAGCTGTTTGCCAAGCAGCAGGTTGTTGGCGATAAACCTTATCCGCGTAATAGCCGTACCGCACCGGCTTTCCTCGTGCCGGCTATTCAAGATTTTGAAGAGCAGAAAAAACGGTTGATTAATTATATAACCCGAACGCAACAATTGGGCGAGCAACATTTCGAAGGCAAAGAGTCGTTGTCGTTTGGTAATCTAACTGCCAAAGAATGGAATACGATGTTCGCCAAACACCTCGACCATCATTTGACGCAGTTTGGGGTTTAGCATTTTGCTCACAGCGACACAGAAGCGCAAAGATTTTTCGCTGTGATTTTCAAAGGTCCCGTTGTGCCTCTGTGAGAGATTTTGCGATGCTAATTAGTCACTATTTTCATAGCTTTGCGTACTTATTTTTCTAAATTAAATTACCAAATAAATATATGTCAAGTCCAGCGTTTTATACCCGCATACAAAGCGAGATTGAAGAAATTAAAGAATCAGGTCTGTTCAAAGCCGAGCGTCGTATTGATAGCGAACAAGGTGCAGAAATAATGGTAAACGGTAAAAGTGTGTTGAACTTTTGTGCCAATAATTACCTCGGCCTTTCTTCGCATCCTAAAGTAGTAGAAGCTGCTAAGAAAACCATTGATGAGCGTGGTTATGGTATGAGTTCTGTACGTTTTATTTGCGGTACGCAGGATATTCATAAAGAGCTGGAACAAAAGCTGGCAACGTTTTTGGGTACGGAAGATACTATTTTGTACGTAGCTTGTTTTGATGCAAATGGTGGTGTATTCGAGCCATTATTGGGCGAAGATGATGTGATTATTTCTGATGAATTGAACCATGCTTCTATCATTGATGGTGTGCGTTTGTGCAAGGCTAAAAGAGCCCGTTACAAAAATAACGACATGGCCGAATTGGAGCAACGCCTGATAGAACATAAAGATGCGCGCACCCGTTTCATCGTTACCGATTCTGTATTTTCTATGGATGGTACCATTGCAGATTTGGATAAAATCTGCGACCTCGCCGATAAGTACGATGCCCTTGTAATGATTGATGAGAGCCACTCTTCCGGCTTCATGGGTAAAACTGGCCGTGGTGTGCATGAGTTGAAAGGTGTAATGGGCAGGATAGATATTATTACCGGTACGCTGGGTAAAGCCTTGGGCGGAGCTTCTGGCGGTTTTACCAGTGGTAAAAAAGAGGTGATAGAAATGTTGCGTCAACGCAGCCGCCCTTATTTGTTTAGCAATACCGTGGCGCCATCTGTAGTAGGTGCTTCTATCGCCGTTTTGGACATGCTAAGTGAAACAACCGAATTACGCGATAAGCTGGA
>PJTT01000525.1_pt1 | contig 25109 bp, 17 predicted proteins | sample 1512261 | NCBI WGS metagenome assembly PJTT01 (sample SAMN08177685, study PRJNA422409) | Soil metagenome, whole genome shotgun sequencing project. | isolation source: Soil (2) enriched on wood chips | place: USA: Madison | collected 2015-01-15
GCCAGCAGCCGCGAGATCTTGCGCGGATCCTTGTCGATGCACGTCACCACGTGACCGAAGTCCGCAAAACACGCCCCAGACACCAGGCCCACATAGCCCGTGCCAATCATCGCTACGCGCATCTGTTATCCCCTGCTCATCAGAGCCCCGCCAATCGGCGGCACAAAAACATCGGTGTTCGTCATTCGACATTCCGCGCCCGAAGGCAATCGTTAGTCGGTGACAATTTGAAAAGATTTCGCCGACGGCCGAAGTTTCCGGCGCCCACTCGGCCATTAGGCACAAAGGCGCGGCGCTTTTACGGCGAATGAAAAATCTGCATGAATTTAATGTGGAAGAGACGAAAGCCGCCAAAAGCGAATGCTTAAAGTCAAGCTCCAGGCATGTATTTGGCTCGCCCGTTAAGGTTACTCCCAGAACGACGAATCGAAGACAGAAGAAACCAAACAGCTGTTGGCGTGAACGTGCAGGTCTCCCGCGCACGCCGGGAAAGACCCTCCGCTGATCATGGTCGAATGGGCGGTCTTGCCAGGCGTCGGCCCGGACTAGGTCGGGTCAGGCTTCAAGACCCCCCGGCCATTCACCGAGCATCCCCGCCTTCGTGAGGAAAGACGGAGCAGGCTGTGGGCACTCACCCGCCTGAGCTCATTCTTCACCGAGCATCCCCGCGAAGGCGGGGATCCAAGCCGAGGTTGCGCTCGATCCACGCTCGCGCCTCATCCCGAAATCCAGCTTGCCCCCCGCCTGCGCGGGGATGCTCGGATTGGAAGGGCGCGAACAGCCGACTGCCGATCCCCGCTAGACCGTCACCTCGTAGAACAGCGGGTCCTCGACGATGTCGTCGCCCTTGACGCCGTTCTCGTCGGCGCGGACCAGGGCCTCCTTGGCCTGCTTGCGCAGGGCTTCCTCCAGCGACGGCAGGGGGATGTGGTCCCAGTGCTTCTTGCCGGCCATCACCTCGTCGACGGGGTTGAGCGCGATGCGCAGCCGCTCCATCGACAGCAGATAGTCCTTCAAGGTGGCGTTGTGGCTGCCGTGGTGGCCGACCTTGTAGACGATGGTGCGGCGCACGAGATCCAGGCCCTCGACGTCGCCGGCCTCGCCCTCGGGCTTGGTCCACTTGACGTCCTTCCAGGACAGCCAGTTGCCGACCTGGGCGTCGGCGGCGAACAGCAGGACGTCGCGGCCGGCGGCGCCTCCCCCATCCCCCGGGCCGTCCAGCTCGATGGCCAGCACCAGGCTGGTGTTGTTGGTGTCGTTGTCGAGCTTGATGGCGAAGTCGAGCGCGCTGGAGCCGACGTCGTCGATGCCGCGCCAGCCGGACTGGCCGGCCTGGTTCCAGTAGTTGTCCTGGAAGAACTTCACCTCGGCGCGGGCCACGTCGAGCGGGATCGAGAACAGCGGCGAGAACGGACGTCCCTCGAGCCCCGGCGGCGGCCCGCCGCCCGGCGCGTCGAGCGCCATGTCGAAGGTCTCGGGCGCCTTCTTGCTGGGCGTCGACTTGCGGATCAGGTCATGGTCGCGCGGCGGCCCCAGCACCATGATCCGCGCCTTGGCGCCCGGCGGCCGGTAGGGATCCTGGCCGGGCTTGCAGTAGAGAAGCTTGCCCTCCGGGGCCAGTTCGCGGGCCACCTGCACGGCGTCTTCCGTCGTGGCCCGGCCGCCGGCCGCGCCGAACGGCACGTCGTCGATCCCGAAGAAGTCCATCAGCCCGGCGATCTTCTCGCCCGCCGCCGCGTCGCCGGCCGCCTGCATCTGTCCGGCCACGGCCTGCAGGGCGTCGACCGCCCCGCGCCGGCCGCGCGCGTCGAGCAGCGACTTGGCGAAGCTGTCGTCCGGATCCTCGGTCCAGGCCATCCACACCTGGCCGACCTCGAGCTTGCGGAAGATCGCCTCGGCCTGGAGGAAGCCCGAGACGTGGTCGCCGTGGGCGTGGGTCAGCACCAGGAGGTCGATGACGTTGCCGGTCTCGGCGACGACGTTCTCCATCACGGCGTTGATCTTGGCGCGGGCGTCCTTGGTCCCGAGGATGACGCCGCAGTCGATCAGGATGTTGAAGTCCCGGTCGCCGTCGCGCGCCAGGCGGACGAGCAGGCAGTCGCCCAGTCCGTGGCGATACATTCTCACCTTGGCGCGGTGATCGGTCACGCTCGCCCTCCCCGTCTCAACAGCAGTCGTGAAGCATGGCGAAGGGCTCGCGGTCGCCCATGACGCCGAAATAGGCGCTGCGGACGTGGCCGGTCCCGCGCGGCGGCGGGGCGGCGGCCGTCTCGGCCCAGGCCTGGGCGAGATTGGCCACCCGCTTCCGGATCAGATAGCGGGCCTGGTAGCTCTCCAGATCGAACAGCACCGTGCAGCCGCCCCGGCGCGTGACGCCGCCGCTGTCGGTCCATTTCTGGGTGATCTCGACGACGATGTCGCTGACCGTGACCCCGTCGGGGCCGATCCGCCGGGCGGGCCGCACCGAGTGGACCTCGATCTTGCCGATCGTCACCTCCTCGCTGAAGGTCTCGCCGTTCTCGACATAGTCGATCTTCTGCACGCCCTCGTCGCGGTAGAGGCCGAAGGCCTTGAGCTCCAGGTCGGTGGCCCGCTCGTCGAGCGGGACCTGGACCCAGGCGCCGTTCTCCCAGCGCCGGCCCGAGAGCCAGGCGTGCAGGACGCGGGCGTTGTCGCGCGACAGGTTCCAGGCCTTCTGGCGACGGTTGCGCAGGTTCCAGCCGAGATCCAGCTTGGGCAGCAGCCGCGAGGCCGTGGTGATGACCGGCGGCGGCGCTTCCCAGACCAGGCTGCCGGGCGACAGGTGCGGCACGTTCTGCGGGAAGATCCCGCGCTTGGCGAAGCCGGCGATCAGGGCCAGGCGATAGCCGCGCACGTCGTTGGGCACCACGTCGCGGTCGGCGGTGATCATCGCCCGCAGATAGTCGCCGAAGGTGGCGTCGACCGGCGGGCAGTAGTCGAGCGCGCGGATGCAGATGTTCAGCAGCTGCTCGGCCAGCTTGGCCGCCACCCGCGCCAGGGCCTTGACCAGGGGCTGGGGCAGCTGGCCCTCGGGCAGCACGCCGCTGCCGCCGGTGGCCAGCACGATCACCTCTTCCTGGCGGGCGGCGTAGAGGGTCAGGAAGGCGTCGAACACCGAGGCCACCAGCATGGCCCCGCGATCATGCGCCTCCATCGGCAGCTCGGGCGCGGCGCCCTGCAGCTCCGACAGCTTCTCCTTCGACAGGCCGTCGACCGCCTCGCGCAGGGCCTTCTGGAACTGGCCCTCGCGGCTGGTGGCGCGGCCGAACTCGACGGCCAGCTGCACCAGCGGCCCGCCGCCGGTCAGGTCGCCTCGGCTGCGGCCGATCTGGTGCTCCAGCGCCTCGGGCAGGGTGAAGTGCTGGAACAGGGCGACGATGTCGGCGAAGGCCTCGTGCAGGGCCATGGCGTCGGGATGGGTGGACTCCCGATAGCGCGGATGCAGGCCGTCGAGCAGGGCGTGCGAGGTCTCGTGGGCGACGATGTCGTGCGACAGGCAGCTGAAGGTCATCTGGCCTGCGGGCGAGCCGCGCCAGTCGCCGCCGGCGGCGGGGAAATAGCCGAACAGCAGCGCCTTGCGGTCGGGGCTGTAATAGGCGTTCGCCCCCCGGAAGGCGTGCGGATAGATGCGCAGGCGCTGGACGTATTCCTCGCGCTCGCGGCGCTTGGGCGGCTTGCCCACGTCGTCTGGCGCCAGGGTCGGCGCGTCGCCCTCGTTCAGCCGGCGCGACGACCATTGCGCCGTGCGCCCCAGCGCCCGCTCGAAATGGCCGATGGTCTTCATCGCCACCGCATAGACCATCTGCTGGTGGAAGCGCGGGTCGGAGGGGCTCGGCGACAGGCCGTCCTGGCTGAGCAGGTGCGGATGGTTGAGGTCGACCGGCGCATAGGCCGCGTCGCTGACCGGATCGACGTCGATGACTTCCAGATATTCGCCGATCGGACCGGGCTTGAGATTGGCGTCCCAGGGCACTTCCAGCCGGGCGACATTGATGCCGGCGGTGTCCTGCGAGGCGCTGAACGACGGGTCGAAGGCGTAGACGCGCAGGCGGCGGCCGGCCGGCTCGCGCACGGTCGGGTTCAGGGCGTGGTCCAGGTGCAGCCGTTCCATGTCGCCCAGGGCGGGAGCCGGGGCGGGAGCGGGCGTCGGGACCGCCGCGGCCGGCGGCTGGACGGTGCGGCTGTCGGACCCGCGCAGATAGGCCTTCAGTCGACGCGAGGCGCGGGGCTGCTCGGCCAGGGCCTCGCGCAGCTTGCGGCGGCCGGTCTCGGTGTCCGGCGGCTCGGCGGGATCGGGCATGATCGCCTCGATCGCGGCCGACTGCGACAGCTGCAGGATCTCCAGCTCCAGCATCCGCTGCACGGCCGGATCGACCGGCGGTCCTCCGGCCGCGCCGAGGCCGGCGGCCAGGCGGATCAGGGCGAAGGCCGCATCGTCGGCGGGCGACTTCTTCAGGGAGCCGACGGCCGCCGGCTTGACGCCCAGGGCCTTGTCGGCGCGCAGCAGGCCGGCGCCGAAGGTGGTGCGCGCGCCCGGACGGGCGCTGGAGAACAGCGCCTTGCGCACGGCCTCCACCCGCATCCAGCCTTCGGGATAGGCGTCGAGCTTGGCGCGGTTCTCGGCGATCCACAGGGCCGCGGCCGCCGCGATCTGCGGCGTGGCGCAGGAGGTGCCCTGCCCGCTCCAGTCGACCAGGTCGGCGCAGCCGCCGACGGCCCAGGGCAGGTTGGGCGTGCAGGCCGCCAGCGCCGTGCCCATCTTGCTGTCGGGACCGTAATTGCCAGCCATCCGCCCTTGGCCCAGATCGGCGTAGGGCGAGCCGTCGGCCATCACCCCGCAGGCGGCGACCACGCGGTTGAAGCGGGCCGGATAGACGACGTTGCGGGTCGGGAAGTTGTTGTCGTTGTTGCCCGCCGCCGTGACGATGAAGATCCCCGCCTCGTACAGCCGGTTGACCGCCTCGGCCCAGGCCTGGGAGGCGAGCCCCCCCATGCTCATGGTGATGACGTCGATACGGGTCTTGGGATCGTTGCGCAGGCCGTAAACATAGTCGAGCGCCTGGGCGAAGGTGCTGGAGCGGAACAGCACCACCCGGTCGGCGATGCGGATCGGCACCACCTCGGCCCCGGGCGCGCCGCCGTACTGCTCGCTGGCCAGGATGGCGATGGTGCCCATGCCGTGGCCGTCCTGCACCCACAGGCCCTCGGAGCGGTCGCTGGCGTCGCGCGGATGATCGCGGTCGACGAAGTTGCGCTGCAGATCCAGCCGCAGGTGCTTGGGCAGGTAGCGGTGGGTCGGGTCGTAGCCGGTGTCGATATGGGCGATGCGCGCGCCCGCGCCGGTCTGGTGGCTGGCCGGGCCAAAGCCCGAATGGTCGCCGTTGCGGAACCACAGATTGTCGCTGTCGACATGCGGGAAGTTGCGGCGCTGCGGCGTCGGCTGGGCCCGGCAGGCCGGGGCCGCGCCCATCGTCACCTCGGGCGCGGGATAGGACCAGCGCTGCTCGAGATCGGGCTCGGCGAAGACCGGTCCGCCGCCGCCGGCCGCGCCGAGGCCTTCGCCGCCCTGGCCGGCCAGGGCGTGGCACAGGTCCCAGAGATTGCGCTCGTCGCCCTGCTCCAGGCTCAGCTTCTGCCATTCGGCCCCGCCTCCGCCGGCCGCGGCGAAGCCTTCGCCCTCGCCCGCCGGCTGGGAGATGTGCTCGAACAAGGGCTCGGCCTTCAGCCGGACGGGCGCCGCGCCGATGCCCAGGCGCAGGCTCTGCGACTTGAGCGGCGGGGCCTTGATCAGGACGGCGGGCGTGCGATCGGTCGCCATGGCGCGCGCCTCCTTAAGGCCGCGTCATGACGTGGGCGCGGAACAGGCGCAGGTAGAACAGGAAGATGATCAGCGCCCAGGCGTAGTCGAACAGGGCGAACCACAGGAAGCCCCCGCCGCAGAACACCCAGACCGTGCCCATCCAGATCCGGCCCAGTATGCCGATCAGGTTGGGGGCGCGCTTGTGCACCGGCTCCAGCAGGCCCGGCACGTAAAGGGCCGTGACCAGGATCAGGGTCGCGCCCCAGCCGCGCGTCCAGCCCGCGACGTTCGGCGCGTCCAGGCCCACCGTCTGCGAGACGAAGTTCGGGGCGAACATGCACAGCAGGCCGACCACCAGGTGCAGGAACATGTTGAAGCCGAGCACGCCGCGATAGACGTTGCGCGCGCGCCTGGCCTGCTCATCCGACCAGCCGATGCTGAGGCCGTCGCTCATCGTCGTTCCCCCTTCAGAAAGTCAGCAGATAGGCCAACAGGTCGGCCTTCTGTTCGGGCGTCAGACCCACGCCGTAGAGGTGTCCGCCATTGCCGTTGCCGGGCAGGGCCGTGTCGTAGCAGCTGGTCCCGCGCGGGGTCGGCTGACCGGGCGTGCAGGCCGTGGTCAGGAAGCCGCCGTTGACCGGGTCGATCACGTCCTGGTCGCGACCGCGCAGGAAGGCCTTGGGCCGCTCGGCCGGCGCCTTCAAGAGGTCGGTCAGGGTCGGCACCGAGCCGTTGTGCAGATAGGGTCCGCGCAGCCACAGCCCGTCGAGCGGCTGGTTGGAATAGCCGTCCGTCTTGCGGAAGTAGCGGAACTGGTAGGGCGTGCCGGCGAACATCTTGCTCAGCTGCTGCTCGCGGAACTCCTTGGTGTAGGAGTCCAGCCGCGCGCGGTCGGTGCCGATCAGGGCGATCGGCGTCACCTTGCCCAGCTTCTCGGCCTTGAAGACGTAGCCGCCGGCCTCCTGCCCGCCGTGGCAGGCGAAGCACTCGGCCTTGTAGATCGTCTGGCCGCGCAGGGCCGCCTGGGCGTTCAGCGGATGCGGGCTGACCGGCGCCGGCAGGTCCATCAACCAGCCCGCCACACGCCGGAGCGAGGCGTGGTCGACGGTCTTGGGCGTGACGCCCGCGCCGATGGCGGCCGACAGGTTGCGTTCCTGCAGCGAGGTGTTGTTGCCGTCCCAGTGCAGCTCCATGCCCTCGCGCGGGCGCTGGTTGAAGATCGCCGGGAAGTCGGAGACCCCGTGCACCTCGGCCTCGGTCAGGCTGGCGGCCGGCGTGCCGAACTGCAGCAGCTTGTAGGGGTTGAAGGTGTCGACGCGGCCGGCTCCCCAGGGCGACTGCCGCTCCAGCAGCGGCGCCAGGCGGCCGCGCACGCGGATCAGGCCCTCGCGGAAGCGCGGCATGACGGCGGCCTGCCAGACCAGGCGGTCGAACCAGTCCAGACGCGTTCCGGCCTTCTCCATCGGCCCGAACAGGTCGGCCGCCTCCAGCCGCTCGTCGGTGGCGGCGGTGAGCAACAGGGAGACGAAGCGGTGGAAGTCGAGATTGTTGGACGGCATGCCCGGCACGACGTGGACGACGCCGCCGTCCGAGGCCCGCCAGGTGCCGGTGTGGCAGGTGGCGCAGTTCAGCCAGACCACGTCGACGCCGTTGACCTGGCGCTTGGAGACGCCGATCGGCAGCTCCTTGCGCACGCCCTTCTCGTCGGTCTCGTAGATGAAGCCGAAGGCGGTGTAGTCGTTGCGGCCCTCGAACTGCTTGGGATAGAGGGCCGGCAGGGCCTTCCACACCGCATAGGGCACGCCGCTCTGCGGTTCGGAGCCGATCGAGCCGTACTTGAAATGGTCGACGTCGCTGGCGTAGCGCGGCGTGGCCGAGCCCGACAGCCGCAGCGCCGCGCACAGGCCAAGGCCCAGCACGATCACCGCCAGGGCGATCAGCAGCGCCACCACCGCCACGCCCAGCCGAAGCTGCCAGCGCGTTGCGGCCAGATGGGCCTCGACCGCCGTCACCGCTTTGCGCGCCGCCATCCTAGAGCTCCGAAGCCAGGGGAATGCGCATGTCGGCGCGCGGCTTGTAGACGCTCATGATCTCGTCGATCATCGCCTCGCGGGACGGGAAGCGGGCCTCCTCGTAGCAACCCATCGGGTTCTTGGGCGCGTTGGCCAGGCACTTGTTGCAGTAGGTGCAGGGCTTTTCCGGCAGGTCGTGTCCGGCCGCCCATTGCTGGACCAGATCCTTGTTGGCCATCAGCGAACGGGCGATCGACACCCCGTCGACCACGCCCCCGGAGATGGCGTCGCGCACGAACGAGGCCGTCTGGAAGCCGCCCGTGCACAGCACCGGAACGCTGACCGCCGCCTTGATCGCCCGAGCCTCCTCCAGGCTGACGCCCTCGATCGGATGGCCCTTCTTCATGCGGAACCAGATCCAGTGGAAGATCGGCCGCAGCAGCGGATAGCGGAACAGCAGGAAGTTGCGGAAGCCGTAGACGCCCGAGCTGATCATGGCGTCGTAGGTCACCGCCAGGATGTCGATCGGCAGGTCGCCCGGCGGGTTCAGCGGGTGCGGGAACAGCGAGCCGGACGAGACGTGGATGGCGTCGGCGCCGGCCGCCTCGACCCACTGGGCCACCTGCACCGTGTCGGCCAGGGTGTTGCCCTTGTGCTCCCACGGGATAACGTTGTTGCGGTCGATGGCGCTGAGCTTGACCTGCAGGTGGAAGTCGCGCCCCACCCGCGAGCGGATGGCGCCGATCACGTCGAGCAGGAAGCGGGCGCGGTTCTTCAGCGAGCCGCCGTACTCGTCGGTGCGGTCGTTGATCCCCGAGCTGAGGAATTGGGTGAACAGGTAGCCGTTGGCCGCGTGCAGCTCGACTCCGTCCAGCCCCGCCTCGCGCGCCCGCCACGCCCCCGCCGCGAAGGCGTTGATGGTGTGCTCGATGTCGCCCTTGGTCATCGCCCGGCACAGGAAGCCGTGCAGGGTTTCCCTGTTACTGGTCGAGGTCAGGCTCGGGCGCATCTGGTTGTGCACGCCCGGCAGGTCCATCTGCCGGCCCGAGTGGCTCAGCTGCATGATGTACTTGGCGTCGAAGCTGTGCACCGCCTCGCCCAGCTTGGCCCACAGCGGGATGAACTCGTCGCGGTGGACGGTGGCGTAGCCGGCGATGATCCGGCCTTCCATCAGCACCGGCACGTAGGACGAGATGATCGCCCCCACCCCGCCCTTGGCGAACTTGCTCTCCCAGTTGATCCGCGTCTGGGTCAGCGAGCCGTCCTGGTTGTCGAAGATGCCCGAGATGTTCGAACGGAAGATCCGGTTCTTGACGGTCAGGTTGCGGAAATGCAGCGGCTGGAAGATCGGGTCGCCCGCGGCCGCCGCGTCGGCGGGGGTGCGGATGATCGGACCGGCGGCGGCGCGCGGCGGCAGGACGTCGGTCATGACCGGCCTCCCTTCACGGGCGCGCTGGCCTTGGCCTCGCGCCAGACCGCGCCGAGCAGCGAGGCGGTCCAGTGGTGGGCGGGGCAGCGGCTCCAGCTGTCGGTCATGAACACGATCTGGTGCGACGGGCTGCGGTAGCGGGCCGCGTCGAGCTGGAACAGCGTGATCGCGCCGGGCTCGACCTCGCCCCACAGGGTGCTGGCCGGGGCCTTCCACTGGCGCAGCACATTGGCCGGCGCGACGGCGCACTGGCAGATCACCGCCTCTTCAGTGAGGCTTTCGCGGGCGAAGGGCTGGCGCCACAGGCCGCGCATGATCTTCAGGCCGCGCACCAGGTTGTGCACCGCCACGCCGGTGGCGTGGACGGCGGCCGGATCGTTGTCGACCGGCGCGGCCAGGGTCTTGCGGGCCCGATCGACGGCGCCGGTCAGGCCCCACCACAGAATCTGCAGCGGATTGAACGAACGCGGCGCGGCGTCCAGCGTGCGGGCGGCCTTCCAGCGATCCTTGCGGGCCGCGTAGCCGGGAGCGAACAGCTCGCCGACGGCGGCCTGGGCGGTGGGGCCCAGGACCCCCTCCCCCTTCTCGCCGCGCACATAGGCGGCCAGGGTCGCGCGCTGCTCGGGCGTGCCCAGCTGGGCGTTCTGCAGCCGCTGCTCCAGCAGGGCCTGGAGGCGGGCGCGGTCCTCGGCCTCACGCGGGGCGACGGCCGGCAGCGGGTGCGAACCGACGCGCAGCACCTTGCGGATGCGCCCGGCCAGCAGCCGGTTGATCAGCGGCCCTTCCTTCTTGAAGTCGCGGTCGAGACGCGGATCGGCGACGATCGTGCGGATGGCGGCCGGCTCGTCGAGGCGGATCACGTCGACGAGGCCGGGAATGCGGATCCGGCTGCTCATCCCGCCGTCCCCTTGGCCCAGGGGAAGAACATGCTGCGGGCGTCGGCGAACTGGGCGGCCAGGGCCGGAACGTGGCGCTCCATCACCTGGCGCAGGCCGTTGTCGCGCACCCAGGCGAAGCCGGCCGGGGTGTAGACCTTGGCGTTGAAGTCCTCGCCGTAGAAGCGGTCGCTCTTCAGGCGGCGGGTGGCCATCAGGATGAAGATGCGGAAGGCGGTGTCGGAGAAGCCGAAGCCCGGCGGGGTGCCGTTACGCGTGCACTGGCTTTCGGCGAGGGTGCCGACCAGCAGGTCGACCTTCTCGACGTCGCCGTAGATCTCCTCCAGCTCCTTCTGCCATTCCTTGTTGTCGGTCAGCTCGGCGAAGGTCTTGGGAGCCCGCATGCTCATGTGGCGCCGGAACTCGCAGTAGCGCGGCACGCCCCGCTCGCGGTCGCGCAGGATGTCGGTGGCCGCCAGATCCGTCAGCACGTCGTTTTCGCGCTTGGGCGGCAGGCTGCGCAGGGTATTGGGGTAGTTGTGCAGGCACAGCGCCCCCGGATGGCTGGTGGCCAGCGAGTAGACGACGTCGTCGAAGCTGGCGTGCTCGTAGACGCTGGAGGCCTGGCCGCGGGCCACGCCGATCAGGTCGCGCTTGAGCAGCTCCCTGTCGTCCACGTGGCTGCGGAACGAATAGTCGTCCGGCATCAGCGGGTGCATGCGGTAGCAGGCCGCGAATTCCTCGGTCATCGCGTAGGGCGCGTTGTGGTGGTCGACCGGCGAGCCGGCCACCCCGAACAGGATCTCGCTTTCGCCGCGCCGGCCGAACGCCCTGTGGAAGGTCTCGCCCGCCAGGCCCCACCAGTTGGCGCGCATGGCCAGGCGCCCCTCGGGGCTGTTCATCAGGGCCGGCGTCCACTCGACGGTGTGGATCTTGGCCAGCAGGGCCGAGATCACCAGGCGCGCCTTCTGGAACAGCCACTCGCCCGAGGCCTCGGGGAAGTCGATCTTCAGGCGATCCACGACCGAGTTGTGCTCGCGCACGAACACCGTGTGCATCACCGACAGGCCGATCCACCAGTTGCCGTTGACCCCGGCCAGCTCCAGGCCCGGGATCTTGCCGGCCTCGTCGATGGGCAGGTGGCCGTTGGGCTGCAAACCGAGCTTGCCGTCGGTCAGGAACTGGCCCGTCGTCGGGTCGGTGCGCACCTTGATCTGCCGCCGCAGCGACGAGCCGTAGATCTGCGAGGCGTCCCACCAGTGGGTCTCGACATTGGTGTAGGCCTGGGGCCGGCCCGCGTCGCCCGGACGGTCGGGATCGCGCAGGGTCTTGAGGACCTCCATCACCCCGCCCGGCCAGCTGTCGCCCTCGGGGATCGGCACGTAGAACTTGTCTTCCGGATCGTTCTCGCCGTGGCTCAGCCAGTCGTGGACCATGAACTGCAGCCAGGCGCCGGCCAGGGCGTTCAGGTGCGGGACCGGTACGAACTCCTTGCGGGCCAGCAGCCGGTTGCTGATCACCCGCGGATTGGGGGTCATCAGGGCCGGCTCTTCCTCGCCGAAGGTGCGCTCGATCGGCATGTTGCGGCCAAAGCGCGCCCCGGTCATGCCCATCCAGGGCTTGGACAGGTCGTTGTAGCTGCCGTCGGCGGTGCGGGCCTCGCGCACGTCGATCCCGCCGGGCGCCGGGTCGGGCGCGGCGATCGTCGGCTCCATCTCGGTGTCGAACAGGTTTTCGTGGCGCATGTTGACGCGCAGGCCCGCCAGCGTCGGCACGGCCAGCGTGGTCGGATACTTGTGCCAGGGTTGAATCCGGCTCAGCACCCGCGCCGCGCCGCCCAGCAGACTTTCCAGTAACGAACCCGCCACTCGTCGCCCTCCCCGCAGATGGGCACGCCCCACGATTGCAACCCGGAGCTAAACACGGATTCGGTGCAACCGCGAGGGGAATATCAATGTTACGCGAAGGGGAATTTCAGGCGCGCCCGCGCCCCCGCCGGCGGACGCGCGCGAACGCCGCCGCCGGGCTTTCCGGCGACCGTCCGTGACCGTTCGACTTGAAGGGACGACGCTTTCGGCGTCAGCCGGCGTAGTGACCGGCGTACCAGCGGGCGAAGCGCTGCAGGCCCTCGCCGACCCCGACCACGGGCTTGTAGCCCGTCAGGGCGCGAAGCTTGGAAATGTCGGCATAGGTGGCGGTGACGTCGCCCGGCTGCATGGGCAGGAACACTTTCTCCGCCTCGCGGCCGAGCGCGGCCTCCAGCGCGGCGATCATGTCCATCAGTCCGACCGGGTCGTTGTCGCCGATGTTGTAGATCTCGTGGCCGCCCGGGGCCGGCGGGTTGTCGAGCACGCCGACGATGCCGTCGACGATGTCGTCGATATAGGTGAAGTCGCGGGCCATCTTGCCCTCGCCGAACACCTCGATCGGCTCGCCCTTCAGGATCTTCTGGGTGAAGCTGAAATAGGCCATGTCGGGGCGCCCCCACGGCCCGTAGACCGTGAAGAAGCGCAGGCCTGCCTGCGGGAAGCCGTAGAGCCGGGCGTAGCTTTGGCTGATCAGCTCGCACGAGCGCTTGGTGGCCGCGTAGAGCGAGACCGGTGCGTCGACCGGATCGGTCTCCTTGAAGCCCGAGCCGTTCAGGGGCCGATCGCCGTAGACGCTGCTCGACGAGGCGTAGACCAGGGCCTCGACGCCGCCGTGGCGGCAGGCTTCCAGCACCGCCAGGTGGCCGGCCAGGTTCGAGCGTTCGTAGGCGAAGGGGTTCTCGATCGAGTAGCGCACGCCGGCCTGGGCGGCCAGGTGGACGACACGCTTGACGCCCGACGACCGCACCAGCTCCAGCAGCGCCTCGTGCTCGGCGATGTCCAGGCGCACCATCGTAAAGCCCGCACGCCCGTCGAGGCGCGCGGCGCGGGCCGCCTTCAGGGCCGGATCGTAATAGTCGTTGAACACGTCGACGCCGATCACGGTCTCGCCGCGGTCGAGCAGACGCTCGGCCACATGCATGCCGATGAAGCCGGCCGCGCCGGTGACGAGGACAGGGCCTCCGCTCATACCGCAATCCTCGTTCGTCGGCGCCTGGCCCGGCCGACGGTAAAATCATCGGCGCTCGTCATTCGACATTCCGCGTCCAAAGGCAATCTCTAGCCCCCGGCCGCGTCCCCATCGTGGCCGATTTGCGGGAAAAGCGGCGCGAACGGAGGTTTCTCTCCGACAGGCGTCTGGCAGGCGTCCGCCCGCGACACCATCAGGCGAAGCCGCGACGGCTCAGCCGGAGGGTGCTTGTGCGGAAACAGCGCTGGTTCCAGTCTCAAGGCGAAGCTGGATGCCCGCGATGCGTCATCTGTCGGCCTCGCTCCCCGCTATCCCCGGCGCCGCCCGTCTCGAAATCCTCAACCGGCGGATGGAGGGCCTGCGCGCCCTTGCCGAGATCCAATCACTGCTGGCCAGCAGCGACGTCGGCGTCGACGACTTCATGCAGATCGTGGTCGACAGCGTCCACCGCCTGATGGCCGGGCGCGGGGCCGTGGTCGAGCTCGTCGATGGCGACCAGATGGTCTATCGCGCGGTCAGCGAAGGCTATGCCGAGCATCTGGGCCTGCGCCTGCCCCGCGCCGGCAGCCTGTCGGGCCTGTGCGTCGACCAGGCCGCCATACTGGTGTGCGAGGACAGCGAGACCGATCCCCGCGTCGACCGCGACGCCTGCCGCCGGGTGGGCCTGCGCTCGATGGTCTGCGCGCCCCTGTTCGACGGCGAGCAGGCGGTGGGCGTGCTGAAGGCCATGGCCGGCGAGGCCGCCGCCTTCAATGTCGAGGAGATCGAGCTGCTGCGCCACATGAGCCAGACGCTCGGCGCGGCCATAGCCACGCGGGCCGGGGTCAGCGACCTGCGCCGGCTGCTGCAGGAGCGGACGGCGGCCTTGGAGCGGGTGGAGCGGCGCAACCAGCGGCTGGCCCAGCTGACCCTCGATCTGGCCGACGCCAAGCACGAGGCCGAGGCGGCCAACCGCGCCAAGTCGGAGTTCCTGGCGGCGATGAGCCACGAGCTGCGCACGCCCCTGAACGGGCTGGTCGGGTTTTCGGAACTGCTAGCCCGCGACGCGCTGTCCGGCGACGAGCGCGGGCGCTATCGCGGCTTCGTGCGCGACGCCGCCCGGGCCCTGCTGGCCATCGTCGACGACATTCTCGACCTCTCCCGCGTCGAGGCCGGCAAGCTGATGCTGGAAGACGGCGTCGTGGCTCCCGCGCGGCTGGTCGACAGCTGCGCGGCCATGGCCCGCCCCGACGCCGAGGCCAAGGGGCTGGCGCAGAGCCTTCAGATCGCGCCGGGGACGCCGGAGGCGATCGCCGGCGACCCGACCCGCCTGCGTCAGGTGCTGCTGAATCTCGTGACCAACGCCGTGAAGTTCACCGCCGAGGGAAGCGTGATCCTGTCGGTCGCGCCCGCCGGAGACGACCGCCTGCGCTTCACGGTCGCCGACACCGGCCCGGGCATCGCCCCCGAGGCGCGGGAGCGTCTGTTCCAGCCGTTCGGCCAGGTCGATTCCACCATCCACCGCCGCTATGGCGGCACGGGTCTGGGCCTGGCGATCTGCAAGCGGCTGGTCGAGCTGATGGGCGGAACCATCGACGTCGACAGCGAGGTCGGCCAGGGCTCGACCTTCTGGTTCGAGATCCCCGCCCGCCCCGCCGACCGCCCGGCCGATGAGGATCCGCCCGCCGCAGCCGCCGAGGACGAGCCACTGCGCATCCTGGTCGTCGACGACGCCGAGATGAACCGCGCCCTGGCCGAGGCGGTGCTGCGTTCGGCCGATCATGCGGTGGACTGCGCCGACGGCGGGGCGGCGGGCGTCGAGGCCGTGCGGATGCGAGCCTATGACGTGGTGCTGATGGACGTGCGGATGCCGGGCATGGACGGCCTGGCCGCGACACGGGCGATCCGCGCCCTGCCCTTCCCGGCCAGCGCCACGCCGATCCTGGCCCTGACGGCCAATGCGGTGAAGGCCGAGATCGACGCCTGCCTGGCCGCCGGCATGGACGGCCACGTGGCCAAGCCGATCGACATCGCCACTCTGCTGACCCGGGTGCGCGACGCGGCTCGGCTCAGCCGGCCGCGGCGCTAGGAGCGCGTCGACGTAGAGCCGGAGAGCCATGACCCGGGGCGAAAACCTCGTCCTTCGACAGGCTCAGGATGAGGTTTTTCTACTGCCCGAGCCTGTAAATGGTCCTCATCCTGAGCTTGTCGAAGGACGAGGACCACGCGCCGCCCCCTCAATCCCCGATGAACCGGTACCCCACGCCCGGTTCGGTCAGCAGGATCTTCGGATGGGCCGGGTCGGCCTCGAGCTTCTGGCGCAGCTGGCCCACGAACACCCGCAGGTACTGGGTGTCGTGCATGTGGGCCGGGCCCCAGACTGAGGTCAGCAGCTCCTTGTGGGTCAGCACCTTGCCGCGCCCCAGGGCCAGGCGGGCCAGGACCTCGTATTCGCGCGGCGAGACCTTCACCACCGCCCCGTCGCGGGTGACCAGGCGCTTTTCGAGGTCGAGTTCGACGGCACCGGCGCGGATCGGACCGGCCGGCGCCTGGGTCGCCGCCCGCTGGCGCAGGGCAACCCGCAGGCGTGCCAGCAGTTCGCCGACCCCGAACGGCTTTTCGACATAGTCGTTGGCGCCCTTGTCCAGCGCGTCGATCTTCTCGATCTCGCGGTCGCGGGCCGACAGGATCAGGATCGGGCCGTCATAGAAGGCCCGGGCCTTTTCCAGCACCTCCTTGCCGTCCATGTCGGGCAGGCCGAGGTCCAGCACGACGGCGTCGGGCGACCACAGGGCGATGCCGCGCAGGCCCTCCTGGCCGCCGTCGGCCCGCAGCGGGTCGTAGCCGGCCGCGTCGAGCGCGGGGGCGAGGAACCGGTGGATCTGCGGCTCGTCGTCGATGACCAGGATGCGGGGGCGAAGCGCGCTCATGACCTGCTCATAGCAGATGGTGGGGCGTGGCGACGCCCTTGGGCAGGCTGATCAGCATCCGCGTGCCCTTGCCGTCGTGGATCGGGCTGGCGGCGGCGATGCGCCCGCCCATGGCCTCGACGAAGCCTTTCGCGATCGCAAGGCCCAGCCCCACGCCCTGGCTGGCGCCCGGCGAGCGGTCGCTGGGATCCTGCAGGCGGCGGAACTTCTCGAACACCCGCTCGAGATCCGCCGGCGGAATGCCCCGCCCCTCGTCCTCGATGCTGATCACCACGTGGGCGCGGTCCTCGTAGGCGGCGACCTCGATGCGGGCGCCGGGCGGACTGTAGGCGATGGCGTTCTCCAGGATGTTGACCGCCACCTGCTCCAGCAGGTTCGGATCGGCCTGGACCAGGCTCAGCGTCTCGGGGAAATCCCGCACCAGCACCCGGCCGTCGAGGCGGCGAGCCACGCGGTCGGCGGCGGCCGCCAGCACGTCGCGGGCGTCGATCCAGTCGGTGCGCAGCTTCAGCCCGCCGCCCTCGATGCGGGTCATGTCCAGCAGGTTGGCGACGTAGCCGTTGAGACGCTCGGCCTCTTCCTTGATGCCGAAGGCGAGGTCGGCGCGGGCCGGGGGCGCGAGCTTGTCGCCGTAGTCGATCAGGGTGGTGGCCGCCCCCAGCACCGTGGTCAGGGGCGTGCGCAGGTCGTGGCTGATGGAGTTGAGCAGGGCGTTGCGGAAGCGGTCGGAGCGGCGCAGGGCCTCGGCCTCGACCGCGCCGGCGGCCAGTTCGGCGCGCTGCAACGCCACCGCCCCCTGGTCGAGCAGGGCCAGCAGCAGGCGCTCCTCGTCGGAGCCGGAAACCACGGTCCCGGCCTCGATCCCGGCCACGCCGGCGCGGGCGCCCAGGCCCTCCAGCGGCCAGAAGGTCCAGGCGGCCTGGGGAAGCGTGCCTGTGCCGGCGCCGGCCGGTTCGCCCTTCTCCCAGGCCCAGCGGGCGGCGGCCATGGGGGCGGTCCCCAGATCCGTAAGGTCGGGCGCGCCGGCGGCGGGAGCCAGTTCCTCGCCCTCCGGCAGGAAGACCACGGCCCGTGCGCCCGAGGCGGCTGCGGCCTGCTCGGCCAGGGCCTTGGCGACCGCCGCCTTGCCCGAAGCGGCGGAAAGCGTGCGGCTGGCCGCCAGCAGGCTGGTCACCCCCGCCGCCCGCTTCTGCGAGCCGATGGCCTGGTCGCGCACGCGTCCCGCGAGGCCTCCAGTCGCCAGGGCCACGGCCCAGAACACGATCAGGGTCAGCACGTCGGTGGGCGAGCCGATGGCCAGGCTGTAGCGGGGAGCCAGGAAGAAGTAGTTGTAGACGAGGAAGGCCGCCGTCGCCGCCGCCAGGGCCGGGCGCAGGCCGTGCATGACGCCCGCCGCCAGCACCGCGGCCAGATAGATCATCCCCAGCTCGACCCGGTCGAAGGCGGTGTCCAGCGCCCAGGCCACCAGGCTGGCGGCGACCACGAAGCCGCCGCCGGTCAGGTAAGCGGGCCAGTCGAAGCGGCGAGGCCTCGGGGCCGGCGGCTCGGCGCCGCCCTCCCCGCCCGCGCCGGTGACCACGTGGATCGCCTCGCCCCGCGCCTCGCGCAGCAGGGCGGCGGCCAGGGAGCGGCCGGTCAGTTCCTTCCAGCGCGAGTCCCTGGATTTACCGATCACGATCTGGGTGACGTTGTTACGCCGCGCCCAGGCCATAACCGTGGCGACCACGTCGGTCCCGGTCAGGACGACGGTCGAGCCGCCCAACTGCTCGGCCAGTTTCAGCGCCTCGCGGGTGCGGGCGGCTGCGGTCTCGGGCGGCGGCGGACGGTCGGGACGCTCGACATGGGCCAGGGTCCAGGGCGCGTCCATCATCATGTCCGACAGCCGCCGGCCGGCCCGGACCAGCATGGAGGCCATGGCGTCGCCGCCGGCCAGGACGAGGATCCGCTCGCCCGCCGCCCAAGGCCCCTCGACGCCCTTCTCGCGCATGGCCGCGACCAGCTGGTCATCGACCGTCTGGGCCGCGCGGCGCAGCGCCAGTTCGCGCAGGGCGGTGAGGTTCTCGACCTTGAAGAAGTTCTCCGACGCCAGGCGCGCCGTCTCGGGCACATAGACCTTGCCCGCCGCCATCCGCTCGCGCAGCTCGTCGGGGGTGATGTCGATCAGTTCGATGTCGTCGGCGCGGGCCAGGGCGCTGTCGGGCACCGTCTCGCGCTGGCGGGCGCCGGTGATGCGCAGCACCACGTCGAGCAGGCTTTCCAGGTGCTGGACGTTCAGGGTGGTCCAGACGTCGATCCCGGCCGCCAGGATCTCCTCGACGTCCTGCCAGCGCTTGGGATGGCGCGAACCCGGCGCGTTGGAATGAGCGTACTCGTCGACCAGCAAGAGCTTCGGCCGCCGCTCCAGGGCCGCGTCGAGGTCGAACTCCAGATAGCTGCGGCCCCGGTTCTCGACCGGACGGCGGGGCAGGACGTCGAGCCCGCGCAGCAGGCTCTCGGTCTCGCGGCGGCCGTGGGTCTCGACGACGCCGACCAGCACGTCCTGGCCCTCGGCCTTGCGACGGCGAGCGGCGCGCAGCATCTCGTAGGTCTTGCCCACGCCCGGCGCCATGCCCAGGAACACCTTGAGGCGCCCCCGGCGGGCCTTGTTGGCGGCCGCCAGAAGCGCCTCGGGGTCGGGGCGGCCCCTTTCGGGGTATGAAGAGGGGTCGCCCGCCAAGGCCTAGCCGACCATCGGGAAGCGCTCGTCCAGGGCGCGGTTGACGTCCAGCACGTTGACGCGCGGCTGGCCGATGAAGCCCAGCAGCGGCGGCTTCACGGCCGCCTTGATCATCCCCAGCACCTCGCCGCGCGGGGCGTTGCGGGCGGCGGCGATGCGCGGGGCCTGCAGGCGGGCATAGGCCGGCGAGACGTCCGGATCCAGGCCCGAGCCCGAGGTCGTGACCGCGTCGGCCGGAATGACCGCGCCGTGAAACTCGGCCCGCAGGGCGGCGGCGTCGGTCTTCTCGCGCTCGATCAGCTTGTCGTTCAGCGGACCCATGTTGGAGCCGCTGGAGGCAGAGGCGTCATAGCCGTTCCCGGCGGCCGACGGACGGCCGTGCAGGTACTCGGCCTTGGCGAAGACCTGGCCGATCAACTCGGAGCCGACGACCTGGCCGTGACGGTCATGAACCAGCGAGCCGTTGGCCTGCTGCGGGAACGCGGCCTGGGCCACGCCGGTGATCGCCAGCGGATAGGCCAGGCCCAGAAGGACGGTGAACAGGCCCATCGAGACGAGGGCCGGACGAAGATGCTTCAGCATGTGGGCCTCCTCTAGAACACGGCCTTGAGCGTGGCGACGGCGCGGCTGTCGTACAGCTTGCCGAAGTCATGCTCGGACGTGTCGTGATAGCGCAAGTCGAGCGCCAGCTTGTCGGTGAAATTCCAGGTCCCGCCCAGATTCCAGGTCGTGTAGTCGCCAGGGCCGGCATAGGTCTGGCGCCCCACGGCGGCCGAGACGCTGATGGCCTTGGCGAGCGGGTAGCTGCCGTTGACCTCGTAATAGGTCGCCTCTTTCGCGGTCCCGAAGCCGTCGGGGCTGTAGAACACCGCGGCCCCCACCCCACCCTTGCCGGCCGGAACGCTGGCGGCGACCTTCAGCTCGGCGTTGCCGTAGTCGGCCCCGCCCGGCGCGCCGACATAGCCGTAGTAGATGACGCCCAGGTCGAGGGTCGCGGGACCCAGAGTGGGCTTGTAGCCGGCGTAGAGGTCCACCTCGGCGTCGGTCTTGTCGCCGAAGTCGACGTTCGAGGCCCAGACGCCAGCGTAGACCTTGCCGGCGGTCAGGTCGGCGCCGCCGAAGACCTGCGGGTCTTCATCGGTCTGGCTGACGCCTCGGAACACGTAATCGGAGGCCGCGCCGAGGTTGAAGGTCACGCTGGGGGCATCGGCGGCGCGGGCGGCGCCGGCCAGGGCGAAGACGAGGCCCGAGGCCATCAGCAGCGAAGAGAACTTGAGCGAAGAGGATTGGGACATTTGATAGAGCGCCTTTCACGACGCGAGGAGTTCGGCGGCCTTGGCCGCCAGGAAGACGAGCCCGATCGCCCCGAGGCCGAAAATCAGGTCCGGAACGATCGGGCGGTTCATCAGGCCAGGCCCAGGGCCGAGACGATCATGTCGATCAGCTTGATGCCGACGAACGGGGCGACCAGACCGCCCAGGCCGTAGATCAGCAGGTTGCGCGACAGCAGCTTGCCGGCGCCGATGGCGCGGTACTTCACGCCCTTCAGGGCCAGCGGGATCAGGGCGACGATCACCAGGGCGTTGAAGATCACCGCCGACAGGATGGCGCTCTGCGGGCTGTGCAGCTTCATGATGTTCAGCCCGCCCAGGGCCGGCAGGGCGACCACGAACATCGCCGGGATGATGGCGAAGTACTTGGCCACGTCGTTGGCGATCGAGAAGGTCGTCAGCGCGCCGCGGGTGATCAGCATCTGCTTTCCGACCTCGACGATCTCGATGACTTTCGTGGGGTCGCTGTCGAGATCGACCATGTTGCCGGCCTCGCGGGCGGCCTGGGCGCCGGTCTGCATGGCCACCCCGACATCGGCCTGGGCGAGCGCGGGGGCGTCGTTGGCGCCGTCGCCGCACATGGCCACCAGCCGGCCCTTGGCCTGCTCGGCCCGGATCAGCCGCAGCTTGTCCTCCGGCGTGGCTTCCGCGAGGAAGTCGTCGACCCCGGCCTCCGAAGCGATCGCCGCGGCGGTCACCGGGTTGTCGCCGGTGATCATCACGGTGCGCAGGCCCATGCGGCGCAGGTCGGCGAAGCGAGCCTTCACGCCAGGCTTGACCACGTCCTTCAGGTGGATGACGCCGACCAGGGCGCCGTCCTCGCTGACCGCCAGCGGCGTGCCGCCCGAGCGGGCGATGCGGTCGACGGCGGCGGCCACCTCGGCGGGGATGCGCTTGGGATCGATGGCCAGGCTGCGATAGACCGCATCGACCGCCCCCTTGCGCCAGGACTGGCCGGCGAAATCCAGACCCGACTGGCGGGTCGCGGCGCTGAAGGCGATCGAGGTCGCGCCGGCCGGAGCCTCCAGGGCCAGGCCCTGCTGGCGGCCCAGTTCGACGATCGAGCGGCCTTCCGGCGTCTCGTCGGCCAGCGAGGCCATGACGGCGGCGCGCAGGGCCGCGTCGGGGCGCACGCCGGGGGCGGCGATCACCTCGGTGGCCATGCGGTTGCCGAAGGTGATGGTGCCGGTCTTGTCGAGCAGCAGAGTGTCGACGTCGCCGGCCGCCTCGACGGCGCGACCCGAGGTGGCCAGGACGTTGACCTTCAGCAGGCGGTCCATGCCGGCGATGCCGACGGCCGACAGAAGCCCGCCGATCGTCGTCGGGATCAGGGTGATGAACAGGGCGCCCAGCACCAGCGGGTCGAGCGCCACGCCCGAGAACTTGCCCAGACCCAGCAAGGTGACCACCGCGATCAGGAAGATCAGGGTCAGGCCGGCCAGCAGCACGGCCAGGGCGATCTCGTTGGGCGTCTTGCGACGGTCGGCGCCCTCGACCATGGCGATCATGCGGTCGAGGAAGGTCGAGCCGGGGGCGGCCGTGACCCGCACCTTGATCCAGTCGGAGACGACCGTGGTGCCGCCGGTGACGGCCGAGCGGTCGCCGCCGCTTTCGCGGATGACGGGGGCGCTCTCGCCGGTGATGGCGGCCTCGTTGACGCTGGCCATGCCCTCGACGATCTCGCCGTCGGTGGGGACCACGTCGCCGGCCTCGACCAAAACGAGCTCGCCGGGAACCAGCTTGTGGGCGGGCGTCGGGATCACCGTGCCGGCCTGGTCGTCGATGATCAGCTTGGCCTTGGTGGTGACGCGGGCGGCCCGCAGGCTGTCGGCGGCGGCCTTGCCCCGGCCCTCGGCCACGCTCTCGGCCAGGTTGGCGAAGAGGACTGTGGCCCAGAGCCACAGCGAGACCTGCACGGCGAAGCCGGCCGACTGCTGGGCGACGATGGCCGCCACGGCCGAGACGCTCGACAGCAGGGCCACGATCCAGGTCGCGAAGATCACCGGATTGCCGGTCAGCTTGCGCGGGTCGAGCTTGAGGAAGGCGTCCTTGGCCGCGCGGGCCAGGATCGGGGCGGAGAGGCCGCCGGCCAGGCTGGCCGGCTTGCGCCGGCCGCTCTCGACGGCTCCGTTTTCGTAGGTTGTCATGGAAGTGCGCTTTCGATCAGCGGTAAGCGATCAGTGGCTCGAGGCGACGAAGGCGAGCGCCTGGAAGTGCTCGACGATCGGCCCCAGCGCCAGAGCGGGGAAGAACTGCAGGCCGCCGAGGATCAGGATCACCCCGATCAGCAGGCCGACGAAGAGGCCACCGTCGGTCGGCATGGCGCCGGCCGTGGGGGCGAGCTTGGGCTTGGCCGCCAAGGCGCCGGCGATGGCCAGCACCGCGACGATGGGAGCAAAGCGCCCGAACATCATCGCCAGGCCCAGGGTGACGTTCCACCAGGGGGCGTTGGCCGTGAGGCCGGCGAAGGCCGAGCCGTTGTTGGCCGTGCCGGAGACGTAGGCGTAAAGGATCTCCGACAGGCCGTGCGGTCCGGCGTGCATCAGGCCCTTCAAGGCTTCCGGCAGGATCGCGGCGAAGGCGGCGAAGCCCAGCATGAACAGCGGGATCACCAGCACCGCCAGCATCGAGAACTGGATCTCGCGGGCCTCGATCTTCTTGCCGAGATATTCCGGCGTGCGGCCCACCATCAGCCCGGCGACGAACACCGCCAGCAGGGCCATGACGACCATGATCGCCACGCCCGAACCGATGCCGCCGGGCAGGATCTCGCCCAGCTGCATCAGGAACATGGTCACCCCGCCGCCCAGGGGCATCAGGCTGGAGTGCATGCCGTTGACCGAGCCGTTGGAAGCCCCGGTGGTCATGGCGGCCCAGACGGCGGTCGAGGGCGCGCCGAAGCGGACCTCCTTGCCTTCCATGTTCACGCTGGTGTCCACGTGCGCCGCGACCTGAGCCGGCGGGGCCTGGGTCTCGGTGACGTAGATCGCCGCCGCGCCGGCGCTCAGCAGCACCATGGCCGCCACGACCAGGGCGCGGACGTCCTTCTTGGCCAGCACGCTGCGGCCGAAGGCGAAGAAGGCGGCCCAGCCCAGCACGTTGATCGACACCGCCGTGATCAGGTTGGTCAGCGGGGTCGGGTTCTCGAACGGGTGGGCGGAGTTGGCGTTGAAGATGCCGCCGCCGTTGATGCCCAGTTGCTTGACGGCCAGCTGGCTGGCGGTGGCGAACAGGGAGATCTTCTGCTCGCCGCCTTCGAGGGTGTGAGCAGTGACGCCGGCGGCCAGGGTCTGGGGCACGCCCAGGGCCACGAGCACGAGGGCCACGACCACGCACAGCGGCAGCAGCACCCACAGGGTCGTGCGGATCACGTCGCTCCAGAAGTTGCCGACGTCCTCGCCCTTGCTGGCCAGGAAGCCGCGCGCCAGGGCCGCCGCGATCGCCGCGCCGGTGGCGGCCGAGACGAAGTTCTGCACCGTCAGCACCAGCATCTGGCTGAGCGTCGACATGGTGGTCTCGCCGCCATAGCTCTGCCAGTTGGTGTTGGTCACGAAGCTGACGGCGGTGTTGAAGGCCAGGTGCGGCGAGAGGCCCGCGAAGCCCTGCGGGTTCAGCGGCAGCACGCCCTGCAGGCGCAGCACGCCATAGACGAGGAAGAAGCCGACGGCGTTGAAGGCCAGAAGGGCGCCGGCATAGCCGATCCAGGTCTGGCCCTTGCGCGGATCGACCCCGCAGGCGGCGTAGAAGAGGCGCTCGACCGGGCCGAGCACGGGGTCGAGCCAGGTGCGCTCGCCGTTCCAGACGCGCGACATGTAGACGCCCAGCGGCCAGCCGATGCCGACCGCCAGGCCAAGCGTCAGGGCGATTTCCGCCCAGCCTTGCCAGTTCATGTGAGTTTATCCAAAGAGCGTCAGAAGCGGTCCGGCCGCATCAGCGCCGTGACCATGTAGGCCGCGACGACGATCGCCCCGGCTCCCCAAAGCGCGTTCACGAACAAGGTCATGCGCGCCTCAATGCGATGGCGAAAAGGCCGAAGGCCGCAAACAGCCCTCCGCCCAGCGCCAGGAAAATGATGTCAGCCACGTTCGGCCTCCTTCCAGTTGGCGCGGAAGGGACCACGGCGCCGCGTAAGGGCTCCATTCGGGAGATGTGAGCCGCGCATAAGCGCCGCATAAAGACCGGCGACCGCGGCAAGTCATGCTGCAACGCAGCGCGTTCAAGGGTCCAGCTTGGCGAGATCAAGGTTTTCGGCAAACTTTGCCGGCAGCCTTAAAAACAAGGCGTTATCGTGACAAGCGCCCCGTTTCCGAACAACTTGGCGCCGCGGGGAAATTTACTCTTGTTTGCATCGCAAAATCGCGAAACGGTGGCAGCCGATCCAAGTCACGCGCGTTCTGGGCTCATGTCACCGCTGTTTCCAACCTTGGTCATCGTGGCCCTGCTGGCTCTGCTCATCTGGCCCAGCATCGAGCCCCGCCTGCGCCGCCGCGGCCGCGGCCGCAGCCGTCGTCGCAGCTATTTCCGGGATTAAGTTCCGGGATTGGGGGGCGATCCCAGGGCGCCCGCTGCTCCCTCCTCCGTAAAATCCCCGCGAAAGCGGGGACCCAGGTGTTTTATCGTCGAGCGCCCCACGTTTCAGAAAAAGCCTGGGTCCCCGCTTTCGCGGGGATTTTACGGTTGGGGGTCTGCGGACGGGGATAGACGAAGCTGGATCCCCGTCGAGCACGGATCAAACCCCAACCAATCCAACCCCTTACAACTTTCTCACCGTCCTGGATCAGACGCGCCCAAACCACCCGCATAATAACCCCGTCTCGCCGCACCGAAGGGGCGCAAGGCCAGCGACCATGCGGCGGCGGGATGCGATCGAGCGGGACTGGGGCGGATTGGGAAGATCCGTCGTGTCCGGGGACCTGGCGCTGGCCAGGCCCGCCCGCCGTCGGCTTGGGCGAGGATTAC
>PJTT01000527.1_pt1 | contig 24875 bp, 24 predicted proteins | sample 1512261 | NCBI WGS metagenome assembly PJTT01 (sample SAMN08177685, study PRJNA422409) | Soil metagenome, whole genome shotgun sequencing project. | isolation source: Soil (2) enriched on wood chips | place: USA: Madison | collected 2015-01-15
TATCCGATTAATAACCCCGAAGACGTAGCCTATAGCCGGACGATGTATATCGAAAAGCACTGATCAGTGCCTGTTAGCCTAAGGCTATTACCGCTAAACCTGAGCTGGCGCGTTTACAGCGCCAGTCTCTTTATTCGAACCTCTCCCGCCGCAACGACATCCGACGAATGGTACCCAGCAATTAAGTCTGGGGAATCTTATTATGTTGACAGTCGCGCCACAATTGGAATAAACCTTTCGTTGACTCTTACGATCTATTACTATCAGGTATCTGAGGTGCGATTACTATTCGGAAAGGTCTTCGTCTGAATAATATATTCATGGCACGAATAACAAACATATTTTCATTACATTCTCGGAATTATTTCTTGTCCAGTATTGGACTTTTTTATTGCTGGTTCTTTTAAGAAAATTATCGTGCTGTTATTTGCGGATTCAGAAATTTCTCAAGCGTGAGGGTATCTACTGCTGTATTCATTCATTGATTTGTATCAATAATCTGCGTGTTCTTTGATATAAGAAGGATGTTTTCATCGCTAGTGGGTTTTAATTCCATGCTTCCGTAAATAAACAATTAATGCCATGTATGGTTTTTGTTTTCATGGCGTCATGTGCCAATCATTAATGGATGAAAATTCTTAATAAAAGTCTTATGTCAGATCTATGATCTGCTTAGTTGATCTTGAATGGTGTTTTGTTCTACTATGGATTTGTAAAGAAACGTTGTTATTTTCAACAAACATTCCTTAAGGAAAGGGACCGCTATGGCCGATACGTTCCAGAACGAGGTGCCGAAGGCACGCATAAATTTAAAGTTGGCTCTGCACACGGGTGGCGCACAGAAGAAAGTCGAACTGCCGCTTAAACTCCTCACCGTCGGTGATTTCAGTAATGGCAAAGAAAGCCGTCCATTATCTGAAAGAGAAAAAATTAACGTCAATAAAAATAACTTTAATAGCGTACTTTCGGAATTTAACCCGGAAGTAAACCTTAGTGTGCAGAATACGCTGGCAGGGGATGGTTCGGAAGAGAACGTGAAGCTGAGTTTCTCCGATATTAAAGATTTCGAACCGGAACAGGTGGCCCGTCAGATCCCTCAACTCCGTGCCATGCTGGCGATGCGTAATTTATTACGCGATCTGAAATCTAATCTCCTTGATAACGCTACTTTCAGAAAAGAACTCGAGAAAATTCTTAAAGACCCGGCGCTGTCTCAGGAATTACGCGACGAAATGAGTGCACTGGCCCCGAAATAAGCGGCGTGCGTTATTTAATGGATTAACCGGGAATATGCTGATGTCTGTAAATTCTGAAACCGCCTCCACGCAGGGGCAGACCACCGTATTGGAAAAAGAGAGCGTTTACGCCTCCCTGTTTGAAAAAATCAATCTGACCCCGGCCTCAAGCCTGGGTGATATTAACGCGTTTTTGGATGATGCGGCGCTTTCTGACGCGCCAGCAGGCGAGCGCCTGACGGCGGCGATGCAGGTATTTATGGATTGCATCCGCAAGTCCGGTCAGCAGGTTGTGCAGTTAAAACCGGACTGGGCCATCAGTTATGGTGATGAACTTCTGAAGCAGGCGCTGATGCTGTGGCCAGAACAGGCGAAACCGCTGGTGCAGCAGTGGCAGAGACAGATCGCGATCGCGGCTCTTCCTGAGGACAGTCTTAATGGTTGGCATCAGGGAATGATGGAGCTAGAGCTGTTGGCGAAGCGGCTGAATGCCCTTGATGAACAGAGGGGCAAGTACATGACGGTCAGCGAGCTGAAATCGACCGTGTTTGCCATGTCGCAGTCGTTCAACAGCGCTGTGCCGGTCGAGGAGCAACTGCGTCAGCTGTCCGCGTTACCGCAAGAACAGTCCTGGCCTGCAGCGCTGCAGAGCCAGACGGAACAGCATCTTCAACAGCTGATTACCCGCTATGCTGCGCTGAAACAAAAAACAGTGGAATAGGCAAAGAAGGCGATGGAGCGGTTAAGGAAAAAAGATAATGGCCGGTCAGCGTTTCCCACGCTGAATCTGGCTCAACAGTGTGCGAAATGTTAACAGGGACGACAACGTGTCAGCCAGAGACCGGTTTTTCAAAAGAGTACAGCAGAAAAATGACAGTATCCCGCCCGATCACGAATCAGCGGAGGGTGAAATCAGGGCATTCCGTCAGCGGATGGATGCGCTGGCACAGCAGATTTGTGTGTGGTTTGAGGGAAGTGGAATTGAGGTCATTGTGTCGACAAAGCATATTCATGACCTGAGTACTCTTGGTTACAGCCTTAGCAGCGGCATATGCCGGTATGACATCACCACCATCCGGCTGGTGAACGGAGATCGCAGCGTGAGTATTATGCCGGAGCAACTCTGTCGTAGCGCGGAGAGGGGCTGTGTGATAATGCGGGTTGATGCGCCCGGCATCAACCAGGTGTTTTGCCTGAACATGGCACCGAAGGAAAGCTGGTTTATCCGGCGTGAACAGCAGGGCGTAAAAGAGAATGCCATTATGACGGAAAATCATTTTTTCCTGGCAGTGGACTGTCTGGCCTGAATATTCCAGTCGGGTACCCGGCACATTGAGCACTGTAATGTAAGACATCACTGGCGCAAGGCTTTAAACGAGCCTTACGGCGCTTCAATGGTGGGATAAAGGCTATTTTCAAAATAGGCGACCAGCACCCAAATCTCACCACTAAAAATAAACCACAAACCCAATATAATAAGGCAAAGAATAATTAAGGTGAGGAGTATTTCTGTTTTTCCCATCTAAGCGATTACCCACCTGAAGTCTGTTTCAGCCCAGGCTGGGATTCTAACGGGGCTTGCTTCACAACTCCAGCTTCATGCGGCCAGCACTTTGTTGCGACCGTCATTCTTGGCGCGGTAGAGCGCATCATCGACACGTTTGAAGAGGTCATCAATGCTTTCGCCCTGGTTGTGTCGTGCAACGCCGATGCTGACGGTGAAGCGGGGCAATCCAGGGATCGTAATATGCGCTACCGCGGCGCGAATGGTTTCCGCTATCTGCATCGCGGTTTCAAGCGTGGTTCGCGGCAGCAGGAGCACGAACTCTTCGCCACCCCAGCGGAAAACGTAGTCATCGGGACGGCTGCAGGCTTCCAGCGTGCGCGAAAGCGAAATGAGTACCTCGTCACCCTTAAGATGTCCGAAGAGGTCATTGATGTTTTTGAAATGGTCAGTATCTACCAGCATCAGGCTAAACTGCTGCTGTGCCGGGAGGTGAGAAAGTGTGGTTTGCTCTGTGATGTTGTAAAACTGTCGGCGATTAAGCAGGCCGGTCATTGAATCTCGCAGGGCTGCATGTTCCAGCTCCTGCTCGAGCCGCTTTTGTTCAGTGATATCGTGAATAATGCACAACATCAGCTTATCGCCATAGATCTCAATGGGTCCGGCGTATGTCTGTACGTGTCGGGTCGAACCATCCGCCAGTCGGTGGACAAAATTTAGCGGTTTATGTCCTCCGGGCAGGCTGGCGATCTCCGTCATAATTGGCAAGATGTCGCGCCCAAGCGTGTTGATTTCCCAGGTATGTTTACGGCACATTTCCTCATGGGTGTAGCCATAAAAATTAAGTGCAGCCAGGTTGGCGTCAACAATGTGACCATCACGTGCCGTATCGATTAACAACATTGGTGCGCTGTTAGTAAGAAAAAAACGCGCGTAGAATCCCTGTTTTTTTCGCTGATAGGTTGCTGAACGGCTGGCTTTCAGGCCGGAAGGCGCCTGCTGCGAAATCCCCTCAAACACGATCACATCACCATAAGGTGCCAGATGCGTAAGCGTCAGACGACAGCTCAGCGTACTCTCTTGATTGTCACGCCAGACGGTGAGTATTTCGATGATATCCAGTTCGCTTTTAAGTTCGGGAACATACATTGAGAGAGCGGTTTGCGCATTAGCGGAATAGATCCCAGTGCGCATCTCGGTCAACGTTTTATCACCCATAAGTTTAGTCGCCGCAGTATTGGCAAATAGAATATTTTCCGCGACGGGTGAAATCAGCCACACCGGGTTTTTAATAACATTCAGCGCATCGAAGCAATATTGCGACATAGGGAATTCCTGTACATCGGCACGGTATACCTGACGATCACGCCGGAATTGACTCGCGTGGGCTCCTTTGAAACATACCTTACTTCATCACATCAGGCGTGGTTTTTTTGTGAAATAAAAGGGGATTCCGCCTGAATTTTACCGATTGGTATAATCTGTCTTTCAGACGTTTTTTGCAGCAGCAGCCACGGAACCTGTTCTGCAGGTAAAGGTCGGGAGTACAGGAAACCCTGGAGATAATCACACCCCAGACTCACCAGCATTGCCCGCTGCGCTTCGGTTTCAATTCCTTCTGCAACGACATTCATCTCCAGAGTCCGGGCGATGGTAATGATCGTTTCCACAAGCTTTCTGCTTTTCTCATTTTCAAGCATTGAACTGACAAAACTTTTGTCGATTTTCAGCTCTTTCGCCGGTAAGACGCTGAGCATGAGAAGATTCGAATAACCCGTACCAAAATCATCTATCGAAACGGTAATCCCTGCCTGGTTGAACGCGGTGAGCAATTCAATGCTGCGATCGAGGTTTTTTAGCGCCGTGCTTTCCGTCACTTCAAGGATCAACCGGGAGGGGGCCAGGTTATATTTTTGCAGCATGGACGAGATAACCTGAAAGATATCCTGCTGCTCAAATTGCATCGGCGACAGGTTGAATGACAATGTCCATTGACTGAATCCCTGTTCAGTCCAGAAACTCAGCTGTTTACAGGCCGCTTCAATCGCCCAGTTACCAACGGGAATAATCAACCCGGTTTGTTCCAGCGACGGTAAAAAGAGACTGGGCAGTAAAACACCTTGTTCCGGGTGACGCCAGCGTAGCAGTGCCTCAAACCCGTGAATGGTGTTCTCTTCTGCCAGCCAGGTTGGCTGATACCACATTTCAAATTGATCGCGTTCCAGCGCCAGGGATAACTCCTGCAAAAAGGCAGGTTCAGCCGGAACCGTCGTCGACATCTCTGCGCGATAAATGGCCCAGCCGTTACGACCTTGCTTTTTCACGTTATGCATCGCCGCATCGGCCTTAAGCTTTAGCTCATGCAGGGTTTCACCGTGTTGAGGATAGAGGCTTACTCCTGCGCTGAGCGTGATGGTTAACGTATGCCCGCAAAGGGAAAGTGGACGGCGGATATCGTTGAGCAGGGGTGAAAGCAGCGCGTTCAGCTTGTCGTCATCGCATTCTGGGGCCAGCAAAATGAAAGCATCACCACCCAGGCGTGCCAGCGTCATTTCGCGTGTTAACCGTGCAGTCACGCGATGAGCCACGTTTATCAGCAGTTCATCGCCAACGTGATGACCCCAGATATCATTAATCCGTTTGAAATGGTCAATATCGAAAAATATCACCGCAAACGGCTTTTTGCTCAGCAGTGCGCTGTGCAGGCAGTCCTGCATCCGCACGTCCATCTGGTGACGATTGGCCAGTCCGGTAAGCACATCAAAACGTGCCTGCAACTCCAGCTGTCTGTTGAGCTGGCGCAAATTATCCGTCAGCCTGTTAGTCCGCCTGTGTGAATCCATCAGCGAGATAATCAACATCACACCGAGCAAACATAATGTGGTGACGGATACCCAAATTGATAATCCCAGTTCACTGATACCGCCCGGTAATGTGTTTTCCATTTCGTGGAAATGCGCGGCGTTCATTCCGGTGTAATGCATGGCGCAAATGGCTGCAGCCATCACTAGCGCAGCCGCAAGGCGGTTGATGTACACGCCTTTATGCTTTTCTCGTAAATGGAAGGCTAGCCACAGTGCCGCGCCGGACGCGATGACGGCAATCAGCACCGATAAGAGGACAATGCGTCGATCCCAGATAATGCTGCCCTTCAGCATTAATGCGGCCATGCCGACATAGTGCATGGAAACGACACCCGCGCTGAGGATCAGCGTGGCGAGTATCAGTCGAAAAGGGGAAAGCGATTTTGCGGAAACGGCGATATTAATGGCAAGCGTAGAAGCAACGACGGCAATACCCAGTGAGCCGACGGTGAGCCAGAGGTGGTAGCTCATGATCATCGGCATTTTCATCGACAGCATGCCGATGAAATGCATGGACCAGATCCCGATACCTAAGGTTACGCCACCGGCCACACGCCAGAACAGTGCAGCCTTACGGGCGGCAAGAGGGATTTTACCCGCGCTGTCTAAAGCCACAAATGAGGCGATGAACGCCACCAAATAAGAAATGGCTATTAAAACAGGGTCCCACGATACGTTGAGCATTATGTCATCCCACGCCAAAAGTTACGGAGTTATCAATTAATAAAGAATATAAAATATATTAAGCAAATTACTCTTTTAAGTGCGACTAAACAGTATCCCGTTTTTAATGCAATGCCTCTTAAATACGTATGAATATCTATCGCGTGGCGTAAGAACAGAGTATCGCGTACGGGTGGCATAAACCAGAGTGGCAGCATGGCGAGCATTGCATTTCCTCTAAAACCCGCTTTTGTTCTCTCTTAAGTGAAATTATGCTAATCAAACTGCGAAACAACAAACTCGCGCAGATCGTGAGGACAAAGCTATCGTGCAATGCTATAAATTTTAATGCCGATAAAAATATAAAGTCGTAGGAAAATGTATGCTAAGAAATATTAGTGTCAGAACTTTTATTGTCTATTTCCTTTTATGCCTCTTTTTGGTTAATAACGGAGTGATTGCATTGTTTGCTAATGGCGTGTCACTTTTTATTGCCGTGAATACTGCACAACTCATTGCTCTGATTTTACTTTGGGCGTACATGACAAAATATCTTGTGACGCCGATCAATACTGTGAAAAAAAGTATTGAAGAAGTGACGTCGGGCAATCTTGGCGTCTCTATCCCTGAATTTGGCAACAACTGCGCCGGGCGTTTGATTCCAGGGATTAATAGCTTGTCCAGTAACATCGCAACGCTGGTCAGCGAGATCAGATCCTCTTCACAAACGGCCATGACGCTTGCGGAGCAACTCTCGTCCCGCAGTGCAGAGCTGTCGGTAAAGACCGAACAGCAGTCAGCGTCATTGATCCAGACGGCGGCCAGCATGGAACAAATGGCAGCCAGTACCCGAAACAATGCAGACAATACCCGTTTAGCCAGTGAGCAAGCGAATGCCGCGACGTTACAGGCACAAAAAGGCGGACAATTAATGGGGCAGGTTGCTAACAACATGCAGTCTATAACCGAATGTGCCCTGCAAATGACGGAAATTATTTCCCTTATCGATGGTATCGCTTTCCAGACCAATATTCTGGCGCTTAACGCGGCGGTAGAGGCTGCGCGCGCGGGCGATCATGGCAAAGGATTTTCCGTGGTGGCGGGTGAAGTCCGTAATCTCGCACACCGAAGCGCCGAAGCGGCGAAAAACATCAAGTCGCTGATAGATGTGACCAGCAATAACGTGACGCAGGGCGTTAATGTTGTCTCGCAAGCGGAGAGAAATATGCAGGATATCGTGGCGGGGTCGAACAACGTCAGCCGGTTAATGGACGATATTTCTGCCTCCACGTCAGAACAGGAAAAGGGGATTTCGCAGATAACGCAGGCGCTGTCTGAACTGGAACGCGTGACGCAGAGCAATGTCGCCATGGTGGAGGAGCTCAACGGATCCTCCGATGTGCTGCGTAACCAGGTGATTGAACTGCAAACCCGCACGCGTAATTTCCGGCTTGACCAGCGACATCTCGCGGATGAGCCCTCACCGCGGCGTCAACATTCCCCGATCCCCTCTCTCTGATAAAAAGCCTGGCTTGCCAGGCTTTTTCTTTGATGCGAAAAGTACAATTCCTGAGCGCATTCAGCGCGATGCTGAACATATCTATTGCTTAAGCCTGGACGAAAGCTAGACTGACACCGTGAAGATGAAAAGCGGGAGGCGCTGTGGAGAGCATTAAAGGGTCCGAAATTAACGTGCCTGACGCAGTTTTTGCGTGGGTGTTCGATGGCCGTGGTGGCGCGAGGCCGCTGGAAGACAGCGATGATATTGATAGTGAACATCCCTGCTGGCTGCATTTGAACTACACCCATCCAGACAGTGCCCAGTGGCTGGCATCGACGCCGCTCTTACCCAATAACGTGCGTGATGCGCTCGCAGGAGAGAGCCTCAGGCCACGCGTCAGCAGAATGGGCGAGGGGACGTTAATTACGCTGCGCTGCATTAATGGCAGCACGGATGAACGTCCCGACCAACTGGTTGCCATGCGCCTCTATATGGATGAGCGGATGATTGTCTCCACCCGGCAGCGTAAGGTGCTGGCGCTGGATGACGTGGTTAACGATCTGAAAGAGGGCACGGGCCCGACGGATTGTGGCAGCTGGCTGGTGGACGTCTGCGATGCCCTGACCGATCATGCCAGCGAGTTTATCGAAGAGCTGCACGATAAGATTATCGATCTGGAGGACAATCTGCTCGATCAGCAGATCCCCCCACGCGGTTTTCTGGCGCTTTTGCGCAAACAGCTGATCGTCATGCGTCGATACATGACGCCACAGCGCGATGTGTACGCGCGACTGGCCAGCGAGCGGCTGAGCTGGATGAACGATGACCAGCGTAGAAGAATGCAGGACATTGCTGACAGGCTCGGAAGAGGACTGGACGAGATCGACTCCTGTATTGCCCGAACGGCGGTAATGGCGGACGAAATTGCCCAGGTAATGCAGGAGTCACTCTCGAGACGAACTTATACGATGTCGCTCATGGCGATGGTCTTTTTGCCCAGCACTTTTTTGACGGGGCTGTTTGGCGTCAATCTTGGCGGAATACCCGGCGGAGAATATCACTACGGGTTTACGGCCTTTTGCGTCATGTTAGTGGTTTTGATTGGCGGTGTTGCATGGTGGTTGCATCGCAGTAAATGGTTGTAAATTTACACTTTTTCGGTCAGTAGATTGCTTCAAAACGACATTTTAATTGAGCGAAGTCAATAAACATCGACCCCGCAAGGTGCAATATTACTCCCGCAGGTGAATGCAACGTCAAGCGATGGGCGTTGCGCTCCATATTGTCTTACTTCCTTTTTTTGAATTACTGCATAGCACAATTGATTCGTACGACGCCGACTTAATAGTCGGCTTTTTTTTGCCTGCCGTTCCCCAGCGACTACCCTAAAAGGGTCAACAAAAAACTGGAGGAAGAGATGAGCATGCTACTCGCGCTGCAATTCATGAATACACGCCAGTCCGATCCGGTACCTACCGACCCAACGCCGATGCCCGATCCCATCCCGCGTCCTCAGCCTATGCCGGACCCGCCACCTGATGAAGAACCGATTAAAATGTCGCATCCAACCCTGATATCTGCGAGGATACGCGCCATCTGACTGCGAAGATGACCACGAGAGAATACTGTGACCGCTTTTTCTACCCTGAACGTTCTGCCTGCTGCCCAACTCGATAACCTTAACGAGTTGGGATACCTCACTATGACCCCTGTACAGGCGGCTGCGCTGCCGGCCATCCTGGAAGGCCGTGACGTACGCGTGCAGGCAAAAACCGGCAGTGGGAAAACGGCTGCATTCGGTCTCGGGCTGTTGCAGCATATTGATGCGGCGTTATTCCAGACGCAGTCGCTGATTCTGTGTCCGACCCGCGAACTGGCGGACCAGGTCGCCGGAGAATTGCGCCGTCTGGCACGTTTTCTGCCGAACACCAAAATTTTAACCCTCTGTGGCGGGCAACCTTTTGGCGCACAGCGTGATTCGCTGCAGCATGCGCCGCACATTATTGTTGCCACGCCGGGACGCCTGCTCGATCACCTGCAAAAGGGGACGGTTTCGCTTGATGCCCTGCAGACGCTGGTGATGGATGAAGCCGATCGTATGCTCGACATGGGCTTTAGCGATGCCATTGATGAGGTGATCCGCTTTGCGCCGCAGGATCGTCAGACGCTGTTGTTCTCCGCGACCTGGCCTGAAGCCATCGCGGCAATCAGTGGTCGTGTGCAGAAGAATCCGTTGACCATTGAAATTGATAGCGTTGATGCTCTGCCTGCCATCGAACAGCAGTTCTTTGAAACGTCGCAGCACGGCAAAATCTCGCTGCTGCAAAAGCTGCTGAGCCAGCATCAGCCTGCTTCCTGCGTGGTGTTTTGCAACACTAAAAAGGATTGTCAGTCGGTCTGCGATGCCCTGAATGCCGCAGGTCAAAGCGCACTGTCGTTGCATGGGGATTTGGAGCAGCGTGACCGCGATCAGACGCTGGTGCGTTTTGCTAACGGCAGTGCGCGCGTTTTAGTCGCGACCGACGTTGCCGCCCGCGGTCTGGACATTAAATCGCTCGAGCTGGTGGTTAACTTTGAACTGGCCTGGGATCCCGAGGTACACGTCCATCGTATTGGTCGTACCGCGCGCGCGGGCAACAGCGGTCTCGCCATCAGCTTCTGTGCGCCGGAAGAGGCGCAGCGCGCCAATATCCTTTCTGAAATGCTGCAGATTAAACTGAACTGGGTGAATGCCCCGGGCAATATCAGCATTGTCCCGCTGGAGGCTGAAATGGCGACGCTGTGTATCGACGGCGGCAAAAAAGCCAAGATGCGTCCGGGTGATGTGTTAGGGGCGCTGACCGGAGATATCGGTCTGGACGGGGCGGATATCGGAAAGATTGCGGTTCATCCGGCGCACGTTTACGTGGCAGTTCGCCAGTCGGTGGCGCATAAAGCCTGGAAGCAGCTGCAAAACGGTAAAATTAAAGGCAAAGCCTGCCGCGTTCGTCTGCTGAAGTAACGGAAAAAAGCGTCTCAGATATCTCTCTGAGACGCTTCGTTTTATTTCACTTCCAGCACATTCAAACGCAGTTCTTCTAACTGACTGTCATCTTCTTCCGGCTGCCAGCCCGCAGGCTGCATTGGGATCTCTTCCCGGTCAAACGCCAGATCGCCACCGTTAACCACTTCTGATTCGTGGTTTATGCCTTTGAAGTCGAATAACTCTACATCCGCGAGATGGGAAGGGACAACGTTCTGCATCGCGCTGAACATGGTTTCGATCCGACCCGGATAACGTTTGTCCCAGTCGCGCAGCATGTCACCAATCACCTGACGCTGCAGGTTCGGCTGCGAGCCGCAGAGATTACATGGAATGATCGGGAAACCTTTAGCCTGAGAAAATCGCTCAATGTCTTTTTCACGACAGTAGGCGAGGGGGCGGATCACAATGTGCTTGCCGTCATCGCTCATTAGCTTAGGTGGCATGCCTTTCATCTTGCCGCCGTAGAACATGTTCAGGAACAGCGTTTGCAGGATATCGTCGCGGTGATGTCCGAGCGCAATTTTGGTCGCGCCCAGCTCCGTCGCAGTACGGTAGAGGATCCCGCGGCGTAAGCGAGAGCACAGCGAGCAGGTCGTTTTCCCTTCCGGGATCTTCTCTTTAACAATGCCGTAGGTGTTTTCTTCGACGATTTTGTACTCAACACCCAGATTTTCAAGATACTCTGGCAGAATGTGCTCAGGGAACCCAGGCTGTTTCTGGTCGAGATTCACCGCCACCAGGGAAAAATTCACCGGTGCGCTTTGCTGAAGATTACGCAGGATCTCCAGCATGGTGTAGCTGTCTTTACCCCCAGACAGACAAACCATGATGCGGTCGCCTTCTTCAATCATGTTGAAGTCCGCAATGGCTTCGCCCACGTTACGGCGCAAACGCTTTTGCAGCTTGTTCAGGTTGTATTGTTCTTTTTTGTTAATTTCTTGATTTTGTTGCATTTATTACTACCTTCGGAGCCAGCAGGGTCGAAAGACGGGTTAGCGCTGGCAGAAAAAAGCCAGCGGGCAAAAGTATGCCGCGTATGTTACGGATTCCGGCGGCGAATACCAGCATGTTTTAGAGCGGTGTTGGATTGATAAAGAGTAGTAGGCTTCCCGGGATGGCTACAGAGAGGGCGAGACCGATTCCTGTGATTATGGGAAAAAAGAGAGTGCTTTATAGTCGAACATGAACATTAAAAGCACCCGGTATTATCTGGTCAAAACCGCTGATTAAATAATGAACTCTTTAAACTTCTCTTTATTATCGACTAAGTAAGCCGGAAACTCAGGGTTTTTAAGATCCTGCTTGACTAATTTTCTGTCTCGACCCCAGATGTCCTCTGCATTCGTAATCACTTTCATGATGTGTTCAGGATTATTGAATTCTGGCGTATCGTGTTCAGTATGAGAGATCGTAGACATCTTCTTTGAGATGCGTTCAGGCGACATAACCCATGAGAAGTGCCAACCCGCATTTTTTACAATCTTGTTTCTATATTTGAATGTCAGTCTTGACAAAAAGTCTTTGTAAATTTTAGTGGACTTAACGTTTCTAAAGTCAAACGCGTTTGCGCCAAAACGGTCTCTAAGATTACGTAACGTTGTCGCGCGCGGAAGTGTGCACAGGCGCGGAGAGCCATCTTTATTAAAGACTTGCAGGTTAAATTGATAGTTGAAGAAATTCATGTGAAAGGTCGTACATAACTTCTTCGGGTTAATTTGCTTAATGGCTTCAGGGGTGAAGATCTCATCGACATCGGAGATGATAATAATATCGTCGTCCTTAGCATCACGAAGTCCGCGCATTGTTGCGTTTCTGGTCGCTGCTTCGTTAGCCCAGGCATCATATTCCCCTTCGACGCCATTTTTCAGCTTAGGAAGTGAATCGTAAACAACGTAAATGATTTTATCTTTAAATTCAGGGAATTTGTCGATATTAAAATTGAGAGGCTTCGGAATTCCAGTAAATGAGTGAGTTGATTCTACAATCACAAACTTATCAATGACTTCGTTTAACGTATTAAGGCGAAGTTCAAGCAGCATATCTTCATCGTAGTATAAAAAACAATCATAAATCATTTTGGAATTCCTTTATCTTTTCGCCAGGTTGGTGCATTTATCCAGCATTTTTCACGTTCTTCTTTGCGTAATGCTACCTTAGAGGACTACAAAACTAAACAGATGGAGATAACTCGTCTCTCAGGATATATGCATTTTACAAAAATAGTTAAGAAAATCAATTTGATGGTGGGGATTGGAATGTTGGCAGAAATTGACATAGCATCAACCTGATACATTCACGTTATCGCGTATAATGCGGCATCTGAATACGCTCAACATTCCCGTGGTCACTGCTATGACGCTCAATCGTTTTTGTTATCTGCTTCTGTTTTCCGCTGCGACTGGCAGCTTTTTTACTTCGAATCCTCTTGTCATGTGGTTCGTGCTCATCAATGTGCTGACGATGGCGATATATGGCGCGGATAAAATGGCGGCGCGAAAGGGCATGCGCAGAGTCCCGGAAGCCACTTTGCTGGCGTTTGGGGTGACAGGCGGCTGGCCTGGCGCCATTCTGGGTCAACAACTTTTTCGCCATAAAACGCAAAAGCAGCCCTTTAAAACCTACTTTATGCTAAGTGTCATCCTGAGCATCGTAGCGATGGCGGCGGTTTATCATTTCTCTGCGTTATGAGCATCGGGTGGGGTAGCAAACACTATTTACTGTATTCCTGCTACGCTTTTCTGTTGTACAAGGGAGCGCGATCATGAAGAACAAAGAAGAACAAACAGGATTGGTTGGGTTGGCGATTGGGGCCGCTGTTATTGGGCTGGTTTCAGCGCAGAAGCCGATCAACCGTGAAAGTATCGTTGATGAACTGGTCAGACTCGGCAGACAGAAGGGCGATGGCGTTGAAGACGAGGTGTTCGTCAAAGCCGCTGAGCTGGTCAGAAAAGGCTTATAGCGATGTTTTGAGCCCGCAGAAAGCTGCGGGCTCGTAGGATCAGAACTGGTAAACCAGGCCTAATGCAACAACATCGTCAGTGCTGATGCCGTTATTTTTGTAGAAGCTGTCGTCTTCGTCCAGCAGGTTGATTTTATAATCAACATAGGTGGACATGTTTTTGTTGAAATAGTAGGTGGCACCTACGTCAGCATATTTAACCAGGTCCTGATCGCCCTGACCGTTGCTCAGATCTTTACCTTTGGACTGCAGGTAAGAAATCGCCGGACGCAGACCAAAGTCGAACTGATATTGCGCGGTGACTTCAAAGTTCTGCGTTTTGTTAGCCACATTACCTTCGTTATCACCGTATGGTGTCATATTGCGGGTTTCGGAATACATTGCCGCCAGGTAGATATTGTTGGCATCGTATTTCAGGCCAGCAGTCCATGCATCTGCTTTATCGCCGCCCGCGGTTGTACGTGTCACCTGATCGTTGGTACGGTCAGAAGAGGCGTAAGCCGCGCCTGCACTGAAGCCCATGCCGAAATCATAGGTGGTAGAGATACCGAAACCGTCGCCGTTCTCATGGCGCGTATCACGACCGTTGTTGGTCCCTTCCTGATTGTTATTGCCGGATTCGTTTTTGCCCTGGTATTGCAGCGCAAAGTTCAGACCCTGCACCAGGCCGTAAAAATCGGTATTACGGTAGGTTGCCACGCCGTTTGCACGGCCGGTCATAAAGTTATCGGCGTAGGTGTATGAGTCGCCACCGAATTCTGGCAGCATATCTGTCCAGCCTTCCACGTCGTACAGCACACCGTAGTTACGGCCATAATCAAATGAACCGTAATCACCCACTTTCACACCCGCGAACGCCAGACGCGTCCAGGACTGGTTATCAGACCCTTCGGTGTTGTTAGCCTGAACGTTGTATTCCCACTGCGCGTAGCCGGTCATCAGGTTGTTGATTTGGGTTTCGCCTTTGAAGCCCAGACGCATATAGGTTTGATCGCCATCTTTTGACGCATCGTCAGAGAAGTAGTGGAGACCATCTACTTTTCCGTACAGATCTAATTTGTTGCCGTCTTTATTATAAATTTCTGCTGCATGTGCTGCGCCTGCCATTAACAGCGCAGGAATCATGAGGGCCAGTACTTTTCTTTGCATAGTGATATTCCTTTGCAATCATTTTTATTTAATTACCAGATGAACTTTCCACACAGGAAAGATGTCTCATGCTAAATCACTCCCAATGAGGAGTCGTAATTATATTTGTTACATTTTAAGTAAATACTCAACTAAATAATACTGTTGAAATCTTGATAGATTTCATGAATGTATTAACCGGAAATATACAAAACTAAAATTATTAATTGCGCGGGAGAAAAGGTAAGATCGCCGTCGTTATATGCCTTTAAGATTTCTTCATCCATAATTGATGTGAATATTATTTAGTTAACTAAATAGTCTTCTCTGATTCTCTGGATTAGCCCGGTGTGAATGCATCGGGCTTTTTTTATGACAAATAAATGCCCGGACGAGCCGGGCGGGTAGAGTTATTCGCTGGTTGATTTATCCGCCTTCCCGGCCATCTGTGCCAGGAAGTCATAGCGTTTTTGCAGATCCTCAGCGGCATCTTTCCAGAGCTGTTCTGCCACTTCAGGCTGTTGCGCGTTGAGGCGGCGGAAACGCTGCTCCTGCATAAGCGTCTCGGCAAGGGCATCAGATGGCGGACGTGAATCCAGCGCCAGCGGCAGTTTGCCTTCATCCGCACGGCGTGGGTCGAACCGGTACAGCGGCCAGAAGCCGGTTGCTGTGAGCTGACGCATCTGGTCGTGGCTGAGAGCCAGATCGTAGCCGTGCTCTTCGCAAGGGCTGTAGGCAATGATCAGCGATGGGCCAGGGTAGGCTTCCGCTTCCTGAATCGCTTTCACGGTCTGATTAAGCTGCGCACCCAGTGAAATCTGCGCGACATAAACGTGGCCGTACATCATCATGCTGACGCCGAGATCTTTACGCGCTTTGCGTTTACCGTGCTCACCAAATTTGGTGACGGCGCCTAACGGTGTCGCTTTAGACGCCTGACCGCCCGTGTTGGAATAACACTGCGTATCGAGCACCAGAATATTAACGTTTTCAGTCAGACTCAGTACATGGTCAAGCCCGCCGAAGCCAATATCGTAGGCCCAGCCGTCGCCCCCGATCAGCCAGATAGATTTCTCAACCAGCGCATCAGCATCCGTCAACAACTGTTCCGCACCCTCAACGCCCTGCAGCGCGTTGCGCAGTTCAGCGACCTGCTCGCGCCGCACGTCCGGCGTGGCTTCCGAGTGAAGTGCATCATTCAGTTCTGCAGGGATTTTATCGGCAAACTGCTCCAGCAGACGCATCACGCGCGCGCGGTGCTGATCGACGGTCAGACGGAAGCCAAGACCAAACTCGGCGTTATCTTCAAACAGCGAGTTTGCCCATGCCGGGCCGCGACCGTTAGCGTCGGTAGTGTATGGCGTGGAAGGGAGGTTACCACCGTAAATAGACGAACAGCCGGTGGCATTAGCGATCAGCATTCTGTCGCCGTAAAGCTGCGTAAGCAGTTTGATATACGGTGTTTCTCCGCAGCCAGAGCAGGCACCCGAGTATTCGAACAGCGGAGTAATCAGCTGTGAGGTGCGAATATCAATACGTTCCAGCTTGCTGCGATCGATTTCCGGCAGGTTCAGGAAGAAGTCATAATTCACTTTCTCCTCTTCAACATGTTCCAGACGCGACATCATATTGATGGCTTTGATGTCCGGATTTTGACGATCTTTCGCCGGGCACACTTCGACGCACAGGTTACAGCCGGTACAGTCTTCAGGGGCGACCTGCAGAACGTATTTCTGTCCGCGCATGTCGCGGGATTTCACATCCAGCGAGTGCAGGCTGGCCGGTGCGGTTTCCATCTCTTCAGGAGAAACCACCTTGGCTCGGATGGCCGAGTGAGGGCAGGCCGCCACGCAGTGGTTGCACTGCGTACACAGCTCTTCTTTCCAGATCGGGATCGCTTCGGCGATATTGCGTTTTTCCCAACGGGTGGTGCCCATTGGCCAGGTACCGTCCGGCGGCAGCGCCGAGACGGGCAGGGCGTCGCCCAGACCGGCCAGCATCGCCGCCGTTACGGTTTTCACGAAATCCGGCGCCGCGTCGGACACCACCGGAGGACGGTTCGGGCTGGCTGCATTCACCTGCTGCAGCGGTACCTCAAACAGCGATTCGCGCGCCAGCGCCAGCGCCTGCCAGTTGCGCTCGACGAGCTCCTGGCCTTTACTGCTGTAGCTTTTGGCTATCGCACCCTGCAGCTCCATTAGCGCACTGTCGCCTGGCAGGATGTTGGTCAGATGGAAGAAGGCCATCTGCATCACGGTGTTGATACGTGCCGCCAGGCCACATTCGCGGGCAATTTTGGCGGCATTAATCACAAAGAGGCGGGCTTTTTTCTGGTTCAGCACCGCCTGCACTTCCTGCGGCAGCCGCGCCCAGACTTCATCAACGCTGTACGGAGTGTTAATCAGGAAAATACCGCCAGGTTTCAGGCGCTCCGCCATCTGGTATTTGTCGATAAACTGCAGCTGGTGGCAGCCTACAAAATCTGCCTGAGAAATAAGATAAGCCGAGCGAATAGGGTGTTCGCTGACGCGCAGGTGGGAAACGGTCAGCCCGCCCGCTTTTTTGGAGTCATAGACGAAATAGCCCTGGGCATACCACGGCGTCGAATTGCCGATGATTTTGATGTTGTTTTTGGTTGCTGAGACGCTACCGTCGCTGCCCAGACCATAGAACAGCGCCTCGAGTTTGGCGGTCGAGGGCAGGGTGTTTTCCGGCAACGACAGGGACAGGTTAGTCACATCATCATAAATGCCGACCGTAAAGCGCGGTTTTGGCTTCGCTGCATTCAGTTCGTTAAAGACTGCCAGCACGCAGTCCGGGCCAAACTCTTTGGATGACAAGCCATAGCGCCCGCCAATAACGCGCGGCAGCATTTCGCGTTCACCGCTATTAAACGCTTCCGCCAGGGCCGTCATCACGTCCAGATAGAGCGGTTCCGCGTGCGCACCCGGTTCTTTGGTACGGTCAAGAACGGCAACGGATCGCGCGCTTTCTGGAAGCGCTGAGAGCAAATGTTTAGCTGAGAACGGACGATAAAGCCGTACTTTCAGCACGCCGACCTTTTCGCCGCGCGTCAGCAGTTCATCCACCACTTCTTCACAGGTGCCGATGGCTGAGCCCATCAGTACAATTATGCGTTCCGCCTGCGGATGGCCATAATATTCGAACGGTTTGTACTCCCGTCCGGTGGCGGTGGCGAACGCATTCATCGCCTGTTCAACATGGTCGTAAACCGCGTCGTACCACGGGTTGGTCGCTTCGCGAGACTGGAAATAGGTATCCGGGTTTGCAGAGGTTCCGCGAATCACAGGATGTTCCGGATTGAGGGCGCGAGCACGGTGCGCATCGATCTCAGCCTGTGGCAGAAGATTGAGGATCGTATCGTCAGCCAGCGGAACGATTTTGTTGATTTCGTGAGATGTGCGGAACCCATCAAAGAAATGAATAAACGGCACGCGGCTTTTCAGCGTCGCGATATGCGAAATCAGCGCGAAGTCCTGTGCCTCCTGGACGCTACTGGCGCACAGCATGGCGCAGCCCGTCTGACGGACCGCCATCACGTCTGAGTGATCGCCAAAGATGGAGAGGGCGTGAGTGGCGACCGTACGGGCAGCGACATGCAGCACAAAGGGCGTCAACTGGCCGGCGAGTTTGTATAACGTCGGGATCATCAGCAGCAATCCCTGGGAGGAGGTAAACGACGTGGACAAGGCGCCTGTCTGAAGCGCACCGTGCACCGCGGCAATTGCGCCCGCTTCGGACTGCATTTCAACCACGCGTGGGACATCCCCCCAGACGTTTTTTACCCCGTTTCCGGCCCAGGCATCCGCCTGTTCAGCCATCGTGGAACTTGGCGTAATCGGGTAGATGGCGATAACTTCGCTGGTACGGAACGCAACTGACGCGACTGCACCATTACCGTCAATAGTTTGCATAAGACGACACCCTTACATTGCGCAAAAAGAGGGGCCTGTATAACGGCAACAAGCCCTGATAATTATTCTTTTATTTTAGCAAAGCTCAGGTTTTGCGATTTTCGCTTTTGTGTCCTCGATATTCCCGGCATCAATGAGTAGATCAAACTTTTGCCGGAAAAATTGCGAGAAATTGTTTCCGGAGCGCATAAATACGCACATCCACTCTCGACGATGCGGCGCCGCGTGCCTATTATGCATAGGTTTGTCATTATTCATGGGGGAGAGAATATGCGTTCAGCGTTTTGGGTAGGGTGTGCCGCGTTATTGTTGTCGGCATGTAGTAGTGAACCTGTTCAGCAGGCAACGGCGGCGCACGTTACGCCAGGTATGAGAGCCGCGATGTCAAGTTCCGGCCAGGCCAACTGCGCGATGATTGGGGGTTCGTTATCGGTTGCTCGCCAGCTTGACGGTTCTGCGATTGGTATGTGTGCGTTGCCAAATGGCAAGCGCTGCAGTGAACAGTCGCTTGCCGTGGGATCTTGCGGTAACTACTGATTACTCAACGCGTTTAAACATCAGCGTCTTATCGGCTGTCGCCAGCGTTAACTGGTCTTCAGTCAGGTCGACCTGTGCGCCCTTGCGCAGCATGTCGCCGATGGCCTGATCCAGTTCGTTAAGCTGTGGGTCAGTGCACAGTTTCCGGGTCATCGCCAGCGTTTTGACGGTGAGCGCGCCTTCGGACAATTTCCCCTGTCCGTTATAGCTGTTACACATCACGCCTGAGACAGTGATGTTTTTAATCAGGCTGATATCTGACAGCGCGCTAAAGCTTATTTCAGGCTGCGTTGCCGTTTTGGTGATGGCTTTACCATCGACGTTTTCCAGCACAAAACGGTGGTTTTGAAGCTGCTCCGGCTGAACGGACGCTTTACCCGGGTTAACGCAGCCCGTCAGGGCCAGGCTCAGAAAAGTTACTGCAACGAGCTTTTTCATTTTTCTTCTCTAAATATCAATGCTGTGAATCTATTCCAAGTGTAACCATACGCCCGCGCGAGTTAATGGGGTTTATCTGAAAGTGCGAGAAGAGGCCGGGCAACAGTGCGGTGCCCGGCACAGGGTGTTAGTGAGATTTAAATCCCGCCGCCGCCATCAGCATGCGGAAGAACATACTTACGGCGGCCAGCGCCAGGACGCTACCGCCCCAGATGATGACCAGCCACATCAGACGTTTCCAGACAGGTTGTTGCATCAGTGATAACCCTCCCCATGCTGTACTTTTCCGCGAAATACGTAGTAGCTCCAGAAGGTGTAGACCAGAATGATGGGAATGATCAACAGTGCGCCCACTAACATAAAGCCCTGACTCTGCGGTGGTGCAGCGGCCTGCCATAAGGTGATAGACGGCGGGATGATGTGCGGCCAGATGCTGATCCCAAGACCGCTGAATCCGAGGAAAATCAACCCCAGCGTCAGCACAAACGGCAGATTATGGCTATCAGGATCCTTCAGGCTTCGCCACTGCCACAGGCTCAGGATCGCCACCAGCACCGGGACGGGCAGCAGATAAAACAGATTCGGCAGCGTAAACCAGCGCGCGGCGATAGCCGGTTGCGCCAAAGGCGTCCAGATACTGATTGCCGCAATGAATAGCAGAAGGACGATTAACAGCGTTTTTGAAACCTCACGCATCCGCTGTTGCAGGGCATTTTCGCTTTTCATCACCAGCCATGTTGAGCCTAACAGGGCATAGGCGATGACCAGACCTGCGCCACAGAACAGGTTAAAGGCAGTGAACCAGTCAAAGGGTCCGCCGCTGTACGCGCGTCCGGTAACGGAGAAACCGTTAATCACAGCGCCGACCGTCACGCCCTGGGTGAACGTTGCCAGAATCGAGCCGCCAATAAAGGCTTTATCCCAGAACGGACGGTGTGCCGGTGTGGCTTTGAAGCGAAACTCAAACGCCACGCCCCGGAAAATAAGTCCGATCAGCATTAATGTCAGCGGAATGGTCAGCGCGTCGATGATGACCGCGTAAGCCAACGGAAAGGCACCAAACAAGGCCGCGCCGCCAAGCACCAGCCAGGTTTCGTTCCCGTCCCACACCGGCGCAACACTGTTGACCATCACATCGCGATCGTCGCCGTTCTGCGTCGCGGGGAACAGGATGCCAATTCCCAGATCAAATCCATCCATCACGATGTACATTAACGTGGCGAATACGATGATCACAAACCAGATAAGGGAGAGATCGATTCCCATTATGGCTTCTCCTTACGTTCAGTGATAACGGCGGAAAGGGGACGAGCGGGTCGACCATCAGCTTCAGTGGCAAATGACTCATGAGGCTGAGGACCTTTTTTGATCAGGCGTACCATATAGCTATAACCCACGCCAAACACCGAGGTATAAACCACGAAGAAGGCCAGCAGGCTGACGCTCATATGCAGATCGCCGTGCGCGGAAACCGCATCTTTCGTGCGCTGCAGTCCATAGACCACCCACGGCTGGCGGCCCACTTCCGTGGTAACCCATCCGGCAAGGATGGCAATTAATCCGGATGGCCCCATAAGCAGGGCAAACCACAGGAAGGGACGAGAGGTATACAGCCGTTTTTTGTAGCGCAGCCAGACCGCCGCAACCCCCAGCAGCAACATCAACATGCCCAGGCCTGCCATGATGCGGAACGACCAGAAGACGATGGTGGCGTTAGGCCGGTCTTCTTTCGGAAAATCCTTGAGCGCGGGAACCTGTTTTTCCAGACTGTGGGTCAGGATCAGGCTGCCCAGCGCCGGGATCGCCAGCCCAAAGCGGGTGCGCTCCTGCTCCATGTCCGGCCAGCCGAACAGCAGCAGCGGCGTCGGTTCACCCGGCGGGTTTTCCCAGTGGCCTTCAATGGCGGCAATTTTGGCGGGCTGGTACTTTAAGGTGTTCAGCCCGTGCATATCACCCACCATCGCCTGTATGGGGGCCACAATCAGGGTCATCCATAATGCCATGGAGAACATGGCGCGAATGGCAGGCGTCCTGTTACCGCGCAGCAGGTGCCAGGCGGCAGATGCACCAACAAACAGCGCGCTACTGAGGAAGGCGGCTATCGACATATGCAGCAGGCGGTACGGGAAAGAGGGGTTAAATACCACGGCAAACCAGTCTACCGGTACGACCTGACCGTTGACGATCTCATAGCCTTGCGGGGTCTGCATCCAGCTGTTGGAGGAGAGGATCCAGAAGGTCGATATAATCGTCCCCAGCGCGACCATACAGGTTGCAAAGAAGTGCAGACCCGGACCGACTTTGTTCCAGCCAAACAGCATCACGCCAAGGAAACCGGCCTCAAGGAAGAAAGCGGTGAGCACTTCATAGGTCAGCAGCGGGCCGGTAATACTGCCCGCAAACTGTGAAAATCCACTCCAGTTAGTGCCAAACTGGTAGGCCATGACCAGCCCGGAGACCACACCCATACCAAAGTTAACGGCGAAGATCTTCGACCAGAAATGGTACAGCGAGCGCCAGACGGGATTTTTTGTTTTGAGCCACAGCCCTTCGAGTACAGCAAGATAGCTTGCCAGGCCGATGGTGATTGCCGGGAAAATAATGTGAAAGGATACGGTAAAGGCAAACTGTATCCGCGCAAGGTGAAAAGCATCCAAACCAAACATGCAAAACTCCGCGATGTAATTATGTCGATGCCATTCTAAGCCGCGCCAGCGCTGGGTTGCAGAAACAGACCTGGCTTAATTACCCATAACAGTTTGCCTTGCGTATAACCTGATGTGCTTAACGCCCACTTTCAGCAGCCAACCTCGCCCGGGCAATTGCTCCAGCATTAAATATCGGATGCTCGTAGTTATCGGTGACATCACGGACTCTGTATATTTTCCATGTGCCCGATTCCCGGCGGGCGAATACCTCAAGTTCTATTTTTCCTCCATTTTCTACGCCAATCCACACAGGCAAAGCTTCACCCCCCATGAAAGTCGTAGCGGGGCCGACGGTTAGCGCCGGTACCCATGCTGGATCATAATCTTGTGCGTAAGTGAAGTAATCAGACTCCAGCAAATCTTGCTCGGGTATTGATTCTATTTGCTCAATTCTCGAGAGCGTATCGGCAGAGACATACTCCCGCAGATCAGCGTTCGAGAATTCTCTTTCGCTGCTGGTCAAAGACATGAGATAGAGTGAATAGAATGAACGCACCCGGGTCGTCACGCCACTATCGTGCTTAACAGAGCAAGCAGAAAGCCAGCATGCGCATAATACAATTGCGATTCGCATCAGTTCATCCTGTAGATTTTGTAAGCCGGGTGAGAAGCACGATAACCCGGCCCCGGATACATACTGCTCTGGCGGAAATCGGAAATCCATTGTGTTCCATCATACATAGTCATGTGGCCGCTGGCGCTTCCTCCCGGGTAAGGCTGGATCACTGCGACATCACCACTTCGCAACACAGAACCCGAGGGAACTTCACGAAACCCCGCGCGAAGTAAAGAGGGTCCATAGTCTTTTGCGTTTCGTGTTCTCTCCAGCCGTATACCGCCAGCTTCTATAGCTTCCCGCGTAAATGTCGCACATTCGTGATGCGAGCGGCCGAGAGCGCGTGACCGAAGATGTGTGAGAGCAACGTCTTTATTCCAACTCATTCTTAGTTCCTTTATGCAAAGTTAGAACGAAATTCCTACGTGATGAGGATACCTATCAGGTTCTTTACCCTATTTTTAATACGCCCAGGCTTGGGAGAGAGGTAGGCAAAAGATGTCATATAAAATATCTATATTTCATAGGGTTATGCTGTGGTGTGTAGGAGGTGCCCACATCAATATTTGAATCCGTAATGTGCAAAGACGGAATAAAAACCATTTTTTTATGAATTTTACGCATTAAACCGCTTGCCTTGTCGTCTGCGTCGTGCGTTAATGGTCTTCTGGTTTTGAGTCCAAATAAATATCTGACGTAGTTTTATAAAGCAGTTCTCATCACGTTGTGCCTCTCCGCAGCCTCTCTTGGGTCTTTATCTACTTTCCGATTAGTTTTGTTTAAAACCATTATTGCCTGATCGGCTCATGAGTAATTTACGTTTTTACGTTTACAGGAGAATCCTATGACTTCTTATATCCATTTTCGCTGCCCATGCTGTCATGGCTCGCAGTACCGTACTTCAGTTTTTGATGTGTCTGAGAAAAATCCTCACGGCGCGAAATGCATTTTTTGCAAATCGTCGATGGTTACGCTCGATCACCTGGCCGCAGCACGTTCTGCCCAGAGCCATATCACTGAGTACCGCAAGTAATTAACAACGCTTTCCATAACAGTTAGCAAAATCTTCTCTTTTTCTCCTGCTGATATACACTGTCGGCAATAAGGAGAATCTGATGAAAAAATACCAGCGTCTGGCGCAACAAATTATCTCGCAGATTGAGCTTGGCGTATGGCTGCCGGGCGATAAGCTGCCTTCGCTGCGAGAGCAGGTGGCGAGCAGCGGCATGAGTTTCATGACCGTGGGCCACGCGTATCAGATGCTGGAAAGCCAGGGGCGCATTGTCGCCAGACCGCAATCGGGCTATTACGTTGCCTCGCGCCCGACTGCGCAACAGCCTGCTCCTCCGGCTCAGGTGATGCGCGATGAAGTGGTCGACATCAACACCTATATCTTCGACGTGCTGCAGGCCAGCCGCGATCCCTCCGTCGTCCCGTTTGCTTCCGCATTTCCCGATCCGCGCCTCTTTCCGCTTCAGCAGCTTAACCGCTCGCTGGCGAACGTCAGTAAAACCGCCACCGCGATGAGCGTGATTGAAAACCTGCCGCCGGGTAACGTCGATCTACGCCACGCCATTGCCCGCCGCTACGCGCAACAGGGAATGAACATCTCACCTGAAGAGATTGTCATTACCGCAGGCGCGCTTGAGGCGCTGAACCTTAGCCTGCAGGCCGTCACCGAACCCGGTGACTGGGTGATCGTTGAAAATCCCAGTTTTTATGGTGCTCTCCAGGCGCTTGAACGCCTGAAGCTGAAGGCCCTGTCGATAGCGACCGACGTGCGCGAGGGGATCGACCTGAATGCCCTTGAACAGGCCCTGAA
>PJTT01000532.1_pt1 | contig 24516 bp, 21 predicted proteins | sample 1512261 | NCBI WGS metagenome assembly PJTT01 (sample SAMN08177685, study PRJNA422409) | Soil metagenome, whole genome shotgun sequencing project. | isolation source: Soil (2) enriched on wood chips | place: USA: Madison | collected 2015-01-15
ATTTCTATTTCTTGGCAGGAAAGAAAGCTCGACCAATTTTGTGCCGCCGGCAGATACTGTATCGGTTATAAAGAACTTATAAAACGACGGCGACATATCTGCAATAGGACTCAAAAATGAGTTGGTCAGTATATACAGATTGTTCTCATAAATATCCGCATCCTGATAAAGATGCTTCATATAGCCCGAGATACTTTCGTTGTTGATAAAGCGCTCGTCGAATGTCACACGCTTGGTTGCTTTTACAATCCTCTTCTTTTTTTCAGGGCTTTTGCGCAGGTATTTATCCGAAATATTTTCCTCCAAATATAGCGGCAGCAAAGCTTTCCCCTCAAAGCGAGTGGTATCCACGTTGTCTAAAACGAACTGATATTTTTTGAGCAGAGGATTTTTCTTGATGCTATTCGGCGTGTTGGTGATGGCCATTTGCATCTTTTCATATTCGGTATAAGATACATAGTCGTAACTCGATACGCGATTCTTATCTTTATTCGCAATAACCTTTTTAATCAGCTCTACGGCAGGGTTATTTTTGTTGCGGTATTTTTCTTTTTTAGAGTTGATAACAACTTCGTCCAACATTCTCTTATCTTCCATCAGGGCGATATTGAGCGTTTGGCTCTCGCCCACTTTCAACTGCCTGGTAGCTGTAATATAGCCCAGAAACGAAAACTCAACCTGATTGGCGTTTTCGGAAGTTTGCAGTGAATATTCTCCATTCACATCGGTGTTCACACCCTCAACCGTACCCTTAATTACCACCGTAACAAAAGGCATAGGATTACCCGTAGCCGCATCTGTTACGCGACCCTTTACCGCTGTTTGCGCATGCAACATTATAGCGGTGTTCAACAATAAGGCTAAGAGAAAGCCTATCTTCCTTACCATAATTTTTTTTTGTGTGAAGTGCCTGCGCACTTCCATGGGGATGGATGGTTGCGGTTACTCTTTCCGGAAAAAACCGGAAAGAGTACACAACGGGTAGTATTTAAAAGCAAAAATGCTTTTACTATTATTTTAAGATAAAACTTCCACTACATCCTGATAGTAATCAAGACCTAGGTGTGTTATCAGGTCTTCGCCCATGATATGACGAAGTGTATTTTGCAATTTGATTAACTGCTTGAAGATGTCGTGCTCCGGTTTCAACTCAGGCAGCGTTTGCGGCGCTTTGAAGTAGAATGACAACCACTCCTGAATACCGCCCATATTTGCACGCTGTGCCAGATCCATAAACAACGCCAAATCCAATACAATTGGAGCTGCTAAAATAGAGTCGCGGCAAAGGAAGTTGATTTTGATTTGCATCTGATAGCCTAACCAACCAAAGATGTCGATGTTATCCCAGCTTTCTTTATTATCGCCATGAGGAGGATAATAGTTGATGCGCACTTTGTGGTACAAATCTCCGTAAAGGTCAGGTTGCTCTTCTGGTTTGAAGATTTCTTCCAGCACACTCAGCTTAGAAACTTCTTTTGTTTTGAAATTCTCTGGATCGTCCAATACAAGACCATCGCGATTACCCAGAATGTTGGAAGAGAACCAACCTCTTACGCCCAACGCACGTGCGTGCAAGCCAGGAGCAACGATTGTTTTCATTAATGTCTGACCGGTTTTGAAATCTTTACCGGCAATAGGCACATTCAGTTCTTTAGAAAGCTCCAGCAATGCAGGAATATCCAAAGTTAAGTTAGGCGCACCATTTGCAAATGGTACATTCATTTTGATTGCAGCGTAAGCATAAATCATAGATGGTGCAATAGTAGGGTCGCTGTTACGCAAGCCTTCTTCAAATGCAGCTATTGTTTCATGTACGGCACCTTGCTCTATATATCTTTCAGTAGATGCGCACCATACGATAACTACGCGCTCTACATTATTTTGTGCTTTGAAATTGCGGATATCTTCCATCAATTGCTCCGCAAGATCCATTTTAGAAGAACCGGTTTTTACATTTTTACCATCAAGGTTTTTTACGTAAGATTGATCAAATACCGCTTTCATCGGTTTGATAACTTCCAGTTCGGGCTTAACAGCGTGCAACATCATCGGCTCAATAACCTTTGCATTCATTGCCGATTCAAACACGTTGTCGTCATACACATCCCAGCCGCCAAAAACGATGTCGTTCAGGCTTGCCAATGGTACAAAATCCTTAATCAGCGGATAGCGGTTTTCGGTACGCTTGCCTAATCTGATATTACCCATTTGCGTCAAGGCACCAACAGGCTTTGCGAGGTCCTTCTTCACTGCCTCTACACCTGCGATGAACGTAGTAGCTACTGCACCAAGACCCGGTATAAGCACGCCTAATTTACCATCAGCTTTCTGGATTTGATATTCCATAATTCGATTTATTTGTTTTATTAAAAGATTGATTTTTTATTACTGAATCATTAATTACTGCAAAGAAATAAACAGTTGTTTAATTTTTTCGTTCCTTTTCGGTAAACCGATTTTGATTTTCGGTAAAGCGAAAACCCTTGAAAATAAAGGTTGATAGCCGCAACTTTTCGACCAAAATCGTTCGGGGGTCAAAATTAGAGCAAACGTTCCTTATAAAATAATTATTATCATTTTTACTTTGGAATAGCTAAATAGTAATTTACTATAGTGCGGAGTATGGAATAGCGATAGACAAACGACTATAATAGCGTTAGTTGAACCCTGCTCTAAATTCGAGCGGACTAACTTTTGCTTTCGATTTAAACAACTTGCTGAAACTCTGCATGTGCTCAAAACCTAATTCGTAGGCTATTTCAGAAACAGATAAATCGGAGGTGGAAAGTTTTTCTTTAGCTTTTTCAATCAGCTTTTCGTGGATGTGCTGTTGTGTATTGAGCCCTGTCAAAGTTTTGAGTAGGCTACGCAAATAGGTGGACGAAACGTTTAAGTTATCTGAAATGTACTGAACCGTGGGCAATCCTTTTGAAACCAAATCGTCACTATTAAAATAGTCTGAAATTAATACCTCCAATCGATCGAGAATCTGATGATTAGATTTTTTGCGCGTGATGAATTGTCTTTGGTAAAACCTGTCCGAATAATTCAGCAATGTTTCTAAATGCGAAATGATGATGTCCTGACTGAACTTGTCTATGTTAGATTGGTATTCGTTTTTGATATTTTCTACTATGCTATTTATAATGTTTTCTTCTTTGTCTGAAAGAAACAATGCTTCATTGGTGTTGTATCCAAAATATTCGTATTGTTTAATTTTTTTGGCGAGCGAGGTATTCCATAAAAAATCGGGATGGATAAACATCATCCAACCTTTGATGTTTTCGGGCAGGTCGCTGGTTTCGCCACGCAATATTTGTCCGGGTGCTAAAAATGCCATCACGCCTTCATCAAAATCGTATTTCTGTTGACCGTAATAGAGTTTGTCGCAACCTGTTTTCATTGTGATGACATAAAAGTCGAACGTAACCGCTTTTACATCTGTCTTGTTTTGCGACGCACCCAAATCGATGATACCAATTAGCGGATGATGGGGCTTGTCGTTGCCCGACATTCTGTAGACATCAGCTATGCTTTTGATGCGGTATGGGGTATGGGGTTTCATTTATTTTTTTTATAGTATTTTCAGTTGTCCGATTTTTTCGGATAGCTCATTTACTTCTTTTTACTTTAAATTTTTCAAGGCTTTATTTTGCAGTAAAGATTTCATTTGCGTAATGGCAATTTTGTTAAGTTGCAGCAGTCTTTCGCTTTGCGATAAGCCTTGTCCAATAAGTAGGGCATTGATACTTTCCATATTACTCAGTACTACCAGTTGCTCCAGACTGGCATCATCTCTCATATTTCCTTTTTGGTCGGGTTTATTGTCTCTCCAGGTTTTTGCGGTGGTACCAAATAGGGCTACGTTAAGCAAATCTGCTTCATTGGCATATACAAAAGCGGCTTGCTGCTTGGTCACTTCTTTGGGTATCAAATTTTCTTTAATAGCATCTGTGTGAATTTGGTAATTCACTTTGGCTAATGTTCTTTGTAAATTCCATTCTAATTTCAGACGGTTATTTTCATCATCTTTCAGGCGTTGAAATTCTTTGATGACATACAATTTAAACTCTATCGAAATCCAGGATGCAAATTCTAACGCAATATCTTTATGTGCAAAAGTACCTCCATATCTGCCTGCTTTTGAAACAATTCCTATGGCATTGGTGCTTTCAATCCAACGTTTGGGTGTCATCACAAAACTATTCAGTCCAGCTTGTTTTCTAAACCCGTCGAATTCGACGGGTTTAAAAACAGGATTGTAAATCGTTTCCCAAAATCCCAAAAGCTCAATGGTATTCCGGTTTCTCATCCAGTTTTTAATAATATCGTCTGTGTGATTGGGCTCTTTGTGTCGTGCTAAATCGGTTAGTGAAATGAAATCCTCATTTTTATGCTCGTAAAGCACAACATCAATCCCTTTCACATTTATTTTCTTGTTTTTTGCCATATTTAAAAGTCTTTTTGCCGACATCATTTATTAAAAAAGATATAAATCCTAATGTCATCAATAACTTCGGAAATGCACATTTTGCCATTTGGTGCTATCATTTTCAACTGTCCTATTTTTTCGGACAGTTGCTTTTGTTCAAATATTCTTATGGCGTTTTTTTTCAGTCATTTCGCTTGATTTTATCTACTAATTTACAAAATTAGTTGAAGCCAAAACGGATGTTCAACATCAAAAACGATCAAGATTTCACGAAAGGATATTTCAACCAAATCAACACCAAAGGCATTATCAGAAACGGAATTTCCATCAACACCATTTTAAAATTTCCAGCTTTCATTGCCAATGCCATAATGATAACGATGGAAATTGCATTGAGCATATTTCCCAGAAAAAATGTTTTTGGAATAAGCAGTAAAACGCCTATCAGTAAAGTCATTCCGCCGAAAATAGGAATCATTGTTTCGTTAATGCCCAGCTCATTCATCATCTTTAAAGACTCGGGATGCTTTTTATAATTCAAGGTTTCCCAACCGTGCTTGAATGCCAGAAAAACGGACACTAATAGCAATACGAGAGAAATGATACTTTTTACCATTGTTATAATTTTTAGGTTGTTTTATAGATTATATTTTTTTGTAAATCTAAGTAATTTAAGAAGTACGATTATTAAAATTCAACGCCCGCTAAAACCTGCGACACTTCCCATAATTCGGCGGCAACATTTTCGTCCAAAGCTTGTGCAGGTATTTTTGCAATCGCAGGGAATCCTCTTGTTTCGCTCATTTTATTGGGGCCATAATAAACTCCGCCTTTAGCATCTGGGGAAGTGGCTGCATATAACGTGGGCAAAGCGCCTTGCGATTGTGGTTGAAATAAAAATGGGAAAAAAGTTCTCGCTATTCCCGGGCCGCTCCATTTTCCTGCACCGGTGATGAGCAAATTGGTTCTGGAAACACCCGGATGTGCAGCGATACTTGTGATACCCCAACCGTGTTTGTCGCTTTGACGTTGCAATTCTAAAGCAAACATCAGGTTCGCCAATTTTGCCTGACTGTATGCTTTTCCGGGAACGTAGGAAGTGGCTGATTGAAGGTCGTCGAAATTGATGACTCCAGAACGATTCGCTATGCTTGAAACGGTTACAACACGGGCATCGGCTGATTTACGAAGCAATGGAAGCAATTGCGCCGTCAATGCAAAGTGGCCAAGATGATTTGTGCCGAATTGTAATTCAAAACCATCGGCCGTTTCGAGTCTTTTGGGTGGAGTCATCACGCCAGCATTGTTAATGAGCAGGTCAATCGCATTGCCTTTTGCAATCATTTTCGAGGCAAAGGCTTTTACAGAAGATAAATCTGCAAGGTCTATTTTTTCAAAACTTACCTTGGCTTTAGGGTTAATCTGATGAATTTTAGCAATGGCATCAGCACCTTTTTGAGCGTTTCGACCCATCACAATCACATTCCATCCTGCGTTTGATAAAGCCAGGGCATCTTCAAAACCCATACCTTCTGTACTACCCGTTATTACAGCTAAACCGTCGTTTCTTTGAGGAATATTAGCGGTTGTCCAATTTTTAATTTCGTTTTGCATTGTTCATTTTGTTTGTTGATGCAAAGATGGAGCAACTACAAATGCTGGATTTATCCAAAACGACTGTTGTTGTAGCCAAAAAGAAATTAGTAAGGAAATGATGCAAATTGCCGCTTCTGCACCAGATTGAAAATATAGCCCAATCATTTACAAATTCATCCTTACCTTCGCCGCGCAAAAGGTATTTTACCCGGCCGTTCACATAGGATGTTGCTGTGGTAAAATCAAGAGGGAAACCGGTGCAAATCCGGTACAGTACCCGCTGCTGTAAGTGTTGCTCATGTTGAGTTTGTTATATGAGGTATTAAATTTCTACAAGCCACTGTTTCAAAGAAAACGGGAAGGTATATTTAATAGCAATACACGAGTCAGAAGACCTGCCTTTTACAATTATTAATTGATTCTAACGCTTTCGGGAATAAAAGCAAAGAGCATGTATTACACCATCGTTGCTATCATTACGATTTTGTCGTTGTGCCTTGTATGCCGCTATTGTCGCAGGTTTTGGAAGCTATGTTTTCTAAACCAGTCAATTTTTTATTATGCAATACACTTTACACAAATTATTTACCGCAGCCGCTCTATGCGCTTCAGGACTGTCTTTCGCACAAAGCAATATCTCCACATTCGACGACCTGGAATTACCGGCAGCGAATACAACTTTTATGACCAGTCAGGCGGAAGCCGGCGAGTATGATTTCACAAGTGGTATCGTTACTTTTTATGGAGAAAAAACTCCATGGGGCGGCTATTCCAGCTTCAATTTCTCTAACGTTATCGATACTATTACTGAGGGCTATTTAAATGACAAATCGGCTGTAACCGGCAATGGCTTTGATGCGAGCGACAATTATGGCATTGCTTATGCTACGCAAAACTGGCCGGATGTACCCACTGAAAGTTTGCAAATAGGTGTAGGTATCAATGGAGATGAAGAGGGAAATGTTGTTTCAGGTCTGTATGTAACCAATTCAACTTGGGCTCATCAATATATGAATGGCAATTACACCAGTGGCGACTATTACCGCCTCGTAGTACGCGGCTTCCTTGCCGGCGAAGCTGTTGGCGATTCTGTAAGCTTTACCCTTGCAGAATATAGCAGCACCGATACCGTACTTGTAAAATCATGGGAGTGGATGGATTTATCAACAATAGGTAAGGTAGACAGTCTTACGTTCCAGATACTTTCTTCTGACGACTATACGCCTTACTATTTTGCATTCGACAACTTAACTGTGTTGGACAATATATGCGCAGTGCCTGTTGAACTTACTGTTGCCGGCATCACCGATATAGCTGCAACAATTGGTTGGGATGGCAGCTTATCTGAGCTTGCTCCGGGCTATCAAATAGCTATTGACGAATCTGCAACGCTGGAACCAACGGGCACTGTTACAGATGTTGCTACCAATACCTTTAATGCTACCGGCTTAGATGCTAACACCACTTACTACGCGCACATTCGCTCGGTATGTGATGATGTTACCACTTCGGTTTGGGATACTGTATCTTTCAAAACACAAGATGTAAGCAGCATCTTTAACCCTACAGCTAACACACTGGCTATTTCTGTAAGCCCTAACCCTGCTACAGATTTTGTACACATCCAATCATTGGTAAAGGTAAATGCTACTGTTTACAGCATCGACGGACGTGCAGTAATCAATGCCGGTGTAACTAATAAAATAGACATAGCAGCTTTGACTCCGGGTATTTATGTGCTGAAAGTTACCAGCATCGACGGTACACAAGCAGGCACAATTCGCTTTGTAAAAAATAATTAATCCCTGAAAACAAACCCAAAAGGCCCGCAGCTATTCAGTTGCGGGCTTAATTTATTCAAAACACTAATTTTGCATTTATGAAGAAAATACTACTTGCTTCATTACTTCTTTGCGGTGGCTATGCGCAGGCTCAGTTTGCACCACAGGTACCATTGGAGGGGAATGATGCTATTTTCAGGGAAGATGACAGAATCGTGGAATGGGCTACAGGAGCGACTTTCGAGCGGGGCTTGCTGGATATAGCTGATGAAACATCGGGCTATCCTACTTACGGCACCGAAACATCTGCACTCGCCTATCCTGATGGCGATATACTAAGTCTGGGCGATGGCGGACACGCTATTATCACATTTGAACATTCCATCAAAAACGGCACTGGTCCTGACTTTGCTATTTTTGAAAATGGTTTTAGCGATCCGCTGGATGAAAGCATGGCCTATCTTGAATTTGCCTTTGTAGCAGTAAGTTCAGACGGTATCAATTTTGTACAGTTTCCTGCTACCTGTAATATTCCGGACACGGCTCAAATAGACAATTTCACTTACAGCAACGCAAGTCTGGTCAATAATCTTGCCGGAAAATATGTAGCCCGCTACGGCACTCCTTTCGATTTAGAAGAGTTGAAAGATATCGACGGACTGGATGTAAACAACATCACACATATCAAAATCACAGACGTAATAGGCAGTATAGACCCCTTAACTGGCAGCAAGGATAAAGACGGCAACATCATCAACGACCCCTATCCTACTGTTTACCCATCAGGAGGATTTGACCTGGATGCAGTGGGCGTGCTGAATAGCAACAAGCCTTTAAGCATTCATACGCTGGCTGATAAAATCAATCTTAATGTCTATCCTAACCCATCGACAGATGTAGTCAATGTGGTATTTACCGGCACTAAAAAAACAAGCTATCAGCTTATGGATATAACCGGAAAAACATTGATGGGAGGCGAAATCCACAGCGGCAGCCAGATTAATATAGGCTATTTATCTGCCGGAATGTACCTGCTTGAAATAATGCAGGGAAATGAAAAAGCAATTATCAAAATCGCTAAAAAGTAAGATAGCAAAGCAATAGGATAAAGAGGCAGGTATTTCTGCCTCTTTCTTTTTTCTGCAATACTTAAACGAAAAATAGAAATTATTGCATACCATTTAAACATTAATTTTGTGTAGAAATCTACAGAAAAAAATGGGTCCTGTAAACGAGCAAAACCTCAACTTCTTCAATACCGGCGAGCAAATCGTCTGGAAAGGTTCATCATCCCAACTGCTTAACTTTCGACACTTTTTTATAAGCTTTATCGTCATTGTCGCTGCTATCTGGGCAGCCGCACACTTCGACAATAATTACATTTTAATAGCCGGGGTTATAGCTCTGCTTTATGCTATTTATAAGTATCTAATCGTAAGTTCAGCAACTTATACGCTCACCAATCAGCGTATCATCAGGCGCTTTGGCATTTTCAACCGTACTACTTTCGAGATAGAACTTTACCGTGTAAAGGATGTACACTTGTACGAGCCACTTCATCTACGCCTCTTCAAACTGGGCACTATTTCGCTTATTTCTTCTCAGGCCGCTGCGCAAATATTTGAGTTGACCGCCGTAAAAAATGCGGTTGAAATAAGGGAGCAGTTGCGCCATCTGGTAGAACGCCGTCGCAACGAAAAAGGCGTAGGCGAATACGATACCAACTAAAAATTGGGGTAAGAAAATAGAATACACCACAAAGCGGGGAAGATAATCCACGTTTGTATTTTTGACTATTTTTATAAAAGGCTTACAATCAATCTGTGTAATTTTTGGAATGATATTGGTACTAAATTCAGTACACAACAATCATCAACCTCCAAAATTCACAGTTATGAAAAGCATCATTCTTGGCGCATTTATATTAAGTATATTCTTTGCTGTGGCACAATCTATCAACGTATCGCAGCACCATAGCCGCTTTCAATACAGAGAAAAGTCAAATGTGAATACCACGGTTTCCGACTCGCTGGGAGCTACAGAATATGTAAACACGGAAACTATAAAAAGTAAGCCGACCGGCACTGGTACAAGCGTTGCCGCCAAAACACCATAACAATTATAACTCCATATAAATCGACAAAGGACAGCATTCATGCTGTCCTTTGCTATTAATTAGTTTGCAAAATTTGCTAAGCGCCCGTGCCAATTTGCGCACATTTATTAACAATATTTTCCAGCTCTTTTAAGTCAAATGGCTTTTTGATAAAAGCATCGGCATTTGCTTCTCTTGCGAGGGTTTCAACATCTCTATTAGCAGAAAAATAGATAACCGGAATGTTCTTCAAAGAGGCTATTTCCTTTAGTTGACGCGTAGCAACGATTCCACCCTCATCAGGAATCCAATTATCCATCAAGATAACATCCGGCATAAACGACATTACTTTATCAATAATCCGGTTGCAGTTTTCTGAGGTTTCTACCTGCCAGCCAAGTTTTTCGAATACAAAAGTGCATATAAAAAGGATATCCTTATCGTCATCAAAAATCATCAGTTTGTTGCTCATAATACAAAATATGTTCAGGGAAATATGGGTTATAAATATTGGAGTAATGTTTTATTGTGGCTGGGTAATAGGTAGCGAAAACCAGAACGTAGAGCCCTGCCCTATTTCACTGTCAACACCTATCGAGCCGTTATGTCTTTTGATAATGTCAGATGCGATGTAAAGCCCCAAACCCAATCCTGCTATGTGTTTCGCCGAACTTCCTTCCCGATAAAAACGGTCGAATACAAGCGCTCTGTTCTCTTCGGAAATACCAATTCCGCTGTCATGCACCTTTACAAACAGCTCTTCATCTTTTACAAATGTTTCTATATCAATAGAGCCTTCTGTAGGCGAATATTTAATAGCGTTGGAAAGGAAATTAGTTACCACCTGCTCTATTCTGTTTTTATCCGCATGAATGGTCACATTCATGTTGCCGGAAACATTTATGCGATGCGTTGTCATGTTTTGTAACTGAAATACACAATCGCCTATGACGTCGCCTATTTCAAAATCAGACATATTAAAGACTATTTTTCCCGCCTGTATCTTCGTTACATCCAGCAGATTTTCTATCAATGTAGTCAGCTTGTCTACCTGGTCATTCGCCTTGTTGATAAAGCCTTTGACCATATCGTTCTCATCTGCATCCTTTATAATTCGCTGAATAATTTGCAGGGAGGCTTTCATACTTGTAATAGGCGTTTTGAGCTCGTGGCTCGCAATACTCATAAACTCGTCTTTCTTCTGCATCAGGTCTCGCGTAGCTTCTTCTGCCTTCTTCAATGCAGAGATATCCATCATAGAACTAATAAACCTGTAGGGCATACCAGAACTGTCTTTCAGAATATAGCCGCGCTCCAGTACGTGACAATAATGCCCCTCTGCGTGCTTAAATCTATAGCCGCCTATCCATTGTGGCTGACCTTCGTTAATAGCCGCAAATAGCTCTTTCTTGACAACGGGCAAATCTTCTTCATGTATTTTACTAAACCAATAATCAACCGACTCATCACTATCATTTTCATAACCGAACAGGTTATAAAAACTTTCACTCTTCCACACATTATTGTTGACGAGGTCCCAATCTTTAATCACGTCATTGGTAGCGCGACTCACGAGTCTGAAACGCTCTTCGCTCAACGATAATTCCTTGGTACGCTCTGCTACTTCTTCTTCAAGATTTGCATTCAACTCTTTCAGGCTTTCGCGCGTGGCTATAAGTTCATTATAGTTACGCTTCAGTCTTTTCTCTGCATTTTTTCTTTGCGTGATGTCAGAGTAGGTAACTATAACACCTTCATCCAACTTCACTGCCGATACATCGAAGCTACGGATGCGGCCTTCTTCTTCCAGAGAAAATTCTGTGTATAATGAAGAAGCGCTTTCAATTACCTGCACCAGTTTGCGCCATATCAAATCATTGATAAGGTGCGGCGCTGCAATCTTTATTGAAGCGCCTAATATAACCTGCTGGTCTTTTCCTATCAAGCCTTCGGCGGCATAGTTTACAGCAGTTATCCTAAAGTCTTCTATTTTTTCTGTGAGCGTGCTGTGTACCGAAGATAAAACGATGATTGCATTCAGACTAGAGTTGAAAACACCATCAACCACCGAGTAGAGTTTTTTAATCTCCGAAATATCTGTGAAAGTCAATACCACACCATCGTTCACCTTGTCTTTTCGGAAATAGGGATAGATACGCAGCAATACACTTTCGCCGGAAATAGTACTCACTTCTTTTTCAATAATCCTATTTTCCTGCTGTACTATTTTTATATCCTCCAGCAAGTCGCGATGGGTAATATTGGTACTGATATGACTGAAAGAACGGCTGATATCAGCGTCAATCAGATTGACAAACCTGGCGGCGTGCTTATTAAATCTGCGAATATTCAATCGGTCATCGAGAAAAACCTGACCTGTCTCGGCACTGCTAAAAGCATTGTCCAGGTCATCATTCAGCTCAATCAGCTCTTTTATTTTTGCCTGATGTTCTACATTCAGCGTATGTAATTCTTCATTCAAAGACTGCAACTCTTCATTAGAACTCTGCAATTCTTCATTACTCGAAAGCAACTCTTCATTGGCACTTTGCAGCTCTTCGTTGGAAGTTTCCATACCCTCGATAGCCTGCTGCAAATTATCTTTTGCGGTTGCCAATTCGGCCTCCAGATCCTTTACATAACTAGTGTCACTATTATCTCCGCTGAACTGAGGCAGTTCATAGGCTTCTGCCTCGGCAGTCGCCATATTTCCAAAGATAACGAGCGTAAGCGTAGTTGTATTTTCTAATGCGGGCTTTACCCACAGTGTAATTTTTCTTTTATTGGTAACATCATTCAATCCCGAAACAGTTACCGGCTTTCCTGTGTTCCAGGCCTTGCGAATAGCGCTTGCTACAGTGCCACTGTATTCTTTAGGCAGCATCGTCAGCAGGTTGAGCTTCAGCTTCTTTTCCGGCAGCAACAGGTATTTTGAGAAATCGCCTACCGCCTCTTTAATTTCATATTGCTTATCGATGTACAAAGCAGTATAGCCTAATTCGTTGACCACAGTATCTTGTAGATCGGCCAGCAGTTGTGCATCTTTGCCGGCGGCAGGCACAGGCTTTTTGTATTTTTCAGAGAACGAAACCGGCGTTGTGGTAAGCTTTTGAGAGAAAATATCAGAGAGCTTTTTATCACTCTTGGTGTACATGCTCCACTTACTGCTTACTTCGTTAAAGCCGTCTTTAAGCATTGATGCCGATTCGCTGGAGCCCAACATGAGAAAGCCTTGATCGACCAATGAGAAATGAAAAGATGCTAGAATTTTTTCCTGCAAAATCTTATTCATGTATATCATCATATTGCGACAGCTTATCAAATCATTTTTGATAAAAGCAGGATCTTTAATCACATTATGACGGGCGAAAACTATCTGTTTTCTGATGCGGGGAATTACAGAATAAGTTTCGTTTTCTTTAATGAAATAGCGGTTCAGCAAATCTTCTGGAATGTCCTGCGCTACAGATAGCGGATACTCATTCTTAGCGGCTATTTGTATGTTTTTCTCATCAACGTCGGTGGCAAAAATCTTTACCTGAAAGTTGATTTGATGCTCTTGTATATATTTGTCAAAAAGTAGAGCGATGGAATAGGCCTCTTCGCCGGTGCTACAGGCACATACCCATATTTTTATTCCCTCGTTTCCTTGTTTGCGATGTACAATTGTAGGTATTACCTGTTGGTATAAAATATCGAAAGCCTCTTTATCTCTAAAGAAGCGTGTTACGTTGATGAATAAATCTTTACTAAGGTTAACTGCCTCCTCCTGATTCGTTTCGATTACATTCAGGTAATCGTCCAGATTATCGACCCCGGTATGACGCATCCGCTTGCTGAGGCGCCTCACGATGGTGGGTGTTTTGTAATAGTTGAAGTCGTGACCGCTGTGCTTTTTAATAGCATCAAACACGCGCACCATTTCATTCTCTGAAATAGTAACGTCGGCAACATCAGGCAGGTTATCGTCTGCTATTCTCTGCTTAATCCATTCAGGCATTTCCTCGGGAGCCAGCACTGCATCTGCATTTCCGGTAAGGATAGCGCTATTGGGCATACCATCAAAGCGGGCGGAAGCGGGTACCTGCACCACTACGGCGCCACCATGTTCTTTTACTACATCTATACTCTTTGTACCATCAGACCCCGTTCCGGAAAGAATAACGACTACAGCCTTTTCCTGTTGATCTTCGGCGAATGACTTTACAAAAACATCTATTGCATTATTGGGTACATTTTCACTTGTTTTTTCCAGCAGGCGAAGCTTCCTGTTACGGATCGTCATCATCATCTTGTTCGGAATAACATATACGCAACCCGGCTGTACCAGCATATTATCGCCGGCTTCCTGTACCTGAAGATTGGTATGGCGTGCTATTAATTCTACCAGAAAACTTTTATGGTCGGCAGATAAATGCTGAACGATGACAAACGAAAATTCGTCCATATCGGTAGCATGGTCAAAAAAAGAATTGATAGCTTCCAGACCGCCCGCAGAAGCTCCTATGGCAACAATGGTGCCTGATGCCTGATTTTTAAAACGCTTCGTGTTTTTGGTCATCTTGTACTAAATAATATATTGGGGGCAAATTTAATTGCCGCTTTTTACTATGTATTCAAATAGAAAATTACGCAAATCCTGCGCCACACTTATCTCTTCGTCATGCCAGTCTTTCGACGTCTGCTTAATCGTTTCCTGAAATAGCAAGAACGAGTTACGCGGATGATAAGTCTTTTTATCCGCCTCAAATTGAACCGCTTCATGAGGGTTACCGCCCCAATTGATGGTCGCTTCGGCTTCCGGCCTAAACAATATCAGGTAATCGTTCCCTGTCTTATCCAGCGATAACGCTAAAATACCACTCGCAACTTCTGCGACAGGCTCGGCTTCTTCAAACAAAGCAGCTATATTTTTATGCGCAAATACAGGCACAGAATGTCTATTTTGTAGCCAGAAAGCCAGGTTTTCTATAAACTCATCGGCTGGTACATTTCCGCTGGTGTGCAACCGCCCGTTCAACAACAAAGCCGCACCTCCGGCACTGAACAAATCTGTGACAGAATTGCTTGATGAGAACAGCGAATCGGGTAAATTGTTGATTTCAAAGAGCCTTTTTTGAATGGCAATGTTCTTTTGCTGTAAGGCACTTTTAAAGTCGAACTTTTCTTTATTGACAATGAAATTCAAATGGTTGCTGATATAGCCCGAAAGCAGCTCAAATAGGGAACAGGTTTCGAAATTGAGAAACTGTGGTTTGCGGTCGTGAAACGATATCAATCCCCACAATTTGTCATCATTCATCACACGTATAGACATGGAGGCCATCACGTCCATATTCTTCAAATATTCGATGTGCACCGCCGCCACGCTGCGTATGCTGCAGTCGGAAAGGTCTATAAATGAATTGGTATTAGGATTGATTACCGGGTAGAGTTTTACCGGCACATACTCACGATTGGGAATAAGGCGGTACGCATTGCGCTGGTACATTGCTCTTGCTTGTCGCGGTATATCAGATGCCGGAAACTGTTGCCCGAGGTAACTTTGCTGATCCGGTGCCTTGCTTTCGGCAATAACTTTTCCATTCCATTCTTCATCAAATTGATACATCAACACACGCTCGAATCCTGATATCTGCTTCAGCAATCGTGTAACTTGTTCGCTTAATTCGGGTACGGTTTTCGTAAGTGCTATTTCGCCAAAGCTGAGCTTCAGCGATTGATAAACATCTACGAATCCCACATTTCTATCAGGACCGGGAAAGAGCTCCACCATCAGATTAGCATCTTTAACATGCGCAAGCGCCAGAAAGGTACGCACGCCAACCGTTCCATTTATCGTTACATAAAAAGGTACTTTATCTGCAATACCTGAGGCTAATTTCTCAGCAATCGCTTTGCTACTTTCGATATAGTTATCCAGCGGCGTATCGATTAGCTCTGCCAATGGCTTTCCTAAAATATCGCTACAGTTTTCACTAAGCTGAATTATCTTTAAAGAATGGCTATCCACAACTATCAAATACCCATGCGGCTGTATCATATTGATATTGTGAAGCGGCAGATTGCCGCAAAATACAGCATCGTAATTAATGCGTTTAGTCATGGATTAAATTTGAAAATTGTAAAAATGTATCGTTGGCTGCGGCTATCATTTGCTCTTGTTCTTCCTGCTTTACAACACGATTATTGATGGTAGCTACAAAGCGCTGCCACATCGCCTGCGTGTCGTCGCCATAGCCGTTAAAAAATGAAATACCATTGGTAATACCCATTTTATCGCGCAGCATATTTACGATTACGGGCCCGCCCAAAGTACTGCCCTCCATCACATATAGTGCACCCAGAGCTTCCACTTCATTTTCTATTTGAGGCATAGTAATGTTTGCGCTGTCAAACACAATATTGCCGCCGGTTTCGGTAATGTCATTTGCCAATAGTTCTGCCTTTCGACGCTGCTCGCTATCCGGCAATAACTCGGTGGTTAAGTATGGCGCAATGTGCTGCTCCAATGTAGAAAAGTATTGATAAAAATACTGTAGCACCTCACTGTAATCTTTCTCTGAACGAACGCTTTTAAGCTTGGCTATTATTTTTTTCTCCAGCGCGAGATGTGCTTGTTTGGTAGACTCTTTTAATAAGGCTGAAATCATTTCTTACTGTTAGTATTATTGGGTATTAAAGCAAAGTAAAGCAAAAAAGGGGCTATAGCAATCCCGATGACCGCGTAGCTGAAAAATAAAATAGGAAGCGTCTGACACAACACGCTTTTAAGCTATTGACGACCCATATCCGATTGCCCATTGTGTGGAAAATTAACACGCTATTGCAGGCCTATTTCCCCAAGACTAAAACACGGAAATTTACAATTAGTTGATTTTGAGTTAACCTGGTATATGGCATAAGAATTGAACTTTACACATTATCTCGCATATGTGAAACACCTGAACAACACACAACATAGCGAGGATAAAATACAACCTTTAAATATTCAACTTCAACCCCCAAAAACTACTATTATGAAAGATACAATCCTAACCATTGCAGCGTTTCTGTTGGTGATATTTGCCAGCCTTTCTTTTTCCGAAAAGAGCTATAGCGAAATTGACCTGAACAGCGATAGCGATTTTAAAACGCTTGCCGAACTGAGACAAAACCTGAATATAAACGATCCATTAGTAATGGTCGACAGCCCCGTTCTACCCCGACCTGATACATTACCAAAACCTATGCCCCCTATCCCACAACCTGACTCATTGCCACGAAAATAGAGTATAGAAATTTAGCCAAAAACCAAAACAAAGACACAGCAGTTACTCCATTGAGGGTAGCTGCTTTTGTCTTTTATTAACCCGCTCTAAGATTTTATAATTTGATTTTAATCTATTCTAACCTTTTAAGTGTTACTAGTTAAACATCGCCATACAACCATGATTATACAGGAACAATACACGCCCGAAGCCAGAAAATTCTATGCAGAAGCATTGACTATACTAGAAGAATCCAAAATAGACTTCATGGTTGGTGGCGCCTTTGCGGTATTTCATTATGCCGACATTTACCGGGATACTAAAGACCTTGATGTTTATTGCAGGCCTGCAGACTTCCCTGCCATTTTAAGAGTATTTGCAGAGAAAGGCTACAGAACGGAGCAGACGGACGTGCGCTGGCTGGGTAAAATATTTAGTAACGACGGGCATTTCATCGATTTGATTTTTGATACCGTCAACAATTTATGCAAGGTTGACGATAGCTGGTTTGAACACGCGGTATCTGTTGTTCTTTTTGAAAAAGATGTAAAAATTATTCCTGTAGAGGAATTGGTTTGGGGAAAACTATACGTTCAAAACAGAGAGCGATTTGACGGTGCCGACCTTAACCACATTTTTATCAGTTATGGAAAAAACATAAACTGGGAGCGGCTATACAAATTGATAGACCCGCACTGGCACTTGCTGCTGGCGCAAATAATCATGTTTCAGTTTGTATATCCGCACGACTACGCAGGCATTATTCCGCGCTGGCTATTTAATGAATTGGTACGGAGAGCTAATGAACAATATGAGCTTCCGGCAGCAGTGGAGCGTGTTTGTCGCGGGCCACTAATCGACCAGACACAGTACGAAATAGACGTGAAGAAATGGGACTATAAATCGTACACTATAAAAACCGTTTAATACGAAACAGGCATGGAATCTACAAAAAATACGATGCGCATAGCAGCAATAGGCGACATACATTTTAGCGAAGATGACAAAGGTAAATGGCGCGATTTTTTTGACGCTGTATCACGCTCGGCAGATGTATTGCTGATAACAGGCGACCTCACGCATACGGGTGATGAATCGGAAGCAGAAGTATTGGCTAATGAATTGAGGGCCTGTCAGATACCGGTTATAGCCGTGTTAGGCAATCATGATTACGAAAAAGGCAGGCATAAATTGATCAGGCAGACACTTGTGAGCAATCCTAACGTGCATATACTCGACGGCGAGTGTATCGTGATCAATGGAGTTGGTTTTGCCGGTGTAAAAGGCTTTGGTGGCGGCTTTGACAATTTTATGCTGAGTATGTTTGGCGAGCCGGAGATGAAAGCCTTTGTACAGACTGCCGTAGATGAATCGCTGAAACTGGAGCGTGCATTGGCTCGGCTTGACCAGGAACACCATGATATACCTAAAATAGCGCTGTTGCATTATTCGCCTATTGCTGAGACGATTAATGGTGAGCCCAAAGAAATATATCCATTTTTAGGCTCTTCAAGATTGGCAGAGCCATTGCTGAGACGCAAGGTACGCGCGGCTTTTCACGGTCATGCACATGCAGGAACGTTGAATGGAAAATTAGGCGACATTCCTATTTACAACGTAGCCAGGCCCGTGCTCATTAAAGAACAACCCGAACCTGGCTATTTTATTTTTAATCTTGAAACAGAAAAAATTACTGAATCTGCATAGAGCGCAATTTATTGTACAATGTTTTTCTATCAATATTCAACAAGGCAGCAGCTTTGGTTTTATTAAACTGAACCTGCCTTAATACTTCCATAATCCTTTTTTGTTCAGCCTGACTGGCAGCGCCTTTCAGGCTGATTTCTGTTTCTTCTTTAGCCAGCTCTTCTTCCACCTGACCTTGCTGTGGCAAAGAGCTGCCACGCATACTTGCCGTTGAAGAAAAAGGAATAGGGTCAAGCAATTCCAGCGGCAGCGCTTTAACAGTTATCTCTTTATTAGCACCGGTTATGAGGCACGCACGCCTAATCATATTTTTCAATTCGCGCACATTACCCGGCCAGTGATAGGCATATATTTTGTCCCATACCTGTTCCGATATTCCTGCTATTTTTTTATCCAGCTCCTGCTCCGCTTTCTGTACGAATGAAGCAACAAATAATTCCAGGTCATCTTTTCTATCGCGCAAGCTGGGAACGATAAGTGTAAACTCATTTAAGCGATGATACAAATCTTCGCGAAACACGCGCCTGTTCACCAATTCATATAAGTTTTCGTTGGAGGCCACTATTATCCGTACATCCACCGATTGCGTTTTAATACTCCCTACTCTACGCACCACTTTCTCTTGCAATGCACGCAGCAAATACACTTGCACATCGTAAGAGAGATTGCCTATTTCATCGAGAAAAATAGTACCACCCTCTGCCAACTCAAATGCGCCAGCTTTGGCAGTAAGCGCACCGGTGAACGCACCTTTTTCATGGCCAAATAGCTCACTTGCTGCTAACTCTTTTGAAAGGCTACCGCAATCTATTGGTATAAAAGGTCCGTCTTTTCTCTTGCTGCCCTGATGAATCAGTTGTGCCAGAGACTCTTTACCAGTACCGGTTTCGCCATAGATAATTACACTATAATCAGTAGGCGCTACCAACTCCACATGGTTAAATAATTTTTCGGATGCAGCACTATTGCCCGTAACATAGCCCTCCGGAATATGTTGTGTAATGCGGCCTGTTTTGGGCTTTTCGGAAGTTGTAGCAGCACTTGCTTTTTCTGGTCTTGCGCCTTCGGCAAATGCTTTATTAATCAGCTCAAGAATTTCATCCGGGTATAACGGTTTGCTTAAATAGTGATACGCACCGTGTTTGATAAGGTCAACTGCAACACGCACATCCGCATATCCGGTAATGAATATCACTATTGCATTGGGTAGAATAGGCTGTATTTTCTCAAATAAATCCTTTCCATTGATATCCTGCAAATGGTAATCGCACAGTATCATATCAAACTTCTGCTCCTTTACCAATCGCAACGCCTGCGCACCGGAAGTAGAGCTTTCCGTTTCGAAACCATGCTTACTTAAAAACCTCGTCAACAAACTGCAAACAGAAACTTCATCGTCTATTATCAGTATCTTTTTCATATAAATCTTTTCGTACACTCTTTTAACAACATCGCACAAATAGGTTAGCAAAAGTATATCAAATAATCTCAGGCAAGCCTATGTATTTGCGCTTTTACTAAGACTATCGGAGTTACTAATTACAATCACAATCTACAAATTGTTGACATTGTTCCACACATTGTTGCGCAAAATACTGAGCCGCTTTTGAGTAGCGTGTATTCTTTGAATATAACCATAGTCTGCTTTGCAAAAATATTTTCCGCCAAATAGTTATTGCACAAATAATTAGCCATTAAAAATAAATAGCAAATAGCCAGCCGATGATGTATGCACAAAGGTTAGGCGCAGTTTTTGTCTTACAAGTATTAACTGTTTATACGAGGCAAGTTACAGACGCTGACCATAAATCAAAACCAAAAACGACAAGAGTATGAAATCCCTGATAAATGCCATTAAAGATTATTGTGTAAAGAATAATGAGTCGATAGCCGTAGCTGAAAATATTACCAGCGGCTGTCTGCAAATGTTGTTTGGCAATTCAGAAGATGCGGCGCTATATTTTAATGGTGGCATTACCACTATATCCGGCGACCAGTTAAGTAATCAATTAGGCGTAATGCCTGTAAGTGATAACAACAAAACTGATTTGAATTTGTCTTTAACTATTCAGATGGCAAAAGCAGTTGCAAAGAAATTTGGCAGTGAAATAGGCATAGCCATCAACGGCTATAACGGCAATAAAAAATCATTGACAGAGCAACCATCTTTCGCAGCAATCGTGCGCTTTAATCAGGTGATATATGCTGAGAAATTAATGCCTTGCGCTCAATCTCCGTCTGCAATACCAATAGAATATGCACAAAGAATTATCAACAGACTTGCCGAGCAACTGATGCCCGTGCATACCGATAGCGACTATTATCGCATACCTGCTTAAACCCAATAGCCGAAAACCCAATACCAATAACCCTATCGCCTCGAAAAACAACCTGTTACCATAAAATATCCCCATGAGCAACAACCCTAATGATGATAAGAAAAGTGCGCTGGAACAGTTAAGAAAATTTACTGATGATGTAAAGATTGCTATGTTTTCGGCGATTGAAGCAGATAAAATTACCAGCAGGCCGATGACAACGCAGGATGTCGATGATGATGCGAACATCTGGTTTTTCACAAGTAAGAAAACAGATACCGCGTCTGAAGCTAAGGCCAACAGCAGTATCACGCTTATTTATGCGCATCCCGGCAAGAATACTTACCTGTGTGTCGACGGTGTTGCCAACATTGTTGAAGACCGTGAAAAGATAAAGCAACTGTGGAGTCCGGCTATGAAAGCCTGGTTTCCCGAGGGAGAAGAGGACCCTGATTTGACATTAGTAAAGGTAACGACCAGCGAGGCTGCTTATTGGGATAGTGCAGCATCAAAAATGGTGGTATTTTTCTCAATGATAAAAGCAATCGTCAAGGGCGAAGAATACAATGAGGGCGAACATGGCAAACTTGACCTAAAGTAATTGCAGAGCCTGCTATATATATTGCGCCTCCTGCTTAAACTGTAAAGATGATAACCAGGCCGGTTAAGATTTGAGATTCTTTTAAAATGTTATGGCCCTTTTTAAATAATCTTGAATAGCACGAGTTTTTTTGAAAAATTGATATTACAAATAACTCCTCTTATCGGCACCATCGCTTGAAAGTTATTATGCAGATGCGCATAATTTTTACAGACGGCTTCTAAACGAAGCTGTCTTTTTTATGTTGAAGATATACAAGAAACACAACCTGATAAATATGCCCGCAAAGGTTATAAATATAGTTGATGAAGCTGCTTTGGCTACCGCCAAACTGGCTGGCCTAAAATACGTGGAAGCAGGCAGCAGCAAGGGTTTTCATCGACAGCGAAATGGCCTTAAATTCTATTACACCGATGACAACGGCAAGCGCGTGCGCGACAAAGAAGTACTAGATAGAATTGCATCGTTGGTATTGCCGCCGGCATGGGAAAATGTTTGGATTAGTGCTTTTACAAATAGCCACTTACAAGCTACGGGTTACGATGTGAGAGGACGCAAGCAATACCGCTATCATCCCAAGTGGAACAAAATACGCAGTGAGCATAAGTTCGATAAACTGTATGAATTTGGCACCAGACTACCCACTCTGCGCAAGCAAATTAGTCACGACCTGAAACTAAGAAGCTTGAGTAAAAATAAGGTGTGTGCACTCGCGCTCAACATTATGATGGAGACGAGCATACGCGTGGGCAATGCTGCTTACGAAAAAAGCAATGGTTCCTACGGACTTACCACGCTCAATACACGTCACGTAAAATTTACCGGAGGCAGTATTTTCTTTAAGTTCAAAGGCAAAAAAGGTGTGTTGCAAGAAATAGCATTAAAGAGGCCGCAACTGGCGCGGATGCTTAATAAAATTCATGATTTGCCGGGACAGAAACTGTTCCAGTATTACGATGATGATAAAAATCTGCAACAGCTTACCTCCGATGATTTGAACGAATACATTAGGGAGCATGTAAATGAGCAGATGTCCTGCAAAGTGGTAAGAACATGGTCGGGCTGCGTGCACTTCTTAACCAGCCTTGCAGTAACAGAGCAATTTGAATCGCAGGCTGAGTGTAAAAGAAATATAGTAAGCGCTATCGATGGTGTGGCTTCCAAACTCGGAAATACCCGAACGGTATGTAAAAACTACTATATCCATCCTGAATTGATGAACCATTACGAACAAAACAAATTATGCAGCCTTTTGCAAAGCATAAAAAAGACAAATGATGAAGAACAACAAATAGCAAAAACCGAAAAATTATTGCTCAAGTTTTTGAAGTCATTAGCTGCTTAAAACAATCAACCCTATATTACTGCAATGGATTTACACTCAGGTTTACCTTTCTGGATTGTAAAAAATGAACTGAACCAGCACCGCCTCGACTTGCCTATAAATTACGATGTGGACACACTCATTATAGGTTCGGGTATTACGGGAGCACTTGTGGCACATGAATTGTGTGCAGCAGGCATACAATGCGCTATTGTAGATAAGCGTGCGCCGGCAACGGGAAGCACCGCTGCAAGCACCTCACAACTGCAATACGAAATAGATGTGCCGTTGCATCAACTGGCAGATATCATCGGAGAAGAGGATGCAGCGAAAGCATACAAGGCAAGCCTGAAGTCCATTACAGATATAGAAACCTTATTGCACAAAGCAAGGCTGCGCGGCGATTTTCAGAGAGTGCCCAGCATTTACCTCGCCAGCAATACGCGTGGTCACGCCCTTGTAAAAAAGGAATTTGCTATTAGAAAAAAGCATGGGCTACCTGTCGAATATCTGTCTAAAGCTGAATTGAAAAGCAACTATAATATAGACAAGGAGGGCGCGCTGTACAATAATGAAGCAGCGCAACTGGATTGCTACAAAACGACTAATGCACTGCTACATTACAATATAGAAAAGCACGGACTCAAGCTATTTGCTTATACAGAAATCGAGCAGCATCGCAAGCTTGAAAGTGGTTATGAGCTTACTACAACGGCGGGCAAAAAAATAACCTGCCGACACCTTGTGATTGCCGCGGGCTTTGAAGCCGGTAAGTTTTTACCCAAGCAAGTCATGCGTCTTACCAGCACCTACGCAATGGTGTCCGAGCCGGTAGAGCCCTCTGATTTTTGGGCAGAGAAAGCACTAATATGGGAAACAAAAGAGCCCTATTTTTATCTGCGCACTACATCAGACAACAGAATTATGATGGGCGGAGAAGACATTTCATTTAAAAACGAACGGCTGCGCGATGCCATGCTGGCGCAAAAAACCAAAAGGCTACTCAATAGCTTCCATGCATTATTTCCGGGTAAGCCATTTAAAACAGATATGGCCTGGTGCGGTACCTTTAGCTCCACCAGCGACGGATTGCCTTACATAGGCTGCTATCCGGGCATGGAACGCATGTATTTTGCGCTTGGTTATGGCGGCAATGGTATTACATTTAGTATGATTGCAGCGCAGGTTATCAAAAACATGATTAAAGATATCCCCGATGAACGCAGTAAGCTTTTTGGATTTGAAAGGGGAAAATAGCCTATACAATCTAAGATGAAATCAAATAAATAGGTATAATAGCAAAAAATAGTTGGTAAAATCGGCTGTAAAGCTTTATGGTATTGGGTTTGCTTAGACCAAATTGAAATCAGTTTCAATTTGGTTTTTTTGTGCATGGGAAATTGTAAAAAAAA
>PJTT01000534.1_pt1 | contig 24434 bp, 19 predicted proteins | sample 1512261 | NCBI WGS metagenome assembly PJTT01 (sample SAMN08177685, study PRJNA422409) | Soil metagenome, whole genome shotgun sequencing project. | isolation source: Soil (2) enriched on wood chips | place: USA: Madison | collected 2015-01-15
ATTTAACAGAAGAAATCAAAGGGAATGGATCTTTCACAATCTTTTACGTTGTGTTTTGGCATTCAAGCCTTGCCCATATTCAATGGTGAAAATAAAATGAGAATGAAATACCTAATCCTATCACCAGATTTTCCCTTAACCGTCAAAAAAAAACAAAAATGAGCAGCCAAACAAACATCCTGTTACGCCACATAGATGGTAGTAAAGCAGGTCAAACAGAAAAATTCCCCGTTTCAAACGATGTAGAAATTAAAATTGGTCGTGGTCAGTCCAACAACATTGCTTTCGATCTGGCCGATGACAGCATTAGCCGTGAACATTGCCGTATTAAAGTAAACAGCTTATTGCCGGACACTTACGAAATTACCGACCTCCAAAGTAAAAACGGTACCTATGTAAACGGTAAAGCCATTACCGAAAAAACAGTTTTATACGCAGGTGATGTTATCCGTTTAGGTAAAGAAGGTCCTATGTTGGAGTTTGATTTAGATCCCAAACCCGCTTCGCATATTAAACAAACAAGAGTAATTGATGCACCACTTGCTACTGGTAAAGAAACCAAAGTTCATGCTACCGGTGCCACCAATGTAACCTCGGCCAAAGCAACACCTGTTAAGGAAACCATTGGTAAACAAACTATGCAACACATTATTCAGGAGTCTGAAAAGAAAGGTAAAAAAAGACTTAGCATTATATCCATTGCCTTGTTACTTATTTTAGGTACCGGTGCATGGTTGGTATATGCTAACAAACCGGTTAAAACAATCATACACGAAAAAGGAAAAGATTCTGTCGTAGTTGTTGGCGATACGTCTAAAAAATTATCTCCGGTTCAAATTACAAAAGACAATAGCAGAAATGTAGTGTTTATCGAAATTGGTTGGAACCTAAAAATGACCAATGGCGAACAACTGTACCATGTTAAAGTTCCGGTTAAAGAATTAGGCGTTATTAATTACTATGCTGCCTATACAACCAACACACTCGGTGCTATAGAGCCATTGTTATGTGCCAAAGGTGAGGAGCCGGCCGGTGCTATACTAGAGCCCATTGGCGGTTTTGGTACAGGTACAGGTTTTGTTGTTGACCCCCGCGGTTTTATTGTTACCAACAGGCACGTAGCTGCACCTTGGGAAACAACCTATGCATTTAAACCCACCGATTTTCCCGGACGTTTATATGTGCTGAATACCCGTGGTGGTTTATCGCATGTACCGGGCAGATCAGTAATGCCACAGGACGTAGCAACATGGGTACCGGCAAATGCCATGAATCTTAATTTAATGAATGTAGAATCTGGCATTACCGTTATCAAAGGCGAATCAACTTATATGGATGTAACTTTTGCCAACAACTCTATTCGCATTCCGGCAGGCAAAGTAATGCCTTCTCCATCACACGATGTGGCCATCTTTAAAATTGAAATTGTTGAAGAGTTAAGTGCTGTTAAATTATTAAACAACTATAACGAAATCGAAACCGGCAGCGAAGTAACTGTAATGGGTTATCCCGGTATGTCACCCGATCAATACGTAGCCACAGCATCAAACGATTTCTTTAATCGCAATGCTAAAGTAATAAAAGTGCCGGTACCAACCGTTAGTGCAGGTATTGTTGGCCGCTTAATAAAAGCAAATGCCGGTACCGAGAAAGTGGCTCAATACTTTAATTCCATGGGCGATTATTATCAACTAACCATCAACTCAACCGGAGCCGGAAATAGTGGTGGTCCCATGTTCGATAATCAGGGCAATGTTATTGGTATTTATTCCGCAGTTAACTCCAATATGTCCTTCGCTATTCCTATTAAGTATGCATTGGAATTAATGGGTAGAGAAGATGTAATTAACTAACTAAGCCGCCCCACAAATAGCTCTTTTTTTGACGGGCCTGCTATTAACCGACTGCCCCTGGGCAATGTTATTAGGCTAAGTTTTTTTATGATGGTGTCATCGCCATTAACACAGATGATCGTTCCTTGCGACGCTCCCTTCAACAGCATATCGCTAATCATCATCGTGTGTTGTTTACGTGTCATCAGCTTAGTTTAATTGCATTGTTCCAAGGGGTGGCGATTTAGCAGTATTTAGTTAATCACAGGGTTTTGCTTTTACCAATACAATTATTTATTATGAACTTTTTGTGGAAGAAAAAAAAACAATCACCCGCTATCACACTACAACAGGAAACAGCATCCATTCAAAATGTTTTACCGGCTCATAATAATCTTCATCACATATCTAATAAACTTTCATTCAAAATACAATCAGTATCAGAAACCGGCCCCAGCCGCCAACAAAACGAAGACAGTCTTTTACATCTTTTTCCCGGTACAGATACACAAACAGTTTTTGCCATGGTAGCCGATGGCATGGGCGGGCATAATGCCGGTGAAGTAGCCAGCAACATGGCATGCGAAGTGGCCGGTGCGTATATTAAAAGACAATATAGCTTAGCCAATACACCAGCCATGTTAGAAATACTTATGCAACAAATGCACCAGCAAATTCGCAATGCATCGCAACAAAACAGCCAGTACCAAGGCATGGGAACTACGGCAGTTTGTGTTTTTATAAAAGATACCGAAGCCTATTTTGCATCAGTTGGTGATAGTCGCATTTATTACTATAGCAACCATACACTACAACAGTTAACCACCGACCAAACATTGGTTAACCAAATGATTAACGAAGGAAAAATTACAGCAGCCGAAGGCCAACACCACGAAATGAAACATGTGTTGTTACAAGCATTGGGCACTGTAGTACAAGTAAAACCTGAAGTAAGTAATACCGCTGTTGAAATTAAAGCTGGTGATAAATTCTTTTTATGTTCTGATGGTATTTATGATATGTTATCTGATGAAGATTTGTTACAGTTATTAAGCATGCCATCGGCAGCATTAACCATAGAGTGTGTAAAAGCATTATGTACACAGCGCAGGGCAAGAGATAATTTTTCGGCTGTGTTATTGGAAGTAATTCCGTTTAATGAAAATGAACAGCAATTAGAAACCAAAGAACAAAATGTTTTTGTATGAGTTTTAATCCATCCGATCAATATAATATAATCCGGAAAATTGGCGAAGGAGGCATGGGCACTGTGTATTTGGCCGAAGACAAACTAATACAACGTTTAGTAGCTATCAAATCCCTCAATAAATCAGTAACCAATTCTTCCGAGTCAATGGAAGGACGGTTTCAGCAGGAGGCATTGGCACTTGCAAAATTGAACCATCCTAATATCACACATCTGTACGCATTTATTCCCCGTAACGAATCGTACTGGATGGTAATGGAATTTGTAGAGGGTAATACACTGGAATACTGGTTAAAACAAAAAGGTAAAATATCATCTTTATTGGCTTGCAGTATTGCTGTACAAATTTTAGATGGCCTGGAGCATGCACATAAAAAAGGCATCATCCACCGCGATTTAAAACCGGCCAATGTAATGGTATCGGCCGAAGGCGAAGTGAAAATAATGGACTTTGGTATTGCCCGTATCCGTAACTCACAACGGTTAACACAACATGGTAAATCAGTTGGTACCCTGGAGTATATGGCACCCGAACAAATACAAGGAAAAGAAGGTGATGAACTGACAGATGTATATGCCGTAGGCAATATTTTATACGAGTTACTTACCGGCCAAACACCTTTTTCCTCTGATACTGATTACCAGTTAATGAAACGTAAGCTGGAAGAAAAAGCACCGGTAACTAGCGCATTAACCAATGCCGCTACACCTACTTTGCAAAAAGCATTAACCACTGCTTTGGAACGTAATCCGCAAAAACGTTTTACCTCAGTAAAACTTTTTAAAGATGCGTTGTTAAAGAGTGTAAACTATGCCGTTTTTCAGGAGCAGCAATTAATACAAGCTTTACATACTGACAGGCCTGTAAATACCGGCGAACATAAACTAGCCGTAACCGGCGAAATGGAAAGGCCGAAATTAAAACTTTCCCTAAGTGCCATCAGCCATTTATTTTCAAAATATATGGTTAGGTTTAAATGGCCGGCCAATGTAAGGTTGCCGCAGTTTGCATCTTTTGTAAAAAACAAACCAAAGTGGTTACAGGACAAAGCCATTGTTTCCCTTGTTGTTATTGCTTTTGTTTGTTTGTGTTTGGTTATTGGTAATACAGTTATAAACAGTAACAACGATAATATAATTGTTGGTCCGGGAACAGAAACCCCGGAAGAACCTTTGGCACAACCAATGAACAATGTAGTTAACCAACCGGTAAAAACAGTAGCCAACAATAACATTATTAATACCAAGGAAATAGTTAAGCCACCGGAAAAAATAATTATCCCTAATAACACACCCGATAAAAAAACAATAGTTGAACCTAAACCAAAAGAAACAAAACCTAAAGAGAAGAAAACAGAGACAATAGATGAAAATAAAAGCAAACCGTCCGAGGTAGTAGTTCCAAAAGAAAAAGAAGTTTTGGTGAATACCAAACCGATAAAAGTACCGGCAGGTAAAATGGTTAAGGTTGTATTAGACCAAACTTTAAGCTCGGAAGAAAGAGCCAAAGATGGTAGCACCGTAAGATTACATATTGCCGAAGCGGTAATTGTTGATGGCAAAACGCTTATACGTGAAGGAGCACCGGTAACCGGAAAAATTGTAGATGTAATTCCATCAGGCAACAGAAAAAAAGCATTGATTGGTTTTGTTATTCAGCAAGTACAGGCTACTGATGGAACAATGATACGTTTACATTCAGAACGGTTCAGGCTTTTTTCAGTTGGCTTAAATGAGCAGGCAACTTATAATACCGGATCGGTTTTTAGGGTAGAATTAGGCAGGGGAGTAGTAAAGTAGGAAAATTTGAAAATTAGTTAATTGGGAAATTTGCCAATGAGGTTTTCCTATAAAATAGGAAACTTGCGCAATGCCCAATAGAATTACCGAAAGATGAAGTGAGTGACAACACAAAACAATTAGACAATTAGTTAATTTGAAAATTGGACAATGAGGGTTTTCAATATTAGTAGGAAACGTACAGAAAGCCCAATAGAATTGTTGCAGTACAAGAGTGCGACGCAACCAAACTCCCCTTTAGGGGCTGGGGGCATAGTAGTAATGCAGTCGATAAACAAAATAAAAAAGGTTACTAAAATTTAGTAACCTTTTTATCTATTATAATCTTTTCAATTTACTTACTTATTTCTTCCAGTGCTTTTTGAAATACGGTATCATCCGAATTTAATACTTGCAAAAAGCCATTGGTGCGCCATTTAAAACGTGCCAACTGTGCTTCTAACCTATGCAACAATGTTTTTTGTTGCTCGGGTGTTAAGGTTCTTGGATTAATAGAATCCTTAGCCGTGTATTGCAAAAAATCTTTCCATATTTCATTATCGCCTTTGTAATTTTTTATATACTCGGCCGGCGTTTTGTATTGCGATAAAGTTTGCTGATGTGTTAAATAATACTGATACACAAAACTATCAAAGCTACCACTTATGAAAAGTTTGTTAATGAAAGACGGATATGCAGAAGTATCGAAGGATACAAATACATCGGGCATAATAGCACCACCGCCATATAAAATGCGACCATTTGGCGTTGTGTATTGTTTGCCATTTGTTATTTTATTAGAGTCGGCATAAAAAACCTCACCGGTATTAAAGCGCTCCCACAATTCATCCATGTACACTTTTTTACCTTTATCGTACGGACGCTGAATACTACGACCCAACGGCGTATAATAACGGGAAACAGTTAAGCGTAATGCCGAGCCATCGCTTAAAGGAAATTGTTTTTGCACCAAACCTTTACCAAAAGTACGGCGGCCAATAATGGTAGCTCTATCCCAATCTTGCAAGGCACCGGCAACTACTTCACTGGCACTGGCCGATAGTTCATCAACTAAAACTACCAGTTTACCGGTTTCAAATAATCCGGGGCGTTTACCACGGTATTCTTCACGGCGGCTGTTTACGCCTTCGGTGTATACAATCAGTTTATCGTTCGATAAAAATTCGTCAATCATTTCAACGGCCTCGTTCATATATCCGCCGCCATTACCACGTAAGTCAAAAATCAAATCTTTCAGTCCTTGCTTTTTTAAATCTTCTAAAGCAATCATAAACTCACGGTAACTGTTTTCGGCAAATTTGGTCAGCTTCATATAACCCAATCCCGGGCTTACCATGTAAGCTGCCTCTAACGATGGTACAGGTATATTTCCTCTGGTAACTGCCACTTTTTGCTGTTTACCATCCCTAATAATAGTTAAATTAGCTACCGAGCCGCGTTTTCCGCGAATTAATTCTCTAATACGGGTATAACTTACCTTACCAACGATGGTTGAATCGTCAACGGCCAATACCTTATCGCCAATTTTTAATCCTGCTTTTTCACTTGGTCCGTCAGGAAAAACATATATAACATTTACGGTATCATTAAACACATTGTATTGTACACCAATACCATCAAACCCGCCCGACAATTCTTCGTTAGCTTGTTTCAGTTCAACAGGAGGTAAGTACACAGAGTGTGGATCCAATTTATACATCATTTCCTTAATGGCACTGGATTCCAGCGAGTCCAGCGACAAGGAGTCAACGTATTTTAAACGAATAATATCCAGCGCCTCTTGTAAGGATGTATGTTTATTTGTGCCAAAAAAACTGTTTTTATTGCCGGTTTTGTTTAACTTATATCCTAAAAACATACCGACAGTTAACACTGCCGATAAAAGCAAAGGCAACCAAACCTGAAATTTTTTATTTACCATCATTTAACTTTCTGTAATTTGGCGCAAATTATCGAAAAGTTATAAGTTTATAGTCTTTCGCTTAAACTAAACCCGCCAAATATTTCAAGGGTGGTGTTTTTAGCTTAGTTTTTGTTGTAATGCTAACGCCTAAACCAAAATCAATATGACATCTAGTATTTTAATTGCAGACAGCGGTGCTACCAAGGCCGAATGGTGCCTGGTAACCAATGGAAAAACCAAAACCATCACTACACAAGGTATCAGTCCTTATTTTTTAAATACACAACAAATTGAAGATTTGTTAAAAAAGGAATTGTTGCCCAAAATAAAAAATGCAAATATTTCGGATATATATTATTACGGCACAGGATGTGCCAATCCTGAAAATGCCAAGTCGGTAAAAAAAGCAATCAGCAAAACTTTTGATGATGCTAAAATTGCCGTAACACACGATTTAATGGCTGCTGCCCGTGCCTTATGTGGCCATGAAAAAGGTATTGCTTGTATTTTAGGTACAGGTGCCAACTCATGTTCTTACAGCGGAAAATCAATTATAAAAAATAGTCCGGGTTTAGGTTATGTATTAGGCGATGAAGGCAGTGGTGCATACTTAGGTCGTAAAGTAATTCAGTATTATTTATACAACACTTTTGATGATGAATTACGTGGTCGGTTTGATTTAACGTACAACACCAACTCGGTGCAAATTTTGGAGAATGTCTACAAAATGCCGTTACCCAACCGATATCTGGCCTCTTTCACCTACTTCCTTGCAGAAAACCGCGGCCACTACATGATAGAGAACATAATTGAGGATGGTTTAAACGATTTCTTTTTCACACATTTGTGTAAATACCGCGAAAGTTGGAAACACCCCGTTAACTTTGTGGGCAGTGTAGCATACGGCTTTAAAGATGTATTAAATCAGCTTTGCCATAGCTACGAGTTTGAATTGGGAACGGTACTTAAAAAGCCCATGCAAGGCTTGGTTAAGTTTCATACCAGTTAATTTTTTTTTTGACGATTATTTTTATGTTACCAACTGCAGTTCCCTGATTGAGCTGATGTTGCGACGCTCCGTTCAACTGTAACAATTCTATTGAGCATTTAGGCAACACTTCTCCTTTAATCGTAGAACTTAGTTTTTAAAATCCCATTGATATAATCACCATATAAAATCTATTTCATTTAATTTTGCGGTTGCATTAGCCTTATTTAAAAATTGATATATGCCTTTTGAACGAATTACAGAGCAAGCAAGCGGGTACAGGCACCTGGAAAAAATGTCCCTGAACGAATTACTTACCAATATTAATATTGAAGATCAGATTGTACCAACTGCGGTTCAAAAGGCAATTCCACAAATAGAAAAACTGTTAGAAGTTGTAAGCGACAAAATGTTAATGGGTGGTCGTTTATTTTATATAGGTGCAGGCACCAGCGGTCGTTTAGCCGTGGTAGATGCCAGTGAATGCCCTCCCACATACGGAGTACCTTATGGTTTGGTAATTGCAGTTATTGCCGGTGGCGATAAAGCCATTACTACCGCCGTTGAATTTGCCGAGGATGATGAACAACAAGGTTGGAAAGATCTTTCTGTACATAACGTTAACGAAAACGATGTAGTAATAGGCATAGCAGCCAGCGGTACTACACCTTATGTTATAAGCGCATTAAACGAATGTAAAAAACGTGGTATTGCCACAGGCAGTATTTCATGTAACCCCAATACACCATTAAGTGCCGCTGCCGATTACCCCATTGAAGTAGTAGTAGGCCCCGAGTTTGTTACAGGTAGTACCCGTATGAAAAGCGGTACAGCACAAAAATTGGTACTCAACATGATTTCTACATCAGCCATGATACAATTAGGCAGGGTAGAAGATAATAAAATGGTGAACATGCAATTAACCAACGATAAACTGGTTGATCGTGGTACACGTATGTTAATGGAGCGTAATAAACTGGATGATTACGAGCAGGCAAAATCTTTATTGTTAAAGCACGGCAGTGTAAAAAAAGCGACTGAATTTTTACAAACAACCACAGTAAACTAACTACCGTAAGTTATTGAAACCTGCGCCAATACTGCGTTTTGTAAAAAAAATATTGCAAAAAATATTTTTAAATACAAAATTGCACTTATCTTGTACACCTATTAAATAAGTGCTGTACAATTATAACCATATAATAAATTCTACTCCTGCAACGCATACTGTTGCCGGTACAGCATTGGTTTCTATTATTACAATTACAACAACGATCCGCTAACGCGGATTAAATTGTTTATATCACCCCCTGGGCCTTGTAGGCCGCCGAAATAGAAGATAGCTATTTCCCATTTCACAAACACTTTCAGGCACATTTATAAAATTAACATGATACAGGTATTAAAATTTGGTGGCACTTCCGTAGCCAATGCAGAAAACATAAGCAAGGTAATAAGTATAGTAAGCGATAAACATGCAAAAAATAATAACGGAACTACTATTGTCGTAGTATCGGCATTAGGTGGCGTAACAGATTTACTTTTATCTGCTGCTCAACTGGCATCTGCCGGCGATGAAACCTATAAAGAAAAACTGCTTTTAATTGAGCAACGCCACATGGAAGCAGTAAAACAACTGATACCTGTAGTAAACCAAAGCAGTTTGCTAAGCCTGGTAAAAAAGGCTTGCAATGAAATTGAAGATATATGCAATGGTATATTTTTATTAAAAGAGTTTTCACCTCGTTCCCGTGATCGTGTTGCCAGTTATGGAGAATGGTTGTCATCAAAAATTATTGTTACTGCCTTTAATAAAGAAAGCGAAAAAGCTAATTGGAAAGATGCCAGAGAACTTTTAATTACCAACTCCAATTATACACAGGCACAGCTTGACTATGCAGTAACTAATAAAAATATTTCGGCTTACATGCATGAATTGGGTGCGGGTAAACTTTTAATTGTTCCGGGTTTTATAGCTGCCGATGCTGATGGAATAACTACTACTTTAGGTCGTGGTGGCTCCGATTATACTGCTGCCATTTTTGCTGCTGCATTAGATGCAGATGTATTAGAAATATGGACAGATGTAAGTGGTATGATGACAGCCGATCCAAGATTAGCGGCTAATGCTAAAATAATCCCGAGCATCTCTTATCAGGAAGCTATGGAACTGTCGCACTTTGGTGCAAAAGTTATCTATCCGCCAACCATACAGCCGGTTATGGCAAAAGGTATTCCCGTGTGGATTAAAAACACATTTGCCCCAACTGACCCGGGCACAGTAATAGAATTAAAAGCGGCAAAAACCGGTGATATAGTAAGCGGTATTTCAAGCATAAATAATATAGCACTCATTAGCTTGGAAGGTAGTGGCATGGTGGGTATTCCGGGTTTCTCCAAACGTTTATTTGAAGCGTTGAGCAACGAGCAAATAAATGTAATATTAATTACACAAGGTTCATCAGAACATTCTATATCGGTTGCCATTGATGCGCATTTTGCATACAAAGCAAAACAAGCGGTGGACACTGCTTTTGCCAATGAAATAGCATTACAAAAAGTAGAACCTTTAACCGTAGAAACAGAATTGTCTATTGTTGCTTTAGTTGGCGAAAACATGAAAAGCCATCCCGGCATTAGCGGCCGAATGTTTAGTGCCTTAGGCAAAAACGGTGTAAATATCAGGGCTATTGCACAAGGCTCTTCCGAAAAAAATATATCAACTGTTGTAGCTACTAAAGATGTAAAAAAATCAATCAACGTTTTACACGAAGAGTTTTTTGGCACCAGTTATAAACAAGTGCATTTGTATGTTGTAGGCACCGGTAATGTTGGCGCAAAACTGTTGGGTCAATTACAACAACAAGCGCAATATTTAAAAGAAAGAATGCATGTTGTAGTTAAAGTTATTGGTGTGGCCAATAGCCGCAACATGGTCTTTAACGAAAACGGTATTGATGTAAATAACTGGCAAAAGGAATTACAAACCGGTGAAACATCTGACTTACAACAATTCGTTTACCAGGTTATTAATCGCAACCTACGCAACTCTATTTTTGTAGATGTTACAGCCAATGATAAAGTGGCCGGTATATACGATCAGTTATTACACAAAACCATATCCGTTGTAGCTTGTAATAAAATTGCCGCAGCTTCGGCTTATGATAATTACAAAAAACTAAAACAACTTTCCGAGGAGTTTCATGGTCAGTTTTTGTTTGAAACCAACGTAGGTGCAGCATTACCCGTGATTGGCACTTTAAACGACCTTACCCGTTGTGGCGACACCGTACATAAAATGCAAGCCGTACTAAGTGGTACCTTAAACTTTGTATTTAATAATTACGATGGCAGCAGACCTTTTGCTGATGTGGTAAAACAAGCACAGAACGAAGGTTACACCGAGCCGGATCCACGTCTAGATTTAAGTGGCACCGATGTAATGCGTAAGATTATGATATTGGCCCGTGAAGCAGGCGATAAAATGGAAATGGAAGATATTGAGAACAATTCCTTCTTGCCGGAGTCTTGTGTAAAAGGTTCAGTGGAAGATTTTTACAAAGCCATGGCTGTTGAAGAACCACACTTTAAAAAACTATACGAAGAAGCGAAAGCTGCCGGTTGTATTTTAAAATTTGTGGCTTCTTACGAAAATGGTAAAGCTTCGGTTGGTTTACAACATATAAAACCAGAGCATGATTTGTATCACTTATATGGCAAAGACAATATTGTATTGTTTTATACCGACCGCTATAAAGAGCAACCGTTGGTAGTAAAAGGTGCAGGTGCCGGTGCCGAGGTTACGGCCAGTGGCGTATTTGCCGATATTATCCGTGCAACCAAAGCCTAACATTCATTTAAAAAACTTACACAGTTTGAAAAATAAATCTTGTATTGTACACTGTCCCGGAACCGTTGCCAACCTTGTTTGCGGCTTTGATATTTTGGGCTTGGCGTTGGAAGCACCATACGATATTATGCAGGTACAATTAATTAACGAACCTGTAGTACGCATTAAAAACATAGATGATTACAACCTGCCCACCGACCCTGAAAAAAATGTAGCGGGTGTGGTATTGTTAGAAGCTATGAAAAAAACCGACGGCAATGTAGGTTTTGAAATAACTATTGACAAACGCATAAAACCCGGTAGTGGCATAGGTTCCAGCGCTGCGAGTGCTGCCGGTGCTGCCGCCGCTGCTAACCATTTATTAGGAAACATTTTTGATAATGACGAGTTAATACAACTGGCCATGCATGGCGAAAAACTTGCAGCCGGTGTAAAACATGCCGATAATATTGCGCCATGTTTGCTAGGTGGTGTAACACTTATTCGCAGCATACATCCTTTGGATGTTATGTCCATTCCATCGCCTGATTTGCATGTTACCGTTGTGCATCCACAAGTGGAAGTTAAAACATCCGATGCCCGACAAATTTTACGTACGCAAGTGCCACTTAAAGATGCTATTAAACAATGGGGAAATATTGCAGGTTTAATTACTGGCTTTTTTAAAAACGATTTATCATTAATTGGTCGCTCTTTGGAAGATGTGATTGTTGAACCTATCCGTAGTATTTTAATTCCCGGGTTTGATGACGTAAAACAAAAGTGTAAAGAAGCCGGTGCATTAGGTGGAGGTATTTCCGGTTCGGGGCCTTCCATTTTTATGTTGAGCGCCGATAAAGAAACCGCCGAAAAAATTGGTAAGGTCATGCACGAAGTGTATGAGCAAATAGGCATCACACATCATGTGTATGTAACAACGATTAACAAACAAGGGGTAAAAATTTTGGATGATAATGAATAGTATGGGGTGCCCCTTCGGGTCGGGCTATTCGCTGCAAGTCCTCGCCACTCGTACCTCGTGGCTGTGGGCTTTCCGCTGCTATCCCTCACCCGTTGAAAGTCCTATGATGCAGATAGTATAACGGGCATTAGTTGTTGATAGTAGTACAACAGTTGAAGGGCTGCCCGATGGAAGCGGCACCGCATGCGGCATTAGCCGCAAAGGTATAGCGGACAGCGGGAACTGTTGTTGAGTAAAGAACAGAACGATGACAGCCCCAAATAAAAAAATAACGTTAATAGTATTGACGTATAATAATATAAAATAACTGTAAAATATAGACCATTGAAATATTATAGTACCAATAAACAATCGCCGGCAGTTGATTTTAAGCAAGCGGCTATTGCCGGACAAGCACCGGATAAAGGATTGTATTTTCCTGAATATTTGCCACAAGTAAGCGAGGCTATCATTAAAAATATTGAACTGTTAAGCAACGAATCCATTGCCTACGAAGTAATAAAACCTTATGTGGGTAATACCATTCCTGCGGATGTATTGCAGCGTATTGTTTTAGAAACTGTAAACTTTCCGCTGCCGTTAGTAACGGTTACTGATAACATTACTTCGTTGGAATTATTTCATGGCCCAACGTTAGCGTTTAAAGATATTGGTGCTCGTTTTATGAGTCGTTGTTTGGGTTATTTTTTAAAAAACGAAACAAAAAAAGTAACGGTATTAGTAGCCACCAGCGGAGATACGGGTGGGGCAGTGGCTAACGGTTTTTTTGGTGTAGAAGGAGTAGAGGTAGTAATTTTATATCCATCAGGAAAGGTAAGTCCCGTACAGGAAAAGCAATTAACCGGATTGGGCGGCAATATACATGCGTTAGAAGTAAACGGAACATTTGACGATTGCCAACAATTAGTAAAAGAAGCTTTTGCAGATGATGATTTAAGAAGCAAGGTTTTTCTTACATCGGCCAACTCTATTAATGTTGCCCGTTGGCTGCCCCAACAGTTTTATTATTTTTTTGCGTATAAACAATGGGCCGATAAAACCAAGCCACCTGTAATAGCTGTACCCAGCGGTAATTTTGGAAATATTTGTGCGGGTATTTTAGCCAAACAAACAGGTTTGCCTATACAACATTTTATTGCCGCCTGTAATGTAAACGATGTGGTTACACCTTATTTGCAATCGGGTAACTGGCAAACCAAACAAGCCGTTGCAACTTTAAGCAATGCCATGGATGTTGCTAACCCAAGTAATTTTGTGCGTATACTGGAAATTTTTAATCAGGAGTTTAACACATTAAGTAATACTTTATCATCGGCAACAGTAACCGATACAGAAACTGAAGCAACCATAAAAAGAATGTATGAAGAAACTGGTTATTTGTTAGATCCGCATGGTGCTGTTGGTTATTTAGCGTTAGAGCAGTATTTGTTACAACATGGCGGCAGTGGTATATTTTTAGAAACAGCACACCCGGTTAAATTTCCGGAAGCAGTTGAAAGAATTACCGGTAAACCCATAGCCATGCCGGCTTCGGTAAAAAGTATTTTAGATGCACCAAAGAAAAGTGAGTTGATGGATGTATCGTACGAAAAATTAAAAACCTATTTGTTGAAATAGATTTTCATAAACAAAAAAGCCACTTTTTAAAAGTGGCTTTTTTGTTTTAACTCAAATTTTATTAAAACGCTTTTTTCTTCGGTTCATCGGTAATTTGTACTTCTGTAACCTTACCGTATTTCTCAGCAATCTTTTTAATATCTGCTGCTTTTCCTACCAATACAAATTGCAGTTTATCTTTCGGGAAATATTTTTTAATAATTTCTTTGGTTTTATCTACTGTTAATTCATCTACATTTTTTTGAAAATTATTAATGTACGATTCATTAAAGTTATACCAAAACATACTGGTTAATAAACCGGCTAATTGTCCACTGGTTTCATACTTAGGAGGAAACTGTCCTTTTACATAATTCTTTGCTGAGGTTAACATTTCCTCATTAACACCTTTGGAATGTAGCGTGTTCAATACTTCCAAAGCCTTGTCAATAGCGGCTTCGGTAGTGTTGCTTGCCGTAAAGGTTGAGATAGCAAAAGAGCCACTATTTTTTAGCGTACCAAAACTACTTCTGGCACCATAAGTTAATCCACTATTTACACGCAATTCATCATTTAACATAGAGGTAAACCTACCACCAAATAAAGTATTTACTACATCAATAGCAACAATATCCGGATTGTTACGGCTTACACCTTTGCTACCAATCATAAAAGTGGTTTCTTTGGCATCGTCTTTATTAACCAATAATACATTGGCTTGACTTGCCGAACTAACATTAGCCGAAGCCAAGTTAGCGGATTGACTATTTCCTTTTTTCCAACTACTGAACAACTTTGTTATTTCGGCTTTCATTTCTTTGCTATTAAAATCACCAACAATTGAAATAGCAGAGCCATTGGGTACATAATTAGCCGCATGAAACTTTTTTAAATCTGTTACTTCCATTGCAGTTACACTACTAATAGTACCGCCGGTAACATTACCATATACGTGATCGCCATATATTAATTTATCAAATTGCGAACCAATCACCGAACGTGGACTTTCTTTTGCTTGCGCTAATCTGGTTAAGGCACGTTGCTTTTCTTTAGCAAACTCCTCAGCATTAAAAGTAGGCTGTGTAAGTAATTCGTAAATAATATCAAAAACAGGTTGTTTGTCTTTTGCTGCAAAACTGGCCGAAATGCCTGCCGATTCTTTACTGGCATAACTATTTACACTTGCACCCATAAAGTCCAGTGTTTCGTCCATCTTAGCCTTCGGGTATTTTTGTGTGCCATGTTTTAAAGCAGTAGCAGTAAAAGCAGCAAGGCCTGCATTATCGCCATCATAAATAGCACCGGCAGGTAATACAACCGATACGTTAATCATAGGCACTTCATGTTGCTCCATCAAATAAACAGTTAAGCCGTTTTTTAGTGTAAACTTTTGATAAGCCGGTAATTTATAGTCTTGTGCCATCGTTATGGTACTCACCAATAACAAACAAAACGCAGTAATATATTGTAAACCTTTCATACAAATCAGGTATTATATTGTAATTAAAATGTTGATTTTTTATTTATCGGTATTGGCTTTTAATACACCAACAGTTCTTGTAGTTTTATTAAAATATTTATTGGCTACACGTTTAATATCATCCATACTTACTTTATTGTAAGCAGCAGGTGCTTCAAACATTTTTTTATAGTCGCCAAAAAATATTTCATAAGTGCCCAGGTTATTGGATTTACCATTAATCGTTTCTACCTGACCATAAAAATCTACCAATTTTGAATTTTTTACTTTTTCCAGTTCAGCCGCTGTAATACCATCTTTCTTAATTTTTTCCAGCTCAGTGTAAATAGCATTTTCTAATTTAGTTACATCAGTACCACGTGCCGTTACAGCAGCAATACCAAACAAGATAGGATCTAAGCTTTCATTATATGAAGCAAATACAGTAGTAGCTATTTGTTGTTCATCAACTAAAGATTTATACAATCTTGACGACCGGCCACCGGTTAAAATATTATTCAATAACGATAAAGCATAGTAATCAGCATCCAAAGCATTGGGGGCTTTCCAGGCTATGTATAAGTAAGGTGTAGCTACATCACGTTGCATTTCTATTCTGCGTTCACCGGTTTGCTCAGGCTCTACAATATGTACAGCAGGTGGTGCCGCTTGTGCAGGAATGGGTTCCAAATATTTTTCGGCCAGGCGTTTTACCTCCGCTAATTTTATAGCACCCGATACAACAACCAAACAATTATTAGGCGCATAGTAAGTTTTAAAATAACGTTCCAAATCTGCCTGTTTCCAGTTTTTCATATCATCCAGGTAGCCAATTACCGGCCAGTGGTAAGGATGCTCCTGAAATGCCTGCCCACTTACACCTTCCATCAGTCCGCTCCAGGGCGAGTTTTCAAGGCCGGTACTTCTTTCAGAAATTACCACACCTCGTTCACTGTCTACCATATTCGGGTCAATACTCAGGTTGGATATTCTATCGCTTTCCAAATCAAACATTACTTCGGCCGAAGATGCCGGAAACCAGTTGGTATAAGCCGTAATATCTTCACGGGTATAGGCATTATTAGCACCTCCGTTTAGTTCCATCACACGGTCAAACTCCTTTGGTCCATATTTTTTTGAACCATTAAACATCATGTGCTCAAAAAAATGCGATAAGCCGGTAATACCTTGGTACTCGTTGCGTGAACCAACTTTATAAAACAAATACATATTGGCGTTTGGAATAGAAAAATCTTCCACAACCAAAAACTTCATACCGTTTTTCAAAGTAAAACTTTGTACATCGTTTACTTTTAGTTGCGCCTGTGTTAAGCCGGTAACTAAGACCGCCAGCGATAAAAATATTCTTTTCATAAAAAACTAAAAATTAGGGAAAAGTAAAACTAACTATAAATAACCCAAAAGGTTTTCCGCTTAAATAATAATAGCTACGTTCATAGTTTATAACGCATGCATTATAAGTTTACCTTATGTATAGTGATTTTTTGTGTTACAAACAGCAGTAACACAGATCAGCTGTGGTTGCGTCGCACTCTTGTGCACCTGTAACTTTACTCACCATTGTGCAAGGTGCACCCCGACTCTTCGGCGGTGCTGCAACAACGCGGAGCATCAATGAGGCTAATCCAATAACTGATATCGAATTAATTCTATTGGCCAATAGTGCAGCACCCCGATTCTATCCCCGCTGTTCGGGGTATTTTAATCGGGGTCGTCCCGTTCGCTAATCAACATCGTGTAAACCACAAAGGCTTATTTGTAATGGATAAGAAAAAGGGTAGTGGTTATTAATCATCAAAATACACCCTTACGGTTTCGTACAATAAACGGTTATGCAGCATACCCGTTTTTTCTGTAAACCCTTTTAAGCCAAACAGCCCGGCAGCATTACCTTTATTAATAGCTATTTCTAAATAACCGGCACTATTAAAAAGTGCAAGTTTTTCACCTTGGTGCACATCAGCATACGATTCGCTAATGCGGTCAATAACTTCATCTCTACGAAAAACAATCCTGAAACGACGGCCCTTGCGTTGCTCTTCAAATTGTTCGTGGGAAATGTTTACAATAACATTTTCAAAGTTGTCAATAAAAATAATCTGTCCTTCAATGTATTGTTTATCCAATACAGGGCGTATCGGATTTTTTTCAAGATAGGCAACATCGGGTTCACCTATGTTTTGTATAGAGTCGCCTTGCACCAGTTGGTCAATTGTTTTTCCCATTATACCGGTGCAATACATGGTATTGCGGTTGGCAGTTTTATCCAACGGAATACCAATTACCATTTCAGGTTTTTCTTCCAGTATCATTTGTAAAATGCCGTTATCGGCACACAAGTAGTATTGTTCTTTATGGTAAGCCAGTAATAATTTTTCGGGCTTACTTTCGAACAAATTAATAAGAATAATATGGTAACTGTAAGGCGGAAAATGCCTTATAGCACTGCGACATACATAAGAAGCCTGCGGATAATTAAACGGCGCAATATGATGCGAGATGTCTATTAATTGAAATGCATTGTTTATTTGCAGTAACTGCGCCTTAATAGCACTTACTAAGTAATCTTGCTGACCAATATCGGAAGTAAGTGTAATTAGTGGCATAATAAAACAGGCAAATAATAAATGGTTAGCTTTTTTGTGGTGAATACTATTTTACTAGTTCGCCGTTTTTAAAATAAAATTTCTGTATCATTTTATCGGCCCAACGTGGAAACAGTTTATTTAACCACACTATTCTTTTGCCTTCAAAGGTAAGCAACAAGGTTCGTTTCTTTTTTTCAATGGCCGTTAAAATATGGGTAGCACAATCTTGTGCACTCATCATATCCTGTTCATTTACCGTGTCAACACCATGTGCCACACCTTGGTTGGTTATTGCATTGTATCTTATTTTAGAAACCGTAAAGCCCGGGCATACCCACATTACATGTACACCATCATGTTCCAATTCGGTTTTAATAGATTCTAACCAACCTTGCATAGCAAACTTAGATGCTGCATAACCACTACGGCCCGGTAAACCACGGTAACCGGCTACAGATGATACACCTACAATGGTTCCTTTACGACTTATGATAGAATCTAAAGCATATTTTGTACAGTAAACCATACCCCAAAAATTGGTATCCATTACTTTTTTAACCAAATCAATGGAGCTGTCTTTCATTTGTGCCCACATAGATATACCGGCATTATTTATCAGTACGTCAATACCACCAAAGTATTTTATTGTGGTTTCTATAAAGCGACGGCAGTCATTTTCATTACTTATATCTGCTACCATTGTATGCAACGGCGATGATGGAAAGGTTGACTGCAATGCATACAGCCTGTCATGATCACGGGCACAGGTAGCCACCATGGCTCCTTGCGACAAAAGTTGTTCAACCAATGCCTTGCCAATGCCTTCGGATCCACCCGTTACTACTACTACTTTATTTTTATAATTTACCGACATAAAATGGATATTTACAAACCTACATAAAGCACTGCAAACAAGCAAAACACGGCCTGTTTAATTAATTATTCTTTTGCCTGCAACACATCCGTAATATTGGGAAATGTATTGGTGGTGTACTTAGCCAAGTGCTGTACTGGCGCCCAAACTATTTGTTCAATGTCTTCTTCCGTTTGTGGCTTTGTAGCTTGTTTACCACCGGCAAGCATATCGTACCAGTGCGATTCTTTTAAAACAAATTTTGTGCCTTCGTGGTAAGTATGGTAAGTTATTAGCAAAGGCTTTACAATTACTACATTTTTTAACCCGGTTTCTTCCTGCACTTCTCTTACGGCACATTCTTCAATTGTTTCTCCTTCGTCCAGTTTGCCTTTGGGTAAATCCCATTTACCGCGTCTTAAAATCAATAAGTATTCGCTGTTGTCATTACTCACCAATCCGCCACCGGCTTGTATTACCGTAAATTTTTTAAAAAAAGCTTTTTTAAGTTCATCCAGGTTTTCGTGTAAAAAAACACCGGCATGCACTTTTTCTAATTGCATTTCATGTATCATGGCTTTTACGGTGTGTGTATCCAATTCGTCAATAAACACCGCATCATCATGGTGCAAAAACGGTTCAATAACCGGCTCAATGGCATCACACAAAAAAAGAGGCTTATCGTTAAAATATATTTTAATATACATAGTGTGTAATTATACTGCAAGGTAAACAAATAGGGCAGAGTTAGTTTAAACTTGTATTAAGTCAAAAGTAAAAAGGAAAAATTAAAAAGGTACTTTCGCTAATCATCAGAGAGAAGTCAGAAAGTCGGAGATTCCGGAAGACCGTAAGTCAGTAGTGAATACTCAATAGTTATTGCACTCCATTTGTGAACTGTCCATTGTCAACTGTCAATTGTTCCATGAACTATTAACTATGAACGATTAACTGTATTCTATCGCCCAAGGGCTGGCGGATGGAAGCAGTAGCTGGCCGTTGTGTGTATGGCAAAGTGTGTGGCAGGCCACTACAAACGTACAGCCGTATATGCTGCTGATAGTAGTACTGCTGCTGACAGCCCCAAATAAAAAAGCCCGGATAAACCGGGCCTTATATAAAAGTTGCAAAAATATTAATCGCAATATTCTTCAAATGCTGCTACTAAATTCTGAGCAATCATTTGTGCCGAGCGACCTTCGATATGGTGACGCTCGATAAAATGTACCAACTCGCCATTTTTAAATAAGGCAATAGCAGGTGAAGATGGGGGATAAGGTGCTAGTTTAATACGTAATTGTTGCACAGCAGCCACATCGAAACCGGCAAAAGTGGTAGTTAAAAAACTTGGTTTTTTATTGGCATTGGCAACCGCCATTAACACACCCGGACGTGCAGAACCTGCCGAGCAACCACAAACCGAGTTAACCATTACAAGGGTAGTACCTTGTTGGCTTAATTGGGTATCTACATCTTCCGGAGTAAGTAATTCGCTAAAACCGTTGTCGGTTAATTCTTCCTTCATTGGAAGTACTATTTGTGCTGGATACATTGTTTAAATTTTTAGGTATAGTTGTATAACGCAAAATTAAATAAAAAGTTCGTGGCAATGCTTACTAAAAACTAACCCCGAAGATGAATCTACGGGGTTAAAAGTATAGCCATGAAAAACAAACTTTTGGCAAGGCCAAAAGCCGTCGCACAATTTATGATTATTATGCTTTTTTCGCGTATTTCTTTTTGAATTTGTCGATACGACCTGCAGTATCAACCATTATATTTTTACCGGTAAAGAAGGGATGTGAAGTACTTGAAATCTCCAGTTTAATAACCGGGTATTCGTTACCATCTTCCCATTTTTCAGTTTCTTTAGAGTATGCAGTTGAACGGCTTAAAAACATGGTGTTGTTACTCATGTCTTTAAAAATAACTAACCGGTAGCTTTCCGGATGGAGACCTTGCTTCATAATTGAATGATTTTTAAGGTAATACGGATTTGGCCGTATTGTTAATTTAAAATTTGGATGGCAAAGGTACGTGTAAATAGGAAAACGGCAAAGTTTTTAATCAACTCAGTAATAGGCAATAAAAAAGCCGACTTATTGTCGACTTTTTTATTTTGTGACCGCGTCAGGATTCAAACCTGAAACCTTCTGATCCGTAGTCAGATGCTCTATTCAATTGAGCTACGCAGCCATCCCGTTGATTGGGCGGCAAAAATAGGGGATTTTCATTTCCGCACAAAATGATTTGAAAAGTTTGTACAATTTTTTTTTTATTTTTTTTCTGTGATAAAATTTAATACAACAACAGTAGCCACGATTTTTTATATGATGACAATCTTGGCCACTCATCATATTATATAACAAACTACATGGCTTTTGTGTTTTTGCTGAATGCTTTGTTTATTAAATAAACAAATCCCCCTTACTTTTGCATTTGTTACCAAATGATTATGGTAAAAATGTTGCTTTGCGTGAGGGATTGTTGAGGTAATATTTATTGAATTTTGGTTTTAATGAGAGCTTTGCGTGAGGGATTGCAGCGGTTACCCCGGTGAAGATTTGTGCGATGGCTTTGTGCCGGAGTAATAGCGTAAAGCCCGACCCGCAGGGGCACGCCCCAAAAAAATATCTGTAAAAAATTGGTGTTATAAATTGTTTAAGCATGAGTAATTCTAAGACTGGTTTTATGTATAAATCGTGGTGGAAAGTAGCAGCGGTTGTTTTACTGATTTATACTATTGCCGGCGGTTTGTTATTAAACATTCCCTATTTACCCGAACTGGAAGAAACCATCAGGAATATGTATTACCACGTTGCCATGTGGTTTACTATGATGATTTTGTTTATTATATCGGTAGTTAATGCCATTTTGTATTTGAATAAAAAGCAATTGAAATACGATATAGCATCTAAGCAATATGCTACCAGTGGTATTTTTATGGGTTTGCTGGGTTATGCTACCGGAGCCATTTGGATGAGTTATACCTGGGCCGACCCTAACGCTACTTTAGCGGACTCCTTTAGCACTTTTGCTCGTGAGCCAAAACTGGTGGGTGCTGCCATTGCCTTATTAATTTATGGTGCTTATTTGGTACTCCGCGGATCGATACCGGATATTGACCGTCGTGCAAAAACAAGTGCAGTGTACAACATTTTTGCCTTTGCTATGTTGTTTCCCACTATTTGGATTATACCACGCTTAATGGAAAGTTTACACCCCGCATTGGATTTTAGGGCTGTAGATAACCGCTTAAGAATGGTGTTTTACCCGGCTATTATTGGCTGGAGTTTACTGGCCGTTTGGATTACGACAATTAAGATTAGAATAGAACTGGTGAAAGAAAAAAATATGTTATGATGACAAAATTAAAATCGTTAGTTTTTTCGGTTGTTTTATTATTACTGGTAACAGTTGCCAACGCCCAAGCCGGCAACCCACAGGAAAGTTTAATGCGTACCAGTGGACGCATATATGTTGTGGTAGCAGTAATGCTTACTATTTTGGCAGGTATTGTACTATACCTGGTGAGGCTTGACCGCAAAATTGCCAAGCTGGAAAAACAACAATCCTAAGATTTATTAAAAGCCTAACAATTAAATGACTAATAGTTGTTAGTATTGCTATTATTTTTGCTTTGCTTATATGAAATAAATTAAACATTAAATTATGTCTGACAATCAGTACAGCTTTTTTGCCGACGTTGCAAAGAGCTTTGACAAGGCCGCTAAGTTTACAAAATGGGATTTAGGGGTACTGGCACAAATAAAAGCATGTAATGCCACCTACCGCATGCGCTTTCCTGTAAAAAAAGATGACGGAACAATTGAAGTAATTGAAGCTTACCGTGTACAACACTCACACCACAAAGCACCTTGTAAAGGTGGTATTCGTTTTGCTGCCGAGGTTAACCAAGATGAAGTAATGGCACTGGCTGCATTGATGACTTTTAAATGCGCCATTGTAAACGTACCGTTTGGTGGTGGTAAAGGTGGTATTAAAATTAACCCGCGTAACTACTCGGCTTATGAGTTGGAAAAAATTACCCGTCGTTACACATCAGAATTAATTAAGAAAAACTTTATAGGCCCCGGTACCGATGTACCTGCACCTGACTACGGAACCGGTGAAAGAGAAATGGCCTGGATTTTAGATACCTATACAACTATGCGCCCAGGTGAAATTGATGCTGCAGGTTGTGTTACAGGTAAACCAGTATCGCAAGGCGGTGTTCGTGGCCGTAGAGAAGCAACGGGCTTAGGCGTATTTTTTGGCTTGCGTGAGGTATGTAATATACCTGATGTAATGGAAAAATTAGGTTTACCAGTTGGTGTAGAAGGTAAACGTATTGTTATACAAGGCCTGGGTAACGTAGGCTATCATTCAGCTAAGTTTTTCCAAAATGCAGGATCAAAAATTATTGCATTGGCAGAATACGAAGGTTCTATTCATAACGAAGACGGACTGGATGTTGATGCAGTATTTGAACACCGCAAAACAACCGGTTCTATCTTAAATTTCCCGGGTGCTACTAACCTGGCAAAAAATACAGATGCATTAGAATTGGATTGTGATATTTTAATTCCTGCTGCATTAGAAAATGTAATTAACGGCGAAAATGCACCTCGTGTAAAAGCAAAAATTATTGGCGAAGCGGCAAATGGTCCGTTAACACCAGAGGCTGACGAAATTTTTGTAAAAAAAGGCATTATTGTAGTGCCTGATATGTACTTAAATGCAGGTGGTGTAACCGTATCGTATTTTGAGTGGTTAAAAAACTTGAGCCACGTACGTTATGGCCGTATGGAAAAACGTTTTAACGAAAACATGAACTCACACATTGTGGATCAAATGGAATCGTTAAGCGGTAAAAAAATGACTACCAAAGACAGAGAATATATTGTTCATGGTGCGGATGAAGTGGACTTAGTGTACAGTGGTTTAGAAGAAACCATGGTTACTGCCACTCACGAAATTATGAACGAATGGAGAAATAATCCAACGATACCGGATATGCGTACTGCAGCTTACGTTGTAGCAATCAATAAGGTTGCCACTAGTTATGCTGAGTTGGGTATTTTCCCTTAAGCTTTATTAATTGACAATGGACAAATGACAGTTGACAGTTGATAATTGACAAGTGACAGATAACAAGTAAACGGTTCACAAATAATAATGGACAAATGACAGTTAAAAATGCTGTTGTTTGTCCATTTTTTTTATGATTCCAGCTGTAGGAATACTATTGACCGTCCCTTGCGACGCTCCTATGTTTGTATAATAATTGTGTAGGGGGTAAAAAAGTATGCATTTACCAATAGATTTGATTTAAAAGTGAAAAAGTGTGAGAGTCAAAGCGACGTAAGTAACTCA
>PJTT01000535.1_pt1 | contig 24310 bp, 23 predicted proteins | sample 1512261 | NCBI WGS metagenome assembly PJTT01 (sample SAMN08177685, study PRJNA422409) | Soil metagenome, whole genome shotgun sequencing project. | isolation source: Soil (2) enriched on wood chips | place: USA: Madison | collected 2015-01-15
ATGGGGATCGCTCGACTCGTCTGTCGGCTCGACTCCGCAGATGCTTGCTTGACGGTCCCTCCACCCTGGCTCCTACATACCTCGTGGGAGCCGGGAGGAACATACAAGCTTGCTCGACTGCTTCCACAGCAGCCGAGCATGGGCTCGGCTCTACACGGGATGCAGCCAAATCCACGCTCGGCGCTACCCTTTGCAACCTTGGCCCGTCACCATGGCGGGCCCCCACGTTCCGGAATGTCGCAGTGCTGAGTACGATTGGTTTGTTGATGGGCCTCTACGTGGCCTGGCGCCTGTTCTGGCCGCTGCGCCTGCCGGTGTGGGCCAAGGCGGTGGTGTCGCTGCTGCTGGTGGGGCTGGCCGTGCAGCTGCGCATCGTCGCCACGTTCTGGGGCACGATGGCCTCGCCGGAAATCCCGAAGATGGCCATCGCCGTGCTGGCCACCGGCTCCACCGCCGTGCTGTTGCTGGCGCTGGCCATGCTGCTGTTCGATGCCGGCCTGCTGGCGGCGCGCGTGCTGCGCCTGCCGCGCGCGGTGTCGGCGCTGCGGGCGCCGCTGTTGCGCCCGTCGGCGGCCGCCGTTGCCCTGCTGCTCAGTGGCTACGGTGTCAGCCAGGGCATGGCCGTGCCCCAGCCGCGCCAGGTCGAAGTGGCGATCAAGGACCTGCCGGCCGCGTTCGATGGCTACCGCATGCTGCAGCTCACCGACATCCACGCCAGCCGCCTGCTCACCGGCGACTGGGTGCGCCAGGTGGTGGCCGAGAGCAATGCGCTGAAGCCGGACCTGATCGTCATCACCGGTGACCTGATCGATGGCACGGTGGACGCGCGCCGCGATGACTTCCGCCCGCTGGGAGACCTGCAGGCGCCGGACGGGGTGATCGCCATCACCGGCAACCACGAGTACTACGCCCAGTACAGCGACTGGATGCAGGCCTTCCGCGCGCTGCGCATGCAGGTGCTGGAAAACAGCCACACCCAGGTGCGGCGTGGCGATGCGGCGCTGACCATTGCCGGTGTCACCGACCCGGTGGCCGCGCGCTATGGCCTGCCGTTGCCCGACCTGCAGGCGGCCCTGGCCGGTGCCGACCCGGCCGCGCCGGTGATCCTGCTTGACCATCGCCCGCGCAATGCCGTTGATGCGGCCGCACGCGGGGTGAAGCTGCAGTTGTCCGGCCATACCCATGGCGGGCAGATCATCGGCATGAACCAGCTGGTGAAGCGGGCCAATGGCGGTTTTGTGTCTGGCCGCTACGAGGTGAATGGCATGACGCTCTACGTCAGCAACGGTGCCGGCCTGTGGGCGGGCTTCCCGGCGCGCATCGGCGTGCCTTCGGAAATCACCCTGTTCACCCTGCGCCGCGCGCCGTGATGTCTGCCTTGGGGGCAGATCCCTTTGCTTGGCAAAGGGCTTTGACCCCGAGCCCCTGGGTCATCACGCCGCCCGCACCGGCCGCGCATGCAGGTGGCGCTTCAGCGACTGCGCGCGCTTGGCGATGGCGCGTACCACGAAGGCCGTGAACAGCAGCGCCGAAGGCACCGCGTACCAGAAGTTGCCAGGCACGCGCTTGAAGTACGAGTAGGTGAACACCGCGGCGATGATCCACATGCCGGTGACGTGCAGCCGCCGCCATGCGGTGGGCCCCATGCGCCGTGCAATGGCGCGGTGCGAGGTGATCGCCAGCGCCAGGATGGCCACGTAGCCCACCGTGCCGGGCAGGTTGGCCAGGGCCGAGCGTGCTGGCCAGAACGCCGGGTTGAGGATGCCGAACGCGGTGATGGCGATGGCATGCAGCAGGTGCGAGAACGCAAACGACAGGCCGATGGTCCGGCGTTCGCGCAGCAGGAAACGGGTGGTCGGCCCGGGCAGCAGGCTGGCGAACGATGAAGCGGTGAAGGCCGCCAGGAACAGCAGGAACGAGGTGCGCGCAGTCACCCGGATCGCCGCGCGGCTGCCTTCGGCCACGTCGGCCTGCAGGGCGAATGCAGCCAGCGCGCAGGCGATCAGCACCACGGCAATGGCCACGAACAGGCGCCAGCCGGACAGGAGGGGAGTATTGGAAACAGCCATGGTCAAACCTCGGAAGGGAAGTGGGTAGTGCCGGCCGCTGGCCGGCAACTCTGGAAACCGGCCAGCGCAACCAGCACGCCGGCGGCACACAGCTCGGCCAGCAGCGGCGCGCAGGCCACGCGCAGCTCCTCCGCCAGCACGCCATGCGCATCGGCCAATGCCTGCAGGGCGTCATCCACGCGCACACCGTCATGGCCGAAGACCGACAGCAGGGCATACGCGAGCGGTGCCAGCGTCTCGACCTGCAGGCAGTAGTCGGCCTGCCGGCGCAGCAGCAGGAGCGTGGCTGTCGTGGCCGGTGCATCGTCCAGCACCACGTCCTCGTGCACCGGCCATTGGTAGCCCAGCACACGCACCAGCGGCGACACCGCCAGCAGGTCACTGCCCACCGCCACGTGGTGCAACGTCTGCCCGGCATCACGCGCTTCGATGTGCAGCGCCTGCTGGGTGCTTTCGTAGTGCGCCAGCTCGGCTGCCCACGCTGGCAGTGCCAGGCTGTCCTGCAGCGCCAACCACGCGGCGAACTCGCTGGCGATCTGCGGGAACAACGGGGTATGGCAGGCATGGCGCGCGTAGTAGTGCTCGACCATAGCGCGCCAGCGCGCTGCACCCAGCTGCTGCTGCAGCTGCGGCAGGCAGCCAGCCAGCAGGCTGTCCAGGCTGTCGATGCAGAGGCGGCGATACACCGCCAGCCGGCGCGCATCGACGCCCTCGGGTGCGGGCCGGGACGGATCACGCACATGGTCGGCCCAGCGCTGCTGCAGGGCGGCGAGCGACTCAGCCATGGGCCACCTCGGGCAGTCGTACGTCGGCCTGGGTCTGGCGGATCTGCGCGACCTCGGCCAGCAGCTCGGCCAGCGGCGGAAAATTGAAATCACGCTCCAGCAGGGTGGGGCGCACGCCGACGCGTGCATACGCTTCGCGCAGCAGCGCCCAGACCACGCCTTTCACCGGCGCGCCGTGGGTGTCGATCTTGAACCCATCGTCCTCGTCGAAATGGCCGGCGACGTGCAGGGACGCAACGCGATGGGCCGGGACGCGGGCGAGGAAATCGAAGGCGTCGTAGTGGTTGTTGCAGGCGTTGACGAAGACATTGTTGACGTCCAGCAGCAGGTCGCAGTCCGCTTCGGCCAGCACGGCGTTGATGAAGTCGATCTCGCTCATGTCCGCGCCAGGCACGGCGTAGTAGGAGATGTTCTCCACCGCGATGCGCCGGCCCAGCATGTCCTGCACCTGGGCGATGCGCCCGGCGACGTGGTGCACGGCTTCACTGGTGAACGGCAGCGGCAGCAGGTCGTAGACGTGGCCACCGGCAGCGCAGTAGCTCAGGTGCTCGCTGTACAGCTGCACCTGGTGCAGGTCGAGGAAGGCGCGGGTCTGTGCCAGCAGGGCGCGGTCCAGCGGGTCCGGGCCGCCCAGCGACAGCGACAGGCCGTGGCAGGTCAGGCGATGGCGCTCGCTCAGCTGGCGCAGCGCGGCACCGTGGGCACCGCCGACGCCGATCCAGTTGTCGGGCGAGACTTCGAGGAAGTCGATGGCATCGGCCGGCATCGCCAGCAGTTCGTCGATCAGGCCGCGGCGCAGGCCAAGACCAGCGCTGGCGGAAGGCAGGGGCAGGGACATGCGCGGTACTCCAGGGCAATGGCGCCGCCACGGGGGCGGCGCCGGAGGGTGGGCCATCAGTCGTTGACGCGGGAGAACAAGCCCTTCGGCATCGGCTTGCCGTTGGCGGTGTAGACACTGCGCAGGTAGTCGTGCGCTTCCTGTTCGCTGATGTAGCCGTCGTGGTCGGTGTCGATGCGGTCGAACTCGGCGGCACGCTTGGCGGCCACGGCGTTGAACTCGGCACGCGAGACCCGGCCGTCGTGGTCACGGTCGGTGCGGGCAAACGAGGCGTCGCCGCACTTGCCTTCACCGCACTGGCCTTCGGCCACCTTGGCCTTGCCGGCGGGCTTGCTGCTGGCGGCCTTGTTGGCGCCGCACTTGCCTTCACCACACTTGCCTTCAGCGGCGGCGCTCATGGCCACGGCACTGATCGCCAACGGCTGGATCGCGGCGGCCTGGCCGGCCAGCAGCAGGCCGCCGGCCAGGGCGATGCCGATGGCACCGATGCGCGGCAGGCGGGAGGTGGTGGTGTTCTTGGTCGAGACGGACATGGGATGACTCCTTGGGATTGCACGCAAGGCGTGCGGGATGGACGCCGCTGCAAGGCGACGGAAAAGAGGCGTGGACAGGGATGGAGCGGATCAGGCGCTGCGGCGACGGCGCAGCACGTAGGCCAGCAGCAGGGCAGCGCCGAGCAGGGCACCACCGAAGCCGATGCCGGGCAGCAGCGCGGCAATGGGCAGCAGCAGCGCGACCAGGCTGACGCCCCAGCCGAGGCCGTCATCGCCGGCGATGGCGCGTTGCGGGCCGGCCAGCAGGCGGTCCAGGCTGAGTGCGCCGCCACCGTTGAGGATCAGCGGCAGCAGCATGGCCAGGAACAGCAGCGGCAGCTTGAAGTTGCCATAGCCCTGGTCGGTGATCGCATAGCCCTGCCAGAGTTCGCCCAGGCCGTTCCACTGGTCGGGCCAGTGCACGGCGGCGATGGCAACCACCGTCAGCACCCAGAAGATGTAGGCCACCGAGCGCGTGGCCAGGCCCAGCAGCAGCATCACCGCGCCCACCAGTTCCAGCCACGTGGCCAGCTGCCAGTTGAGCGATGCGGGCAGGGTCGAGAAAGGAAACGGGAAGCGGCCTTCCAGATCGGCGAACCAGTTCTGTCCGCCCAGCTTCTCGCGGCCGGATTCAAAGAACTCCCAGGCCAGCAGGGTGCGCAGGGCCAGCGGCGAGAGCCAGCGGCCGACGGCATCCAGGCGCGGGGTGTAGAGGGAGGAGGCGGTGCTGATCATGGAGGTGTCCTGCGGGCCAGTGGTCGATGGAGGCCATTTCAGGCGGCGCAGGTATCGGCAACGTGTGCCGTTGCCCGGGGTTTTGTCAGCGACTGTCGCCGCGGCAGGGGTTTCGTACAGTCGGATACAAAGACGCCGCGGCGGTGCGCATCGGCGCGTTGCGCGCCCGCGTGCGGGGAACGATATCCACCCCATGGCACCTGGCCATGCCCGGCGGCCGAATGTATCCGACTGTAGGAACCCGCCGTCGTCCTACAGTCCGGTACAACTCGGCGCCACGGCGAAACAGCCGCGATACACCCACCGGCGGAAATGGCCACTCCCAACACCGGAGTGCCACCCATGATCCGTACCACCCTGCTTGCCGCCGCCCTGGCCCTGGCCGGCGCCGCCACCCCCGCCTTCGCTGCGCAGGCCGATGCCGGTGCGCCGCCCACGGTCATCCTGGTGCACGGCGCCTTTGCCGATGGCTCCAGCTGGAACAAGGTCATCACCACCCTGCACGACTGGAAGCTGCCGGCGGTGGCCGTGCAGAACCCGCTCACCTCGCTGGCCGACGATGTGGCCGCCACCCGCCGCGCCATTGCGGCTGCACCGGGCAAGGTGGTGCTGGTCGGCCACAGCTGGGGCGGTACGGTCATCACCGAAGCGGGCAACGATCCCAAGGTGCAGGCGCTGGTCTACGTCGCCGCGTTCGCACCGGATGCGGGCCAGTCCTCGGCGCAGCAGGGCGAAGGTTTCCCGGTCGGCCCCGGGCTGACCCGCCTGCAGGAGAAGGACGGTTACCTGACCCTGCCGGCCGATGCCATCGCGCAGGATTTCGCACCCGACGTGATGAAGAAGACCGCAGCCCTGCTGTACAGCACGCAGGTGCCGTTGAAGGCCAGCGCGCTGGGTGAGGCCGTGACCACGGCGGCGTGGCGCAGCAAGCCGAGCTGGTATGTGGTCAGCCGCGATGACCGCATGCTGTCGCCGCAGCTGCAGGTTGCCACCGCGCATCGCATCGGCGCGCAGCTGCAGTCCATCGGCAGCAGCCATGTGTCGCTGCTTTCGCACCCGGCGCAGGTGGCCGACAGCATTCTGGAAGCGGCCGGGGTGAAGCCGGCCGAGCTGCCGCTGGCCGAGCAGGGAGGCTGAGCGATGGCCACGCTTCGCGCCTATACCGTGCCGCTGCTGCTGGCCCTGCTTGGTGGTGCTGCGCTGCTGCTGGCCTGGCCCAGCCCCGAAGCCGGCGCACAGACCGCCGAGGCCGCACCCGCTGCGGGCTTCAACGGCGGCGGGCCGTGGCACAACAGCCCGCCGCTGCCCCTGGACCAGCTGCGCGGGCAGGTGGTGCTGGTCGAGTTCTGGACGTATGGCTGCAGCAACTGCCTCAATGTCGCGCCGTACGTGCACCAGTGGCATGCCCGCTACGCACCGAAGGGCCTGCGCGTGATCGGCGTGCACACCCCCGAATTCGCCTATGAGGGACTGCAGGGCAACGTGCGCCACGCGATCCGCCGCCTCGATATCACCTGGCCGGTGGTGCAGGACAACCAGTACCGCATCTGGAATGCCTGGGGTAACCGGTTCTGGCCGGCGCTGTACCTGGTCGACCGGCAGGGCAGGGTGGTCTACCGCCATTACGGCGAAGGCGACTACGCACGTACCGAAAGCGAGATCCAGCGCCTGCTGGCCAGCCCATGAGCCGCGCTACCATGGCCGCGCCGCGCGGCCTTGTCCTCCGCCGCCATCATCGAGAACGCAATGAACCACGTACCGCACATCCTTGTCGTCGATGATGACAGCGACATCCGCCAGATGCTGGCCGACTACCTGCAGCGCAACGGCCTTCGCGTCAGCCAGGCCGATGGCGGCCGCGCGATGCGCGCGCTGATGGACACCCACGCCGTGGACCTGGTGGTACTGGACGTGATGATGCCCGGCGAGGATGGCCTGAGCCTGTGCCGCAACCTGCGGGCCGGCAAGCACCGCGCCGTGCCGGTGGTGCTGCTGACCGCGCGCGACGACGAGACCGATCGCATCATCGGCCTGGAAATGGGCGCCGATGACTACGTGACCAAGCCGTTCTCCTCGCGCGAACTGCTGGCGCGCATCAACGCGGTGATCCGCCGCACGCAGATGCTGCCGCCCAACCTGCAGGTGAGCGAGGCCGGCCGCCAGCTGGCCTTCGGCGACTGGCGCCTGGATACCACCGCGCGCCACCTGCTGGATGCGCAGGACACCGCCTATCCGCTCAGCGGCGCCGAGTTCCGCCTGCTGCGCGTGTTCCTCGACCACGCCAACCGCGTGCTCAGCCGCGACCAGCTGCTCAGCCTCACCCAGGGCCGCGATGCGGAACTGTTCGATCGCTCGATCGACCTGCTGGTCAGCCGCGTGCGCCAGCGCCTGGGCGATGATGCGCGCGAACCGACCTACATCAAGACCGTGCGCAGCGAAGGCTATGTGTTCAGCGTGCCGGTGCAGCTGCTGGGGCCGGAGGAATGAACGCTGCCGCGCGCCGCCTGCCGTGGCCGCGCACGCTGTCTGCGCGCCTGCTGCTGTTGCTGCTGGGCGGGCTGACCCTGGCCCACGCACTGTCGTTCGGCCTGCTGTTCTTCGAGCGCTACCAGGCCACGCGCAGCATGATGCTGCGCAACCTGGACGAGGACGTGGCGGTGAGCGTGGCCCTGCTGGAACACCTGCCAGCGGACCAGCGCCAGGCCTGGGTGCCGCGGCTTGAGCGCCGCACCTATCGCTACCTGCTGCGTCCGGCTGCGCCTGGGCCGGCACTGGAAACCGGGCGCGCGCGCCAGGTCACCGCCATCATCGATGACAGCCTGGAGCATCGCTATCCGCTGCTGGCACGCCAGGTCGCGCGCCTGCCCGAACGTTTCGAAGTGGAGCTGCGCCTGCACGACGGTTCACCGCTGACCATCGAAGTGACCCCGTCCGGCCTGCCGCTGGCGCGCTGGCTGCCGGCCGTGCTGCTGGTGCAGCTGGCGTTGCTGCTGCTGTGCGCGTGGCTGGCGGTGCGGCTGGCGCTGCGCCCGTTGCAGCAGTTGTCGCACGCGGTCGAGCACCTGCAGCCGGGCAAGGATGCAGCGGTGCTGCCCGAGGATGGCCCTGCCGAAGTAGGCGCGGCTGCGGCCGCACTCAACGCGCTGCAGGCACGCATCCGCGGCCATGTCAGCGAGCGCCTGCAGATCCTGGCCGCCATTTCGCACGACCTGCAGACACCGATCACGCGGATGAAGCTGCGCGTGGAAACCCTGCCCGAAGATGCCACCCAGCAGCGCCTGCTGGATGACCTGGACCACCTCGGCCAGCTGGTGCGCGAAGGCGTGGCCTATGCGCGCAGCAGCCATGTGGCCAGTGGTGCACCGGTGGCGATGGACCTTGCCGCGTTCCTGGCCAGCGTGGTCGGAGATTACGAGGACATGGGCAAGCCGGTGTCCGGCGGTGCGCCGGCGGGGCTGACCGTGCAGACCTGGCCGCAGCCATTGCGCCGGGTGGTCGGCAACCTGGTGGACAACGCGCTGCGCTATGCCGGCAGCGCCGAGATCGATGCCGGTCGAGATGCTGCCGGCAAGCCGTGGATCAGCGTGTCTGATCGGGGCCCGGGCATTCCCGAGGATCAGCTGCAGGCGGTGCTGGCGCCCTTCCACCGGCTGGAGAGCTCGCGCAACCGCGATACCGGCGGTACCGGCCTGGGCCTGGCCATCGCCGTGCAGCTGGCACAGTCGCTGGGCGGTTCGCTGCAGCTGCGCAACCGGGACGGCGGTGGCCTGCAGGCCGTGCTGCAGTTGCCGGGCTGATGGGTGCAGTCCGACCCGGCCTGCAGGTGCACCGCGCCATCACCCGGCCCGTGACACCCTCCGCCCATGACTGAAATGACCGCGGCGCGGCAGCGCTCGATGTGGGTGGCAGGCCTGTCCACCGTGGTGGAGTGGTACGACTTCACCCTCTACCTGTACTTCGCGACCGTGCTGTCGCGGGTGTTCTTCGGCGGCGGCGAGCAGGCCATGCTGGTCACCCTGGCCGGGTTCGCGGTGTCCTACCTGATGCGTCCGCTGGGCGCGCTGTGCTTCGGCCACCTCGGTGATCGCCTCGGCCGGCGCTGGATGCTGCTGGCCTCGATGGCGCTGATGGCGGCGGCGATGCTGGCCACGGCGCTGTTGCCGACTGCGGCGACGGCGGGCACCACGGCCGGCATATTGCTGCTGGTCCTGCGCTGCGTGATGGCCTTTTCGGTAGGCGGTGAATACACCGGGGTGGTGGCCTACCTGCTGGAAAGCGCGCCAGCGCGGCGACGCGGCCTGGTCACGTCGCTGGCCTCGGCCGCCAGCGAAGTGGGCGCGCTGCTGGCGGTGGCTATTTCCGCGGTGACGGTGGCGACGCTCACGCCCGCGCAGCTGGATGGCTGGGGCTGGCGCATCCCGTTCTTCGTCGGTGCCGCGCTGGCGCTGGTGATCCTCATCGCACGGTCGGGCATGCATGAGTCGCCCGAATTCGAGCGCCAGCGCCGCGAGGGCAGCATTCCGGCCACGCCGCTGCGCCACGTGCTGCGCAACCATCCCGGCGCGGTGGCGCGCACGTTCGCGATTTCCGCGCTGGGCTCGATCACCTACTACGTGGGCATCACCTACGTGCCGGCCTTCCTGCACGCACAGGGGCACGACGAAGGCGATGCGCTGTGGCTGTCCACGGTGGCCGCGGTGGCGGTCATCGCGATCACGCCGCTGTGCGGCATGTTGTCCGATCGCTTCGGGCGGCGTCCGCTGTTGCTGGGCCTGACCGTACTGGCGGCACTGCTGCCGCTGTCGATGTTCGGCTGGATGGCCGAGGCGGCGCCGCTGGGCATCGCGCTGGCGGCGGTGGTACTGGCCTGCGTGGCCGGCGGTGTGAGCGCGGTGGCCGCACCCGCCACGGCCGAGCAGTTCCCGGGCGAAGGCCGGGTGAGCGGGCTGGCACTGGGCGTGACCATGGCCACGGCGGTGTTCGGCGGGGCGACACCGTGGCTGGCGCAGTGGTGGGTGGAACGCAGCGGCTGGGCAGCGGCACCGGGCGCGATGATCGCGCTGGTGGCGGTGCTGGTGCTGCCGGTGCTGTGGACCCTGCCCGAGACGACCCCGGGCAGGGCCAAGCGCTAGGCGATCAGACCGCCAGGGTCTGCTCGATGTCGGCCAGCACGGCCGGGGCATCCACGCCGATGGCGATCGACTGCAGCACGTGGCCATCCCACACGCTGGGGCCGAAGGCCAGGCCTTCCGGCTTGGGAATGGTCATGCCGCGGGCCACGCCATCGGTGGCCACGCGCACGCTGGCGCGTTCGAACTGGAACAGCTCCGGGCGGGTCAGGGCGATGCAGGCGCAGCAGTCGTGCACGACCATGCCCTTGTGCCCGGCCTGCAGGTAGAAGTCCACGTAGTCCTGCGAGAGCGCGCGCACCAGCTCGGCGTCGGCGCCGCCGATGGCAGCCAGCTTGTCCAGGCCATCACGGTCCATCTCCACGCGGGTGGTGACGTCCAGGCCGATGGCGGTGACCGGCCACTGCGCGGTGAACACGATGTCGGCCGCTTCGGCGTCGCCCCAGATGTTGGCCTCGGCGGCCGGGGTGATGTTGCCGTTGACGTGGAAGGCGCCGCCCATGAGGACCACGCCGCGCACCAGGCCGGCAATGTCCGGGGCGTGCTGCAGGGCCAGGGCCAGGTTGGTCATGCGGCCGACCGCCACCAGGGTCACTTCGCCCGGGTGGGCGCGGACCAGGTCGATGATCAGCTGGTGGGCCGGGCGCGCATCGGCGGCCACGTCCAGCGCGGTCGGCACCGGGTGGTTGCCCAGGCCGTTGTGGCCATGGATGTGCACCGGCCAGGCTTCCGGCGTGGCTTCGGGCTGCAGCGGGCCGGCGGCGCCGCGCGCGACCGGGGCGGCAAAGCCCCAGGCCTGCTTCAGGTACAGCGCGTTGTGGGTGGTCGATTCCACCGAGGCGTTGCCGAAGGTGGTGGTGACGCCGACCAGGTCGATCTGCGCGTGCTTGTGCAGGTACAGCAGGGCCAGGGCGTCGTCGACGCCCGGGTCGGTATCGAAAATGACTTTCAGCATGTTGTTGTTCTTCTTCTTCCGTGTGGTGCAAGGGGGCCGGCGGGCCCCTGGGGGCCGGGCCGGCGCGCCCTACATTGTCCCATCTTCATGACAGGCAGGGCGAACCGGGGCGGCGGTGCTATCGTCAGGGGGTATCCAGGGAGGGAGCACCGCCATGAAGACCCCCGCGATCCTGCTGGCCGGGCTGCTGTGCCTGGGCACCGTCGCGCCTGCATTGGCCACCTCGGTGGCGCCGAAACCGCTGGCGGAAATGGTGGCGGACGCCGACCAGATCGTCCGCGCCACGGTGGTCGACGTGGAGATGGTCGATGGCAAGGGACGGCCGCTGACCGATCCCGGATCGCGCACCGGGCCAGGCTTGGACAACGAGATCCGCCTGGTCCTGCAGGTGCAGGAAGTGCTGCGGCCGCGGCAGGGCGGGGTGCCGGCGACGATCCGGGTGCCGCTGTGGACGATGTGGCATTACACCTTGGGCCATATCCGCGAGGCCACGCTGGGCAGCGAAAGCCTGTTCCTGCTCAAGGGCGAGCGCCATGCACCGGTCTATCCGGTGGGTTTCCAGCGGCCGCTGGATGAGCGCGCGCAGATCCAGTCATTGATGGTGGCGCCATGACCGCGCCGGTTCGCTGCTGCGGAGGCACGCCATGCTGGTGGTGACCCTGGTCCTGATCGCCCTGGTGCTGGGCCTGAACCTGGTCGCCACCTATGTGGTGGTGCGGCGCGACGATGTGTCGGTGGGGGGGCGGATGGTGCAGCTGCTGCTGGTCTGGCTGCTGCCGCTGGTCGGCGCGATCCTGTGCATGGCGATCGCCACCGCCGATGGCTCGGTCAGCCGCAGCGAGGGCAGCTCCGCGGGCAGCTACGATTCCTCGGGCAGTTACTCCAGTGACAGCCACAACAGCCACAGCCATGGCGGATCGGACTGCAGCAGCGACGGTGGCGGCGGCGATGGTGGCAGCTGCGGCGATTGAGGCCATGTAGAGTCGAGCTTGCTCGACTGCCTCTGAAAAGCAGTCGAGCAAGCTCGACTCTACGAAACAGCGGTCGGCCGGCGTTATTCGTGCCGTACCCGCTCAGCCGCCACCTTCGGTCGGCAACGGTGCGGGCACGTTCAACAACCCCCCATCGGCCACGTAGGCGGCCAGCGCCTGGCCCTGGCTCAGCAGGTGGCGTTCCATCGTGCGTTCGGCCGCCTGCGCGTCACGGCGGCGGAAGCAGTCCATCAGCTCGCGGTGTTCGGCCAGCGACTGCGCGGTGCGACCCGGTGCCAGCAGCTGGCGGCCACGGTGCATCTTCAGGATGCGGTGCAGGTCGTGGGTGATGCGGATCAGCCACGGGTTGCCGGCGTAATGCTGCACGGTTTCGTGGATCAGGTAGTTGTTGCGGTAGTACTCGGCGATGTTGCCGTTGGCGGCGGCCGCTTCCATGGCCGCGTGCAGGTCTTCCAGCTGCTGCACGCCGGCATCGTCGATGTGCCTGACCGCTTCATGCGCGCAGCGGCCTTCCAGCATCGCCATCACCGGGAACAGCTGGTTGAGGTCTTCCAGCGTGAGCCGGGTGACCCGCGCGCCGCGGCCAGCATCGATCTGCACCAGCCCTTCGGCGGCCAGCAGCTTCAGCGCCTCGCGCAACGGCGTGCGGCTGATGCCCAGTTCCTCGCACAGCGCGGGTTCGTCGATCCATTCGCCCGGCGGCAGCCGGTAGTCGTAGATGCGCTCGCGCACATGCTCGGCCACCTCTTCGTACAGAGGCGCGCGCTTCTTGGATGAACGCGGGGCGGGAGCAATGGCCATGGTGGAAAGTGTACTGCCTCCCTGCGTGGAACCTGTAACGGGGTGGGGAAATACGGCTTGGTAGAGTCGACCGTTGGTCGACTGCCCTTCGCATGGATCCCGAAGTTCCCGCGCCGCGCGCGATAGTCGACCAACGGTCGACTCTACCCCCCGATTCGAAGGGCGCCGGAATCCTCCGGCGCCCCTGCAGAATCACATCCAGCCCGGCACCACGAACACCAGCCAGGCCAGCAGCGGGCCGAACGCGACCACCAGGCCGCTGTAGACCAGGAAGCGGCGGAACAGCGTCTCGCGCTCTTCCTTCGCTGCCGAGGCCACCACCAGTGCGCCGTTGGTCGAGAACGGGCTGACGTCGACGATGGTGGACGACACCGCCAGCGCGCAGATCACGCCGGCGGCACCCAGGTGGCCCTGCATCAGGAACGGCACCGCCAGCGGGATGGTCGCGCCCAGCACGGCGGCAGACGAGGCGAACGCGGAGACGATGCCGCCGACGTAGCAGACCAGCAGCGCACCCAGCAGGGGAATGCCGATGCTGGACACACCATTGCCGATGAAATCCACCGCGCCGGCATGTTCGAGCACGCCGATGTAGGTCACCACGCCGCAGATCAGCAGCACGGTCGACCAGCTGATGCCATCGACCGCACCCTTCTGGCTCTGCGGCGAGAGCAGGGCCAGCGCCACCGCGACGGTGATCGAGACCAGGCCGACGTTGAGGTTGTAGATCAGTGCGGCCACGCCCAGGCCCAGCAGGCCGATCAGGGTGAACAGACGCTCGCGGGTGAAGCCCACCGCATCCAGTGCGGCCGGATCGTTCGACAGCGTGCCACCACCGGCGGCCACCAGCGCGCCGTGGCCTTCGATGGCGAACTGCCGCGACGACGCCTGCGGGCCGCCGGCCATGGCCAGGTCAGCACCGCCCACGGTGCCGGCGGCAGTGATCGAACCACGACGCATCAGGGCGATGCCGCCGAAAGCCAGGAAGCAGATGATCGCCATCATGAAGTTGAAGCCGAGGCTGGTCAGGAACACCGCCATCTCGGTCACTTCCAGGCCGGCCTTCTGCACCACGCCATTGGTGATGCTGCCGTACACGCTGATCGGCGAGAAGCCACCGGCCTGCGCACCATGGATCACCAGCAGGCCCATCATCAGCGGGTTGATGTTGTACTGCTTGGCGAAGCGCAGCGCGACCGGGCCGATGATGGCCACCGCGGCCGGGCCCAGCGCGCCGAAGGCGGTCAGCACGGCGGTGATGACGAACATCACCCACGGGATGGCCACGATGTGGCCGCGCACGGCTTTCACCGCCCAGTGCACCAGCAGGTCGATGGTGCCGTTCTTCTGCGCGATGGCGAACAGATAGGTGATGCCGACCAGGGTCAGGAACAGGTCGCCCGGGAAGCCGGCGAGCACTTCCTTGCCCCCCATGCCGACCCAGACGCCGCCGACGATGAAGGCCAGGGCGAAGGCCACCGCACCCATGTTGATGGGCATCGCGGTAGCGACGATGAACATGATCACCAGGCCGATGATCGTTGCGATTTGTGGACTCATGCGCCCTCCCAGACACGTGACTCGCGTACAGCTCGGATGGAGACCCGCCATCCCGGGGTAAGGCGTCGTACAACGTGATGCGTGATACGTACTGCTCGAACCCGTTACTGCAGCCGCTCCAGCGCGCTGCGGACCCATGCCGCGGCGCCGTCCAGGCTCTGGAACTCTTCCACCGCGCGCACCTCGCAGCACGGGTAGGACGGCGCGACCATGCGCGCCAATGCGTTGCCCGGGCCCAGCTGCAGGAACACCCGCGCGCCGCGCTCGAAGGCCTGGCGCATCACCTGCGCCCACTCGATGGTCTGTGCCAGCTGCGCCGACAGCGTGTGCACCGCTGCCGCGCGATCACGCACCGGGCGCGCATCGATGCCGGCCAGCAGCGGCAGGCGCGGCGCCAGCAGCGGCGAAGCATCCAGCGCGGCCGCAAACGGTGCGACGGCGGCCTGCAGCAGCGGGGTATGTGCAGGCACGTGCACCGGCAACGGGCGGACCTCCGCACCCTGTGTACGTGCTGCATCGGCCAGCGCCTGCAGTGATGCCTGCGTGCCGCCGACGATGAAATGATCCTGCCCGTTGGCGATGGCCACATGGGCGCCGTGTGCATCGCACAGTGGCTGCAGGGTGTGGCGCTGCAGCCCCAGCACCGCCTGCATGCCCGCATTGGCGGGGCTGGCGGCATCCATCAGCCGCGCGCGCTGTGCGGCCAAGGCCAGGCAGGTTGCGGTGTCGACGCTGCCGGCAACCGCATGTGCGGCCAGTTCACCGATGCTGTAACCCGCCACGACCACCGGCGCCGGCAGGCCGTTGCGCAGCACCTGCCAGTGCGCCAGCGTGGCCGCGCACAGCAGCGGTTGCGCCAGCGCATTGTCGAAGCGTGCGTCATCGGCAGCGGCGGCGAAGACATCACGATCAAGTACCGCGCTCGCGGCGTGCAGGACATTGCGGGCCGCAGGCAGATCGCGCACGCGGTCGAACATCGCCGCATGCTGCGCACCTTGGCCGGGGCAGAGCAGGGCCAGGCTCATGCGCCCTCCTGCTGCAGCAGGAACCAGGCGCAGGCCAGCAGGTCGGCACTGCCGCCGGGGCTCAGGCGACGGGCCACGAAGCCCTCGCCGAGGGCGTGCAGGCGTGCCTGCCAGCCGGGTGCGAATGCGCCGCCGCCTGCGAGGAAGCTGCGCGCCTGCTGCTGGGCCCAGGCCAGCCCGTCGGCGCCGCCACGGTGGAGCAGGTTCAGGTCATCCACCTGCGCGACCAGCTGCATCAGGGTCTGGCACAGCGCCGCATCGCGCGGCAGGCCGTTGTGCAGGGCATGGCGCAGGGTCGGTACAGCCAGGTCGCGCAGCACGGGGTAACCGGCGGCGGCCTGTTCGCGCACGCCCGGCACGCCATGGCGCAGGCGCGCGCGCTGGCCGGGGCTGGACGCATCCAGCGGCGCAGCGGCGAAGTCATCGGCCCAGTGCTGCACGGCCAGGCAGACCTGCGCGGCGGGCGCGGCGTGGCCGTGCTGGCGGCGGCAGCGTGCGGCCGCGGCCACCAACAGGCCCAGGCTGAAGATGGCACCGCGATGGGTGTTGATGCCGCCGGTGGCGCGCAGCATCGCGCGCTCGGCGGCAAGGCCATGCGCGCGCAGGGCAGCGAACGGCGCATCGTCGGCACCGGCGCTGGCAATTGCGGTGAAGTAGTGGCGCAGCGCGAACAGGCTGCGCAGGAACGTGCCGGCGTCCATGTCGTCATGGCTGCCGCTGTCGAACGGGGTAACCAGGCCCGGCTTCGGCGCGCAGGCCAGTTCGGCATGCAGGCTGGCGATGGCCAGCCGGCCCAGGCGCGCGCTGTCGACGCGACGCGCGATGTGCGGGCTGGCATGCGCGAGGGCGTTCATGCGGCCACTCCGGTGGCGACGAACAGGCGTTCGCGGGCTTCCAGCGCGGCGCCTTCCAGGCGCTTCACCAGCACCTGGCGGCTGCCACCGGCGTATTCGCGCCAGTTCACCGCAGCGCCATCGCCCAGGCACAATTCGCCATCCACGCGACGGCCGTACTCGCGTTCCCAGCCCTGCAGGCGCGCGACCACTGCGTCGGCCTGCGCGGCGGCATCCACCTGCCACAGCAGATCGATATCCGAAGCGGCATGCACGTAGGGCAGGCCACTGAGATGCTGCCAGGCGAAGGCACCAAACACGCGTGCAGGCGCAATGTGCGCCAATGCGTGCAGCGCCGGCTGCCAGTCATGGGCAACACCGGTGGCGAGGATCGCTTCCAGCGTCGGCGGCGGCTGCTGGCGCACGACATCGTGCAGCGGTACGCGCAGGGCGATGCGCTGCTTGCCTTCGCTCGGCGGCAGCGGCACGCCCAGGCGAAGGCGCGGGTCGGGATCATCCACGGCGCGCCGCGCCACCATCGCTGGCAGCCCCTGCGCAAACCACGCCGCCAGGCGCGGTTCGTGCGCGGCCACGTCGGCCCGCCAATCGGCATGCGCCGACAGCCAGGCCAGCGTGTGGCGGGCGGGCCGGTCAGGCATCGCCGCGGGCCACCGCAGTGCAGACATCCGCTGCCAGCGCACGGCCGCCGCGCTCTGCGCCGCGTGCGGCACGCAGGTCGCCTTCGCTGGGTGTGCGCAGTGCCTGCAGCAGGTGCTGGGCCAGGTCGCCGTCCCACAGCGAATCGACCGCGCCCATCGACACGTAGTTGGCCACGCCCGGTGCGAACACCGGCGAGCTCTGGCTGAGTGCCTGCAGTTTCTCCAGCGGTTGCTTGGTCACCCGCGCCATCGCGCGCAGGTCCATCACCCGCACCTGCGCATCGGGCAGGGCGTGGATGTGGTCGGCCATCAGGCCGAAGGACAGGAAACCACCGCTCACCGATTCACCGTAGACCAGGGTGACCAGGCGCGCGCCACGGCGGCGGGCCAGGTCGAGGGTCTGCGCAAGATGGGCGAAGTAGCCGTTGATGCCCAGCAGTTCATCGCGGCGGGCCAGGCGCTGGCCAGCGGTGTCGGCCAGCATCACGATCGGTCGCTGCGGATGCGCAGCGGTGCTGGCCAGCACGGTGTCGGCCAGGGCCAGGGCATGGTCGACGCCGACCTCGATGCGGTCGGTGGTGCCGATCACCGTCACCTCGCCATCCTCGGTGGTGGCCGTGCCGGTCAGTACCGAATCCTGCACGTTGATGCGGTGCCCGCGCGGGAACAGGGCATCGAGCAGGGTCTGCAGCGGGGTGTTCATGGCAGGCTCCGGTCGGCGGTGGCGGCGAGGAAGGCGTCGGTATCCAGCAGCGGCAGGCGCTCGGGTTCGGCGATGCCCTGGCGTGCCCAGATCTCCAGTCCATCGCGGCAGTCGCCCCAGGCCTGCACGCGTGCCTTCAGTGCAGCATGGCGGGCCTGCAGGGCGTTCAGTGCGGTGTCGGTATCGCCGCTGGCGGCGTCGGCCTGCAGTGCATCGGCGGCGGCACGTGCAAACGCTTCGATGGCGTCGGGCACCAGCACCTGCGCCTGGTCGATCAGGTAGCGGTGCTTGCCGCCGGTCACGCGCCACACCAGGGCGCGGTCGCGCGAGTCGAATTCTTCCACGCCGCGCACGGTCTCGATCACTTCCGGCCCGGACAGCGACAACCGGCCTTCCTCGGACATGATGACGGTGGTGCAGCAGCGGGCGACGATGCCCATGCCGCCAAACGCACCATTGCCGCTGCCGATCAGGGCGACCACCGGCACGCCAGCGGCGCGTGCGCCCAGCGTGGCGCGCATGATTTCGGAAATGGCGATCAGCCCCGCATTGGCCTCGTGCAGGCGCACGCCGCCGGTGTCGAGCAGCAGCAGCACGCCGTCGGGGCGTGTTTCCGCCGCGCGGCGCAGCAGGCCGGTCAGCTTGGCGCCGTGCACCTCGCCGACGCCACCGCCCATGAATTCACCCTGCTGCGCAGCCAGCAGCACGCGCCTGCCCTGCAGCGTGGCTTCGCCAACGACGATGCCATCGTCGAATGCGGCCGGCTGGTCGAGCTGGGCCAGGTGCGGGCTCATCACCCGTCGCGCCGGGCCGAGGAACTCGCGGAACGAACCGGCATCGACCAGCCCGGCAATGCGTTCGCGTGCATCGGCTTCGTAATAGCTGTGGCGTTGTACGTGGCTCATGGCGTGCCTCCGGCCAGCAGGGTTTCCACGGCCTGGTCCAGGCGCAGGCTGACCACGGCCGGGGTCGCACCGGCATCGTTGATCGATATGCGCACGTCGCGCAGCGGATGGCGTTGCGCGAAATCGGCGATGACCGCCTGCCAGATGGTGCCGAAGCCCTGCGCGGCGGTGATGATCCGCACCGTCATTGCACCGTCCTGCGCGGCGGGCTCCAGCAGGATTTCCAGGTTGCCCGAGGCGAGCACGCCCACCAGCACCGCATCGCGCGGGAACTGCACCGGGGTGCGGCCGTCGAATCGATAGTCGAGGGTTTCCATGCTCAGTCCCTTACCAGTTGCGGAAGCGCTTGGGCGGGTCGTACAGACCGCCGGACCAGCGCACCAGGTCCTTCACCGAACGCGCCGCCAGCAGGTCGCGGCTGGCATCGCGCGGCGAGATGCCGAGATCTTCGGGGCGGCGGATCACGCCGCGGTCGCGCAGGTTTTCCACCATCGCGCGGTCGCGCCCGAGGCCCACGGCGGTGTAGCCGGACACGCCACGGATCGCTTGTTCGCGCTCCTCCGGCGTGCGGCACAGCAGCAGGTTGGCGATGCCTTCCTCGGTCAGCACGTGGCTGACGTCGTCGCCGTAGATCATCACCGGCGGCAGCGGCATGTCCGCGCGCTCGGCCAGTTCCCAGGCGTCCAGTCGTTCAACGAAGGCCGGTGCCATGTGTTCGCGGAAGGTTTCCACCATCTGCACGACCAGCTTGCGCCCGCGCGGCATTTCACCCGGTCGCGCGGCCTGCTGGCCGGCCTTGATCCAGGCATCGCTGGCGTGGCGGCGGCCGCGTGCATCGGAGCCCATGTTGGGCGCGCCACCGAAGCCGGCGATGCGGTCGCGGGTGGCAGTGGAGCTGTTGCCCTGCAGGTCGATCTGCAGCGTGGAGCCGATGAACATGTCGCAGGCATACAGGCCGGCGGTCTGCGAGAACGCGCGGTTGGAGCGCATCGACCCGTCGGCACCGGTGAAGAACACATCACCACGGGCGGCGATGTACTTCTCCATGCCCAGTTCCGAACCGAACGAATGCACGGATTTGACGAAGCCCGATTCGATCGCCGGGATCAGTGCCGGGTGCGGGTTCAACGCCCAGTGCTGGCAGATTTTTCCCTTCAGCCCCAGCGACTCTGCGTAGGTGGGCAGCAGCAGTTCGATGGCCGCGGTGTCGAAGCCGATGCCATGGTTGAGGCGGTTGACGCCGTACTCGGCGTAGATGCCCTTGATGGCCATCATCGCCATCAGCACCTGGATCTCGGAGATCTGCGCCGGGTCACGGGTGAACAGCGGCTCGATGTGGTTCGGGCGCGGCGCCTGCACCACGAAGTTGACCCAGTCAGCGGGGATATCGACGCGGGGGAGGGTGTCGACGATTTCGTTGACCTGGGCGATGACGATGCCGCCGCCAAAGGCAGTGGCTTCGACGATCACCGGGGTGTCTTCGGTGTTCGGGCCGGTGTAGAGGTTGCCGTGGCGATCGGCAGCCTGTGCGGCGACCAGCGCCACGCGCGGGGTGAGATCGATGAAGTAGCGGCCGAACAGTTCCAGGTAGGTGTGGATGGCGCCGATCTGGATGCGCCCTTCGGCCACCAGGTTGGCCAGCCGCACCGACTGCGGACCGGAGAAGGAGAAATCCAGCTTGGAGGCGATGCCGCGCTCGAACACGTCCAGGTGCGAGGGCAGCGACAGCACCGACTGCACCATGTGCAGGTCGTGCACCCGTGCCGGGTCCAGGTCGGCCAGGGCCTGGGCAAGGAAATCGGCCTGCTTCTGGTTGTTGCCCTCCAGGCAGACCTTGTCGCCCGGCTCCAGCAGGGCGTGCAGCAGCGCACCCACGTCTGCGGCGGCGACTTCGCGGCCCCTGGCCAATGGCGCGGCGCGTTCCAGGCGGTCCTGGCGGCTGCATTCCAACGTGTCCCAGCTCGGGTTCATCGACCGGCTTCCGATTGGTGTTGGGATAATTACGGCATAATTACGGCAGGGCATGCAACCCGCAGCGCAGCAAAAAGAAGGGCCCGCGCGCAGGCGGGCCCATTCAGGGTTGAGGGGTATGCCGACCAACCGTCGGCACCCACCGGGATTGCGCAGTAGATCCACGCCATGCGTGGATGGAGGCCCGGTGTGGGGTCAGAGCCCTTTCCTGTGGAAAGGGATCCGACCCCGGGCATGACAGTGCCGACCAACGGTCGGCACCCACCGTTTTGCAGGCGCTTTAGAACTTCCAGCGCAGGCTGGCCGCCACGAAGCGCGGTTCGCCGTAGTTGTTGTAGTCCAGGTTGGCCCAGTAGGTCTTGTCCAGCGCGTTGCGCACGCTCAGCGTCGCCGTCCAGTTGTCGCTGATGCGGTAGTTGGCGTTGAACTGCACCAGCGCGTACGCCGGCTGGTTCACCGTCACCGTGCCGCCCAGCGGATACGGGATGTTGTAGCCCTGCACCTTGCTCTGCCACTGCACGCCGGCACCCACGCTCAGGCGGTCCAGCGCGCCGGGCAGGCGCACCTGGGTGTTCAGCTGCAGCAGGTCTTCGGCTGGGTTGGCATACAGCAGGTCGGTGGTGGCGCGGGTCACCTTGACGTGGGTGTAGCCGGCGTTGACCGTCCAGCCCGGCAGGATCTCGCCGTTGACGTCCACTTCCCAGCCACGCGCCTTGGTGCCGTTCACGCCGATGTAGGCCGAGGTGCCATCGCTGAGCGAGCCGTCCGGCACGCTCATGTCACGTACCGCGTAGTTGTCCTGCTTGGCTTCGAACACCGCGGCGTTGGCGGTCAGGCGGCCATCCAGCCACTGCGTCTTGATGCCCGCTTCGACGTTCGAACCCTGCACCGGGGCCAGCAGGTTCTCGTTCTTGTCCTTGAAATTCTGCGGGTTGAAGATCTCGGTGTAGCTGGCATACGCCGATACGTTCGGGGTGATGTCGTACACCAGGCCCACGTACGGGGTCACTTCATCGCTGACCTTGTAGGCGCCGCTGGTGCCGGTGTAGGCGCCGGTGGTGCTGTACGAACGGCTGCGGGTTTCCCAGCGGCTCAGGCGCGCGCCGGCAATCAGCGACAGCGGATCGGACAGGCGCAGGCGGGTGGCCAGATAGATGCCGCTCTGGGTGGTCTTGGCCACGCGGCGCCCACCGGTACGGGTGTAGGTCACCTCGGAAATGTCGCCATTCCAGTCGTACACGTTGGGGATGTAGTAGCAGCGATCGCCGCCGCAGCGTGCCCAGTCGGTGGGGAAGTTGAGCGTGGTGGTGTGGGTGGTGGCTTCCAGGTCCGACCACTGGGTGCCCAGGGTCACGTCGTGCTCGCGGCCGAACAGGTTGAAGGTGCCGGTCAGGTAGGCATCGACGTTGCGGCGGGTGTCTTCGGCATCGCCGGCGGCGGCGCGCAGGAAGATGCCCGAGCCGTCCACCGGGTTCGGGTTGCCGGTGCCGTACAGGCGCACGTTCTGCACGTTGCCGCGGGTATAGGAGGTGTTGATCTTCAGCAGCCAGTCGTCACCGAAGCGCTGCTCCAAGTTGGCGAACACAGTGCTGGTTTCGCGCTGCCAGTAGCTCCACTTCGGCGACAGGTTGGTCGAGCGCGGCAGGTGGGCGAAATTGCCCTGGCTGTCGAAGAACGGCACGGTGCCCCAGGTCGAACCCACCGGGTTGTTGTCCTGGGTCTGGTAGCCGACGGTGACGGTGGTGCTGTCGGTCAGGTCGCCTTCCAGCACGGCCATGCCGGCCATCTTGTCTTCCTTGTAGCGGTCGTAATAGAAATCACGATCAGTATAGGCGGCGACCACGCGGCTGCGGAAGCGGCCGTCGGCGGTCAGCGGTGCGGTCACGTCGGCCTCCATGCGGCGGTAATCCCAGCTGCCGGCGCTGACCGAGAACGAGGCATCGAATTCCTTGCCCGGGCGCTTGCGCAGCAGGTTCACCGTGGCCGACGGCACGCCGGCGCCGCTGAGCAGGCCGTTGGCGCCGCGGATCACTTCCACGCGGTCGTAGAAGGCGGTGTCGTATTCCTGGTTGGTCGAGCCGCTGTAGGTCGGGATGCCGTCGACCTGGAAATCGGTGATGGCAAAGCCGCGCGCGTAGTACAGCGGGCGCTGGGTGTCATAGAAGGACACGCTGACGCCGGTGACGTTGCGCATCACGTCGTTGATGCTGAACAGCGATTCGTCCTGCAGGCGCTGCAGGCTGATCACCGTGGACGACTGCGGGGTTTCCTGCAGCGTGATCGGCAGGCGGGTGGTGCTCGACGGCGGCGCCGACTGCTCGGCGCGCACGCTCACCCGGTCCAGGGTCTTGGCGTCGGAGGCATCGGCACCTGCGTCGGCAGCCGAAGCGGCGGGCGCGGCCACGGCAAGGCAGGACAGCAGGGCGGCCGGCAGCAGCGCACGGCGGGGCAGGGAAGAACGGGCAGGCAGGGTCATGGAGAGCTCGAGGACGTGGGCGGGGGGAGGCAGCTGTCAACCAGCACCCGGGCGGCGGCATCGGGTGGGCTCAGATCCATCTGGGGGCATGCGGGCGTCGTGCGGGACGCAAATGTAAATCGTTCTTAACAACATTACAATTCGTGACACGGCGAAATGGTCTTTGCGCATCCAGGAGGGGGCAGCGCCCTGGGCCCGCAAACGCGAACGGCCACCCGAAGGTGGCCGTCCGTGTCCTGCGTTGAACGTGCGGGCTTACAGCGCCTGCAGTTCCTCGTTGGCGTTGCGCTTTTCCGGCGCGGCCGGGGCAGTGGCCGGGGCCAGCGCCGGCGTCGCGGCGTTCTCCAGCGGCACCTCCAGGTAGGGCAGGTGCAGGCTCTGGCTGGTCAGCGTGCGGATCTCGTTGGTCAGCGCTGCGCTGTCGTTGAGCTTGCGGCCGTACGACGGCACGATCTCGCGCAGGCGGGTCTCCCAGCCGGCCTTCATCTGCTCCGGGAAGGCCTTGGCCATCAGGTCCAGCATGATCGGCGGCGAGGTCGAGGCACCCGGGGAAGCACCCAGCAGCGCGGCCAGGGTGTGGTCCTTGTCGGTCACGATCTCGGTGCCGAACTGCAGCACCGGGCCCTTCAGCGGGTCGCGCTTGATGATCTGCACGCGCTGGCCGGCGGTCACCAGCTTCCAGTCAGTGGGCTTGGCGTTGGGGAAGTACTTCACCAGTTCGGCCTGGCGGTCGGCATCATCCAGGCGTGCCTGGCCCATCAGGTACTGCACCAGGTCCAGGTTGTCCTTGCCCACCGACAGCATCGGGCCGACGTTGTTGTGGTTGACCGACGAATACAGGTCCCACCACGAGCCGTGCTTGAGGAACTTGGTGCTGTACAGGGCGAACGGCCCGAACAGGATCACCGGCTTGCCGTCCAGCTTGCGCGCATCCAGGTGCGGCACCGACATCGGCGGCGAGCCGGTTTCGGCCATGCCGTAGGCCTTCACGTGGTGGCGCGAGGTCACGTCCGTGCCCTGGAACGCCAGGAACTGGCCGCCCACCGGGAAGCCGGCGTAATCCTTCGATTCGGGAATGCCGGACATCTGCAGCAGCTTCAGCGCGGCGCCACCGGCACCGATGAACACGAAGCGCGCATGGGTGGTGGTCTCGGTGCCGGCCTTGAGGTCCTTCACCGTCACGTTCCAGCTCTTGTCGGCGTTCTGCCGCAGGGCGCGCACTTCATGGTTGAGGTGCAGGCCGAAGTTCGGGCTGCGCTGCAGGCCAGCGGTCAGCTGGCGGGTGATCACGCCGAAGTTGACGTCGGTGCCCAGCGGCATCCAGGTCGCAGCGACCTTCTG
>PJTT01000536.1_pt1 | contig 24227 bp, 19 predicted proteins | sample 1512261 | NCBI WGS metagenome assembly PJTT01 (sample SAMN08177685, study PRJNA422409) | Soil metagenome, whole genome shotgun sequencing project. | isolation source: Soil (2) enriched on wood chips | place: USA: Madison | collected 2015-01-15
AAAGCCATCCAGTATTTTAAACGAAGTTGCTTTGTCTATCGTCCAGCCAAATACATTGCCACCTAATGTCAATGGGGCAACCTGTAAATCCGAACCTCCTAATTGCTTTTTATTCATCTTTAGTACTATTTATTTGGTTGAAAATTATATTCTGAAATTAGCGCTTAGGCTTTGCACGCTCGTATTGCAATGGATATGCCGCATCACCATCAAGCTGCATCGAAGCATCCAAAGGAAAATAGGGATTGCGCAGTAATTCGCGCGCCAATAGAATAACATCAGCTTTATTTTCAGCAAGTATTTCCTCCGCTTGTTCAGCTGTTGTAATCAGGCCAACTGCGCCGGTAATGATAGAAGTTTCCTGCTTTATTTGCGCAGCGAAATCAACCTGGTAACCTGGTCCAACAGGAATCTTAACACCCGGAATCAATGCACCCGAAGACACGTCCATCATATCCACACCATTATCTTTCAATATGCCAGACAATTGTACAGACTGCTCCAAATCCCAGCCACCATCAGCATAATCGGTTGCTGAAATCCTTACCAGCAAAGGCATATCCTCCGGTATCGTTTTGCGAATAACAGCAACTACATCCAACAATAGCCTTGTTCTGTTTTCGAAACTGCCTCCATATTCGTCGTCGCGCTTATTGCTAAGTGGCGATAAAAACTGATGCAACAAATAGCCATGCGCGGCATGTATTTCAATTACGTCGAAACCTGCAGCCACAGCTCTTTTTGCTGCATTTTTAAAATCTGTAATAACGTTTTCAATTCCGCTTTTATCCAAAGCAATAGGCGCTATTTCCGAATGATGAAAAGGCACAGCCGATGGCGCAACGGGATGCCAGCCTCCATCTTCAGCGGACACCTGTTTGTTACCCGCCCAAGGCGGCTCGGTGCTTGCCTTTCGTCCGGCATGGGCCAGTTGAATACCAGCGTAAGCATTTTGCTGGTGTATAAAATCAGTTATCTGTCGCAGCTTCTCTATATGTTCATCCTTCCATATGCCTAAATCTTGTGGCGATATTCGACCTTCAGGCGACACCGCTGTAGCTTCCGAAATTATAAGCGCCGCACCACCTACCGCTCGTCCGCCAAGATGAACAAGATGCCAATCGTTGGCAAAACCATCTTCAGCAGAGTACTGACACATAGGCGATACGAGTATCCTATTTTTTAAAGTAATTCCATTTAATTTAATCGGAGAAAATAATATTGACATTTATACGAATTTGCTTTTTTGAAGAAAGATACTTTACGAAGAAACGACAAAATATAGCGAGCGGGCAGCATGAAATTCTATACTTGATTAACGCTATTCTATATCCTAAAATTTAATGACTATAATCAACTTACCAGGTTATTGCAATCTTTCCCGAAATAGTTCCAGATTCAACATGGCGATGAGCCAACACAACTTCATCAACACCGAAAACCTTACCGGGCAATGGTTTCAGCAACCCCGAGCGATACATATCTACACCTGCGTGCAGACATTGCGCTACCACCTCTGGTTTATAATCGGCCAATTGCAACATATTGACTCCCGTAAAAGAATGGCTCTTCATCAGGAAAGGTGCAGGATGAAATAGCCCGAATGAAACGGCAAACTTCAACATCTTGAAAATATTGGTCGCATGTGTACTTTGCGCAGCGCCAAAGCCTACAACACGTCCTCCCGGAGCCAGATTACCAATTGCTTTACGAATATAAGAGCCGCCTGCGGAGTCGAACATTATGTCGATAGCTTTCTTCCCCTCCATGGATTGATACTGCTGAAAAACATCTCCTTTACTTCTATTTAAAATTACATCAACACCCACAGAACGGGCTATTTCACCTTTGGCTTCCGTACTCACGATACCATACACTTTTGCCCCTTGCTGTTTTGCAATTTGTACAATTAAAGAACCAACACCGCCTGCCGCTGCTGTAACAATTACCCTATCTTCTTTAAAAATAGTAGTGGCAAGTCGCGTACAATAAAATGCAGTGGCGGCCTGCGTTGCCAGCGACAATGCATCAGTTACTGAGGTATCTTCATCAATCTCTACCACTGCCCTTGCATCAGTTACTGCAAACTCGGCATAACCACCAAATCTTGTCATAGCAGTTACACGCATACCGCTGGAAAGATTTGTGACCTTGCTTCCAATCGCAACAATACGCCCGCACACGTCATAACCCAATATAGAGGGAAGCGGTGGTGCGTCCTGGTACTGCCCTTTAATAGCCATGCCGTCGGCGTAGTTGAGCCCGAAAGCTTCCACTTTTATCAACACTTCATTTTCGCGAGGCTCTGGCACTGCAACTTCTCTTAACTCAAATGCTTTTTCGATGGCGCCTGTCTTGACTAATACTAAAGCTTTCATGGATTCAAATTAATTTAAAAATAAAACAGGCGAGCACAACGCATTTATAAACTGCGCAAAATAACCTAACAGATAGCGCGCTTAGCTTTTCAACTTTCCGATACGCTTTGCAAGCAGTGTAGTGCCCAGACCCAATATAGCTATTAATGCGAAAGAAATCCGAAGATTTGAAACCTCGGCTACGAAGCCTATAATTGGCGGACCTAACAGAAATCCAAGAAACCCAATAGAAGAAACCATAGCCAAAGCGATGCCTGGGGCGATGTGGGTAGAGCGACCAGCCAGACTATACGTCAACGGCACAACAGAAGACACGCCTATACCAACCAACAAAAAGCCGATTGTTGCGAAAACAATATCGGGCAAAGCAACAGACAAAAGCATACCGGCAAGGATAATAATGCCACTGAACTGCAACACTTTCTTTACGCCAAACCTTGTCACAAAAGCATCAGACACAAACCGACCGCCTGCCATCGTACACATAAAAGCAATATAGCCAAGGCGCGTGAGGTCTTTAGGAGCCTCTACTACTTTTTGAAAATAAATACCACTCCAATCGAACATGGTGCCCTCACATATCATGCAGGCAAAGGCTATCAGCCCAAGCGTAACGATAAATGCATCGGGCTTAACAAACTTCTTTTTAGGCGCGTCTTCTTTTTGAGCCAGTTTAGAATCGCGTGGAACCACATACGGCCGCGCCGCAAAAAGCACTATAAAAGTAACTATGTTAACCGCTATAAAATGCCATAACGGACTAATGTCAGCAGCAACCATACCCGCCGCAATCACACCACCTATAAACCCGGCCAGGCTCCACAAGCCATGAAAAGAAGCCATGATACTGCGCCTGTAAAGCCGCTCTACGCCCACACCTTGCGTGTTGATAGAAATATTACTGAGGTTACCAAAAACCCCAAATAGAAATAGCCCTGCAAATAATTGCCACAACTCCTGCACGGCACCTAACAGCACCAATGCCAAAGGATAAAGTATTGCCCCTATCGATAAAGTAAATTTGCTCCCGAACCGATTGACCAAATAACCGGAAAGCATCATCGCCGATAACTGCCCCATGGGCAGTGCAAACAAAATACCGCCGAGCTGCCCCTCACTCAATTGCAAGCGCGACTGAATATCAGGAATACGGCTGGCCCAGGAGGCAAACGTAATACCCTGAATAAAATAAAAACAACTGACAGCAATGCGGTAATAGCGATGTGTGGGTAAGGAACGCGAGCGATTCATAAGCGCGCAAAATTAAACTACGGGATTGGCTTTAAACATCACTTTATCCTATTCTGACATTAATCAAGGCGAAGCCGTCCAGATATCCCAGGACGCATTTGCCTGATTGATGAGCATGTTGTAACCATTCGCTATTTGCGCGCCACGCTCCTTTCCTTTTTTAAGAAATAGCGTTTCCGCGGGATTATAAACAAGGTCGTAGAGCAAATGATTATTAGTTAGCAGATGATAAGGCAGAGGCGGACAAGCATCAATATGCGGCGACATGCCTAAGGGTGTAGTATTGATTATTAAAAGATGCTCAGCTAAAATAGCTGCATCTATTTCTTCGTAAGTAAGCGTATTTGCCGAAGCTATGCGACTGACATTTGTTACAGAAATACCTGCCTGCGAAAGCGCATACCTTACTGCCTTTGATGCGCCGCCGGTGCCTAATACCAAGGCATTGCGATGATAAGACTTTAGCAAGGGTTGAATAGCAGACCAAAAGCCGGGAGCATCTGTATTATGCCCTATTAATTTTCCATCGAAAAATTGAATACAGTTTACAGCGCCTATTGCTTTGGCTGCATCGGTCAGGTTGTCAAGATATGGCAACACTTGCTCTTTGTAAGGAATAGTCACGTTCAATCCACACAAATTTGGGTAAGCGGCAATCAAGTCGGGCAATTCGGTAATATCCTTTAGTGGAAAAGCTTTGTAAAAGGCATCTATTTTTTCTTTTAAAAACTTATCATTGAAATAGCCTGGAGAGAAACTATGGGATAATGGATAGCCTATTAAGCCGTATAATTTCATAGCTATTAATTTAGATAAATTTCTGCAAATACAGGTAAATGATCGGAGAGTTTGCGTGCCTTTTTCATATCACTATTAAAAGACTTATAAAATGGCACAACGCCTTGCTGTCGCATGCTTACCAGTTTTGCAGGATAAAAAATATTGTCATATTCCGAAGCCAGACACTCGCCATCTTTACATTCCTGCTTCATAGTTGTTTTCTGATTTACAAGCGCCGCCTTGTAGCCTAATTTAAACAACGGAGTAAACACAGTATGACTTTGCGGACAATTGAAATCGCCTAAAAAAATAATAGGTCGTTGACTTTGCACATCACTAAAAAGTTGCAGATATTTAATTTCCTGTTCAGGATTTTTCTTTTTAGGCAAAGCATGAAAACTTGCCAGTTCTATTTCTTTTCCGTTGTATAAAAACGTTGCCCTGTAAGGCTCGCGCTCTATCTGCTGCTCAAACTGGTTATCTAAAAAAGGCTTTCCCTTTAAGGTTGCAACAGATGGTTTCCACAGGTAAGCGTAGCGCTCGCGCTGCTGCATATTTTCGTAGCTGGTTGTAGGCTCACTAATCGCGTACATCCACTTGCTGCCGGTTCTGTTCAAAGCATCATTAAGTCTGGCTACGGCCCTTGCGCCACCAGGACTTACCAGCACTTCCTGCACGGCCACAATATCGAACTGGCGCAGGTTTGCTGCTATAAAGGTTATTTGCTCTTCATTCTTGCTATCGCCGAAATTTTGCAAATTCCAGGTACAGATTTTCAACTGTGCTATCAATGAAGAATAGCAAAGCAATTGTACTATCAGGAAAAGAAAAACGCTGCGAAAATTCATCTATATACAAGCGCTGTCAACTATGACAGCGCTATTTATTTGTAAAAAAACAAACAGTAAAACTACAAGCTACCGGTACGACCACCATCCACCTGAATGCTCACGCCATTTACATAGGCTGCGGCAGGCGAAGCGAGGAATGCGGCTACTGCGGCAATTTCTTCGGGCTTACCAAAGCGTTTCATCGGTATTTCTTCTATCATTTCTGATTCTACTTCTTCTTTAGAAAGACCGGTTTTATTTACTTTATTTGTAAGAATAGCATCAAGGCGGCCAGTAGCGGTCGCACCCGGCAATACATTATTTACTGTAATACCAAAAGCACCTAATTCATTGGCCATTGTTTTAGCCCATGATGCTACTGCACCGCGTATGGTATTGCTCACGCCCAAGCCTTTTAATGGTATTTTTACAGATGTAGAAATCACGTTGATAATACGACCGTAGCCATCTGCTTTCATACCCTCTGCAACTATTTGTGTCAATACCTGATTGCAGATAAGGTGTTGCTGAAAAGTTTCTAAAAAAGCCTCCGGCGTTGCTTGCGTAATAGGTCCGCCCGCGGGACCGCCGCTATTATTGATGAGAATATGTATGTTGTTTTTCTCCACATAAGCCTGGGCTACATTGGCCACCTGCTTGTAATCAAAAAAATCTGCTACAAGATAATCGTGTTGCTGACCTTGCGTGGCATCTAATGTTTTGATTACTTCTTCCAAAGAAGTTGCACTGCGGGATATCAACGTGCAGCTCGCACCCAGCAAAGCAAGTTCGCGGGCAATTGCCAAACCTATTCCTTGCGTGCTGCCACCTATCAAAGCTCTTTTTCCTGATAAAGAAAGTTCCATATTTTTATTTTTAAGAGCACAAAAATAATTGTTCTTTTATCTTTGCCGACATATTTATGTTCTCTTCATTTTTCATATCACCCATAGGCCGCATGCACATTACCGCCAGTGACGCGGGTATTACCGGCGTTTACTTCAAAGAAGACGAGGAGCAATTGCCGGCAAACAATCCAAATAAGTGGACAACAGGCTGCGAAGAACAGCTCGCCGCCTATTTTGCCGGAGATTTAAAAAAGTTTGACATGGCTTTAGCAGCAACGGGAACGCCTTTCCAGCAGCAGGTTTGGAGCTATTTAGTATCAGTGCCTTTCGGCAAAACAGACACCTACGGTGCTATCGCAAATGCGCTCGACAATCCATTGAGCATACGCGCTGTTGGTGCAGCTAACGGCAAAAATCCGATTGCAATAATAGTTCCCTGCCACCGTATAATAGGTGCTAATGGTACACTAACCGGTTATGCCGGTGGCTTGTGGCGCAAAGAATTTCTTTTGAAGCACGAGGGTGTAACTGCATTTGTGCAACCAACATTGTTCTAAAATAAAAGTGAACTGCAAAGGCTATAGCTCAAATACAATTGGTCGGTTTACGAACTGATAATCTTCATTAACTAAAGATGCATTGTAGAAATGTGTATCCTGCGACTGCAACGTCCCATAAGCTTCATGGATGTGACCAAATACATGCGCTTTGACTTGCAACTCTTGTATTCTTAAAAACAAATCTTTGCAGCCTACATGGCTATTTTCTGTATTCTTATCCAACCTACGAAATGCAGGACCATGAGTAATTAGAATACCTGTATCATCTGGTATTAAACTCCAATGATATTCTATTTCTTTTCCTCTGTTTCGATTGAATGCCCAGTTAAAAAAGAACGGAGTAATAGGAGAACCCCAAATCTTAATATCATTGATAGTGACTCCAGAGTCGTTTAAGTAAATCACGTTATCTGGGATAATATTGGCTATATCTTCCGTTGAAGACTTTTCAAAATAAAAGTCGTGGTTTCCTGCTATAAAAATCTTATGTTCAAATTCCTGCACCGAAAACCATTGTAAAAAATCTTGAATTTCATCCAAACTTCCTTTGTTGGAAACATCTCCCGCATGAATAAGCAAATCCCCTTTAGGAAGCATTACATCTTTGTGCAAACCATGTGAATCTGATATAGCAACTATTTTCACATTATTAGATATTTTGATGAAAGATCAAGAAATTATAGCTTCTCTGTTATATAGTTCGTAATCTTACGGAACAGTTGCAAACGCGTGATGCCACCGCCTATTCCATGATTTTTATTGGGATAATAAATAGACTCAAACTGTTTGTTTGCCTTTATCAATTCATCAGTTAAAGTCACTGCATTTTGAAAGTGAACATTATCATCAGCAGTACCATGGATCATTAAAAGATTTCCTTTCAAACCGGCAGCCATCTTCTCCGGCGCGTTGTTATCATAACCTGTAGGATTTTCCTGTGGCGTGCGCATGTAGCGCTCTGTATAGATATTGTCGTAATAGCGCCAATTGGTAACAGGTGCAACTGATACAGCGGTTTTGAATACATCGTTGCCTTTTAGAATACAAGTTGCGCTCATAAATCCACCAAAGCTCCAGCCCCATATTCCGATGCGTTTTGCATCAACATAAGGTTGCGCAGCAAGGTATTTCGCAACAGCAATCTGGTCGTTGCTTTCGAGATTGCCCAATTGCAGATAGGTCTTCTTTTTAAACTCTTCACTACGACCACCTGTTCCCGTCCCATCTACGCACACAATGATATAACCTTTCTGCGCCAGCATCTGATGCCAGAAATAATTGCCTAATGGAAAGCGGTCTTTAACCTCTTGCGAATTAGGGCCGCTATATTGGTACATCAATACAGGATATTTATTAGATTCATTAAAGTCAGGTGGTGTTATTATCCATGCGTTTAGCCAGTCTTTATTAGCGCCGGGAACGGTCAATGTCTTTATTTCGCCAAGATTGTATTCAACCATTCTATTTTGCAAGGCGCTGTTATCCTCCAACATGCGTACAGCTTTACCTTTTGTATTTAACAGCGAAAAAACAGGTACCTTATTCAATGCAGAATAGCGGTCGAGGAAATAGGTAAATCCCGTACAAGGTGTGATATCATGCCATCCATCCTGCTGTGTAAGACACTCGGTACCTTTGCCTGAAACATCGGCTCTGTAAAGCTTTCGCTGTAGTGGCGAGTTTACACCCGCGGTATAATAAACACATTTTTTAGCTTCGTCTACACCATGCATCACATCTACATTCCAGGTTCCTTTTGTCAATTGTGTTAACTCTTGTTTCTTCCAATTCCATTTATACAAATGATTATAACCATCGCGCTCTGAATTAAAAATAAAGGATTGCTTATCGGCAAGAAATGTGAGATTATCATTAATCTCTACGTAATACTTGCTCGACTCTGTAAGCATTACATTACTTGCGCCACTGGTTGCATTTGTAAGTAAATATTCGAGTTTATTTTGCAATCTGTTCAAACGAAAAATACACAGTTCATCCGTGTTGGCCCATTTAATGCGCGGTATGTATTGGTCTGTTTCGCTGCCTATATCGGCAGTAGTACTTTTGCCCGAAAAAACATCGTAGAAATGAATCGACACAACTGAATTATCTTCGCCCGCTTTTGGGTATTTAAAAGTGTATTGTGTAGGATAAAGACTGTCGTAAATAGCCATGGTAAACTCTTTCACGGCTGATTCATCGAAGCGATAATAAGCCAGGTATTTTCCATCAGGCGACCATTGGTACGCTTGTGTAAATTCAAATTCTTCTTCATAAACCCAATCGCAGTTACCGTTGATTATTTTGTTGCGTGCTCCGTCATACGTTACTTGTTTTGTAGTACCGGATTTTAAATCTTTTATAAAGATGTTATTGTCTTTTACAAACGCAACTTTGTCGCCCGCAGTGTTGAACGAAGCATGCAAAACTTTGGCCTCATCCAATAGCGACACCGCTTTAGAATTAAGGTCATAAACATAAACGCGATGCTGTACAGAGCGACGATAGATGTTTTCTGATTCTGCAAAAAGCAGCATCTTTTGTTCATCAGCACTAAATACATAATCGCCTACCAATATTTGTTTGTCGTTATAAGACTGTTGGCTATTATCGTACAACGTCTTAATCTTCTTGCCCGTTGCGAGCTCGTATGTATTTATTTGCGTACTGCCACCCTCGCCTGCATCAGTCCTGGTATAATGTTTACCATTTTTAAGCACATTAAAACCAGCAACATTCTTTACAGAGAAAGTGCCATTTTGAAATACATCTTCGAGTGTAATTATTTTGTCGCCTTGGGCAAATAGCGGCAACACAGCTATTATAGCACACACAATCAATAGGGATACTTTTCTCATCTTTATAAAAATGTACGTTTATATTTTTAAATAAATCTTTTACAACAATTACTACCAGGGCCAATAGGTGCAAATGACAATTGCAGTGATAATGCCTACTAAATCTGCCAGCAGCATAGAGCCAATTGCGTAGCGGGTATTCTTAACACCAATCGCTCCAAAATAGACAGCAATTACGTAAAAGGTAGTATCAGAGCTGCCTTGAAATACGCAGGCAAGTCGCCCTGCAAATGAGTCTGGACCATAAAAGCGCATCGTATCCACCATCATACCTCTTGCACCGCTACCGCTCAAAGGCTTAATAAGCGCCGTAGGCAAGGCATCTACAAAATCTGTCTTTACGTGCATCCAGGAAAACACGTGCTTCAACCCAAGCGTAACCATATCAAACACGCCACTGGTGCGCAGCAAACTAATCGCTACCAGCATACCTACCAGATAAGGAATAATTTTCACAGACGTTTCAAAGCCGCCTTTTGCGCCCTCAACAAAAGCATCGAAAACATTGATCTTTTTGTACAAAGCACCGGCAACAATCAGAAAGAAAATAAGCAGTATAAGTCCGTTGCTGAGTGTAGCAGAAAATAGCTCCATACCGCCTTTACTTAACTGCGTCAAATACACAATCATCAATGAAATCACTACGCAGATACCGCCAATCCACGCTATAATAACGGGTTGAAAAAGATTAATCTTTTGGCGAACAGCAACAATCGTCATAGCTGCCATGGTCGCTATAAAAGTGGCTATCATGCATGGCAGAAAAATATCCGTCGGGTCTTGCGCACCCATTTTAGTGCGCATGGCTATAATACTTACGGGTATCAGCGTGAGGCCGGCAGCGTGCAGACATAAGAACATAATCTGCGCATTGGTAGCCTTAGCTTTGTCGGGATTGAGCTCCTGTAAGCTCTCCATCGCCTTGATACCAAAGGGCGTTGCGGCATTGTCGAGCCCTAATAAATTAGCCGAAAAGTTCAACATCATGTGCCCGAGTGCCGGATGATTCTTAGGCACATCTGGAAAAAGCCGCGAGAAAAACGGACCGATAATCCTTGACAAAAGCCTTATCCCGCCTGCGTTTTCGGCTATACGCATGAAGCCCATGAATAAGGCCATAATACCAATCAAGCCGATACATATCTCTACCGCAGTAGTACAAGTGGCCAATATACCATCAGCCGATTGCTCTTTGTAAACAAGATAGCCATTGTCCTCTGTCTTAACAATCCGCTGCTCTCCCCTCTTGTATTCATTGCGACCGGCGAGCGTTGTCAGTAACTCTTGCGGCACTGTAGCACTGTCGTAGCGCTGCGTCATACTGGTATCGCCCGACTTGCCCACCACCATTTTGCGATAGATGCTGCGGCTGTCGGAGTTCCATATCTGAATACTTGCAGCAAGCACCGCAATGAGGATAAACGCACTCCATATTTTACTCAGGGCCATAACGTAGCGGGAAATTATTCCGCCAAAAATAGTCGTTTATAGCTATTATAAAAACATCCACGGTAATTTGTCTTAGAACATGACGCCGAAATGCAGCATCATGCGGCTGCCTGCTCGCACTGCTCCGTTGGCTAAATTTTGCTTGATTGCCGGCTGATAATTTCCTCCAAGGGCGAATCTTTTATAATTGACCTCTGCGCCTGCAGTGCCGTACCAGGCATAACCGCCCGAGGTATAGACAGCATAACCATCCGACAAATCGCGTACAGAATTTTCGTAGGCGACACCAAGGTTCGGTGCAACCGTCATTTTACCAAAGAAGCGAAACTTATAATAGGCCTGCATTCCCCCATTGAGCCTATTGCCATACCAATAGCCATATCTATTTTCGGTATTTATTTTATAACCGGCACTCACATTCAGCCCCAAATCGTTTAACCTTACATCATACATAGCAGTGAGCAAAAAATCGATGCTACCCGTACCTAATTGAAACAGATTAGCGCTTTGCGATAGGGCATCGCGATCCTGAGGCATGTATTTTCCGGTGGCTAATTTCACACCGCCACCAATCCACAAATCCTGCAACAGCAATTTTTCCGATTTAGTAGTATTGCGCTGCCCCAGCAATCTATAATGTGCCTGCAGATTTGCATCGCCCAAACCGGCTTTGGCCAAATCCTGCTCTTGACTATTTTTACTGATGAAGCTTACAGGTAATGTTGCCATTAAGCGAAAACGGTTGCCTATCGTCCAGCCACTCCATAATTCAGCTATCCTGTACGACTCGTCTGTAGTTAGATAAGTTGAAGTATTGTCAGGTCCAAGATGGGTGCGTATGTTATTACTGCGATAGCGAACGCCCACTATTCTCGCACTAAAATCGGGCAACACACCAATATAGTTAGAACCAGCGCCACAGCCACATATATCACATGCAAATGCGTTAATACCTAATAAAATTATGCATGTAGCTAGATAATATTTTTTCATAAATATCTGTTTAGTAAAATAAATAATCTATTCTGCCAATAGAGGATTAGTAACAAATACAGGGTCGTTCAGTGTATTCAAAAATGCAAGCAGATTGCTACGCTCCGTTGCCGATAAAGAAATACCAACTGTTCCATCCTTTCGTAGCTGCTCATCAAGGTTATCCATGTCTTTCATGTGCAGGCTATATTGGTCGAGCACAGCATCGAGCGTATAGAAACGTCCATCGTGCATATAGGGTGCAGTGTATTTTAGATTACGCAGCGATGGAACTTTAAACCGGTACATATCATCTGCATTCAAGGTAATAGCATAGCGGCCGCTGTCATTGTTGTGTCCTATGCCTATTCCATTGTTGCGAAAAGAAAAATCGGTAAACAAAGGCTCTTTATGACAACTACCACATTTTTGCTGAAACACAATATAGCCTTGCGATTCGGCTGTTGTAAAGCTTGCACCCTGATTAGTCACAACGCTATCATACTTCGACTGACTGCTCACGCACATGAGCATAAATTGCGATAGCGCTTTCAACATAGTTGCTGAGGTTATTTCAGTAGAACCGAATGCCTTTTGAAATAAGGCAGGATAATCCTGATGTGCTCGTAGTTTCGTTAAAACATTTTCTACTGTTTCGTCCATTTCTTCGTGTGCTGTAATGGGTGCGATAGGTTGCAAATCAAGATCGAAAACTCCCCCATCCCACATAAAGGTCGGGCTCCATGCTAAGTTCATAATAGGTGGGGAGTTGCGCTTGCCCAGCCTATCGTCAATACCATGGCTCACATCGTGACCATGATGTGTAAAGGCAGATGACTGAATGTGGCAGCTACCACAACTCACGGTATTATTTCGGCTAAGACGGGGCTCGTAAAATAGCCTGCGTCCCAATTCAAATCCAGCTTCTGTTATTTCATTGGTTTCAAAATGATAAGTCGTAGCAGGGAAATGATCTGGTGCAATAAAGCCGGGGAATACAAGATTAATCTGATTTACTATCTCCTTTTTACAGGCAGCAAGTGTTACCAGCAGTAACAGGAAACCTGTTACTGCTATTATTTTTCTATTCATGACCAAGTATTTAAGATGTTAGAAAATATTAGTCATTTTCCGTATGGTCATGCTTGAACATAGTCATATAATTATCGGCTATCTTCTGGCTTACTTCGCTAAACATCACGGTCGGATTATCGGCAATACTAATTGTGTTGACACCGCCCATTACTTTGCCTATATCTACCATCAGGTGGATATTGCTGTTGCGCCCCTGACGAACCAATGCAGGGCCTGCTGAGGTAAGATCCAATGTTACAATCTTTATATTATTGAGTGTGGGCGCAGTGTAGCCTCCAAAGCCGCCTATATGATAACGGTATTTACGCTGTCCCGATGGATCGACAGGAGCAGCATCAGAAATACCCTCCATCTTGAAGAAAATATAGCCGCTATTCCAGCCCCAATACATACCATCTTCCATGCCACCCGCAGGATCCAGCACGCCGGTGCGCTTGCTTACATCCATCGTGCTGCGCAGGCTATCTACACCTACGGTAAATGTAACGGATGTGTAATCGCCCTCGGGCACGTTTACCAGGGCTTTAGAAAGATTGATGTCGCCCTCTTTGATTAAGAAATAGCTACTATCCTGCGGAACGATATAGGTTGTGCCATCAGCTTTGGAAACGGAAATATTGCTGATAAAATATTGCAGTAAGGAAACTGAAAATGTTTCGCCTGCTGCATTTACATAAGAGCCGGTATTAAGGTATAAATTTTGCCCGCCGACTATATTATCAAACTCGATGCTAAGCGGAGCAAGCTTTGTATCGTTATAAATAGGTTCTTCTTTTTCTTTTTTACAGGAAGCAAATGAGATAGCAAAGAGAGATAATAAAGTGGAAATTTTATAAAAGGTTTTCATTGAAATTTATTTTTTAAGAATAGAAAGGCCTGCTCGTCTTCTTGTGCAAAAAGAAGCAAGTCAATAGATAGAATGCATGACAATACAATAAGCGATTTAGGCAGAGAACTTTGCTAAAAGGCTACTACATCACATGAGGGTACAGTTTTCGATTTAACGAAAACAAATCAAAATGAAAATCAGGCTGTGGCCGGAGGATGGAAAAAAGTACCATAGTAATCAGCAGGAAAACCTATGGTCAATGGAAGAAATTTTACAGAGAAAGATTCAAAGGCAATTGCAGGTTGCAGTTCAGCTATCGGCTCAGGACTCATGAAAATCATTTGCGGCTCTGCTGTTCTTTTTTCCTGCTGCTCTTTACGCTCTTCTTCCTTAATTTTTTTCGAGAGTTGGCACTTACCGTTACAGTGTAATTGTGGTCGTGCTTTGTTCTCGCAATTAGCTGCATATACACCCGTGTTAGTATAATAACTCAACAACAACACACCCTTGCTAAAGGTCTGCATCATTACAGAAGTTATTAAAATTAAGACAAGTAATTTGCGCATAAAGCGAGATTGGAAATTATGCGCAAAGGTAGTATCAACAAGCCATACAGCCATACTTTTTATCAAAAATATTATTGAGCATGTCTGCTATTTTTCAGACAATAAAGTTTGCAGCATTTTATGTGCCCATTTAGGTCCTGCAGAAAAACCGCGTGTTCCCAGCCCGTTGAAATAGCCTACACATTTGTTATCAGGATGCAGCTCTGCGAATACTTTTTGTCCGGCAGTAGTAGGTCGCTCGGCGACTAAATGTTCAACAAATTCAAATGGGAGTTTCAGCCAATTTTTCAGGGAACTTAACGCAGCATCACGCCATAGCTTATCTGGATTCATATCATCAAACTGCCATTTGTAATTGCTACCCAGCCAAAATAAATTTTCGCGAAAAGGGGCCAATCTGTATTCATGATGATAAACAAATTCATCTGACAAATCGGGAATGCGCAACAACAAAGCTTCGCCACGATTGCTTGTAAAAGGAAGATGATTGGTAAAAGGATTATTGATTGCATTTGCCCCTTGGCAGAAAATAATTTTACGTGCGGATATACCCTTGTATCGAATACTATCATCGTCAAACAACAATTCCTGTAGATCGAAAGCCTCTTGCAAATAGGCTTGTCGTTGCACTAAAAAATGTCGCCATGATTGCAGTAGATTAATAGCATCTATTTGGCAAACATTATCTACACGCCCCATACCATTCTCAAAAGAGAAATGACTATTTGCATTTTCCTTTCGCACAGACAAGTGTTGTGATGCAATAGCAGCTTGATCTTCAAAAGATTTTCTTTCTTCTTCGCTCTTAAAAAAAATACACAACGGTCGATTGTGAAGCACTTTGATTTGCAATAAATCTTCAAGACCTCGATAAGTATTTACAGCTTTATCCATAGTCGATGAAGCATCCGGCGAAAGCCGCCAATGCTTACCAGCTAAAGGATTGAGGATAGCCGCGGCAGTAAGACTGGCGCTTTTTGGATTAGCGTTGTCAATAACCACAAATTGCTTGCCAGCCTTGTATAGCTCATAGCTCAGCAATGCACCCGCTATCCCCTGTCCTACTATGATATAGTCAACTATCAATTGATTTAGTTTAAAATCGGCCAAAAATACCCAAGTTATTCTTTAATGTCGCGACTATTAGTTCATTAAAATATTTGCTACTTTGTGCATCAATCCATAAACCATCAAACACTATTACTACATATTATTGCTGCTAATTTGCGCAGTAGCCTCCTGCAACCATAAAGAATACGGACAGGAATCAGGCTCGGCTGTATCAGCAAGTGATAGCAGTAATTTCAATGAAATGTTTCAACGGGCGGATGCCCATATCAACGAAGACCAATACGATTCGGCCCAGTATTACCTCGACAAAATACATAGACAGTTAGCATACAGAAAGACTTCTATATTTTCTTACCTCCTCACGGTAAGGCAAGCGGAAGTCTATTACTACAACGACTTACACCAGTTGGGGCTGCAAGAGTCGAAACGTGCGTTGCAAATGGCAACAGAATTAAATGACAGCATACTTCTGGCGAACGCCTATAATTTCTGCGGACTATTTTACACCAACACAGACCAACTTGAAAAAGCCATAGACGCATTCAAAAGTGGCATAGCCTTGAGTAAACCATCGCCCTACCCTGAAAAGTATGCCGGCATGAGTGCAGCCTTTCATCTTTACGGAAATATAGCCGAGGCTTACTTCAAAAAGAAGCAAATCGACAGTGCTCTTTACTTCGGTAAACTATCCTTGTCAGATGCCAAAAAATCGGGGAAGAAACGGGGCATCGCAAGTGCACATCTCAATATTGGCACGGCCTACATCGAGGGAAAAGCAAATGATAGCGCCGCTGTTCATTTTCATGCAGCACTATTACTTACCAATGAATATACGGCGCACGATATAGTATTAAATGCGCTGAGTGGCCTTGCAAGATGCGCTGCGCAAAGCAATGATAAAACTGATGCCTTTGCCTATCTTCAAAAAGGCTTTTCATTGCTGCAGGAAAAAAGGAATATCAATGCCTATTATGTTCAAATATTTCTGGACGAAGCAGCTATGGTTTACCGACATTTCGGTGCGAATGAGCAGCTATCTTCAACCGTCCATAAGATGCTGGATGTAACGAAAGAAAGCCGGAGCAACGGTAACAAGCAGTATCAATCGATATTGCTGACAGCGATGGAAAACGAAAAGCGCATATTGAATATGGAAATTGCCGAAGCCAGACATGAGCGAAGCCTTGCTACAACAAGGCTGTACATCATTGGACTTAGTTTGATATTAGTTGCAGTTGCTTTTATAGCATACAGATATTATGCCAGACAAAAATTAAAATTGGCCGAAGTACGCCATAAAATAAGTCAGGACCTGCACGATGAAATAGGCGCAACCCTTAGTGGTATTGCCTTGTACAGCTATCTTATTAAAGTTCAGAGCGAGCAAAATGAAACAGAAAAAGTAAAAGCATCGTTGCAGGTAATCGAAAAAAATGCAACCGACATGGTAAAGAAACTCAGCGATATAGTATGGGCTGTTAATCCCGTACATGATACACTCGAAGAGGTGTTGCAACGCCTTGAAGAAAGCAGCCGAGAGAACGCGTCTGCAAAAGACATTGAGGTATTATTTACAACATCGATTGCACCACTTAAACTTACCATGCAGCAGCGAAAAAATATTTTTCTCATTGCAAAAGAGGCCGTGAACAATGCGATAAAATATAGCAGTTGTAAACGTATTTGTATTGATACACAATATGCTGATGATATGCTAACCTTATCCATCGCAGATGATGGAACCGGATTCAATATGCATCAGCCATCCTCCGGAAATGGCTTGAATAATATGCGCAACAGGGCTAAAGAAATAAAAGCGAACTTAACAATAGCAAGCAACGAAGCTACAGGAACCATCGTTAGCCTATCGTGCAAAATAACCTGATGGGGTATATCGCAGGATGAAAGAGCAGTGTAAATTTGCAGACGAGCATACAGCCAAAAACTATGGAAATAAGGATAGCTATATTTGAAGATAATAAACTCATTCGCGATGCGCTGCAAGCTATCTTCAGCGGCACGCCCGGCTTTCACTGCACAGGTACTTTTTCATCCTGCCAAAATCTGATCAACGACCTTGAATATGCACGACCTGAAGTAGTGATGATGGATATTGAGATGCCCGGCATGAATGGGATTGACGCTACCGCAATAATTACCCAGCGCTTCCCTGACATGAAAGTGTTGATACAAACGGTTTTCAACGATTCAGATAAAATTTTCAAAGCTATATGTGCAGGAGCTTCCGGCTATATTTTGAAAACTGACCCTCCGGGCAAACAATTGGAAGCATTGCGCGAAGTTTATGAGGGCGGCGCCCCCATGTCATCTTCTATTGCAAAGAAAGTGATGCAATTTTTCACACAAAAAAACGTGATACTCGTTGCACCTGACAACACCACCACTGAACTTAGCGAACGCGAAAAAGAAATACTCTCCTTCATTCTTGAAGGCCATAACTACAAGGCTATCGCGGAGAAAGCTTTCATCAGCTATGAAACCGTGCGCACGCACGTAAAGCACATCTACAGAAAACTCCACGTGGCTTCAAGAGCTGAGGCTATTATGAAGGCACGTCAGCAAGGCATAAAATAGCTTATTAATTTATTGTAACCATCGGCAAAAATACCCCAATGGGGTATTGCAACGCGCCCTACTCTGTTGCATTTTTGTATCGTACATAAACTCTTAAAACGTTACAAAATGAAAAACATCTACAAATTGCTATTTTCCATAGGCAGCTCTTGTATCATAAGCAGCGCAACAGCGCAGAACATGCCAACCCTCGATAGTTCATTTAGTGAAGATGGCTGGGACAGAAGCTATATCCATCACAACGGCACCTATCTTCATAATTTTCTGCTGGATGAAAACAATAAGCCCCTGCTCGTCATGCAGGGCAACTTTATGTCGGAAGCTCACCAGGCAATGGTAGTGCGATATAATACAGATGGTACACTCGATGAAACGTACAATGGCAGCGGCATTGTAAAGACAGGCGAAGACTTTAGCGAGGAGCTTTACACCCGCGCAACAGGCTCTTGCCCCACAGGCGATGGCGGCATGTACATAGCCGCAGATTATTGGTACGTGGGCGAACGCGTGATAAAACTACGTGCCGACGGCACACTTGACCCTACATTTGGCGATGGTGGTTACGCTGACTTTGAGCGAGATATATTTAGCTATTTTTTCGACATCGAAGTGATGATGGACGGTACGGTAATGGTACTGGGTAGAGACTATTTTGAAGGACCAGGATTGGTTCAGTTTTTTGTACTTGCATTAAATTCAGACGGGAGCATCAAAACATCTTTCGGGCACGAAGGTGTAGCTGCATTCGACTTGCCGGCGGGCTTTACCGACGATAATGTATCTATCTGGGGAATGGAAGCAATGACAGATAACACGCTGATGCTACATGTAAATCTATACAACGATGTCTTCAATTACAAAATAGATGGCGATGGTATGTTGGTAACTTCGTTTAGTGGCGATGGCATTGCGATGAATACAGTACCGGGCGAGTTATATAGCTCTTATGCCATGAACCATTTTAAAATGGACGACGAAAATAATTTTTGGCGTGTATACAGAGGTTATGATTCCACTACTTTCACGACTCTTGACCGTGTAATGAAAATCAATGCAGACGGCACACTCAACCCTATTTCATTCAACAATGGCTTTTCATTGAACAATAATTTGCAGCTCGAATACTTTCTCCATTGGTCCAACAATAAAATATATTTAGCAGGGACGGAGCACAGCGACCCGACGAAACAGCATCTCTTCAGATTCAACGAGGACGGCACGCCGGACAATACTTTCAACAGTACAGGTAGATGGTCATTTCCTGAAGACGTACCGTATTTACGCGACGTACAAATGCTTACTGACACTGCCGGAAACATGTTTATAGCAGGTATTGACAATGAAAATAGTGATTCGATTCGTCACGTAGTTATCAAAATAAAAAATGCCGAGTCGCCGATTGTAACCTCGATTAACACACCAATAGCAAACCAACTACAGGTAAGCATTTCGCCCAACCCGGTTAAGAACATACTTTTCGTTTCGTCAAGCGAAGCAACATCAATTAATCTATATAATATTTCAGGCAGACTGATACATAAAAATCAACCCGCTAAGCAACATATGCTTCAAATGAGCGAATTAACGCCTGGAACATACATAATGAGAATGGGGTCAAAAAGTTACAAAATAGTTAAATCAGAATAAATTATTCGTAACTTTACTGAAACAATCAGCACTATGAAAAAGATAATTATTGCTGGGTTTGTTATACTACCATTTTTCGCTAGTGATAGCATCGCCCAATCGTTGAAAAAAGGGCCGCGTCCGACGCAAAACTTCGACGCCCTGCCCGAGGAAGCTTATAACAAAAATAAGCTGTTAATTAAACTGACGCCCGCTGCGCATGAAAAGATGAAAGCAGCTTATGGGAAGAAAAAGTACTTTGGCATTCCTGAACTGGACGCCATATGCACAGAAGCCAAGGTTGTAAGACTGCGACAGTTCAGCGACACTAAGTCCATGAAACAAGAGTTTAAGCAGCGTCACGAAGCCTGGGGCTTTCACCTTTGGTACATACTCGAGACAGCCGACACGAGCAACACCAAGCAATATGTCGCTCAACTGAGCAAGCTACAGAAATGGATTGCGGTGGCAGAGCCCGAACTTAAAATAACGCAGGATAGCTGGACTCCCAATGACCCGAGATATGTAGATCAATGGCACTATAATAATATCGGCGCCCTTTCAGGAACAATAGATGCAGACATAGACTTGCCAGAAGCCTGGGAACTGGAAACAGGAAAGCCCAATATTTTGGTAGCTGTTGTAGATGGCGGCATAGACACCAACCATGTTGATTTAAAGCAAAACTTATGGACCAGTGCTACCGAAAGATTTGGCTATAATTTCATAGACGATACAGAGGGGGTATATGGACACAGCCATGGTACACATGTGGCCGGCACAGTAGGCGCGATCAGTAACAATGGCATTGGCGTAAGCGGTGTAGCCGGCGGCAACGGCTCAGAAACCACCGGCATCAGAATGATGAGCAGTCAGGTATTTGGCACTGCCACCGCAAGTAGCCCGGGCTTCGTAAACGCCATTATATATGGCGCAGACCGAGGTGCAGCTATTTCACAAAATAGCTGGGGACACACTGCACCGCTATTTTACAATAGTGCCTACTTAGATGCAATTGACTATTTCATTGCCTATGGAGGCGGCGATTTGTATGACGAAGGGCTGGTAATTTTTTCTGCCGGCAACGACAACCATGAATTGCCAAAATACCCCGGCCATTACGAACGGGTAATACGCGTGGCAGCTACCAATAATAAAGACATACGAGCGTACTATTCCTGCTTTGGCGTGAGTGTGGATATAGCTGCCCCAGGGGGCGAGACCAATGTATTAGCAGCGCGCGGCGTGTTAAGCACCAATATAGGCAACGCCTATATTTACAATAACGGTACGAGTATGGCATCGCCACATGTGAGTGGCGTAGCCGCTTTGGTAGCAAGCAGGGCACAAGATCGGCTGAGTATAGATGACATAAGAAGTGTCATAGTTAACGAAGTTGATAATATAGATGCAGTTAACACGCCATACATAGGTAAATTAGGTAAAGGAAGGCTCAATGCCTTTAAGGCATTGCAAAAGACAGACTCTATAATTGCACAACCAGCAGTAGCTGCTCCTGCTAATTTTATAGCGACACAAACATCCTGCGGCAATTTTAACCTGTCGTGGACAAAAAATAGCGATGAAGATGAAGTGATAGTTGCCGTTGCAACAGTACGCAAAGGTCTATTCGGTATCCCAAAAGGCAGCTACTCTGTTGGCGATACAATTGCAGGCGGCGGCGTTATTATTTACAAAGGCACAGCTAACTCGTCTACTTATTTTTTCGGCGACACCAACAATCGTTTTATCGGGTTTAAAGCTTGGAGCGTTAGCGATGCAGGCCATTACAGTAAAGGTATTTTTGATTTTAGCAACTATACACCATGCCTTGCGGTTGCTGGAAACAAATATGTAAAACAAGGAGCGACTGGGTCCGGTGCGAGCTGGGCTGATGCATCGGGCGACTTACAGGCTATGATTAATAGTTCGCTGGAAGGCGATACCATAATGGTAGCAACTGGTACCTACAAGCCTATACGTAAACAATACGATGTCTATACTATCAGCACCAATAATCGCTTCAATTCATTTGTGCTTAAAAAAGGCATTACATTGTTAGGTGGCTTTCCTGCTGACAATAATGCTGCCGGCGTTAGCGACCGCAACTACAATACGTTTGAAACAATATTAAGTGGAGACCTTGGCGTAGATGGAGTTTCCTCAGACAACAGTTATAATGTTGTTTATTCTGACGATGCGACAGATAACACCACACTATTCGACGGCTTTACGATTACCGGCGGCAATGCCAATGCTACTACAAACAACGGCGGCGGTGGCTGGAGAAACTACGGCAGTTGTCGCGCGAGTAATCTTAAATTTACAGGTAACAGAGGAATTTACGGAGCCGGTATGGAATGCGGTGGCAACGCAACTCTTAGGAATATAGAATTTACCAACAACTTCTCGACCGGCTCCGGCGGCGGCTTCTACAGCTACGCCGATAGTGTGACTATATCAAATGCCTCTTTTAATAATAATACCGCCGTGTACGGCGCTGCGTTTATTGCACAAGGTGGAATGCGATTAGACTCGGCTATCATAGAAGATAACAACGCTTCAACTTCTGGCGGAGCCGGCTATTTCCAAACCGGTACAGTCAGGATAAGCAACTCCACAGTGAAGCGCAACGAAGCTTCTTATGGAGGAGCATTTTATAACGACGGCGGCAACGCTATTTTGCTCAATGTAATATTAGATTCCAATACAGCGACTACTTCCGGAGGCGCATGGTACAACAGTAAAGGAGACCCTTCAGTCACCAATACACGTATCACAAACGGGAGTGCCAATTATGGTGGCGCATGGCACAATGTCAACGGCAATCCAAATCTGAAAAATGTTACCATCAGCAACAATTATACTTCATCAAGCTCTAGCGGAAATATATCGTACACAGCAGGTAATCTCAAAATAACTAACAGCATTATTTGGGGCAATACTGCATCTAACGATGCTTACGACGACACTTACAACGTTGGTGATGCATCTATGATTAACACGATCAAAGGGAACAATATCTGGTATGGCTTAGATTCAATCATAAGTATTGGAACGACTGCTGTACTAAACATGGAAGACTATACTCTACTGTCCTGCAGCCCTGCGATTAACCGAGGCATTAACGACAGTGTTGTTGCAGTTGAAGATTTGGCCGGCAACATTAGGATTATTAATAGTCAGGTTGACTTAGGTGCTTATGAGCAAAATAGTCTTGAGTTGAACGAAATAGCCGATAGCATTTTGATTGCAGATGATGATTGCAGCACAGACAATTGGCTACATTTCCTCAACAGCGCAACAGATAAAATCATTGTTTCAATAAATACTAACGGCCAGGATTTAGGCACGGTTACTGCAAAGGGTGTTTTGAATGATAAGTATGGCACTGGAAGTGTTCATGTGTTTGAAGGGGCATTCGGCAGCAGCGATTATTTTTACCCATTCAATCGCAGTTGGGTTATTTCTTCTACCAACGCTCCAACTACCCCGGTAAATGTACGCTTCTATTTCTCTACTGCGGATAGTGCAGATATAGCAGCCAATATTGAATTTGACAGTATTGCCGATTTGCTATTGTACAAAGTTGATGGAGAAAATGCTTGGGACACAGCAGCTACGGGCTACATAGGCTATACTAATGGCCTTACTCCTTCCACCACACAATATCAATTAGGCACTTATCAAGGCCTGATGTACGCAGAATTTCAGGTAAATAGCTTCAGTGCCGGTAGCATGGCGTTTAAGTCCCCCGTTTTCACTCCGCTACCAGTTGACCTGCTTAACTTTGCCGGCAGTAATGTCAATAACCAAAAAACGCTGCTTACATGGGAAACAACAAGGGAAGAAAACCTGGACAAATTTGATATTGAAAAAAGCAAAGATGGTATCAGTTGGCAATATAGCTCCTCTGTAAAAGCTGTAGCAAAAGGCAACTATCAGAGTTGGGACAATCAGCCATTCGACGGCTTAAATTTGTACCGTTTGAAAATGGTCGACAACGACGGCAGCTACCAATATAGCCCTATAGTCAAAGTAATGTTTGAGCGCGCACAAGCTGCATCCTTGAACGTTTATCCTAACCCTAACAAGGGTAAGTTTGTATTAGTGCTTAGTAATAGCCCCGAGAAACCAGCAAACCTGCGTCTAACGGATATTACCGGACGTGTGCTGCATCAATCCAGCATCACAGCCGCCGAAACAGAACTGGATATACAGGATATTACAGCGGGTATTTATACCTTGCAAATTCTGGTAGATGGCACTGCTATCTACCAGAAAATAGTAGTTCAGTAGGCAACAAAAAAGGTTGATAAAAAAGCAGCAGCGTAGTCGGTATAACTGGCTGCGCTGTTTGCTATTTTAAAGGAACGCTGATCAACTTTTTGTCATGTTGAGTTAAAAATTTGCTTTACCAAATCAATGAGGCGATGACATTGAGTAGCTTTGTAGAAGCAGGTTACAGCAGTGTAGCAGTAGCTCCGGCTAGTGTCTTAGTACCTCCTGTTGAGTCTTG
>PJTT01000539.1_pt1 | contig 23736 bp, 25 predicted proteins | sample 1512261 | NCBI WGS metagenome assembly PJTT01 (sample SAMN08177685, study PRJNA422409) | Soil metagenome, whole genome shotgun sequencing project. | isolation source: Soil (2) enriched on wood chips | place: USA: Madison | collected 2015-01-15
AGACCGTTTCGGCTATTGGGGCAAGCCGGGCGAAGCGAATGTAGCATGGGGTAACTGGCTAAATTTCGTCAGCTATACCGGGCAACTGATTGCATTTCTACCACAATCGCTCGTCAACATATTTGCCATAGCAACAACAGCTTTGGAACTGATTTTAGCCTTGATGCTTATAATAGGCTTTAAGATAAGAGTTGCCGCTATCAGTTCAGCAATTCTATTGGCTTGCTTTGGATTGTGTATGACGCTCAGCCTCGGCATCAAGCCACCAATGGACTATTCCGTATGGACCGCTGCTACAGCGGCATTGCTGCTTTCTTCTTTATCAGATTTCAAATATAGTATCGACAACAAATTCAAAAAACAATGATGAACAATCGAATCAACATTCAGGAAATTGACCCGACCGCATACAAAGCAATGTTCACTTTATCGGGCTACATGCAACACGTAAACCTTACGCATATTCAGGTAGAACTGATTAAAATAAGGGCTTCGCAAATAAATGGCTGCGCTTTTTGCATCGACATGCACACCAAAGACGCGCTGAAACATGGCGAAACGACACAGCGTATTTTCTTATTGAACGCATGGAGAGAAACTTCTTTATTTACAGAAGAAGAAAAAGTATTGCTGGCAATGACAGAAGAAATTACGCTGATACACCAGCACGGCCTAAGCGAAGAAACTTATGCAAAAGCAGAAAAATTCTTCGACAAAAACCAAATTGCGCAAATCATCATGGCGATTGTGATCATTAATGGCTGGAATAGAATAGCCATTAGTACGCTGCGCGAACCTGCTGTTTAATTTTCAATCGGCAACTTTAATCAACGAAAGCCTGCAATGTCAATAGACGTTGCAGGCTTTTATTTATAGGCAATAGCGCAATCAATGCAAGCTATTGCCTAATGACTATTTTTGCTTACTACAAAAATTTGACCCAATGAAGCTCTACATAAAAAATATGGTGTGCCAGCGCTGCAAAACGGCCGTGGAAAACATATTGGCCAATCTATCCATTTCTGTTGAATCGATAATGCTCGGCGAGGTCATCATTGGTGTAAAAGAGCTGAAAAAGAATGACCTAATCGCGCTACAGCAGCAGCTTTCAGCAGCGGGATTTGAATTAATGGATGATAAAAAAAGTAAAGTTATCGAGCAGATAAAAAACTTTGTCATTAATGACATTCATTACAATGATGTAGCATCAAACGAAAACTACAGTACGCTGCTATCACGGCACCTGCACCAGGATTATTCATCATTGAGCAAGCTATTTTCGGATGTGGAGGGCATTACCATTGAGCAATATATTTTGCAACAGAAAATAGAAAAAGTAAAAGAGCTATTGCATTACAATGAACAGTCGCTGGCCGATATCGCAGTTGATATGGGTTACAGCAGTACTGCCTATTTAAGCTCGCAATTCAAAAAAATTACCGGCATGACACCAACGCAGTTCAGACAAAATAGCGCAGCACTACGCAAGCCACTGGACAAAACAGGGCATCCATAATCTTATAACGTCTATCCCGAATTATATAAACATAGCTACGCATTGCTGGTGTAATTTTGTATTTGAAAAAAGAGCCCAAAGGCGATAATCAACTACCCTAATGACACACGAATATAGCGTAACAGGCATGACCTGCGCAGGCTGCGAAGCCAAGATAAAATTCCTTTTAGAAAAAATACCACAGGTAAATAGTGCGGTTGTTGACCTGGAACGAGGCACTGTAGCGGTTTCTATGGCACAGCATATAGCAACAGAGGACTTACAGGCTGCTATTAAAGACTACCCAAAATACCAATTATCCGAAATAGGAAGTACCGCACAACACAATTCAGTCAGCGAAGAAGACAGCCGTACCTGGTGGGAAACCTACCGCCCTATACTATTGGTGTTTGGCTATATTACCTGCATTACTTTGTTGATAGAAATGTACAATGGCCAGTTCGATATGAATAACTGGATGAATAATTTTATGGCCGGTTTCTTCCTCGTGTTCTCTTTCTTTAAAATGCTCAACCTGAAAGGTTTTGCGGAGAGCTATCTTTCTTATGATATTATAGCTAAGAAATGGATGAGCTGGGGTTATGTGTATGCCTTTCTGGAACTGGCTTTGGGCGTTGCTTACCTTTTGCGCTTCGAGCCATTGCTTACTAATGCGGTTACATTTGTAGTGATGTCTTTGAGTATTATAGGCGTACTACAAAGTGTAATGAACAAACGCAAAATAAAATGTGCTTGTCTGGGTGCAGTTTTCAACCTGCCCATGAGTACGGTTACAATTATCGAAGACGCTATCATGATTGTGATGAGCGGTGCGATGGTGGTAAGTATGCTGTAATAGCATATTATCGCTGCTTCTCGGTTCTCTCATAGAAGATTCTGCATCAACACTTGAAAGTTCTGTACACGGGATTGCAAATCCTGTCAATCTTAACTTCGGGATGTGCTTCGAAGAGCGAATTTGCGGAACCCCTGCCAAAACAGTCCGAAAAACCAACAATCATAAACTAATTTACCCGATGTCTAAATTCACTCGGGCTTACACCTAAAACCTTTTTTACATACCTCGTAAAAAACGAACGGCTCGAAAAATTCATATCATCGGCAATTTCAGAAATGTTTAAGTCTTTGTTTTGCAACAAAAGAATAATACGTTCTTTTGCATAGCGTTGTATCCATTCTGAAGCGGTAATTCGGGTATTTGCCTTACAAATGTAGTTCAAATACTTGGGTGTGATGTTGAGCTTATCGCTGTAAAATCGAACTTCTCGTTCTATCATACAATGTTGCTGTACCAATTGCAAAAAACGTTCGTACAAAGTTCCGCTTTGTAAACTTCGCTTTTTTCTGTCCAGCTCATCTTCAAAAATGTGCCACATCTCTAACAAGAAAATCTGCATTTGGAGCTTCAACATTTCTTTGTAAAATCGGTGGTTTGTTTCTTGTGATTTGTCGTAGAGCAATTGAAAATTCTTTAAAATCTTCTCTTTGTCTTCCTTATCAGGATGCAAAATCGGATTTTCTTTTGAGTGGATGTAAGCATCGATACTTACCGTTGCACTTGGCAAATTATTGGTCAATAAATCGCTCTCAACAAACAAAATTGTTGCTTTAAAATTTGATGAAAAAGACAGTTCTGAAATAGGAAGACCAGCCAGCCAAAAAATAAATTCGCCTTTCTTACAATGGAATTGCCGACCATTGAAACTAAATTTAATGCTTCCACTTTGACAATAAATATGCGTATGAAAACGAGCCTGAAAATTTTCGGGAAATTGAGCGGTAGATGCCGTTTTGTACAAGATTACTTTTTGATTTTCTTCCATCTTTAATTTAACCAAAAATCCATGGTTCAAAAATACGTAATATTTGACATTAATAACGTGAAAAATGTAACAAAACACGTTTGAGATAATTGTAGCTTTGTTGTATCAAATTGACAACGATGGAAGCACAAGATATTTTTGAACGATTACGCAACGGAGAAACCATTTCTTCTAACGATGCTCAAGCCTACAAAATGCGTGAAGCATCTTTCAATACAAAAAAACTTTTGGTGCAGATGAATAACGCCACTGAACCCGAAGAAATCAGAAGTTTTTTAAGTCAGATTACAGAAACAGACATTGACAAAAGTGTTACTGTTTTTACACCTTTACACATCAATTATGGGAAGCATACCAAAATCGGCAAAAACGTTTTCATCAATTTTGATTGTGTTTTTTTGGATTTGGGTGGAATTACCATTGATGATAATGTACTCATTGCACCAAAAGTAAGCCTGTTAACCGAAGCACACCCAACATCCATAAATGACAGACATTCATTAATTCCAAAACCTATTCACATTAAAAAAAATGCGTGGATTGGAGCTGGGGGAATTATTTTACAAGGAGTTACTATTGGCGAGAACGCAGTCGTAGCGGCAGGTTCGGTGGTTTCAAAAGATGTTCCTGATAATACAATCGTAGGCGGAATTCCTGCAAAAATTTTAAAAACAATTTAATTCAAACAAAATGAAAAAAGCTTTGATGATAGCATTGATGTTCATAATAACAGGACAGACATTTGCTCAAAACAAAAAATCTAACACTAATAAAATGGATACAACTGAACATTACACCTTTCAATTAAGTGATAAAGTAACCCGCCAAAAAGTAAGCTTTAAAAACCGTTACGGCATCACGCTCTCAGGAGATTTGTATCTTCCTAAAAATGCTGGAAAAGAAAAATTATCAGCTTTGGCAATAAGTGGTCCTTTTGGAGCTGTGAAAGAACAGTCATCCGGTTTATATGCTAACCAAATGGCGGAAAGAGGTTTTGCAGTTGTGGCATTCGACCCTTCTTACACTGGCGAAAGTAGTGGAGAGCCAAGAAATGTAGCGTCACCCGACATTAATACCGAAGATTTTAGTGCAGCAGTTGACTTTTTAGGAATTCAAAAAAATGTGGATAGAGAAAAAATAGGCATTATCGGAATTTGCGGTTTTGGTGGATTTGCCCTTAACGCTACTGCGGTTGACAAACGCATAAAAGCGGTTGTAGCTTCAACAATGTATGATATGACCAGAGTAATGTCGAAGGGATATAATGATGCGGTAACCTTGGAACAACGCACAAAAACTTTGGAACAATTGGGACTACAACGCTGGAAAGATGCCGAAGCTGGAAGATTTACTTACGGACCAGAAGGCAATAAAGCATTAAAAGGAGATGAACCGCAATTTTTAAAAGATTACTACGATTATTATCGCACACCGAGAGGTTATCACAAGCGTTCGGTAAACTCTGGAAATTCTTGGACTGCTACCACGCCAATACCATTTATGAATATGCCTATCTTAAACTATATCAAAGAAATTTCGCCACGACCACTTTTAATTATTGCAGGCGAAAAGGCACATTCAAGATATTTCAGTGAAACAGCATTTGAAAATGCCAATGAACCCAAGGAATTACTGATAATTCCAAACGCTGTCCACGTGGATTTGTATGATAAAGTGGATGTAATTCCGTTTGATAAATTGGATGATTTTTTTAGGACGAATTTGAAATAAACGTTAGAGAAAAAGAGCATCCGCCGACAAAGTATTGGCAAAAGCAGAGCTGAAGTGCATCTTCGGCTCTTCTGCTTTTATTGAACTTGTGTACACTTTTTAAAAATTAGTGCTTCGATTCTCTGCTTCCACAATCCCCATACTATTTTCTTTACAACTAAAAAGCACATAAAAAAAGCGTACTGCAAATGCAGTACGCTTTGTATTGTAATGTCTAAAACGATTAAGGGAAAATACCCAATTCTTCGTAAGCTACACCTACTTTATTGATAGAGCAGATGAATGCGGCTGTACGCATATCTTCTACGCCTGAGTTTGATTTCAATGCTTCACGAATCTCGTGGTAAGAAGTAATCATAGTATCTTCCAAACCAGAATATACCAAATCAACTTCATCAGGACCGTGTAACAATATTTTGCGCTCCATTTCTGTTACGCGTTTGCCGGTCATGCTTTCCATAGCGTGAACGATTTCGCCATACATATTTTCGCTGAAACGTTTTTCCAGACGACCATAACGTACGTGGCTCAGATTTTTCAACCACTCAAAGTATGAAACGGTAACACCACCTGCATTCAGATACATGTCAGGTACTACCATCACACCTTTTTGGTTCAGGATTACGTCTGCATCAGGCGTCAACGGACCATTTGCAGCTTCACCTATAATTTTTGCTTTAATGTTAGCAGCATTACCACCGTGGATTACGCTTTCCAATGCAGCAGGGATAAGGATATCGCACTCCAGCTCCAGTGCATGTGCACTTACAGGAATATTTTCTGCACCAGGGAAATTCAGGATAGAACCTGTTTCTTTACGGTGTGCAATTACTTTCTCCAAATCAAGACCATTTGGATTAGAAATAGCACCTTCGTACTCAGCAAGACCTACAAGGATAGCACCGCTATTTTGAAAGTATTTTGCTGCATAGTAACCTACGTTACCCAAACCTTGTACCACAACTTTCTTGCCTGCAAGGCCGGTTGTCATACCCAGGTTTTTCATATCTTCAGGTACGTTACATACCTCACGGATACCATAGTACACACCAAGACCAGTAGCCTCAGTACGTCCGCGCACACCACCTTGAGCAACTGGCTTACCGGTAACACAAGCTTGTGCGTTCAATTCGCCCGGATTCAAAGATGCGTAAGTATCCACGATCCAGCTCATTTCACGAGCGCCCGTACCGTAGTCAGGTGCAGGTACATCGATACCAGGTCCGATAAAGTTTTTCTTAGCTAATTCAGAAGTATAACGACGGGTAATTTTTTCTAATTCGAATGGAGTATATTTCTTAGGGTCGATTTTGATACCGCCTTTACCACCACCAAATGGTACGTTCACAATAGCACATTTGTAAGTCATCAGCGCAGCCAATGCCATTACCTCATCCTGGTTTACATCCATGCTGAAACGGATACCGCCTTTACATGGCAACTTGTGGTGAGAGTGCTGTACACGATACGCCTCAATTACTTCTACACCATCGCCTATACGTACAGGAAATTTGATTTGAAGAATAGAGTTACAGGCCTTGATTTGCTCAAGAATACCTTTTTCGAAGCGGGTGAATTTTGCAGCCTTATCGAAGTTGCGTTCTACACCCTGGAAAAAGCTGTATTCGGTGTGGCCGGATTCAGTAGTTACCGGATTTAATGTTGCCGTAGCCATAAAAATTGGGATGAGTGATTAATTACTTGGTCTTTATTAATTGTTTTGATTACGTTCAATCTTTCTTATTTTTCTTTCTAAATAAATGAGAAATAAAATAATGCCCGCAAAAATAGTGCAAATAACCAATACGACAACATATATTTTGCCGTTTGACTGCAAGGCATCTGCCATCTGCGGACGGTCTTGCGCATGGGCAAATACCGGTAATAACAGCAACAAAGTAAGGAGTCGCTTACTATTTAGCAAAGTCAGGATTTTCTTTAATATCATCATGTAAAATATTTCTTTTTTCGATAAGGTTTGCACGAACTAAAAGCGTCGCTATCCAGGTGCCCATCAACGACCAACCTACTACGGCGATATAAAATGTAGGCCGCAATTCAGGCGCCATGTCTTTAGTATTAAAACCTGGATTACCACCATTACCAGGGTGCAAAGAGTCGGTAAGACGTGGCAGGATGAACAACAATGGAATCATCAATGCAAATGCAAACACATTGTACACTGCTGCTATTTTAGCCCTGCGGTCAAAATCGGGAATGGAGCCACGCAAAGCCAGAATAGCAAAGTAGATAAGCATCGCTATTGCTGCGGCTAATTGTTTGGGATCGTTGCTCCAGGCTGTACCCCAGGTAAATTGTGCCCACTCCATACCGGTTACCAAGCCAAGCGCACCATATAACAAGCCTACATTTACAAACTGGAGCGATACAATATCATACTTGAGATTATTGGTACGCAGATATTTGATAGCATACACAAGGCTTACGGTAAATAAAATAATCATGCCAAACCACATCGGCACGTGAAAGAAAATGTTACGAATAGTTTCGTTGAGGATAAACATTTCAGGGACGCTTTTCAGCAATCCGGCTATAAAACTATAAGCCAGCAGCACAACACAAAGAATCTTCCACCAGGATTTTCTCATTACAGCAATTTATTTGAATAAAGGCAGATAAAATAGGCCTCTGAAATTTTGCGGCAAAGGTAAAACTTTATGCAACATAACATTCTGCCCGGGTGCATCTATTTATTATAATACTATCTCTTTTTACAAGCAGATTTATGGTTTGTGAAATTTAACTTTGCAGCCAATTAAATATAGCCCGCCCCGTGCATGGCTATTTCAAAACAAAATATGACCACTATTATTTCAGGCACTAATCGAAAAAATAGCAGAACACTGCAAGTAGCCAACCATTATAGTAATATACTTACCCAAAAGGAGCATCCGCATCATTTACTATCGCTGGTAGATATGGATGTGATTACACGCAACGATGAACTTAAAAGAATAGAACAGGAAATACTGATACCAAGCGAGCGCTTCATTATTATTATGCCGGAGTACAACGGGAGTTTTCCAGGTGTATTAAAAGCATTGATGGACAACTCTGATATTCGTAAAGTATGGTGGCATAAAAAAGCTTTACTGACGGGGGTCGCCGATGGAAGAGGTGGTAACCTGCGTGGTATCGAGCACATGACCAATATTCTTCACTATTTGAAGATGAATGTGCACTATAATAAACTGCCCTTATCGAAGATAAATGATGAGATGGATGTCGATGGCAATTTCCTGCACGAAGCTACCATCAAAGCAATAGAAGAGCAGATTCATACCTTTATCGACTATTAAAAAAAATAGAGCATAAGCATGAAAAGCGCTGCAACATATACGTTACAGCGCTTTTCTATTTAGCGGAAATCGGTACTATAAAGAGTCGATTTCTTTTTGAACTTCTTCTTTGGTCTTGCCTAATTTCTGTTGCAATTTGCCATACAGTTCATCTTCTTTACCTTCTACATACAGCAAATCATCGTCAGTAAGGTCAGCATATTTTTGCTTCATTTTACCTTTCAATTCGTTCCATTTACCTTTCAAATCTTGCGTGTTCATAATATTTGAGTTTTAATAAATTTATAGATATGGATAGCTGCTTGCGTGCACTCAAGCGTTGTGTAGATAATAACCATAGCAAGCTATTGTGGTTGAATATTGAGCGCGAAAGTTCTGTTAAGCCTTTGAAGTCAAAAATTATTTTGCCGACATTACTATTGGCATCAGCAATTAATACATAAGATTAAATAATTTTAGTAAACCGTGGGTTACCTTAATTACATTTTTGCATTAATGGTTGATTAAAGACAATTCTTTACAACTAAAAAAATACAGAAAATGAAAAAAGTAATCTTAATGATGGCTGTAGTAGCTGGTGCTACATTTGCTTCTTGCAACAATGCAACTGAAGGTGAAAAACAAATGGCTGATTCAGTTGAAAACAATGCTGAAAACACTGCTGAGCAAATGAAAGAAAGTGCTGATGCAACTTCTGATTCTTTGAAAAATGCTGCTAACGCAATCGAAGATTCAACTAAGAAAGCTGCTAACCAAGTAGAAGCTGCTGGTGAGCAAAAAGCTGAAGAAATCAAAAAATAATTTTTTGAAGATTGATATCTAAGCAACCTGCCTTTATGGTGGGTTGCTTTTTTTATATCATTAATAGCGAGTCCATTAAATAGTCGTCAATCAGGAAGTCTGTGATTCAAGCTGGCATTCATGTTGCTTGATAGATGAGTTAAGAAAATTCAAGGTTGAATTACTCATTTCAAAATCTCAACGAAGTGTTTGCCACGCAAAGCATCTTTGCGTTTTTTTACTCGATTAGTAACCGCAAAGTTCGCAAAGTACCGCGCAAAGACACGCAGAGCAGGGTTCGCGCCTATCTTCTCTGCGAACCTTTGCGTATCTCTGTGGTTAAAAAAAACCGACGTTAAATAGTCAATTAAATAGACTTAGCATTATCAAAAGTCATACATCAGACTTCTGAAAGACCCACGTAAACCAAACATAAATACGCGACCTGCAAATGAAAATGCATTGCTATTTTCATTTCTAAAAGTAAAGCCGGCTTCAATGCGTAAATTGGTTTGAGGATTGATAATCCATCCGGCACGAATGTCCCACCATGTAAGCGAAGTGGCTATGGTAGCGGCTTTGCTCGTTGTTATTTCGGTTGTTGGTTTGAAAATATCCTGCCCTGCGTTTACATTAGCAGCCGAATCCAGATCATATCGAGCTAACATCAATTGCCCCCGCACGTACCAACGTTTGTATTGATAATTTGCAATCAATAATCCTTCTGAAAAAGCTGCACCCAATGGATGCGCCAGCGGCTGGTTGAAATGTGCATAATTAGTCGCACGAGAGCCGGCAGCATAAGTGAGCGGCTTTGCGGTATTAAATTCTGCTATTAGGTTTAAGCCTTTCAGGCCAAGCGGCTCATTACTGCGAATGCCTATTTGCGCAGCAAACCGTTCGCTCCAATTACTGTTTCTCATGAAATTAGTTACTGCAAATTGGCCGTAGGCAAAGGTTTTAGACGCCACCCTATATTTTGCATTCAAGCCGGTAAGTGTGCTATTTGCCGTACCTGATGGACTTTTGCTTCCATGTACAAATATGATAGGACTTGCCATCGTCCAGCTCAGGTCTTTGCGATTGTTATTGTCCTGATCGGGCCAGATGACCGACTCAAACAATCCTATGCTACCCCTTTTTGAAAAATTCCAATCCAGAAAAAAAGTTTGCCCCCACTTGCGCGGATAGCCAGAATAATAGTAAGAAGACTGGAAGCCGCTTACGTATTGGCTCCACATAACGCTGTACTGGAGCGACTTGTAAGTTCCTGTAACTTTTAGATAAGGATAGTTAAATGCCCAATCGCTCAGCAACATGGAGCGGTAACCATCTCCAATAAAATTTCTTCCGTATCCCAAATCAAACCTGATAAGTTTATTAGGAATATACATCAGGCGCGCGCCGGCGTTGTTATAGTCAAAAGGGCTTGTGGCGCTATTCTTTCGGTAAGTTTGCGAGTAAGGTACTACCCTGTTTTTATTAATGTAGCTATCTACATAGCCTGGAAAACGGCCTTGATTTTCAAAATCCTCGGTTTCAAAATATATTTTACGACCTATATTTCCCTGCACCCTTACAGCACGCGTGTTCATCCATGGCGTTTTCGTTGCACGTGCGCTCGCCCCTACCTGAAAGTCTGGAATAAAATCAGCGTATAGATTGAAACCATTTTTCTCCACAGTAAGCAGATGCTCGTCAAATATCTTGCGCTTTATCCACGAGCCCGAGCCGCGATAGCCGGTTGTATCTTCGTAAAGAATAGTTTTGGCAGCGGTATGCCCAGCACTGTCGCTATATAACAGATGCATATCCCAGGCGTTGTAGGGCTTCAGTACCACATTGTTCTGGGCGGTTGCATTGATTGTTGTAAGCAACATACATGCAAATAGCCAATTGGTTTTGTTCATGGAGGCGTGCGCGTTTACAAAAGCGTCTGCAAGATACAAGTCCCTTGTTGCTTTTCCTGCATTTCACATCGCTTTTTCCTGTACCGGAGCGAAATTATTTCAGTTAATTACAGAACCAATAGCACTACAATTTGTATTCGTCCATCACATTGCTATAGCTTTGCTACTTAAACAACCGGTAAAATTATGCCTGCAATATTTTGGTTCAGACGCGACCTAAGACTCAATGATAATGCGGGTTTGTACCATGCATTAAAGTCGGGCCATAAGGTGCTGCCTATATTTATTTTTGACAAAAACATATTGGATGAATTGTCGGAAAAGCAAGATGCCCGCGTAAACTTTATCCATCAATCTTTGCAGGACATCAAAGAAGAATTAGCCAAACTTGGAACTGCCATTAAAATCATCTACAGCACGCCCCAAAAGGCTTTTGAAGATTTGCTTAAAAAATATAGCATCGATGCAGTGTATACCAATCTTGATTATGAACCTTACGCAATCAAGCGCGACAAAGAAATAGAGGCACTGCTGGCGAAGCAAAACATTCCCTTTTACACCTATAAAGACCAGGTAATTTTTGAGCAGGATGAAATAGTCAAAGATGATAAAACACCTTATACTGTCTACACACCCTACAGCAAAAAATGGCGTACAAAAATCAATGACTTCTATCTTAAATCTTACCCTGTAGAAAAGTACAACGATAATTTCCTGAAGCATACAGGCTTCGCAATACCCTCGTTGAAAGAAATTGGATTTGAGCCGGTAGATATTGAATTTCCTGCAAAAAAGCCATCAAAAGTAACTTTGCAAAAATACGCTGAAACCCGCGATATTCCTGGTATTGATGGCACCACACATCTCGGTATACACTTGCGATTCGGCACAATCAGTATTCGCGAGTTGGCCAGAGACGCGGCGGCAATAAATGACACTTTTTTAGGAGAATTGATATGGCGCGATTTCTTTCAGATGATTCTGGCGCATTTCCCCAAGGTCGTAAATAACGCTTTCAAAAATCAATACGATAATATCAAGTGGCGGAATAATGAAGCGGAATTTAAACAGTGGTGTACGGGCAAAACCGGCTACCCTATTGTAGATGCGGGCATGCGTGAGCTCAATGAAACAGGCACGATGCACAACCGTGTACGCATGATTACAGCCTCCTTTCTTACCAAGCATTTATTAATAGACTGGCGCAGGGGCGAAGCCTATTTTGCAGAAAAATTATTGGACTACGACCTTGCTGCCAACAACGGAAACTGGCAATGGGCGGCAGGTTGCGGCTGCGATGCTGCACCCTATTTCCGTATATTTAGTCCGGAAAGGCAGACCGAAAAATTTGACCCACAACATAAATACATTAAAAAATGGGTGCCAGAAATAGGCACAAACGCTTACCCGGAGCCGATTGTAGTTCATGCCGAGGCACGCGACCGCTGCCTGAAAGTGTATAAAGAGGCTTTGAAAAACGATTAAGTATCGATGGTATATTTATTAAGCGAAGACGAAATCAGTTTCCCACATCCATCATTGGCAGATGAAGATGGACTGCTGGCTGTTGGCGGCGACCTATCTTCCGAAAGGCTTTTGCTGGCTTATAAAAATGGTATTTTCCCTTGGTTTAGCGAGGACGACCCTATTTGCTGGTTTGCACCACACGAGCGTTGCATCATCACACCACAGCAGTTAGTTGTAAGTAAAAGCATGCGCAAATTTTTACGACGCAATATATTTAAAGTCACTGTGGACAAGGCTTTTGATACAGTAATTGATGCTTGCGCCAATATAGAAAGAAAAGGACAGGACGGCACCTGGATTACAGTTGAGATGCAGGCGGCGTATAAAAAATTACACATTGAAGGATTTGCACACAGCATTGAAGTATGGCAGGGAGATACATTAGCCGGCGGCATGTATGGCATACAAATAGGTAAAGTCTTTTGCGGAGAAAGCATGTTTAGCGAAGTAAGTAATGCCTCAAAGACAGCGCTGATATGGCTTTTGGAACAAAACGATATTGAATTGCTTGATTGCCAAATGCCAAACGACCATCTTACCAGCCTGGGTGCAACAATGATAGATGCAGATAAATTCAGGACTATTTTATCCCAACAAAAATAAGGTATGACATTGCGGACGGTATTTTTTGAGCTATTGAAAGAAGATGCAAAGTTGAAAAATCAACTTTGGGAAGATATTGTCGCACGGTATAGTGAGCCAGGTCGCTATTATCATTCGATGGAGCATTTAGAGAATATGTACCGCCATTTGCAGACTGTATTCGTGCATATTGATAAAAATGAAGATGTGCTATTTGCTCTATTTTATCATGATATAATTTACGACCCTTTACGTAAAGACAATGAAGCGCAGAGCGCATCGTACGCAAAAGATATACTTACCAAACTTAGAAGCCCGGCTGACAAAATAGCCAATGTTACACAACTTATTGAAGCTACAGCCAGTCATAAATTTCATCAGCAATCAGACATCAACTATTTCCTTGATGCAGACCTTTCCATTCTTGCGGGCACAACTGATGACTACAATGAGTACGCGGAAAATGTGCGTAAAGAATATAGCATGTATCCTGAGAATGAATACAGGCAAGGCCGCAAGCAAGTGCTGCAATCATTTTTATCAGGCGAAAGAATATTTAAAACAGACTATTTTTTTGAAAATTATGAAGCGCATGCGCGCAGAAATATAGCGAGAGAATTCGCCAATTTATAAATCCACAAGGATACGAGGTTCATTTAATTTAAAACAATTCTGCGAAACCCGCCATCCGCTTATCTTTGCAGCAGATTAAAAAATAGTGCAATGACGCTTCCTGTAAATCCTAATAATAAAAGTAACGACCCTTTACACGGGCTTACTTTAAAGTATATTTTAGACTACCTCTACACTTACTACGACGGCTGGGAACAGTTGGGCAATAATGTCAGGATTAACTGCTTCCTGGTCAACCCCAGTATGAACTCCAGCCTTAAGTTTCTGCGCAAAACACCATGGGCGAGAAAGAAGGTTGAAGATTTGTATCTCGAAATATTGGAGTACGAGAAAGATTAGCCTATTTATTTTTTTATTTAACGAAAATCTAAAAACGGATGTAAAATCAACGTTTTTCCTATATTCGCAGCCTAAAATTATTCATGATGGAAAAATTTAATCAGATTAAAGAAATTATTGCAGCAGCAGAAGCTGACGTTCAGAAATTTTATGAAAGCAATAATAACGCTGCCGGAACACGTGTACGTAAAGCGCTTCAGGAAATCAAAGCGTTGGCGCAAGACATGCGTAACGAAGTAACTGAAATTAAAAACCAGGAAAAAGCATAAGCTATTTCTAAAGCTATCAAGGGTGCAATCTTATAATCTGATTTTGCACCCTTTTTTTATCCATCAATTTTAGTTGACCAACAATACTCATTCGTTTATGGCTTTTCTGGAAAAGCAACTTTATATCAAAGAATCTACAATACCCAATGCAGGCTCCGGCTTATTCACAAGCGTAGCCATTACAAAAGGTGCGCGCATAGCCGAATACAAAGGCAAGATTACTAATTGGGAAGATGCCAATCATCAAGATGGACTTAATCCGTACATCTATTTTGTAAACGAAGACCATGTGATAGACTCGCTCAATCACAAAAAGACGCCTGCCCGCTACGCCAATGATGCCAAGGGAATGAAGAAAATTAAAGGCATCAATAACAATGCAGAATATGCAGAAGAGGGCGTTCGTGTTTTTATAGATGCAACAAAAGATATTCCTGCCGATTCAGAAATATTGGTGGCCTACGGCAAAGAATATTGGGATGTTTTGAAAGAAAATCTCAAAGACCTGAAGAAATAGTCAATCACAATTAACCTGCGATTAACGCAGCTTTCAACATAATTATAGTTGTTTAGCGTTATCGTCTCGGCGATGGTGGTTACCCACACTATATTCAACATTTAAGCCTGAAGTTTATTCAATATTTTTACACAAGTTTATTGCTTTTAAAAAATTGATTGCTGTATCACACAGCAATATTTCTATTTTTCTAAAATACTACCTGTAACAGTAATTATGGATAATTTTAATGCCCCCGCATCGGTTGATATCAGAGAGTTGAACGACCGTATACACAGGCACAGCGCATTTATAGACCTGCTGAATCTTGAATTAAATAAAACACTTGTTGGCCAAAAACACATGGCAGAGCGCCTGCTTATTGGCTTACTTACACAAGGACATATACTGCTCGAGGGCGTACCCGGATTGGCAAAAACATTGGCTATTAAATCGCTGGCATCCGCTATTAACGCACGTTTCAGCCGTATTCAGTTCACGCCTGATTTGTTACCGGCCGATGTGATTGGTACGATGATATACAATCCGCAGGAGCATAAATTTGAAGTGCGCCGCGGACCTATTTTTGCCAATTTTATTCTCGCGGATGAAATTAACCGTGCGCCTGCCAAAGTACAAAGTGCCTTGCTGGAAGCCATGCAGGAAAAGCAGGTAACCATTGGCGATACTACGCATAAACTTGACGAACCTTTTCTGGTATTGGCTACGCAAAATCCAATCGAGCAAGAGGGCACCTATACATTGCCCGAGGCGCAGGTAGACCGCTTTCTGCTGAAAGTAGTAATTACTTATCCTAAAAAAGAAGAAGAGAAATACATCATCCGCCAAAACCTAAATCCACAAGGCACTACGCCTATTAATCCTGTTATTTCCGCACAGGAAATACTGGATGCACGTAAGCTTGTGAAAGAGGTGTACATGGATGAAAAAATAGAACAATACATTCTCGACATCGTGTTTGCTACGCGTTTTCCGGAGGAGTACAAATTAGCCAAACTAAAATCGCTGATTAGCTATGGCGGCTCGCCGCGTGCGAGCATCAGCCTGGCGCATGCTGCGAAAGCTTATGCATTTATCAAGCGTCGCGGCTATGTAATTCCAGAGGATGTGCGCGCTGTTTGTCATGATGTAATGCGCCACCGCATTGGCGTTACTTACGAAGCAGAAGCCGAAAATATTACTTCGGAACAAATCATCAACGAAATACTGAATGCTGTAGAAGTGCCATAGGCAAGGGTTTCAGAACCGTAATCGGATATTTATTTTCTGATAAACAATAACAATGACTACAGCAGAAATATTAAAGAACGTAAGGCGCATCGAAATAAAAACGAGAGGCCTGACCAATCATATCTTTTCGGGCGAATACCATTCTGCCTTTAAAGGTCGTGGTATGTCCTTTAGCGAGGTGCGCGAATATGCGCAGGGCGATGATGTGCGCGCTATTGATTGGAATGTTACTGCAAGATTGCGCACTCCTTTTGTAAAGGTATTTGAAGAAGAACGCGAGTTAACGGTAATGCTGTTGGTAGATGTTAGTAATAGCTCGTTGTTTGGCACTGTCAAGCAATTAAAGCGCAGCCTGATTACCGAAATTTGCGCAGTGCTTTCTTTCTCAGCATCTACCAATAATGATAAAGTAGGCGTCATATTTTTTAGCGATAAAGTAGAAAAATATATTCCGCCTAAAAAAGGTAAAAGCCATATCCTGCGCATCATACGCGAGTTGCTGACGATAGAGCCATCGCAAAACGGTGGCACTGATATTGGCGCCTGTCTGCGTTTTTTCAACAATGCTTCCAAGAAAAAAACCATTGCATTTTTGTTGAGCGATTTCATCAGTAGTGCTTACGAAGAGCCGCTAAAAATTACGGCACGCAGGCACGATTTGGTAGGTATTCAAGTATATGACCGAGCCGATGCTGAGCTACCCGATGCCGGTATTATACAGGTACAAGATAGCGAAACCTATCACAGTCAATGGTTAGATACTTCGGATAAGAATGTGCGCAAATATTATACGGCTGCCTTTTTGCAGCATAAGCAATATAGCATCAATGCATTTAGAAAAAATGGCGGACAACTGATATCTGTGCGCACCGACGAAAATTATGTGAAAGCGCTACAGTTCTTCTTTTCAGGAAGAGGGCGATAGGTGTTCAAAAAAAATAAAATAAAGATTATAGTAACCAGAATGATTGCATTCAAAAAACATATTTCTTCTTCCTTGCTATTTGTGTTGCTTCTTGTAGCATCAGCAAATGTTCATGCACAACAACAAAATGCTGCGAAGGCATCGCTTAGTGCAAATAGCATTGAAATAGGCCAACAAATTAGCCTGACGCTCGAGCTACAAACCAGTGCCGGCGCCACTCCTATCGTATGGGCTATCCTACCCGATACGCTTACAAATATTGAAGTAATTGAAGCAGGAAAAATAGACACGGTTAAAAATCCTAACGGAATTATCTATATCCAAAAGCTAACAATCAGTTCCTTTGAACCGGGCAATGTGATTATTCCATCGCTATTCTTTGTTGTAAATAATAATGCACAACCTGATACACTTGCTACTGCGGCACTTTCGCTGCAAGTGAGTACCGTACCTGTCGATACTACAAAACCTTTCAAAGAAATAAAAGATATAGCCGAGGTAGAAGAACCATCTATGTTCAGCCAGGTTATAGAGCATCTTAAAAGCAATAAAGCGCTGTACATCGCGCTGGTATTGCTCATTGGCATTGCGGTGTTTGTATTTTTATATTTCAGAAAGAACAAAGGACTGAACGCTCCTGCGTCAAAACTGCCGCCGGAGAAGCCACATGAGAAAGCGCAACGCTTACTCAAAGAACTACATGCAGCGCAGCTATGGCAGCAGGATAGAATCAAAGAATACTATTCTACACTCAGCGACATCATCCGTAATTATCTCGAAGAACGTTATCAGGTTAATGCACCTGAGCAAACCACCGATGAGTTGCTGGCATTGGCCAAGACCAATCGCGATGTGAAGAAAGTGCGATCCGAGCTTAAGCGCATTTTGCGCACAGCCGACCTCGTGAAATTTGCCAAGGCCAATCCTGTACCTGAAGAACATACCGCCTGCATGGAAGCTGCGCAGGAAGTGATAAAAAGAACAATGCAAAAAGAGGAGGTAAGTCATGATTAATAAATGGCTCGAGCCGTTTAACATGCTATTTGCCCAGCCCTCTTTCCTATGGCTGTTATTACTGTTGCCAATATTATTGTGGTTATTCAACTATATTCAAAAGCGCAGGGCAACTGTATGGCGCATCTCTACAACGGAAAGTATTAAAAAATTGCCTGTACCTGCGCGCATCAAATGGATGCCGCTATTGCAGGTGCTACGCGCCTTGGCGTTTGTTGCATTTGTATTTGCATTGGCAAGATTACAAAAGACAGATACCAGCGAAAATATAGACAGCAATGGTATTGACATTGTATTGAGCATGGATATCTCGGGCAGTATGTTGGCTGAAGATTTCAAGCCCGACCGTCTGGAGGCAGCAAAGGAAACCGCAATGAAATTTGTGCAGGAAAGGCTTGGCGACCGTATTGGTCTGGTAATATTTGCAGGTGAGAGTTTTACCCAATGCCCTATTACTACCGACCATAAAGTGGTGCTGGAGCAAATCAGCAATATCCGCAGCGGCTTGCTCCAAGATGGTACTGCCATTGGTATGGGACTGGCTACGGCAGTTGACAGACTGCGCGATGCTAAAGGCAAAAGCCGTGTTGTTATCCTGATGACGGATGGTGTAAATAGTGTGCGCGAGGGCAACACAATTGACCCTATTACCGCGCTCGAAATCGCCAAAGCATTCAAAGTAAAAGTTTATACCATAGGAATAGGTACACAAGGTAAGGCCATGTATCCGGTACCGACTCCCAATGGCGTTGAAAGGAAGCTGATGCCGGTGCAGATTGATGAGGCTTTACTCCAAAAAATATCTAAAGAAACTGGCGGCAGGTACTATCGCGCTACTGACAACAAATCGTTGTCCAAAATATATGGCGAGATAGACCAACTGGAAAAAACAAAAGTTGAAGTGAGCGCCTATACACAATATACCGATTTATTTTTCCCGTTTGCGTTGGCTGGCGTGCTGTTGCTCGCGATAGAAGTATTGCTTCGCAATACTGTTTTTAGAATTTTACCTTAATTGTTTAAAATAATTTGTTGCGGCATCTCCAATAAGAGGTGCCGTTTTTACATATTTACAATTGAACAAAACCCTCATAAAAACGTTGATATCCGCGTGATAGACAATATTTTCGTCTTGATTTAATGCTTAGTTTAAAATTAACGCAATACCGTTGGTTCCTTTTGATAATTGATTAAAATATAGGAACTTCAATTCTTATATTCGCACCCTGAAAGTTTTCGATGCGCAAATTTTTTAAAATAGTGCTCTATGTGCTGGGCAGCATTCTATTGCTGCTGCTGCTGGTAATAATTCTGTTACAGACGCCATGGGGTAAAAATATAGTACGTAAACAGGCGGTCAGCTTTTTAGAAAACAAACTGAAGACCAAGGTTGTAGTTGAAAAACTGGATTATAGCCTGCCTAAAATGATTTCACTGGAAGGTGTACTTTTTATCGACAAGAATAACGATACCTTGTTGAGCATGAAGAAACTTCAGGTGGACCTGGATATGCTTGCCCTTATACGCAGCAAGGTATCCGTAAACCAATTGGTGCTCGAAGGCGTAAACGCTAACATTTACCGCAATCTCCCCGATACTACATTCAACTACAATTACATCATCGAAGCCTTTGCCTCGGTGGATACTACCAAGCCTAATATTGAAGAACAGGATACCAGCGCAACTGCTATGGTATACGATATCAGTAAGGTCGAGTTAAAAGATATTCGCTTAAAATATAGTGACGAAACGGGTGGTACGTTCTTCAACCTCAACCTGAAAAGCCTGCTATTAAGGCCACGCAAAATAGACCCCGATAAAATGCTTTTTGAGGTAAAAGAGCTTACAGTAAAGGGTTTGAGCAGTGCATTTGCATCTGATAAATCTTACCTGCCTCCGCCTCCAAAAGATACTACATCCACGGCATTCAATCTTGTAGTGGACAAAATTCATCTGGAGCAAATTGATTTCGCTTTTGATGGTCGTGCTGATTCCACCCACTTTGATATTTCCGCAGGGCTATTAAAGGGTAAGGTAGATAACTTCGATTTACTGAAAGAACTGGTGGCTGTAAATAGCCTGCAACTTGAAAATACGAAGTCAAAATTCATTCTTGGTAAAACTAAAAAACAAGCTGCATCTGTAAAGAAAGAAGTGGTCGACTCCACCGAATCGTCCAACTGGTATATCACTGCCAAAAATCTGATGCTGAAGCAGGTTGACTTTGCATTTGACGATAACAATGCGCCACGTGTCAAGTCTGGTATGGATTATAGCCATTTAGACATCCGCAACTTTTCGCTTACAGGACAAGATGTATTGTACAGCACCGATACTATTTCGGGTAATTTGAAACACCTTGCCTTGAATGAAAAGAGCGGACTTGATTTGCATGAATTGCGCACAAAATTTGTGTATCACAATCAGGGCGCTGCGCTTAAAGACCTCTACATACTTACGCCTGGAACATTGATCCAGGATAATATTGAAGTTTCTTACCCATCATTGGCTGCACTGGAGAAAGAGCTGCACAAGATGAAAGTGGACTTGAATTTTATTAAGAGCAAACTGGCGATTAAAGATGTGTTGATTTTCATGACACCTGAAAATCAAAAAATGCTGCAACCTTATGCAGGCCAGCATTTGAATATGGCGGGTAATATCAACGGTTACCTTAATGCTCTTAATATAAAAGGCCTTTATCTGGCAGGGCTCAACAATACTGAAATATCTTTAGATGGTAAGCTCAATGGCCTACCCAATGCTGATAAGTTGCGTTACGACTTAGACATAAAAAAGATGCAGTCTTCTTATAAAGACATTGCTGCCTTTTTACCTGATTCATTAAAACAGCAAATTCGTATTCCTGAACTATTTGCGGTTAATGGTAGAATATCCGGCAGTACGCTTGACTATAATCCCGACCTGCATATCAAAACCTCTGACGGTAGTGCTGATGTAAAAGGCTACGTGCGCATGTCGCCTGGCGAAGGCCGCGAGCAATACGACGTGTACCTTAATACCAACGACCTGAATGTGGGTAAGATTATGAGGATGGATAGTACGCTTGGCAAAGTGTCGATGAGCGCTACTGTAAAGGGTTCGAGCTTTGATATCAATAGAATGAATGCTGACTTTAAAGCAGACATTCGTTCGGCGTGGGCGATGGGATACAACTATAATTCCATGGCATTGAATGGTACATTGGCCGACAAAGTTGCCTATCTCAAGCTACTTTCATCTGACCCGAATGTGCTGATGGATATGGACGCAACGGCTAATCTATCGGGTACCTACCCTGCTGTTAATGCTATCGTAAATATAGGCAATCTGGATCTTCAGGCTATTAAATTATACAACGATACGCTGATACTGAAAGGCAATATGGCAGCGGATTTCAGTAGCCTTAACCCTGACTATCCTGCTGGTGTATTTACCTGGGCAAATCCCTCTATACAGATTTCTGAAAACCCGATGTTGCTGGATAGCATCTATTTTAAATCCGAGCCTACGGCAGATAGTGCGCAACAGATTTATGCTAATGTGAGTAATATCCTGCGGGCTAATTTGACCGGACATATTCCGCTTACGCAAATAGGCAATGCTGCGCTGGCACACATCAATAAGTACTACCGCATATCTGATAGCATTAGCGCAGCGCCCGGTCAGTATGATATGAACCTTGCGGCAACAGTCAATTATCATCCATTGCTTAAAGGCTTTGCACCAGATTTAAAACCTTTTGACACCGTACAGATGCGTGCCATGCTATCGCCGATGGATATGGACTTCTATTTATTTGCCCCAACGCTTACTTATGGTAACAATAAACTGGACAGCATAACGCTGAGTGTAAAAGAGCAGAACAATGCGATTGATTATGTAGCTGCGTTACACCGTTATAGCCAGGTTGGTGGCCAGTTTGATTTATGGAATCCATCAATAACCGGTGCTATTCGCAACGATTCTGTATCGGCTTATGTGAGCCTGAAAGATTCAACCGAAGAAGAGCAATTTGCATTGGGTGCTAACATGTATCAGCGCGATTCGGTAAGCTATCTCCACATGTTCCCGGGCTTAAAATTTGATTATGAAAACTGGGCAGTTAATCCTGAGAACGTTATCGCATTTGGGCCTGCCGGTTTTTATGTGAATAATTTTGTGATGAGCAAAGGCAATCAGGCTATAAAAGTCAATAGTCAGCAGGCTGCTACATTTAATAGTCCGCTTACGGCTGCTATCGAAAATTTCTCCTTGTCAAATATTACCCGTATGCTTAGCCGGGACACGTTATTGGCAGATGGTATTCTGAATATGAATGCTACAGCGGATTTGCGCGATTCGTTCCCTAAAATAAATGCGGATCTGAGCATCGATAACCTTACCGCATTCGAGCAATTAATAGGCAAGCTAACTGCCAAAGCAAGCAACGAAACGGAAAATATTTACAACGCATCTGTAAATCTGACCCAAAATGAAAATGATATAGACCTTGCGGGTAAGTACTATATGCAGCCGGTTAATGGCAATAGCTTTGACTTTTTACTGAGCTTGCGTGCGTTGAGTATTAAGAGTATCGAGGGGCTTACATTCGGCTCAATCCGCAACAGCAGCGGCTTTCTGCGTGGCGAGCTGGATATTAAAGGTACAATCGACACTCCTAAATTAAAAGGCGAATTGCGCACCGATAATTTGCAAACAACCGTGGGTATGTTGAACTCTATTTTTAAAATGCCTGCTGAGAAAATTACATTTGCCAACAATGCGCTCAACTTCGAAAATTTTAAAATATTAGATGCGAATAACCGCGCAGCCACAATTGACGGGCGCATTCGAACGACTAATTATGTCGACTATATTCTCAACCTGCAATTCAATGCGAACAGATGGCAGCCTGTAAATAGCACGTCTAAAGACTTTGACATGTTTTATGGTAAGTTGATATTCTCTTCTAACCTCAATATTAAAGGCTATGCAACTGCACCACGCATCGACGGTAATATTACCATCCATGACAGCACCCGACTTACTTATGCCATGATTGACAATGGTCCGGGTATGGAAGAAAGTGAGGGCATTGTAGAATTTGTAGATGGTCGTGATACTACACGCCGCTATACGCTCGACTCTATATTGAATGAAAATAAACTACGTGTGTCGCGCGCTGCACAAATGAATGTAAACGTAGGCATTGAAAAAAATGCCATTTTTAACGTGGTTATAGACCCGCTGACGGGTGACAATCTAAGCGTTAGCGGCGTTGCCAATTTGAATACTACTATAGCACCCAATGGCACCGTAGGCCTAACCGGAACTTATGAGCTAAACAAGGGCTTTTATCAACTCAATTATAATTTCCTAAAAAGAAGGTTTGATATACAACCGGGCAGTGTTATAACATTATCGGGCGACCCATTAGATGCGGATGTAAATATAACAGCCGTGTATGATGCGAATATTGCTCCATACGATTTGATGACGTCTGTTAGTAGTGATGATGCTAACCTTGTGTACTACAAGCAGCGACTCCCTTTTCAGGTGTTACTGAAAATGAAAGGTAAGGTGATGGCGCCTGAAATCACATTTGATATTGTATTGCCGGAAGACCAGGCAACTATGG
>PJTT01000540.1_pt1 | contig 23545 bp, 11 predicted proteins | sample 1512261 | NCBI WGS metagenome assembly PJTT01 (sample SAMN08177685, study PRJNA422409) | Soil metagenome, whole genome shotgun sequencing project. | isolation source: Soil (2) enriched on wood chips | place: USA: Madison | collected 2015-01-15
AACCAGCACCGACCCCACCGGATCGATCGCCACCCCGTCCCCCAGCATCCGCTGCGCGAACACCGCGTCCGGAACCTCCTCCAACGGTCCCGCCCAGCCCGCCAAAGGCGATTGAAGCACCAGGGTGGACATGGGCGGCATTCTCGTCGGGAACGGGGAAGAAGGAGCTACTGACCGGCCGTCAGGGTGATGCGGTCAAGGGCCGGCATCGGATCCAGGCTCCTGGCCGTGAAGGTCAGGCAAAGATCGTGCACGCCCTCGCGGGCCGGCAGCACGCCGCTGACCGTCCCCAGGCCCGGACCGCGCCCGGCCTTGCCCAGCGGGATGGCCGCGATGCGCTCGCCCTTGCAGCCCAGCCGCACCTCCAGCTCGCCGTCGGGCGTGGCCGGCTTGCGGACCACGATCTGGTCCTTGGCCGCGCCGATCTGGAAGTTCCACGCCGCCTGGCCGACCCGGGCGGTCAGCTTCAGCCCCTTGGAAAGGTCCGCGCCCTTCCAGATCCAGCAGGGGTTCATCAAGTCGATGGCGAAGATGGCGCGCGGGCCGTCCTTGCCGTTGATCGGCGCATCGTCCTCGAAGGCCAGCGGGATCGCCGCGCCGCACAGCTCCAGCTGCCGGCTCTCGCGGGTGTTGGCCGCCAATTCCGTCGCCGCCCAGCCGCGCGTGCGGCCCAGCGGCGCCGCGCCCAGGAAGCTGCGCGCCTTCAGCGTCGTCCCCGCCTTCAGCGACAGCGTCTGGCCATAGACCGGCGAGGCGGCCGAGGGCTCCGAGCCGTCGGTGGTGTAGCGCACCTGGCCAAGGGCGAGACCGCTGGCCAGGCTGGCCGCGACCGCCCCGCCCTGCCCCGGACGCAAGGTCGCCTGCGGCTCGAACGGCGCGGTGTCGGCCGTCACGCCCAGCGCCTTCAGCCGCGCCATCTCGGCGGGCAGGCGCTCGGTGAAGCCGTCCCAGTCGCGGCGCTCCTCCTGCGTCCAGGCCGTCTCGGCCAGGGCGACCAGGCGCGGGAAGGCCATCAGTTGCGCCCGCTCGTCGGTGCGCACGTGCTCGGTCCAGAGGTTGGCCTGGACGCCCAGGATATGCTTGCGCTGATCAGGCGTCAGCGCGTCCGGAGCGGCGTCGAACTGGTAGACGTCCTTGAGGCTGCTGACCGTGATCCGGCCGGGCGGCTCGTCCAGCGAGGTGCTCTGCCGGCGGTCGAAATAGAGGGTCGGCTCGGGCGACAGCACCGTGTCGTGGCCCTGGCTGGCGGCGGCGATGGCCCCGTCGATCCCCCGCCACGACATCACCGTGGCGTTGGGGGCAAGACCGCCCTCCAGGATCTCGTCCCAGCCGATCAGCCGGCGGCCCCGGCCGTTGATGTGCTTTTCGACCCGCTGGATGAACCAGCTCTGCAAGCCGTGCTCGTCCTTGACGCCCAGCTCCTTGATCTTGGCCTGGATGACCGGACTGGCCTTCCACTGGTCCTTCACCGCCTCGTCGCCGCCGACGTGGATGTATTCCGACGGGAAGAGGTCCATCACCTCGTCGAGCACGTCGTTCAGGAAGTCGAACGTGCCGTCCTCGACATTGTAGAGATAGGGGAAGATCCCCCAGTCATGGCGCGCCAGGGCCGGCGGATTGGGCGTCAGGCCCAGCTTCGGATAGGCCACGATCGGCGCCAGGGCGTGACCCGGCATCTCGATCTCGGGAACGATGGTGATGTTGCGCGCGGCGGCGTAGGCCACCAGTTCGCGCACCTGGTCCTGGGTATAGAAGCCGCCGTAGCGCACCGGCTTGCCGGTCTTGGGATCGAACCCCGCCGCCCCGGCCGGCTGGCGCCAGGCCGAGACCTGCGTCAGCTTCGGGTACTTCTTGATCTCCAGCCGCCATCCCTGGTCGTCGACCAGGTGCCAGTGCAGGGTGTTGAGCTTGTGGGCCGCCATGCCGTCGATGATCGTGCGGATCGTGTCGACCGACTGGAAGTGGCGGGCGCTGTCGAGCATGAAGCCGCGCCAGGCGAAGCGCGGGGCGTCCTCCACATGGGCGGCCGGCACGTCGACCGCGCCTTTGGTCTCGTCCTGCACCGCCAGCTGCCACAGGCTGATCGCGCCGTAGAACAGGCCGGCGCGCTTCAGCGCCGTGATCTTCACCCCGCCGGGCGCGACGTCGAGGGCGTAGCCTTCACCGTCCGGTCCGCCGCGCACGAGAGAGATGGCCGCCTCCCCGGCCGCCGGCGCGCCTTCGACCACGGCAGGACGCAGGCCCCGGGCGCGGTGCAGCAGGTCGGCCAGCTGCAAGGCCACGCCGCGCGCCTCGACATCGCCCTTGGCGACATGGATGCGGGTGGCGGCGGTCAGGCGGAAGACGCCCTCGGCGCGTTCGGCCTTGGCCGGCGCGGGCGTCAGGGTCAGCGGTTCAGCCGCGAAGGCGGGAACGGCGAAGGCCATGGCCGCGGAGGCCAGCAGCAGAACCTTGATCATGCGGGGAACGCTCTCACCGGCGAGGCAGCGGCAAAAAAGGGAGGCGGGCCGGCGCAAGACCGTCCCGCCCCAGCTCGCTGCTTGCAGTCAGGAGGGGGAATGGCGCGGCCGGGCTCATGAAGGGATCCTGAACCAAGCCGCGCTGGATGCAAATCAGCGGTTGCGGGGACGCGCGGTCTAAACGCGTCCCCGTTTCCGGTCGCTTAGAAGGAGACGTTGATCGTCGCCTGCAGCTTGCGGCCCGTGCGGTAGACGCCGCGGGGCAGCATGGTGGTGTTGGCGTAGGCGTAGTACTCGCTGTCGAGCAGGTTCTGCGCCGAGACCGAGAGGTTGACGTTCTCGGTGAAGGCGTAGCCGGCCGTGGCGTCCAGGCCCTTGTAGGCGCGGACGAACATCTGGTCGCCGCGGTCCAGGCCCGTGAAGTACTTCGAGCGCCAGTTGTAGGTCACCCGGGCCGAGAACGGACCATGCTCGTAGAACGGGCTGATGTTGATCTGGTGCTTGGAGTTGTAGGGCAGCGGCGCGCCGCCGTCGGCTTCCCCGTCGGCGTAGGTGTAGTTGGCCAGCAGGCCGAAGCCGAGGCCGAAGGTCTGCTGGTAGGCGAACGCCGCGCCCTTGACCGTGGCCGAACCGGCGTTGGTCGGACGGCTGATCTGGTAGGTGGTGACCGCGTTGCGCGCCTGGTTGAAGTGCTGCTCGGCGACCGTCTGCTGCAGGATGTAGTTGCTGATGTCCTTGTGGAACACCTCGGCCGACAGGATGGCCTCCGGCGCGAAGTACCACTCGATCGAGGCGTTGACGTTGCTCGACTTGTAGGGGTTCAGGTCCGGATTGCCGCCGCCGCCGGTCAGGATCTGGTCGGAGAGCCAGAAGTAGTTCGACATGTCGGCGTAGTTCGGACGCGAGATCACCTGGGCCGCGGCGAAGCGGAACACCAGATCCTCCTTCACGTCGACGATGACGTTCAGGCTGGGCAGGAAGTCCTCGTACTTCTTGGACTTCACCGTCCAGGCCCAGTCGGCGGCCGTGGTGCCGCAGCCGGTGGCGGTCTGGTTGACGCAGACATAGCCGCCGCTGTCGGACTCGGTCTTCACGTAGCGCAGGCCGAAGTTGCCGCGCACGTTGTCGGCCTGGAAGTCGGCCTGGCCGTAGAGGGCGTTGATCGTCTCCTCGATGCCCCAGTTCTGGGCCGTGAACTCGGCGTTGCCGAAGATCGTCGGCACCGGCTTGGCCTGCCAGGGACGCAGATAATCGCCGCTGGCGATGTAATTGGCCAGGGCCTCGCCATCGATCTTGAAGCGGCTGCCCATGGCGTCGGTGACGCCGTCGAAGCCCTTCAGATAGTTGCTCGGCACGATCGACGGGTTGAACTGCGAGGCGCTGGCCGGGTTGCCGTAGACCGAGACGGTCACGCCCGACATCGCCTGGGTGGTCTCGTGCTTGCGGTACTTGTAGCCGATCTGCACGCGCTTGATCACGCCTTCGAAGTCCTTGCCCGCGTCGATCTGGGCGTAGCTCTCCTTGTCGGTGGTCGGCTTGGAGACGATGTTGCCGCCCCAGCCGGCGTTGTAGCCGGTCGGGCCGACCGACGGATCGCCGCCGCCCCAGCCGCCGTCGAACGAGAACTTGCTGGCGTCGGCCAGCGGATTACCGTCGGCGGTCGGGTTGGTGTAGGTCAGCACGCCCGGCGAGCCCGGCGTTCCGGTGAAGTCGACCGTGTAGTCGGCCCAGTTCAGGAACTCGCCGTAGAGCTGGCGGGTGGTGCCGCCGTCGGCCTTGGAGTAGCCGGCCTCGCCCGACACGTCGATCCCGTCGCCGGTCCACTTGCCGGTCAGGTGATAGGTGTCGGAGTTCAGCTCGGCTTCGCGGTACTGCACGTCCAGCACGCTCAGCGCATGCTTGAACGAGGCCTTGCGGATGACGTTGTCCTCGATGGTGATCGCGGTCAGCGCGCCCAGGCTGTTCCAGGTGTTGCCCTGGAAGGCGAACAGCGACTGGTTGGTGTTGTCGTAGGTGGCCTTGATCTTCAGCCAGTCGAAGTTCAGCTCGAGGGCGTCGGTCGGGCGCCACTGGACGGCGGCGGTGTAGCTGTCGCGGACGCGCTCCTGCTCGAAATAGGAGACCGACAGCGAGTTGACGCCGCGGGCGTTCGGATTGGCCGCCAGGGTGGTGGCGCAGGTTCCGGTGCAGTTGCCGTTGGTGATCGAGCTGACCGGGTTCTCCGGGTTGCCGCCGTTATAGTAGCTGGCCGGGATCGTGCCGTAGGACTCGATGCCGTCGCGGCGCAGCTGGTCCTTGGCGTGCTGGGCCGAGACCGCGATCCCGAAGGTCTGGTCGGCGTTCTTCCAGCTGCCCAGCACCGCCACCTGCGGGTCGGACTTCTTGGAGCGATCGTTGTAGAGATAGCTGAGCGAGCCCTGGAGGGTCAGCGACTTCAGGTCCAGCGGCTTGCGGGTGTTGACGATCACCGTGCCGCCGATGCTGCCTTCGTCGAGGCGGGGCTCGGGCGACTTGTAGACTTCCACCTTCCCGACGATCTGCGGGGCCAGCAGGGCGTAGTTGAACGTCCGGCCCGGCTGATCAAGGATGAACCAGTCGGCCGAGGCGACCGTCTGGCCGTTCAGCAGAGTGCGGTTCAGGGCCGGGTCGGTGCCCAGGATCGAGACCTTTTCACCTTGACCGAACTGGCGGTCGACGGTGACGCCCGGAACGATCGTCAGCGCTTCGGCGACGTTCGAACTCGGAAACTTGCCGACGTCCTCGGCGGTGACCACGTCGACGATGGCGTCGGCGTTACGCTTGGATTGGATCGATTGCTGAAGCGACGCACGAATACCGGTGACGACCACCTCATCGACGGAGGTCGGGGTCTCCTGCGCCATGACGGGCGCAGCGACCAATACGGCCAGCAGGCTGGCGGAAGCGGTCAGGACCGCCTTGTGAATGCTCTTCATAACTCGGCTTCTCCCCATTGTGCCGGGTCTTTGGACCCGGAGCCGAACCCCAAGCCCAATCCGATACCAATTTCTCGCGGCAAAGCCGCAAAGAGCGGTACTTCTCAGACCTCGGAGTGTGACTGTGACGAAATTTTTGCTGATGACAATACCTAAAAAGAACCAATTGCAGACCATGAGATAATTGGTATGAAAATGGTCATGAACTGTTGCGTGCGCCGCCGGGGTGCGCAAATCGCGGTAGATGCAAGCCTGACGCTGGTGGGGACCTGATGCTGTTTTCCGAAAAGATCGGGGGCCTGGACGGCAACGGGCAGGACCACGCGCCGCTGTACAAGCAGTTGCAGCGGGCCCTGCGCGAAGCCATCCAGAAGAAGGTGCTGGCGCCCGACGACGCCCTGCCGGCCGAGCGCGACCTTGCCGAAGAATTCAGCATCTCGCGGATCACCGTTCGCAAGGCGCTGGACGGCCTGGTCAGCGAGGGGCTGCTCACCCGCCGCCAGGGGGCGGGCACCTTCGTGGCCTCGCGGGTGGAAAAGAGCTTCTCGGCGCTGTCGTCCTTCACCGAGGACATGATCTCGCGCGGCCGGGTGCCGCACAGCGAATGGATCAGCCGCAGCGAGGGCCAGGTGACGCCCGAGGAATCGCTGACGCTTGGCCTGTCGCCCGGCACGCCGGTCTATCGCTTCGCCCGGATCCGCTACGCCGACGGCTCGCCGATGGCCGTGGAATACACCACCATCGCCGCCTTCGCCCTGCCCTCCACCGACATCGTCGGGACCTCGCTATACGAGGCGCTGGAAAAGACCGGCCACCGGCCGGTGCGCGCCCTGCAGCGGCTGCGGGCCATCCTGTTCGCCGCCGAGCAGGCCGACCTGCTGGACGTGCCGGCCAAGGACGCGGGCCTGCTGATCGAGCGGCGCGGCTTCCTCAAGGACGGCCGGGCGGTGGAAGTGACCCAGTCCTACTACCGCGGCGACGCCTACGACTTCGTGGCCGAACTGAACGCCCTGTCCTGATCTCGCGCCCGCCCTCGTGAAGCCCGCCCTCGTGAAGGAAGCCGTCTTGACCCGCCCCGAAGCCCTGACGCCTGAAGCCACGCGCATGTTCCAGGAGGCCGGCGAGGCCTCGGGCGTGGTCGCCCGGCAGCTGGCGGCCAATGCGGAGATCGTCGCCAAGGTGGCCGAACGCCTGCGGGCGGCTCCCCCCCGGGCCGTGGTCACCTGCGCGCGCGGGTCCAGCGACCATGCCGCGACCTTCGCCAAGTACCTGATCGAGACCCGGGCTGGAGTTCTGACCTCGTCGGCGGCGCTGTCGGTGTCGTCGGTCTACGCCGCGCCGCAGGACCTGGAGGGGGTGCTGTATCTGGCCATCTCCCAGTCGGGAAAGAGCCCCGACCTGCTGGCGGCCGTCGAGGCGGCCAAGGCCGGCGGCGCGTTCGTGGTCGCGCTGGTCAATGACGAGAGCTCGCCGCTGGCGGCGCTGGCCGACGCGGTGCTGCCGCTACACGCGGGTCCCGAGCTGAGCGTCGCGGCGACGAAATCCTACATCGCCGCCCTGACGGCCATCGCCCAGCTGGTGGCCGCCTGGACGGGCGACGAGGACCTGACCACCGCCCTGACCGCCCTGCCGCAGGGCCTGGCGGCCGCCTGGGCGCAGGACTGGAGCGCCGGGATCGCGGCGCTGTCGGGCGCCACCAACCTCTATGTCCTGGGTCGCGGCGTCGGCTTCGGCGTCGCCCAGGAGGCGGCCCTGAAGTTCAAGGAGACCTGCGGCCTGCACGCCGAGGCCTTCAGCGCCGCCGAGGTGCTGCACGGCCCGATGGCCCTGGTGAAGGACGGCTTCCCGGCCCTGGTTCTGGCCCAGCAGGACGAGACCTACGCCTCGACACTGAAGATGGCGCAGGGCCTGGCCGAGCGCGGCGCCACGGTGCTGCTGGCCGGCGGCGAGGTTGCGGGCGCGACGGCCCTGCCGTCGGCGTCCGGCCATCCGCTGCTGGAGCCGATCCTGCTGGTCCAGAGCTTCTACCGCATGGCCGCCGGCCTGTCGGTGGCGCGCGGCTACGATCCCGACAACCCGCCCCACCTCAACAAGGTGACCCAGACCGTCTGATGGCCCCCGTCGCTCCAGTCACCGCGCTCGTAAACGCCGAGATCCTGACCCCTGCCGGTATCGTCGCCGGCCGGGCCCTGCTGGTGCGCGACGGCGTCATCGTCGGCTTGGTCGATCGCGCCGACGTCCCTGCCGACGCCCAGGTCGAGGATCTGGCCGGCGGCCTGCTGGTTCCCGGCTTCATCGACACCCAGGTCAATGGCGGCGGCGGGGTGCTGTTCAACGACGCCCCGACCGTCGAGACCATCGCCGCCATCGGCGCGGCCCACCGGCCGTTCGGCACCACCGGCTTCCTGCCGACCCTGATCAGCGACGACCTGCACGTGGTCGACGCGGCCATGCGGGCGACGGAAGACGCCATCGAGCAGGGCGTGCCCGGCGTGCTGGGCGTGCACATCGAGGGCCCGTTCCTCAACGCGCAGCGCAAGGGCATTCATGACGCGGGCAAGTTCCGCGTCCTCGACGACGAGGCCATCGCCCTGCTGTCGTCGCTGAAGCGCGGCAAGACCCTGGTGACCCTGGCCCCCGAGACCACCACCCCGGACATGGTCGCCCGCCTGGCCGACGCCGGCGTGGTCGTGGCCGCCGGCCACACCAACGCCCGCTACGAGACGGTCAAGGCCGCCCTGGACGCCGGCCTGACCGGCTTCACCCACCTCTTCAACGCCATGTCGCCCTTGACCAGCCGCGCCCCCGGCGCGGTCGGCGCGGCCCTGGAGAGCCAATCAGCCTGGTGCGGGATCATCATCGACGGCCGCCACGTCGATCCGGCCACGCTGCGCATCGCGCTTCGTACCCGCCCGCTGGACCGTTTCATGCTGGTCACCGACGCCATGCCCACCGTCGGCATGGCCGACAAGCGCTTCGTCCTGCAAGGCCAGCCGATCACCGTCGAGGACGGCGTCTGCGTCGGTCCCGGCGGCACCCTGGCCGGCTCCGACCTCGACATGATCGGCGCCGTCCGCAACGCCGTGGACATGCTGGGGCTCAGCCTGGAGGACGCGGTGATGATGGCCGCGGCCGCCCCGGCCGCGTTCCTGGGCCTGTCGGCTGCGCGCGGCTCCATCGCCCCGGGCCAGGCCGCCGACCTCGTGCTGCTCGACCAAGACCGCAACGTCGTGCGCACCTGGATCGACGGGCGGGAATAAGCCCCCTCCCCTCCGTAAAATCCCCGCGAAAGCGGGGACCCGGGCTTTTTCTGCAACCCACGGCGCTCGACGATAAAACACCTGGGTCCCCGCTTTCGCGGGGATTTTACGGGTTGGGGTTCGGGCCAGGCCAAGCCACCCCGCTTATCCACCACTGCGCGCCTTTGTATCGCGAGAGGTTGCGGTTTGTGTCGCCGCCGACGTCGCCCAGCAAAACCCCGCCCATGAAATCACCAGCATGTGCGCAAGCACATAGGCTGGCCGCCCTCGCGGTCGTTCTTGGAAGCTGGGGCTTTTGGGTCTGGAGACCACCACCGCGACACGGTCGAGGTTCGACGCCGGGCAAGGCCGCCGGCCGTGAGCTCCTACGTCTCCTCCCTGAGCGCCGCCCAGATCTCGGCGCTGACCACCACCGCGGTCTCGGCGCTCACCAAGACCGACATCGCGGCGCTGTCGACGGACCAGATCCAGGCCTTCACGGTCGAAGAGATCCAGGCCCTCTCGTCGACCCAGATCACCTATCTGTCGACCAAGCAGGTCGCGGCGCTCACCACGACCCAGATCTCGGCCCTCACAGTCGGGCAGATGTCGTTCAGCGCCGCCCAGCTGTCGGTGCTGATCGACGACCAGATCGAGGCCTTCGGCGTCGACGAGATCGCCGCCCTCACCACCCAGCAGATCAAGGGCTTCACCGCCACCGAGATCGGCGAGCTGACCAGCGCCCAGTTCGCGGTGCTGTCGCCGACCCAGCTGTCGGCCCTGACCGTCACCCAGATCAAGGGCCTGACGACCGAGCAGCTGTCGGCGCTGACCACCACCCAGCTGGCGGGCCTGACCTCGACCCAGCTTGGGGCGATGACCACCACCCAGGTCAGCGCCCTGACCACCACCGCGATCGCGAGCCTGACGACCACCCAGGTCAAGGGCCTGACCGCGACCGAACTGGGCGCCCTGTCGACCGACCAGTTGGCGGTGCTCAGCACCACCCAGATCGCCGTGCTCAGCACCAAGCAGATCCGCGGCCTGACGGTCACCGAGATCGTCGCCCTCAGCATCGAGCAGCTGAACGCCCTGAGCTCGACCCAGGTGGGGGCCCTGACCACCACCCAGATCGACGCCCTGACCACGACCGAGGTCGCGGCCCTGACCATCACCCAGATGGACGGGATGACGGTCACCGAGATCGCCGCCCTCGACGCCGAGCAGATCGCCGCCCTCAGCGTCACCCAGATCGACGAGCTGTCGAAGACCCAGATCAAGGGCCTGACGGCGACCGCCCTGTCGGGGCTGACCTCCGAGCAGGCCTCGGCCCTGACCGCCACACAGCTGGGCAACCTGACCACCACCCAGGTCAAGGGCCTGTCCGAGGACTTCATCTCGGCCCTGACCACCACCCAGCTGCGCGGCTTCACCTCGACCGAACTGGCGGCGCTGAAGACCACCCAGATCGAAGCCCTGACGGTCGAGCAGCTGCAGTCGCTGACCACCACCCAGATCCGCGGCCTGACGACCACCTCGCTGCAGGCGCTGAACGCGACCCAGTTCGCCGCCCTCAGCGAGACCCAGATCGGGGCCCTGACGGTCACCCAGATCAAGGGCCTCAGCACCACCGAGATCTCGGCCCTGAGCGAGACCCAGCTGTCGGGCCTGACGGCGGTGCAGGTGGCGGTGCTGACCACCACCCAGATCGGCGCCCTGTCGGCGACCGAGATCAACGGCCTGACCACCTCGCAGCGGGCCGCCCTCACCTACACCCAGATCTCGGCCATCAGCGTCGACGAGATCGACGACCTGACCACCACCGTCGTCGCCGCCTTCACCACCACCCAGCTCAAGGGCCTGACCAAGGGCGAGGCCGCGGCCCTGACGGTCGAGCAGGTGTCGAGCCTGTCGTCCAAGCAGCTGGCGGCGCTCAGCACCACCGCCACGGCGGGCCTGACCGAGGAGCAGATCGCCGCCCTGACCACGACGCAGGCGGCCGGCCTCACCTCGACCCAGATCGCGGCCCTGACCACCACCGAGGTCAGCGCCCTGACGGCCACCGTGCTGGCCTCGCTGAGCGCCAACCAGGTCAAGGGCCTGAGCGCCACGGCCGCCGCCGCGCTAGACGCCGACACCCAGCTGGCGGCCCTGACCTCGACCCAGACCGCCGCCCTGACCGCCACGGCGCTGGGCGGCCTGACGAGCGACCAGGTCGCGGCCATGACCACGACCCAGCTGGCCGCGCTGAACTCGACCCAGATCGGGGCGCTGTCGACCGCCGCCCTGGCCGGCCTGACCGCCACCCAGATCACCAGCCTCAGCACCACCCAGCTGCGCGGCCTGACCTCGACCGACATCAGCAAGCTGTCAACGACCCAGGTCGAGGCGCTGAGCGCCACCCAGATGGCCAGCCTGACGACCACCCAGCTGGCCGGGCTGACCACCACCGAGATCGCCGCCCTCAGCGGAACCCAGCTGGCGGCGCTCAGCACCACCCAGTTCGCGGCCCTGTCCTCGACCGGCATCTCGGGCCTGACCGAGGAGCAGGTCTCGGCCCTGACCAGCACCCAGCTGTCGGCCATGACCTCGACCCAGCTGCGCGGCCTGACCACCACCCAGCTGGACAGCCTGTCGACCACGGCCATCTCCAGCCTGACCGCGACCCAGCTGGCCGGCCTGACCGCCACCCAGATCGCCAACCTGTCGACCGAACAGGTGGCTTCGCTGACCACCAGCCAGCTGGTCGCGCTGACGACCACGGCGATCGCGGGCCTGACCTCGACCGAGGTCGCGGCGCTGACCACCACCCAGGTCAAGGCTCTGACCTCGACCCAGCTGGCGGCCCTGACCACGACGGCGGTCCAGGGGCTGACCGGCGCCGAGATCGCGGCCCTCTCCACCACCCAGCTGGCGGGACTGACGACCACCCAGATCGGGGCGCTGACCACCGACCAGGTCCGGGCCCTGACCACGACCGAGATCGGCGCCCTGGCGACGACCCAGGTGGCGGGCCTGACCAGGACCGAGGTCGCCGCCCTGACGACGACCCAGCTGGCGGCCATGACCTCCACCCAGCTGAAGGCGCTGACCACCACGGCGATCACGGGCTTCACCGAGACCCAGATCGACGCCCTGACCACGACCCAGATCGCGGGCCTGACCTCGACCCAAATCGGAGCCCTGACGGCCACCGAGATCGTCGAGTTCGACGTCACCCAGCTGGCCTCGCTGACCACGACCCAGGTCAAGGGCCTCACCACCACCCAGATGGGCGCGCTGACGGCCGATCAGGTGGCCGGGCTGACGACCACCGAGGTCGCGACCCTGACCTCGACCCAGATCGGCGCGATCAGCGCCGACGCCGTGGCCGGCCTGACGACCACCGAACTGGCCGCCCTCACCACCACCCAGCTCAAGGGCCTGAAGGCCACGCAGCTGGAGGCCCTGACCACCGGTCAGCTGGCCAGCCTCAGCTCGACCCAGATCGGCGCCCTGACGGCCACGGCCATCGCCGGGCTCAGCGAAGACCAGATGGCCTCGCTGACCACGACCCAGCTGGCCGGCCTGACGACCACCCAGATCTCGGCCCTGACCACCGACGAGATCGGCGGCCTGGACGCCACCGACCTGCAGTCGCTGACCACCACCCAGATCAAGGGTCTGACCGCCACCCAGATCGAGTCGCTGGACACCGGGACCCAGATCTCGGCCCTGAGCTCGACCCAGCTGTCGGTGCTGACCGCCACGGCCCTGGCCGGCCTGACCGAGGACCAGGTCGCGGCCCTGACCACCACCCAGCTTTCGGGCTTCACCTCGACCCAGATCGGGGCGCTGTCGACCGACGCCCTGGCGGGGCTGACCACCAGCCAGATCGGCGCGCTGACCACGACGCAGCTTTCGGGCCTGACCGTCACCGAGATCGCCAATCTGGCCACCACCCAGTTGGCCGCCCTCAGCACCACCCAGTTCGCGGCGCTCAACACCACCCAGCTGGCCGCCCTGACGGTCACCGAGATCGAGTCGCTGTCGGGCGAGCAGCTGTCGGCGCTGAACTCGACCCAGCTCAGCGCCCTCTCCACCACCGGCATCGCCGGCCTTAGCGCCACCCAGATCGCCTCGCTGACCACCACCCAGCTGACGACCCTGACGGCGACCCAGGTCGCGGCCCTGACGACGACGCAGATCGGCGGCCTGACGGTCACCGAGATGGCGGCCCTGACCACCACCCAGCTGCAGGCCCTGACGGCTACGCAGATCGCCTCGCTGACCACCACCCAGCTACAGGCGCTGAGCACCGGTCAGATGGGGTCGCTGACCACCACCCAGTTGGGCGCCCTGACCTCGAACCAGGCCGCGAACCTGACCGCCACGCAGCTGGCGGCCTTCAACTCGACCCAGATCGGCGCCCTGTCGACCACGGCGATCGCCGGCCTGACGACCACCGAGATCGCCTCGCTGACCACCACCCAGCTGCGCGGCCTCACCTCGGCCCAGGTCGGGGCCCTGACTACCAGCGAGATCGCCGCCATCACCACGACCGGCCTGGCGGCCATGAGCACCACCCAGCTGCTGGGCCTGACCAGCACCGAGGCCGAGGCCCTGACCACCAGCCAGATCGAGGCCCTGACCTCGACCCAGGTGGCCGCCCTGACGACGACGGCGATCTCGGGCCTGACCTCCGGCCAGGTGGAGGCGCTGTCGACCACCCAGCTGCACCGCCTGACCTCGACCCAGATCGCGGCGCTCGATCCCGAGGCCCTGGCCGGCCTGACCACGACCGACATCGGGGCGCTGACCACCACCCAGGTGAAGGGGCTGACCGCGACCGAGATCGCGTCGCTCACCACCACCCAGATCGGCGCCTTCACCACCACCCAGATCTCGGCCCTGACGGCCAGCGCCCTGACCGGCCTCAGCGACGACCAGCTGGGCGCGCTGTCGAGCAGCCAGCTGGCGGCCCTGACCTCGACCCAGATCGCCGGCCTCACCACCACCGAGATCGGCGCCCTGACGACCGAGCAGATCGCCGCCCTGACCACGACCCAGATCGCGGGCCTGTCGACGACCCAGATCGCGTCCCTGACCACCACCCAGCTGTCGGCCTTCAGCACGGCCGACATCGCCGCCCTGTCGACCACCCAGGTCGCGGCCCTGACCTCGACCGAGATCGCCAGCCTGTCGGTCGATCAGATCGGCGCCCTGACCGCCGCCCAGGTCTCGGCCCTGACGGCCACGGGGCTCAGCGGCCTGTCCTCGACCCAGCTGGCGGCCCTGACCTCCACCCAGCTGACGGCCCTGAGCTCGACCCAGATCTCGGGCCTGTCGACCACCCTGATCAGCGCCCTGACCACCACCGAGATCGCCGCGCTCACCACCACCCAGATGCGCGGCCTCACCTCGACCCAGATCGGGACCCTGACCACCAGCCAGATCGCAGGGCTGACCACCACCGGCGTCGCGGCCCTGACCACCACCCAGTTGTCGGGCCTGACCAAGACCGAGATGGCGGCCTTCTCGGCGGCGCAGCTCGGGGCGCTGACGACCACCCAGGTCTCGTCTCTGACGACCACGGCGCTGTCGGGCCTCACCTCCAGCCAGCTCGGCGCCCTGACCACCACCCAGCTGCGGCGGCTGTCGGCGACCCAGATCGCCGCGCTCAATCCCGACTCGCTGGTCGGGCTGACGACCACCGAAGTCGCGTCCCTGACCACCACCCAGATGGCGGGCCTGACCAGCACCGAGGTCGCCGCCCTCACCACCACCCAGATCGGCGCCCTGACCTCGACCCAGCTGGCGTCGCTTAGCACCACGGCCATTTCCGGCCTGACCGGCGATCAGGTCGCCGCCCTGACGACCACCCAGCTGTCGGGCCTGACCAGCACCCTCGTCCACGCCCTGTCGACCAGCGAGGTCGCGGCCCTGACCACGGCCCAGGTCGCGGCCCTGACCACCACCCAACTGTCGGGCCTGACCGCCACCCAGGTCTCGGCCATGGAGGGCGAGGACGTCGCCTCGCTGACCGCCGCCCAGCTGGCCTCGCTGACCACCACCCAGCTGGCGGGTCTCGGCGCCGCCGGGGCCTCTTCGCTGAGCGTCACCCAGATCGACGACCTGTCCTCGACCCAGGTCTCGGCCCTGTCGACCAGCGCCATCGCTGCGCTCACCGCCACCCAGGTCGCCTCGCTCAGCACCACCCAGATCGACGGACTGACGGCCACCCAGATGGGCGCGCTGAGCGCCGGCCAGATCGACGCCATGTCGTCCGAGCAGATCGCCGAGCTGACCACCACCCAGTTCAGCGGCCTGTCGGCCACCGGGGTGCAGGCCCTGACCGCCGCGCACCTGGAATCCCTGACCACCAGCCAGATCGCCGCCCTGTCGCTGGCCGGGATCTCGGGCCTGACCGCCGACGAGGTGGCGCGCCTGACCACCACCCAGGTCTCGGCCCTCAGCTCGACCCAGATCGGCGCCCTGTCGGCGACGGCGGTCACCGGCTTCACCGAGACCCAGATCGCCGCCCTGACCATCACCCAGCTGGCGGGCCTGACCACGACCCAGATCGGCGCCCTGACGGTGACCGACATCGGCGAGCTGACCACCACGGCCATCGCCGCCCTCAGCACCACCCAGCTCGGCGCCCTGGTGCGCATGCAGCTGCGCGCCCTGACCACGACCCAGGTCGCGGCCCTGACCACGACGCAGCTGGCCTCGCTGAGCACGACCCAGATCTCGAACCTGGCGGTGACCGAACTCCAGGCCCTCAGCGCCACCCAGTTCGCCGCCCTGACCTCGACCCAGGTCGCGGCCCTGACGACGGTGCAGCTCGACAACCTGTCGGCCACCGACATGTCGGCCCTGACCTACACCCAGATCTCGGGCCTCACGACGACCCAGATCACCGCGCTCGGAACGACCTTCCTGGCCAGCCTGACGACCAACCAGATCGCGGCGCTGAACGCCGAGCAGATCTCCTACATGACCGCCACCCAGCTGGCCGCCCTCAGCGTCGCCCAGCTCGCGGCCGTGACCGCCGCCCAATACTAGAGCCCCCATCCCGATGCCGGATTCCGCCGCCCCCGCCCCGATCGCTTCCCCTCCGATCGCCGCCTTGAGCGTCGTCGAGCTGATCAACGTCGCCGAGACTACGCGCCGCGAGCGCGGCCCCGCCGCGGCCGTGGCGATCTACCAGGTCTGGATCGCCGCCAACGGCGACAATCCCCTGCTCTATGCGGTGCTGTTCAACTTCGCCGTCGTGCTGACCGACAGCGGCGACCTGGCCGGCGCCCGCTCGCAGCTGGAGCGGGCCGTGGTGGTCAATCCCGACTTCATCCCGACCTACATCAACCTCGGCCGGGTCTATGAGCGGATGGGCGCGGCCAATCTGGCCGTGCTGCAATGGACCGCCGCCACCGACAAGCTGGCCCCCGTCAACGGCCAGTCGATCGCCCACAAGACCACGGCCCTCAACCAGACCGCCCGGGTGCTGGAAGGCGCCAACCAGGACCAGCCCGCCGAGGCGATGCTGCGCCAAAGCCTGGATCTCGATCCGCGCCAGCGCGAGGCGATCCAGCACCTGCTGGCCCTGCGCCAGCGCCAGGTCGAGTGGCCGATCATCGATCCCTGGGAGCGCATGGACGCCCAGGCCCTGATGACCGGCATGTCGCCGCTGTCGCTGGCCGCCTATGCCGACGACCCGATGACCCAGCTGGCGGCGGCCTGGAACTACAACCGCCTCGACGTCGGCGCGCCGGCGGAACTGATGGGCCTGTCGGTCGCCCTCTCGCGCGGCGACGACCAGCCCCTGCGCATCGGCTACCTGTCGTCGGACCTGCGCCACCACGCCATCGGCCACCTGACCGCCGAGATCTACGGCCTGCATGACCGGTCCAAGGTCGAGGTCTTCGCCTATTACTGCGGCCCCGAGCTGACCGACCCGCTGCAGAAGCGGATCATGGCCGACGTCGACCACTGGGTGGCCGTCAACCGCATGGACGACGCCACGGCCGCCCGCCGCATCGCCCAGGACGGCATCCAGATCCTGATCGACGTCAACGGCTACACCCGCGACGGCCGCACCCGGCTGCTGGCCATGCGGCCCGCCCCGGTGATCGTCAACTGGCTGGGCTTCCCCGGCACGACCGGCAGCCCCTACCACCACTACATCGTCGCCGACGACTTCATCATCCCGCCCGGCGACGAGGCGTTCTATTCGGAAAAGGTCCTGCGGCTACCCTGCTACCAGCCCAACGACCGCAAGCGCCGCGTCTCGCCCTTCCCGCCCACGCGGCGCGAGGCCGGCTTGCCCGACGACGCTGTCGTCTATTGCAGCTTCAACGGCATGCAGAAGATCACCCCCTTCACCCTGGACCGCTGGTTCACGGTGCTGGAGCGCGTGGAGAACTCCGTCCTCTGGCTGCTCAGCGGTTCGGAGGACTCGCACGAACGCCTGCGGGCCAAGGCGGCCGAGCGCGGCCTGTCGCCCGAGCGGCTGGTCTTCGCCGACAAGATGGCCAATCCCGAGCACCTGGCCCGCTACGTCCTGGCCGACGTGTTCCTCGACGCCCTGCCCTACGGCGCCCACACCACGGCGTCGGACGCTCTGTGGATGGGCGTGCCGATCGTCACCCTGGCCGGCCGCAGCTTCGCCGCCCGCGTCTGCGGCAGCATATTGCGGGCGGCGGGCCTGCCCGAACTGGTCTGCGACACGCCCGACGCCTTCGTCGACACGGCCGTCGAGCTCGGCCTCGACGCCGATCGCCTGGCGCGGCTGAAGGCCCGGATCCTGGAGCTGCGCGACGACAGCGTGCTGTTCGACACCCCCGGCCTCGTCGCCAGGCTGGAAGACCTCTACGCCGGCATGTGGCGCGACCTGCGCCAGGACCGCCAGCCCGTTCCTGATCTCGCCAACCTCGACGCCTATCTGGAGATCGGCGCGGCCCAGACCCACGACGCCTTCGACATGCTCAGCGTCGAAGACCATCGCGGCTGGTGGCGCGAGCGCCTGGCCCGCCGCCACGCCCACCGCCCGATCCCGGCCGACAACCGCCTCTGGGACCAGCAGTCATGAGCAAGCGCGTCCTGGTCACCGGCGGGGCCGGCTTCCTCGGCTCGCACCTCTGCGAGGCCCTGCTGGCGCGGGGCGAGGAGGTGCTGTGCGTCGACAACTTCTTCACCGGCCGGCGCGCCAACATCGCCCACCTGCTGGGCCATCCGCGCTTCGAGCTGCTGCGCCACGACGTGACCTTCCCGCTCTATGTGGAAGTCGACGAGATCTACAATCTCGCCTGCCCGGCCAGCCCCCGGCACTACCAGCACGACCCCGTCCAGACGACCAAGACCAGCGTCATCGGCGCCATCAACATGCTGGGACTGGCCAAACGCACCAAGGCCAGGATCCTCCAGGCCTCGACCAGCGAGGTCTATGGCGACCCCGAGGTTCACCCCCAGGTCGAGGGCTACTGGGGCCGGGTCAATCCGATCGGCCCGCGCAGCTGCTACGACGAGGGCAAGCGCTGCGCCGAGACCCTGTTCTTCGACTACCGTCGCCAGCACGGCCTCTCGATCAAGGTCATGCGCATCTTCAACACCTACGGCCCGCGCATGGACGTCGACGACGGCCGGGTGGTCAGCAACTTCGTGCTCCAGGCCCTGCGGGGGGAAGACATCACCCTCTATGGCGAGGGCGCCCAGACCCGCAGCTTCTGCTATGTCGACGACCTGATCGCCGCCATGATCCGGCTTATGGCGACCGACGACGCCGTCACCGGCCCGATCAATGTCGGCAATCCGCACGAGATCACCATCCGCGACCTGGCCGAGCGCGTCATCGCCCTGACCGGCTCGCCCAGCCGCCTCGTCCACCGCCCCATGCCCAGCGACGACCCCCGCCAGCGCCAGCCCGACATCACCCAGGCCAAGGCCGTGCTGGACTGGGAGCCGACGACAGCGCTGAACGAAGGCCTGTCGCGGACGATCGGCTATTTCAGGGAGCTGCTGGCGGCGGAGCGGCGGACGGCCTAGGGGGCGACATTCTCACGCCCGTCATTCCCGCACCGTGGCGAACCGATTTCACCACGGGGCCAAGACATCAGATGGGGTTCAGAGCCTCGAACCGTCGAACATCGCTCCTGGGAGAAACGCCGAACAGTCGCTTGTACTCGCGACTGAACTGGGAGGCGCTCTCATAACCCACGGCGTAGGCCACGCCGGCGGCGTCCCTGCCGACGACCGCCAGGCGCCGGCGCGCCTCATGTAGGCGGACGGCCTTCTGGTATTGCAACGGAGACAGGCCCGTCGCCGCCTTGAACCGGCGATGGAACACCGAAGCGCTCATCCCCGCCTGCTCGATCAACTGCTCGACGCTGATCGGTTCGGCATAGCGGCGCCTGATCAGCGCCGTGATCGAGCGGATGGGAGCGCCCCACCTCTCCGTGGCGACGACTTGGCGCAACAGCGCGCCCTCGGAACCGCGCATCAATCGAAACAGCAGCTCCTGCTCGATCAGCGGCGCGAGGAACCCGATTTCATCCGGCCGATCCAACAGCTCCGCAAGTCGACGCCAGGTATCGAGCACGAGCGGGTCGCCCCCCGTGACTCCGAAGCTCGGCGCGTTGGCGGCTGGCGTTGCTGGAACGTGGTCGGCGGCGAGGCCGGCGATCAGGGCGGGGTCGAGACGCAGCACGAAGGCGTAGTAGAAACCGACCTCCGGATCGACACGGATCTCCGCCAGGATGGGCATGTCCATCGCCGAGATGAAGTGCTGCCCCTGGCCGTATTCCATGACCGAGCCGCCGACATGGATCCGCTTGGCTCCCGACAGAACCAGGCAAATCATCGGCTCGTACATGATCGACGTAGGGGCCGTGGCGGCGGAAAGCCGCCCAATCGCGAAATTCCGAAAGACGTTCTCAGATTTGTCGGCGTGTCGCTCGGCGATGCGGCGAAGGTCTAGCAAGTCGGCCATGATCCGACATTGGGCGCTCGAGACGTCCCGGACAAGACATCGACAGTTTCAGGCAAATAGTCGGGAGTTTCGGACGCGTCTTTTCGCGACGCCCCCTCCATATGAGGGGCTCGTTGTCGTGGAAGGAAAACGTCGATGAAGCACCGCAAACTTGGCGCCTTTGGACCGACCGTGTCGGCCATCGGTTATGGCGCGATGGGCATCAACCTGGCCTATGGTCCGAGCGACGCCGAGCAAGGGGTCGAGACGATCCAGCGAGCCCATCAGCTCGGCGTGACGCTCTTCGACACCGCCGAACTCTATGGCTGGGGCGAGAACGAGAAGGTCGTCGGCCGCGCGGTGAAGGACTTCCGCGACGAGATCGTCATCGCCACCAAGTTCGGCTTCACCCGCAGCTACGGCGTGGACAGCCGGCCCGAGCATATCCGGGAAGTGACCGAGAACAGTCTTCGCTACCTGGGGGTCGATCACATCGACATCCTCTATCAGCACCGGCCGGATCCGAACGTGCCGATCGAGGACGTGGCCGGTACGGTCAAGGATCTGATCGCCGAGGGGAAGGTGAAATTCCTCGGCCTCAGCGAAGCGGGACCGCAGACCATTCGGCGCGCCCACGCGGTCCAGCCGGTCACCGTCCTGCAGACCGAATACTCGCTGTTCGAGCGTGACGTGGAACAATTGCTGCCCGTGACGCGCGAACTGGGCATCGGCTTCGTGGCCTACTCGCCGCTCGGACGCGGCTTCCTGACCGGCGCGGTGAAGCCCGCGGCCGAATACGATGAAACCGACATGCGCCGAAACGATGCGCGCTGGCAGCCGGGGAACTACGAGAAGAATATCCAGGCCGTTCAAGCGCTCACCGAGTTGGCCGACGCCAAGCAGGCGACCGTATCCCAGCTGGCCCTGGCTTGGCTGTTGGCGCAGGGCGACGACATCGTTCCCATTCCCGGCACCCGTCGGCAGGAACGCCTCGTCGAGAACGTCGGCGCGGCTGACCTGGTCCTGACGCAGCAGGACCAGGATCGTATCGCGGAGATCCTGCCCAACGGCGGTTTTGGCTCGCGCTACGCCGACCACTTCCTGCCTGAATGGGTTTGACGGCTTGAGCAATGGGGGGAGCGGGAGTCCTCGCCCGCTTCCTCCCCCTAGGCTGACACCGAGCCCACCCTCTGGGCCATATCGGTGGCGATGGAGACCCCAGCGGCAGCGCCGGAATGCGCCTGATCTCGCCCCGAAACCGCCACCCGCCCGCAATCGCCGAGCAAACTTCACCGGCCACAAGCGGCGGAAGATCGTCAGCCGGACCGCGCCCATGCCTCGCCCCCAACCCGCCGCCCTGCTCCAGGACGGCCTGGCCGCCCATCGCGGCGGCGACCTGGCCAAGGCAGAGCATCTCTACCGCGCCGCCCTGGCCGCCGATCCGCAACTCGACGACGCCGCCCACTATCTGGGCGTGGTGGCCCAGCAGAAGGGCGATCTGGCCGGCTCCGTCCGCCTGATCCGCGCCGCCCTGGCCAGGAAGCCGACCGCCACCGCCTGGTCGAACCTGGCCAACGCCCTGTGGCTGCAAGGCCAGCTCGCCGAGGCCGAGCACGCCTGCCGCCAGGCCCTGGCCCTCGACCCGACCTGCGGCCCCGCCCTGCAGAACCTCGGCAACGTGCAGAAGGCGGCCAAGCGCTACGACGAGGCCGAGGCCACCTACGCCCGCGCCCTCGCGCTCAGTCCCGACAACCCCGACCTGCTGTCCAATCTCGGCGTCGTGCTGGGCGCGCTGGACCGGCCGGACGAGGCCCGCGCGGCGTTCGACCAGGCCCTGGCCGCCCGCCCCGGCTTTCCCGCCGCTCTCTTCAACCTGGCCAATCTCGAAGCCGCCTTCAGCGACCTCGACACAGCCCTGGCCGCCTATGACCGCCTGCTCGCCGCCGCGCCCGCCCACGCCGACGGCCACGCCGCGCGCGGCGCGGTCCTGCGCCGCCTGGGTCGCGGTCTCGAGGCCGAAGCCGCCTATGCCGCCGCCGTCGCGGCCCGGCCGCAGGACGAGAAGCTGCACGGCATGCTGGGCGAGCTTCGCCTGGAGCTGAACCTGTTGGAAGAAGCCGAGGCCGGCGTCCGCGCGGCCATGCAGCGCTTCCCCAAGTCATCCGATCTCAACCGCATCCTGGCCCGCGCTCGCCGCATGCAGGACGACGGGGCCGGCGCCCTGGCCGCCATCGAGGCCGCGCTGGCGCTCGGTGCTTCCGGCGGCGAGATGCAGCTGGAGCTGGGCGCGGCCAAGCGCGCCGCCGGCGACCACGACGGGGCCATCGCCGCCTATGTCCAGGCCGTGCGCCTCAAGCCCGACCTGTCGGTGGCCTACGCCAATCTCGGCGGCCTGCTGCACGAGGAGGGCCGCTCCGACGAGGCGACACGCCCCCTGCTCGACGGCCTGAAGGTCGACCCGAACCTCTCAGAACTGCACGTCAATCTGGGCGGGGTGCGGCTGTCGCAGAGCCGCTTCACCGACGCCATGGCCTCGTTCCGCGCCGCCCTGGCCATCAAGCCGGACTCGCCCGAAGCCGTGTTCGGCGTCGCCGTGGCCAGCATGCACATGGGCGAGCTCGACGCGGCCATCGCCGGCTACGAGGCGGCCCTGGCCCTGAAGGAGTTGCCCGAGGCCCGCTGGATGCTGGGCCTGGCCTTGCTCAAGCGCGGCAACTACCTGCGCGGCTTCCGCGAGCACGAGAGCCGCCTGCTGATCCGCGCCAAAAAGAAGATCGCCCGCGACTTCTCCCAGCCGCGCTGGAGCGGCCAGCCCCTGGCCGGCAAGACCCTGCTGGTCCATTCCGAGCAGGGCCTGGGCGACAGCCTGCAATGCCTGCGCTTCGCGCCCCAGGTCGCCGCCCTCGGCGCGCGCGTGCTGTTGCAGGTGCAGGAGGCGCTGCTGCCGCTGCTGGCCGGGCTCGACGGGCCGTTCGAGGCCTTCGGCCCGCACGACGCCCCGCCGGCCTTCGACTATCACTGCCCGATGTTCAGCCTGCCGACGGGCCTGGCGACCACGCTGGAGACCCTGCCCGCCGCCGGCGGCTATCTCGCCGCCGATCCGGCCCTGACGGCGACCTGGGCCGATCGCCTGAAGGACATCCCCGGCCTCAAGGTCGGCGTCGTCTGGCAGGGCAATCCCCGCGCCGACGTCGAGCGCGGCCGCTCCTTCCCCTTGCGCGCCCTGGCCCCACTGGCCGCCGCGCCCGGCGTGTCCCTGGTCAGCCTGCAGAAGGACCATGGCCTGGACCAGCTCGACGCCCTGCCCGCCGGCATGACCGTGCAGGGCCTGGGCTTCGACTACGAGGTCGGCTCGTTCGCCGACACCGCCGCGATCCTGGCCAATCTCGACCTGCTGGTGACCTGCGACACCTCGGTGGGCCACCTCTCCGGCGCGCTTGGCCGGCCGACCTGGATCGCCGTCAACGCCGTCGGCGACTGGCGCTGGCTGACCGATCGCGCCGACAGCCCCTGGTACGACAGCGTCCGCGTCTTCCGCCAGGCCGAGCGCGGCGACTGGGACAGCGTCGCCCAGGCCATGGCGGCGGCGCTGGGCGCGTTGTCGGAACCCTGAAACGCAGAAAGCCCCCGGCGACGAACCGGGGGCTTTTCTTGAGGGATAGGCTGAAACGACAAATGGCCCCCGAAAACGGAGGCCATTCGTAGAAGTTTGGGTGCGGGGACAGGATTTGAACCTGTGACCTTCAGGTTATGAGCCTGACGAGCTACCGGGCTGCTCCACCCCGCGGCAGGGGAATATCGTGTGTGCAGGGTTGTTGGACTTTGAGTGCATCCTTTTAGCGGACCTGGCGGCGACCTACTCTCCCGCGCCTTGAGACGAAGTACCATTGGCCCTGGGGGACTTAACGACCGAGTTCGGAATGGGATCGGGTGGGGAACCCCCGGCAT
>PJTT01000541.1_pt1 | contig 23495 bp, 19 predicted proteins | sample 1512261 | NCBI WGS metagenome assembly PJTT01 (sample SAMN08177685, study PRJNA422409) | Soil metagenome, whole genome shotgun sequencing project. | isolation source: Soil (2) enriched on wood chips | place: USA: Madison | collected 2015-01-15
AGTTAATATATAGTGCGCAATGCGAGAGAACAGATATTGTAGCCCGCTAAAAGATGGTGGGTGGGGACACCCACCATGGCAGCCAGTTAGCCACGAATACACGAATGGGTATTATATATAGTATGGTAGGTAGTTGTATTGATTATGGCAGCTGTAATGATTATAGCGCAATTGTACCTTAGATTGCATCTGCGGCTATTTATATTGAAGCCCGATAGGCTTAGGGCTGTGTTTGTGCTGGTGGCCTGGTAAGAAAAGCTATTTATGAGGATTAGCATCCGTCATTCGCAGCGTCCCCTGCGGGAGACACTGCTGAGAAAATGATAGTGCGGAATCGAAGACAAGTATTTTGGGTGGTGGGCGGGACACCCACCACGGCGATTCTTGGTTCTTGAATCTTGGTTCTTGAATTCTGATTCTTGGCTCTTGATTCTTGGCTCTCTGTGCGCCCCGGATGGTAGCGGATAGCCCGCAACGGGACTGTAGCGCAGCGAAAGGCTCGTGAGGACTTGAAGCGGACAGCCGGATATAGGCGCCCGAAAAAAATAGCTTCATATAAGATAGTATATACCTCTTAAAATAGTATATACCTTAGTCTTCGGCCTCTAATTGTTTCAACTGTTTTTGTGCTGCTGATTTTTGTGGAGCGCCATCTTCAATGAGCTTCTTAAAAAGTTGCTTTGCCTTACGACTCTTGCCGGTTGCTTTGTAGCACATGGCAGAATAATAGACAGCGTCGTTGTGCTTGGGGTCGCTGCTATTGCGCTGTGCTGTGCGGAAATACAAGAGTGCGCTGCCGTACTGCTTTTGCTTGTAGAGCTCAAGTGCCATTTCATAATCGCTCATGTTGGCATCTTGTTTCGCTTTGGCTTTGGGTTCTTCCTTTTTACTTTCAGATTCTTGCACACGATTAGCTATATCGTCCTTTTCTTCCGTAGCTGCGGATTTGGCAGCATTGCGCTTCATAGCAGCGGGCTCGGCTACTTCGGCTTGCATTTCTTCTTTGGCAGCAGCGACTCTATGCGTGTCTGCCGCAGGCTTTTTTGCAGCTATTTCGCTTGCCGCTTGAGGTGCAGGTATCGAATCTTTTTTGTTAGTAATAGTGGCATCGGCTAATTTCTGGCTACTCAATGTATCGGCAACCGGTGCGACCGCTTCTGCAACGGGGGCGGAGGTATTATCTGTGTTAGTTGCAGGAGCTTTATCTTCTGTTTCATTTTTAGCCAGTGTGCCGGCGTTATCTTTATTATCATTAATAAAATACCAGCTACCAACGATTGCTATTGCAAGTCCGGCCGCTACTGCTAAGGGCTTGAACCAATTAACCTTTACCGGCTCGTCGTCTTTGCGCTTAGCTGCAACTTCTTCCTTACGCGGAACTATGGTATTTCTTTCCGGTTTGGGTGTGACGTCGGGTTTAGGCGTATTATTTTTAAGGGTAACTGTTTTTGCGACCTTATCTAACACCGCCTCTACTTTACTTTCTTTAGGCGGAGCAGGTAAATTAGGCTGCTTCAACCCGGCAAGCAATGCAACCGCCTGCATCTCTAACTCAAGGCCATCGACTGCATCGCTGCAAAAAGGACATTCGCTTAGATGCAACTCTATCGCACGCAATTCTTCAGGATACAAATTCTTTTGCAAATAGCCGGTCATCTGCCCTTTGCTAAGGCAGGCGCTGCTATCAAGTATCTGTAATATTTTGCTATCTAAACTCATGTGATTATGGGTTGCTCAGTTTTTGCTGAAGGCATATCCTCAGGTTTCTTCTTCCGTTCTGGATATTACTCTTTACTTGCTTATCGTTAAAGCCCGTTAATAGTGCTGTTTCGCTATAACTCTTTTGATTAATGTAAAAATGGGATACGCAACTATGCTGTTCTTCGTTTAGGCGGCGCATACAATCTTCCAATAATAGCAACAACTGCTCCTCTTTTATCTTATGATGCAGGTTATCTTCAAATTCCATAACCTCGGCCAAATCCCATTCTGCAACATTATTAGCTTCCGGATTTTTTTTGCGCAATTCCATCAGGCACTGATTTTTAACTACCTGATAAAACCAGGGCTTGAACTTGCGAATCTGAAATTGCGCCGCATCTGTCCATAACTTTACGAACACCACCTGCACGGTATCCTGCGCCTGCGCTGCATTGCGGTAGTACTTGAGGCACACACCCAATGCCAGGTGGGCATACCTGCCGTACAATGTTGCAAAAGCATCCTGGTCGTGCTTTGCAATACGCAGCATTAAATCTTCGTCGGGAAGGTTTTTATAAGTAGTTGGTGGCAAAATAGCGGTTCTTTAATTTAGACAGTGGTAGCTATACTAAGCTGTAAAAATACCATAATCCAATAATCATACCAAATTGTATAGAATTGGCAAAACAGTATTAACACCTTAGTTTTGCGACCTCGGCAGGCTGCATAACTAATACATGCCAACTGCATACATTTTCGAAGAAAATGGGTTGCCTGCCGGGTAAGTAAAAAATAATGTACCGTTCAATTTTAAGCGGTAACTTAGCAACCTGTTATACACTATATTGTATGGAATTAGAAATCAAAACACTAGGTAAATTCAAATATGTAGAAGAAGGTGCGGGAGAGCCGCTTATATTGCTGCATGGCTTATTTGGGGCATTGAGTAATTTCAGAGATTTGTTTGACCATTTCAAATCGCAGTATCAGGTTATCATTCCGATGCTGCCTTTATTTGATTTAGGTCTTGATACGGGCGTGGGCTCATTGGCCAAATACGTACAAAAATTTATTGAAGCCCGTGAGTTTAAAAAGGTGCACCTTTTGGGAAATTCCCTGGGAGGCCACGTAGGTTTACTATATACTTTAGCCAATCAGGATAAAGTAGCTACGCTTACGCTTACCGGCAGCTCTGGCCTATTTGAGAACGGTATGGGAGAAACCTACCCAAAACGGGGTGATTATGAGTTCATCCGTAAAAAAACGGAACTTACTTTTTATGATCCGGCAATGGCAACGAAAGAGCTTGTAGATGAAATATACTCTATCGTAAATAATAGGCTGAAAGCTATAAAAATTATAGCTCTTGCAAAAAGTGCCATCAGAAATAACCTGGGCGATGAGCTTCAGGATATCAAAGTACCTACCTGCCTGATATGGGGTAAGAATGATACGATAACCCCTCCAATGGTAGCGGAGGAGTTCAAAAAACTATTGCCTAATTCGGAATTGCATTGGGTAGATAAATGCGGGCACGCCCCGATGATGGAAGTGCCGGCAGCTTTCAACGAAGTGCTGAAAGATTTTCTCTCGCGCCACAGCCAATAATTAAAAACTGATTTTTTACAAAAACAATGCCAGCTTGATTTGCTTGTTTGGCATTGTTTTTGTTATTTTATCTAATAATGTGTAGCTACAAATGCCAATGGCTATAGCTATAAAAAGTTAATCAGAGGTTACGGCCACTATCAGAAATAATAACCCAACTAATTATCACGTTTCTCGATTAAATAACCAGGAGCAGTAAAGAAAAAAGATGATTGCAAAACAACTCATATCAGCGCAAATACCGGTACTTCATCCTTCGGATAAAGGCGAGGCTGCATTACAAATAATGAGTGATGCGCATCTGCTGCAATTGCCGATGGTCGAAGATGATACCTATAAATGTATTGTTCAGGAAGAAGACCTGAATGAGCTGGACAATCTTGAATTGCCGCTTTCAAACGAGGTGCAGCTACTTAATTTAAGGCCTGCTGTATTTGATACGGTACACCCTTTTGAAGCGGTAAGACTGGCCATACAACAAAATCTGAACATCGTTCCGGTTATTGACAAAGAGGAAAAATATCTGGGTGCTATATCGCTGGAAAACCTGCTCGAATATATGAGCGAACACATGGGCTTACTGGAACCGGGCGGTATCATAACGCTGGAAGTAAAACCTAATGATTACAGCCTGTCTGAAATAGCCCGCATTTGCGAAAGCAATGATATAACAGTGTTACAGAGTGGCGTTTATACCAATCCGGAAACAGGAATGCTGGACGTGACATTGAAAATAAATCGTGTAGAATTTAGCGCCTTGATTGCTTCTTTTGAGCGCTACGAATATACCGTGAAAGAAATGTTTGGCGAAACTCCGGCATTTGAAAATCTGCTGAACCGCTACAATCTTTTGATGAATTACATCAACATGTAATCGGGCCTTTTACTATCTCATACCTGTGGTATTCCAGCCGCGCCATGCTATCTTTTGTCCTACATAATAGCAGATAAATGTGAGCGGAATAGCTGCTACCACATCTACCGTATAATGCACGTGCTGCACCAGTACCAGCGAACCTACTATTAGCGTAGAAATCAATGCCAGCGCCTTGTCCCACTTCTTTCTTAAACAGAGAAAGGCTATAAATTGAGATGAAGTGTGACCGGAGAAGAATAGGTCTTTGGTAATAAAATTTCCTTTGCCATAAAAAATATTAGAAATAGGGTCGACCAAAGGAATGAGCCCGTCCGGTGGATTAAGCGGGATTAGTGTAATGGTCAAAAGACGCATCATGTACAGCATTACAAAGCCATAAATAGCCCCTACAAACATAACCGGATTCTTAAGGCAACGCAATAGTAGCAATACCATTATACCCCAAATGCATATAAAGATTACGAGCGAGCAATCGCGGGCCGGAACCTGCGTCAATACCCAATCTACCAACTTTGCACCCTCGCGCTTTTCTATCTTCTGAAAGAAAAAAGGCAGGTAGGCAAATGTTACCAACAGAATCGCTATACCAGTGATGAGCCGCGCCTTATAGCCTTTTAGCTTTAGCGCCGCCTGCCATGCACTTTCGGTCTTATTGTCGGAGGTTTTCAGGTCTGCAGCGGGTATCATTACGGCTGCAAAAGTGCCATAACAATTTGATAATAGGAAATTATTTTTCAGGCAATGTGCGCCAATCCTGATTGCTGGTAATATTTACAGGCAGGCTTGAGCCCGCATTCGGCACACTTGGGGTTGCGCGCTACGCACACATAACGGCCATGCAAAATAAGCCAATGATGCGCTTTGTAAATAAGTTCGGTAGGGAAATTCTTGATGAGTTGCTGCTCAGCCTGCAAAGGCGTTTTAGCATTAACCGTAAGCCCTATCCTTGCCGATACGCGAAAAACGTGGGTATCTACCGCCATATTAGGTTGGTTGTCTACTACTGAGGTAATTACATTAGCCGTCTTTCTACCTACGCCTGGCAACTGTATCAATTCGGCCACTGTAAGCGGTACGGCACCATCAAATTTTTCTTCCAGCATCTGCGCCATGCCTATCAGGTGCTTGGTTTTATTATTCGGGTAACTGATACTTCTGATAAGGGGAAATAGCTCGTCGAAAGTAGCCACGGACAAGGCTTTCGAGTCGGGGTATTGCTGAAAAATAGCAGGCGTGGTAAGATTTACGCGTTTATCGGTACACTGCGCAGATAAAATTACAGCGACCAATAACTGAAATGGATTATCGTAGAGCAACTCGGTTTCTGCATCGGGAGCGTGCTCTTCGAAATAGTTAATTACAAACTGATATCTTTCTTTCTTCGTCATCTTTTCAAAAACAAAAAAGCTATAAGTTGTGATGCCGGATTTAATAAACGCTCACAACTTATAGCCTTGAATTATTACTTGATTATTTTACCAGTGTGCCTACTTTCTGACCGGTTACTACATCCAGCAAATTGCCTGTAGTATTAGCATCAAACACAATGATAGGCAGGTTATTTTCCTGGCAGAGTGTAAACGCCGTCATATCCATAACTTTTAAGCCTTTGCTGATTACCTCGTCAAAAGAAATAGTCTCGTAGCGGGTAGCAGTAGGGTCTTTTTCCGGGTCGGCTGTGTAAATACCATCCACACGCGTACCTTTCATAATCACATCCGCATTTATCTCGATAGCACGCAGTGAACCTGCTGTATCTGTGGTAAAATAAGGATTACCTGTACCTGCACCGAATATTACAACGCGACCTTTTTCCAGATGGCGAATGGCCCTCCTGCGAATATAAGGCTCAGCTACCTGCTCCATTTCGATAGCGCTTTGCAGCCTGGTTTTCACGCCTATTTTCTCGAGGCTTGCCTGCAAGGCCATACCATTGATAACAGTCGCCAGCATACCCATATAGTCGCCCTGAGCGCGCTCTATACCGGTTTCAGCTTCGTTCATACCACGGTAAATATTTCCGCCGCCTATTACAATTGCTACCTGAACGCCAATATCTGTAATTGACTTGATATCCATCGCGTATTGGCGCAGCATTTGCGGGTCGATGCCGTAATTGCGCTCGCCCATCAGCGATTCTCCTGATAATTTTAATAAAATACGATTGTACTTTGGAAGCATCTAAATATTTTTGATTTGAAAGACCTAATTGGAACGCAAAGAAAAATAATCTTTTTGACTTTGAACCATTTCTTAATAAAAAGCACTGCGGCTACAGGAATACCTCGCCCTTATCCCGCTTCACTTCTGTTACGTAATCCTTTATTTGCTGCTCTTTATTGCGCTCGCAAATGAGCAGGACATCCTGCGTGTCTACCACTATAAACTGCTCCAACCCCTGTAGCACCACCAGCTTTCCCTCCGGCGCTTTTACCATACATTCTGATGCATCAATAACCATCACATTATCGCCATATACCGCATTGCCTAAATAATCTTTTTCACTATGCTCATAAGCCGACTCCCAGGTACCTAAATCGCTCCAGCCAAAATTAGCAGGTATTACAAATACATTGTCTGCCTTTTCCATTACACCGTAATCAATGGAAATATTGGTGCAATGCATATACAGGCTATCCATCGCTTTTTCTTCTTTGGGTGTATTATACAACGTTGTCGCCTGCAAAAAAACGTCGTTCAGTTCCGGCAAATACTTTGCCAAAGCATCTATAAATACTGCAGCATTCCAAACGAAAATACCGGCGTTCCAAAGGAAATCGCCCGACTTCAAAAAGGTACGCGCGAGCTCCAGATTAGGCTTCTCGGTAAAGGTTTTTACTTTATTTACCTTGTCTGCATTATCGCCTATTTCGTATTGAATATAGCCATAGCCGGTATCAGGACGTGTAGGTTTGATGCCCATTGTGAGCAGCGCATTGTTGCGTGCCACAAAGTCAAGTGCATTGAATGCAGTGCGCTCAAATGCACGCTCGTCCATTATTAAATGATCGGCAGGACTAACAATGATATTAGCCTTGGGGTTAAGCGCATGAATTTTGTGTGTGATATAGGCCGCAGCGGGTGCGGTGTTTTTGCGCGACGGCTCACTGATAATATTTTGTGCGGGTATTTCGGTCAGTTGCTCCCGCACCAGATTTACATAAGAGCTATGCGTAATCACATAAATATTTTCGCGCGGGCAAATATCTTTAAAACGGTTGTAAGTCCATTGCAGCAGGCTTCTTCCTGTGCCTAATAAGTCCAGAAATTGTTTTGGTCTCTTCTGGCGGCTCTCTGGCCAAAAACGGCTACCGATGCCTCCGGCAATAATAGCAACGTAGTTGTTATGAATACTCATGCTGTAAAAGTATAAAGTTAAAATGGATTTTTAGTGTGATGCTTATATATATGCGTGCATACTCTGTAAATACTATATTCGAAAGGCTAATTAGCAAGGCCGTGTTTGCTTTTTTTAGGCTAATTTTGCGCAGCATTTCTTTCAAAAAAATCCCCCATCCAAATGACTTTACGCCGACTATCTGAATTGCAAACAGGCAACGCAGGCACTATCGAAAAATTTGATGAAAACGATGCTAAAGTAAAACTGATGGAGATGGGCTGCATACCTGGCGAAACCATTGCTGTGGAAGCAATAGCGCCCATGGGCGACCCTATGGCGATTCATATAGCGGGCTATAGCCTTAGCCTGCGCAAAACAGAAGCAGCACATATCTGGGTAAGATTAAATGACTGATTTTTCTCAAAAATTATTTACAAGACTTAAGCATATTTAGCTGATGAACATCGGACTTTATTTTGGCAGCTTTAACCCTATACATACCGGCCACCTCATTATAGCAAATCATATAGTAGAGCATACGCAACTGGATAAAATCTGGTTTGTATTGTCGCCCCACAATCCACTGAAAGAATCGCATACCTTACTGAACGAATATGACCGCCTGCACCTGGTGGAATTGGCCATTAAAAACAATAATAAATTCAGGGCGAGTAATATCGAATTTAATTTACCAAAGCCCTCCTACACAATAGATACGCTTACCTATTTGCGCGAGAAATTTCCACTCGAAAACTTTACTGTAATTATGGGCAGCGATAGTTTTCAAAATCTGCCACGGTGGAAAAACTATGAGCAATTGATAGCGCAGTATAAGATAATAGTCTACCGCAGACCTGGATTTGAAATAGCAGATGATGTTGCCAAGAACATAACTATATTGGATGCGCCACTTTTGGAGATATCGTCAACACATATCCGCACCCAGATTAAAGGGGGCAAATCTATTCGCTACCTTGCTCCCGATGAGGTGCTGGACTATATCAAAGAGAATAAATACTACCAATAGAAAATGGCCTGCAAAATATTTGCAGGCCATTTTTGTCTTTAGGAAAGTTCCTTTACACGTATTGCTTCACGAAGAAATAATAAATAGCACCAAGTATAATCAATCCGATAACCGTTACCAGAAAGGCGATTGCTCTACGTTGCCCTTGGTTAATTACTTTCATGCGATGAATTTCGCTGGCATTGTTGATGATGTTTTCGATGCGGCTAAATGCGCTTTCGCCTTTTACCACATAGTCGAATGCGCCATAACGCATGGTATCTACCGCCACATCTATTTTATCCTGACCACTTAAGATAATAACCTGCGTTTCAGGGTATTTATCTTTTATGTTTTTCAGCACCTCTACCCCATTTTTCGCATCTTGCTTGTGTGCGCTCAAGTGATAATCCAGCACTATTATTTCTGGTTGAAGATGCATGTGCTGCAAGGCTTCTTCTCCGTTATCAAAAATTTTAATCTCGTACAGGTACCGTTCGTTAAGATAATCTTTGAGCATCTCGTTTTGTATGGGCTCATCATCGATGAGAAACATATAACGTTTTTCGGTAGTTGCCATATCAGGTTTGGTTAATTTTTGCGAAAGATATAAAACACAGTTTATTTATGCAAAGATTTCAGCATTTAATTCAGAAAAAGCCTGCTCGCACACGCGCTCCAACTGTAGAATGAGCTGTGGCAACTTGCCATGATGAGCCGGCTCGCCTGCACTTTTCTCTATCAGATAAATATGGCTTACCTCCTCTTTTATACCCATATACGACATTTGCGGCTTCATGCTATGTGCCGCAACTTTCACGGCCTCGTAGTTTCCATCAGCCATTCCATTCTTTATATTAGTCAAAAGTTTAGGTGCATTTTCCAAAAACATTTGAATGTACTTGTTCTTCTTATCGGGCTTGCCGCCGGTAAATTGCATCAGAAATTGCATTTCTGTAATTTTATCCGGCAGTGGCAGCATGTCGCTATCTGATGTTGACTTCTGTTGCTCTGCCGGTACCAATATGTCGCCTTTCATTACCGAAGCCATTTTCTCCAGCAACTCTTCTGTCTGAAAAGGCTTGGAAATATAGGCATTCATGCCCTCGGCAAAATATTGCTGCACATCTTCCTGCAATACATTTGCCGTCATGGCTATAATTCTGGTCTGGCGTTTTGCACCTTGCATATTGCGTCTGATGTGGCGTGTTGCTTCCAGGCCATCCATCACCGGCATTTGTATATCCATCAATATTATATCGTAGTCGCGTTGCTCCAGTTTTTGTACTGCAATTGCGCCGTTTTCGGCTATATCTATTGTGATATCAGGCAGCACATCACGCAAGGTATCTTCTGCTACCAACCTGTTGAATTCATTGTCCTCGGCGAGCAATATATGCAACGACTGGAGACTCTGCTTTGCATCTTCAGTAAGTCCGGTCTGTTGCTCGGGTGCCTGTTGATTTTCGGCTATTTCAAGCGGTATCATTACCGAGAAAACGGTGCCCTCTCCAAGCACACTCTCCACCGATATTTTGCCGTGCATCAAATCAACCATCTGCTTGGAAATGGTAAGCCCAAGCCCCGTTCCACCATACTTGCGTGCCGTATCAGTACCGGCTTGCGTAAAGCTATCGAAAATGCGCTGTACATACTCTTGCGAAATACCGATTCCCGTATCTTCAACTTTAAATAGCATGCGGATATCTCTATCGGCAATGCGCTCTTTGGTGCAGGTTAGCTTTACCGAACCATGCTCCGTAAACTTAACTGCGTTACCAATCAGGTTAATTAAAATCTGATTAAGCCTGGTCGGGTCGCCTATTAACCTATCGGGTATATCCGTATCCACCGATACTTCAAACTGGAGTTTCTTCTCGGCAGCTTTTATCTGCATAATATCACGAATATTCTCGACAACATCTCTCAGAGAAAAATCAGTCTGTTCGATGACTATTTTACCTGCTTCTATTTTTGATAAATCAAGAATATCGTTGATAATTACCAAGAGATTATCGGCCGATTTACGAATAGCATTGAGGTAAGTCAATTGCTCCGGCTTTGGCTCTTTATCTAACAATAACCGAGTGATACCAACGATTGCATTCATCGGTGTACGAATTTCGTGGCTCATATTAGCCATGAATTGTTGCTTGAGCGTAGCCGTTCTTTCGGCAACCTCTTTTTCCTTTTTTGCTACTTCTATCTGGTTCTTTACCTGTAGGTTTCTTAGCTTGTTGAGTGTCGCCTGCTGAAAAATTTCTTCTTTTAATTTCTCATAGGCTTTAAGATGATGAAAAGCTTTAGGAATATCGCCCATCTTATCATACAAGTCAGACATAGCCTCGTGAATACTCAACATATCCTGACGACGTAAGTACTCTTGTGCAAGGTTAGATGCATGTATCAAATACTCCAAAGCCTTTCTGAAAATATGCTGGTCCATGTATAACCGCCCCATGTAAAAGCTGGCGATAATCTCTGTTTCGGGATTGTTTACATCTTTGGCTTCTTCCAGTGCAAGCGTCAGGTATTTTTTAGCGTTATCATAATTGTGCATTTTGTAATACACTTTACCAATACCACTATCCGCCAGCACACGTCCTGCGGTCCCCTCGTCAGTAGAGCTGCGTATGTATTCAAAATAGCGCAACGACTCTTCAAACATCTCTTTTTTAAAATAGACATTTCCAAGTGTGGTATATATCGAAATCAATCTTCCTGAATCTTCATACTTTTCGTAAATAGGCAAGCATTTCAGCGCATATTCCAGTGCTGTATCATAGTCGCCAAGGTCGTAATAAAGATTGGAAATATTGGTGAGATTGATGGTAAGGTTAAGCTCATTGCCTGATGCTTCGTTAATCTCCAATGAATCCTCAAAGTGGCGTAACGATGTGGCTATATCGCCCAACTCGCGGTAGATGCGACCAAAGTTATTGAGCACCTTGGCTTCCAGTTCTTTATTCTTCGTTTCCTCAGCAATAGCAAGCGCTGCGGTCAATTCATCCAATCCATCTTCATATTCTCCGATAAGCCAGTAACAAGCACCTTTATGATTGAGGCCGTTGCCTATTCCAGCCGGATAATGGATTGCCTCCGACCGTTCCACTATTTCTTCAGCCATCATTAGTCCGCGCTCGGGGTCGTCAGTTCTTATCTCAAGCGTCATGTTGATGAGCAAGTCTATTTTCTCTTTTTCATCGTGCGTCGCATCGTACTGCTCTTTCAACTGAAGATATCTTTGTGATTCCATTTTCTATCAATGATAACGTGTAAATTTTTACGGCAAAAACCAAAGTGTAAATTAATGAAATAATAGAGAACGAAGCGAAAGCCTTGTTGGCAAATAATTTACTATAAAAGTCAATTTATAAATGAACATTAATTAAATTTGAATCGCAGACCAAAAGGTTATTTGTATTTAGCCAAACCGAAACCGCAGTATCGAAAAGAATTTAGCTTAAAAACTATGTTCTTATGTTCCGTTTCAGATACTTACTTACAACGCTTGTATTTGCTATAAGCGCATTTGCCACAATAGCCCAACAAGCTACCATAACAGGTACACTTTTGTCCGAAGAAAATGGTCGTCCACTAAGGGACGCCGCTATTTCTATCGCAAAGCTGAAACGGCTTACCACAACGGATAGCGCAGGTAATTTTATACTTTCAGAAATACCTTATGGCCGATATGATCTGATACTGAAAATAGATAACAGCCTGCGGGAAACTATCAAAATAGTAGTGGACAGCAGCACAATCAGTCTCTCGAACATAGCTATCCGTTCCGCAAAAAATCCGACAGAACAAATAACCAATGTGAACGATGCAACAGCACTTGCAGAAGAAACAGATAGCGATGAAGAGGGCGGTAGGTCACAAAACATTTCGGGTATATTAAATGCTGCACGCGACCCTTATTTATCGGCGGCTGCGTTTACTTTTGGCGCTTTGCGTTTTCAGCTAAGAGGCCACAAGCGCGACCAGCAAGAGGTATTTATGAATGGCAGTATGATGAACGATGCAGAATCGGGCATGGCTTATTGGGGACAATGGGGCGGACTAAATGATGTGTTCAGAAATCAACAAAATACATTCGGACTGGCTGCCGCCGAAGATGGGATAGGCGGTCTTACAGGCGTTACCTCCATTGATGCCACAGCTATGAATCAACGCAAACAAATCAGAACTACTTATTCTTTATCCAACAGAAGCTATCGCAACAGAATCATGTTTACTTACAGCACCGGCTTACTCAAAAGCGGTTGGGCATTTTCTGTATCTGGCTCCAAACGCTGGTCTGGAGAGGGTTTCATACCTGGAACATTTTATAACAGCTATTCTTACTACGGTGCTGTAAGCAAGAAAATAAATAGCCATAGCAATATCCACTTCGTAACATTTGGTGCACCAACGCAACGTGGCAAAGCGATGCCGGCTATACAGGAGGCGATGGACATTGCAGGTTCTAATTACTATAATCCAAACTGGGGTTGGCAAGATGGCAAAAAGCGCAATGCCAGAGTGAGCAATAGTTTCCAACCAATGGCTTTGCTCACGTACGATTATCAGCCTGATGAAAATACGCTATTTACTATGACGGCAGCTTACCAGCAAGGCTATATTGGTAACTCTGCACTCGACTGGTACAATGCGCAAGACCCGCGCCCAGACTATTATAGAAAGCTTCCAAGCTATTATCTGCATAACCCGCAGGGCGCAGATAGCGTAACCGCAGCACTTGTTGAACAAGAGCTAAGCGAAGACCCGGATAAGATGCAAATTGATTGGGACCGATTATATCAGGCGAATGCGTTTAACGTCGACTCAATAAACGGCGAAGTAGGTAAGCGCTCTATTTACATGATTGGCGAAGACCGTGATGATACGCGTAAATATGCTGTGACAGCCAATTTCAGAAAAAATGTAAGCGAACATCTTACTATATTTTTGGGCGAGCATGTTCAATTTCAAAATACAGAAAGCTATCGTAAAATGCTGGATTTATTAGGCGGCGACTACTATGTAAACCTCAACCAATTTGCAGAACGAACTTATGCCGGCAACAATGTTTTCAATCAAAATGACCTCAACAATCCTAATGGAATTATCAGAGTTGGCGACCGTTACAACTACAATTACAAAACAAAATTTGTAAAGATGTATGCCTGGGGACAAGCTATAATTTCATTCAGCAAAATAGACGCATTTATCGCCGCAAGAGGCGCGCTGGATATTTTCAGCAGAGAGGGCATATTTCGGAATGGCTTATTCAGCAACGACTCTGAAGGAAAATCACATCCGAATAATTTCTTCACGTATGCAACCAAAGCCGGGCTTACTTACAAAATAAGCGGGCGTCACTATCTATTTGTAAACGCTGCTAAAAGCACTGCTGCGCCTACATTTGACAACACTTATATCTCTCCGCGCACGCGCAATGCAAGTGTTGCGTTGCCCAATGTAGAGCGTGTAACTTCGATAGAAGGCGGCTATATCATGCGCAGTCCTAATATCAACGGACGGTTGACAGGGTTCGCCACAAATATTGAAGATGCTACGGAAATCAAACGCTTCTATCACGAAGACCACCGCACGTTTGTAAACTATGCGATGCGTAATATCAGCACACGACATTTAGGAGCTGAGTTTGCCCTGAAAGCAAAAATCAGTTCTACGCTAAGTACAACGCTGGTCGCTACCTGGATGCAGGTATTTTATACCGGTCGTCCGTCTATCAGCATTTACAAAGACAATGACACATCTACGAGGGTTGCCAATGAAATATCTTACATGAATAACTATTTCGTTGCAGCAGGACCGCAATCGGCCTACAGCGCAGCGCTTAACTATAACTCTCCAAAATATTGGTACGCCAATATCAGTTGCAATTATCTCGACAGAAATTATGTGGACATGAACCCTGCACGCCTTACAACAGATGCTGTAGATATGCTGGAGCCAGGCTCCGCACAATGGAATGCAATACTGGAGCAGGAAAGGCTGCCCGCGTTTTTCACGATAGATATTTTTGCAGGCAAATCGTTCCTGTTGAGCAAGAAGATGAAATGGTTACCGTTTGGTACCTATCTATACATCAACCTGGGCGTAAACAATATTCTTAATAACAAAAACATCATGACCGGTGGCTTCGAGCAATTGCGCTACGATAATACCGGCAGAAATCCGGAGCGCTTTCCCGCTAAATATTTTTACGGGCAAGGCATCAACTATTTCCTGAATATAAGCCTTAAATTTTAGGCTATTTTGATAGGTGTATTTACAACAAAAAACCATCATTAAAAAAGAAAGTTTTTTTTTATTCGCGATGCTAAAAATATTGGTTTGTGTATTTTTGCCGTTCCGTTTTAAAAAATAACAATGGTTGACGTATTAATTGGTTTGCAGTGGGGCGATGAGGGCAAGGGTAAAATAGTAGATTACCTTGCTTCGCACTACGATGTAATTGCCCGCTTTCAGGGAGGGCCAAACGCAGGGCATACCCTGTATGTAAATGGACAGAAAGTGGTACTGCGTACCATCCCCTCAGGCGTTTTCAACGAAAAGACACTTAACCTGATTGGTAATGGTGTAGTGATAGATCCGGTAACGCTTAAAGAGGAAATCGAAGGCCTCAAAAAAATTGGTGTATCGCTTACGCACAACTTATTTATCGCGCACAAAGCACACCTGATATTGCCTACCCACCGCGCACTTGATGCTGCGAGCGAGCAGGCGAAAGGCAAAGAAAAAATAGGTTCTACGCTAAAAGGAATAGGCCCTGCCTATATGGATAAAACCGGGCGCAATGGCTTGCGTGTGGGCGATATGCTTGCAAGCGATTGGCAGCAACGCTACGAGCGACTAAAGCAAAAGCATATTGACATGCTGCGCTTGTACGACTTTGAAATAGAATGGCAGTCCTGGGAGGCTGACTTTTTTGAAGCCATTACTTACCTGCGCAGTTTGAATATTGTAAACGGAGAATACTGGCTTAACCACCAGTTGGCTACCGGCAAAAAAGTATTGGCAGAAGGCGCGCAAGGCAGTATGCTTGATGTTGATTATGGTACTTATCCTTTCGTAACATCATCCAACACTATATCTGCCGGCGTATGTACAGGTCTGGGTGTGGCTCCGTCTAAAATAGGCGAGGTGTATGGTATTACCAAGGCTTATTGCACACGTGTTGGTAGCGGTCCTTTCCCTACTGAATTGAATGATGAAACAGGCGAAAAGCTGCGTGCCGCAGGTCATGAGTTTGGTGCTGTTACCAAGCGTCCGCGCCGTTGTGGATGGATAGATTTAGTGGCATTGCGCTATACGGTAATGCTTAGTGGCGTTACCCGCTTAATCGTTACAAAGGCTGATGTGCTGGATGGATTTGAAGAAATAAAAGCTGCTACTGCCTACGTTATCAAAGGACAGGAAACAGAGGAATTTCCATTTGATATTTGCGACGAAGAAGCAAACCCGGTGTACAAAACATTTGCGGGCTGGGAAAATATCAGCGAATGTACCGAACCGGAAAATCTGCCTGCAACATTTAAAGAATATTGTTTGTTTGTAGAAAAATTCCTGGGTACTAAAGTACAATTTGTAAGCAATGGCACAGGAAGAGACCAATTACTGTCTTTGTTTTAATTGCCAATAAAAACAATAAATAATCTGACAATTTCCTTGGTATTATTTGAAGAACATTCAATAATTTTAACCCCGGAAATCATAGAAGATTGAACCGACCGAATAACTATTTAAATTTAAAAATACCAATTACTTTTTCCATTTTACAGTATGTGTGCTATGAAATCTCAGTCAGAAAAAAAGACGACTACCGCTAAAGCACCTGCCACAAAAAGCACGGTGACTAAAGGTTCTGCTAAAGCTAAAAGCGAGGCTGACCTTGATGAAGATGATGAAGAACTGTTCTTAGATGAGGAAACGAGTTCATCGAAGAAAGCAAAGAAGACTACTGCTGCAAAATCAGCACCAAAGAAGTCTAAGAATGAAGATGATGATGACGACGATGACGATGATGATGACGTGGAAGAAGACGATGATTTTAACAAGGAAGATGAATTTGGCGACAGCGACCCTGACTTCGAAGAATTTGATTTACCTAAATCAAAAAAGCCAAGCACAGGGAAGAAAAAAAGCGGAGATGATGATGATTTTGGTGACGACTTCAGCGACCTGGGGCTATTCAACGATGGCAACAGCTTCGACGATGATGATGACGACTTTTAATTAAGTAACTAACAATTTTGAATGCAATCATTACCCTACGAAAAGCGTATTTCATACAGCAAACAAGAAGAGGGAACGATAAAATTGAAAATGCTGAACTGGCTTAGACCGTTCAGCATTTTCGTTTATCTGGATAATAACAACTACGCACATGCGCCTAACCGGTTTGAAGCGCTTGCTGCATTGTCATTGCAGGAAGCTCATATACCCAGCCTACCCGACGACAACGAAATAGCCGGGCATTGGCATTTTGGTCATATCAGTTATGATTACAAAAACCATTTAGACGCTAAACTAAATAGCACCCATATGAATTATACAGGCTTTGAAGAATGTTCGTTTTTCAAAGCAGATAAGGTTGCCTATATTCCTTTTGGCAAAAATGAATTGGTTGTTGGCTCTATGATTGATGATGTTGACGAAATGCTGGAAGCCATACTCAGCAAGGCTTTTGAAGAGCCACCGATTTTTTCAAAGCCGGATTGGCAATACCGCTTTACCAAAGAAGAATACATCAAAGCAGTACAAACCGTACAAAACCATATTGTAGAAGGCGACTGTTATGAGCTTAACTTTTGTACGGAGTCCTATGCCGAAAATATGGAGTTGGATGCTGTAAGTTTATTTCAAAAATTAAATAGCCGCAACCCCTCTCCATTTGCCTGCTGCTACCGCAACGGAGCGGTATATGTATCTGGCGCAAGCCCGGAAAGATTTATTTATAAAGAAGAAAATACCCTTGTTTCTCAGCCTATAAAAGGTACTGCAAGAAGAGGCAAAACAGCAGAGGAAGATGCACAAATAAAAATACAGCTAAGGGCTGATGAAAAAGAGCGTGCAGAAAATGTGATGATTACCGACCTCGTTCGTAACGACCTTGCCAAAAGCTGTATTGCAGGTAGTATAGAAGTTCCTGAATTATTTGGCGTGTACACGCTGCCGCAGGTGCATCAATTAATATCAACCGTGAACGGAACAATAGCGGATGGGGTCAGTATTAAGCAGGCAATTGAGCACGCTTTCCCTATGGGCAGTATGACGGGCGCACCCAAGCAAATAGTAATGCAATTGACAGAACGCTACGAGCGTAGCCGTCGCAATATTTATGCGGGCACTATTGGCTATATTTTGCCCGATGGCAACTTCGATTTCAATGTAGTGATACGTAGCCTTGTGTATAATTCTGAAACAGGCTATTTGTCCTACCACACAGGTGGCGCTATTACATTCGACAGCGACCCGGAAAAAGAATGGGAAGAAGTGCGGCTAAAGGCGCGCGCCATGGAGCAGATATTTGAGTAGAAAAATGCCGTTGCACTGAGTAGTCGCAACGGCATATATAATTTACTTAGGTATTGTCTATACTACAGTAAGCAATGCATAGGTATAAGAGAAACGGGCACTCTCGGGTACCATGATAAATACCTTTTCGCCTTTCTTCAATTTACCCTCGTTCATCAACTCTTCCAGCATAAAATAGGCAGATGCAGAGCCTACATTACCAAGGCGGGAAAGATTCGTGTACCATACATCTAATGGCAAATCAATACCGCGGCTTACCAGTTCATTGTGTATTTTCATTCTGAAAAATTCAGAGGAAAGATGCGGTAAAAACCAGTTGACAGAGCGGGTATCGAAGTTATGCTTCTTGATGACATCTTCGAGAAAATCGACACCACGCGGCACTATGTTATCGCCGAGCAAACGGGTATCCTGCTTGATAGAAAACACACTTTCATTCATCCATTCTTCCGGCGTCATATCGTTGTAGCCCTTTAGTGCACTACCCTCTTTAACCCCGCCGGAGTACATACATGTTTCCAATTTGCCGGCATAAGAAGCTATATCTATCCATTCTACTTTCAATGATACGCCCTCGTCGTTTGGCTTGTTTTGAAAAACTGCTGCACCAGCACCATCGCTCAACATCCAACGTAGAAAATCTTTTTCAAAAGCAATAAATCCGTTCTCTTCTATCTCCTGTACTTTATCCATCTCCGGCTGAAAACGCTCTGCTGTCAGGAACTTGGAAAAACGCTCAGAACCCGTTGCCACAGCGCGTTCTACATCGCCGGCAGCTACGGCTAAATAGGCATATTTGAATGCCTGCATTCCCGTATTGCAGGAGCCTGAAAATGAAAATAGCTCCACCGGATGCATAGCTAATTCGCCGTGCACCATAGAAGCATGTGAAGGCAATGTCTGGTCGGGTGAAGAGGTACCACAGGCAAGCAACTGAACATCTTCAGCTTTCAATTTATCGTCAAATAATTCTTTAACTGCTTCGGCAGTCAACTCTGCATTGGTGTAGGTATGTTGTCCCTCTCTAAACGCATAATGCCTTGTTTTAATACCATTATTGCGAAGGATGAGCGGACGCACTTTAGAAGGTTTTCCTCCTACCATCCCTAATACAGATTCCATCTCGTCATTGCTCACCGGGTCATAAGGCATAAACTTTGCCAGCCTCGTAATAAAAACGTCCTGCATGTAAAACTAAAATTTGATTAATTAGATTAACTATAAATTCCAATCGGTTGATAACCGTTCAAATGTAAACGAAAATGCGTAAAAAAAGTTTAGGTCTAAAGCAATTTAATGCATTAGATAATTAGGACACAGACAGGCTATTTATAACCAATATTTTAAAATTATAGCTTAATAAAAATTAACGCATTGTTACATATTTTACTGCCACTCTAAATTAGCCTAAATTTGCGCTGCTGCACATGAACCAACAACCAACTCATATCATATTATTCGACGGTGTATGCAACCTCTGCAACGGCGTTGTTCAGTTCGTTATAAAGCGCGATAAGAAAGGGCTCTTTCACTTTGCCGCATTGCAGTCGGAAGGTGGTGCGCAGATACTGCAAAAGCACAATCTTCCGCAGCAAAAATTTGACAGTTTTGTTCTTTTAGAAGAAGGGAAAATATACACCAAATCTACTGCTGCGCTTAAAATAGCCAAACATCTTGGCGGAGGATTGAGCGTATTGTACGCACTCATCATAGTCCCAAAAGCCTTGCGGGATATAGTTTACAGCTTTGTGGCACGCAATCGTTACCGCTTCTTTGGTAAAAAAAATGAATGTATGTTGCCCACACCGGCACTGAAGCAAAAGTTTCTATAACCTGTTTACGCGGTTACGCGGTAGCAGTTGATGTATTCAATTTAGGCTTCTTAAGCATCAGCCAGGTTTCAAGTCCTAATAGCAGCAACCCAATAATTACAGCTACTTTCCATATCGGAAAAGGCTTTCGGCCTTGGTCCCAACCTGCTTTTGCAACCGAGTCATTATCGAGCCAGTTAACATCCATTGGCGCCAGCAAACCCTCCACTTCACTTTTAGAGGCAAACTCGAGTACAGATTCCAAACGATTACTATTCATCGCAATCAAAATAGTGTCTTTGCTCGCTTCGCTATTCAGTTTGTAAAACCCGGCTTGTGATACCACACCACCTGCAAACACTTCAACACCGCTACCAGCAGGCCTTTGCGGCGGTATAGCGTCAAAATTTTCGCTATTTAAATGAAAGACTTTGCGAGCGTCATTGGCGATAGCCGGCAACCATACCGGCTGATTGCTGCCAATGGAAACTGCGTACATACTATTTCCCCCTGACTGAACAGCCATTTTGTACAAGACGGGTACGAAATAATAGCTTACCGCAAAATTGGACGAGCGGTCATCGAGTGGAGAAGCGCACAAATACAATCGCCCGTTACCTAATGAATACTGCGCCAGGAAAGGCTTTCCGTCCCGAAAAGACATCAACGACTGCTGATTTGCAGTCAAGCCGGCATCAATAGGATAGCGCTTCGTAGTCACTGGTAGCTGTACATTTTCCGGCATTTTCTCAAATAAATCAAGCAACAAAGGATGTGCTTGCTGTATAGAAACTACCTGTTGCTTCGCTGTATCTATTTTGGCTAAAGATAGCTCGCCCCATTGCTTTAGCGATGCATTCAATATCTCGGGGTTATCTGTCAAGCCTGGAAAAAGTAAAATATTTTGTCCGTTATCCAACGCCTTTTTGATTGACAACGACAATGCCGGGCTTATATTCGTAACATTCTGCAATACGATGAGGCTATATTTGTTCCAATCGTCTGTTGCACCACCAGCAAGGCTTTGCTGCGTAACGCTAAAGCCCTCGTAGGTGCGGAAAGCTGCCTGCAAATAGGGGTTCATGGCACCATCGCCCAGCACCAGCACAGAAAGCCCGGGCGCTGTACGAGCAGCTATTCTAAACGTATCATCAAAGCTCAATGGATGATCTTGCAGACTGGCAGTAATTTGCTGCCAGCCGTTGCCGTCCAGTTGCAATGCCAATGTATCAATAGCGACAGAATCGCTGACGAACGACAAGGTACTGACGGCACGCACCTGCCCATTTACAGCAATCTTGAGGTTGCTGCTTTCCTGTCCTTTTGTTCCGCTCTGGCGCAAGCGAACCACTAAATCATTGGGCTGACGCACGTCGAGATTGGGAGAAAGAAAATAGGCTGTATCGATGAAAACGTTGCCCACACCGCTTTCGCGCATGGTATAGAAATATACTTCGGTATTTTCCGGCTTGTTTATTTTCTCTTTGGTTACAAAAGCATCCGATTGCAAATCGGTAAAAAGATACAAGTTCCACTGTTCGCTACGCTCGTTGCTTTGCGCAACAGCAACGGATTGGACTATTCTCTTAAGATTGGCCGGCTTGGCGGTTGGTTGTATTTGCTCCAATGCTACCAAGGCTTCGTCGCGCATCAATGGTCTTGTGGCAGATGCTTTGTCATTCGACAGAATCAAAAATTTTCCTGTTGGATCTGCCTGTTGCAACAGCAGGCGCACCTTTTGTTTGGCTTGCTGCATCAGGCTTTGCTGCCCTGATGCGAGCCCCATGCTGTAAGAGTTATCAATGTAAATAGCACTTACGGTAGCTTTATCACTTTTGGTATTGCTGCTAAAAAATGGCTGCGCAAATGCTATTACAAGTGCCAGAATAAATGCCATGCGCGTAAGCATCAGCCACACATTTTGCACCTTGGCCTGCCGCTTGGTTGATAGCTGTATGTCGCGCAGGAAGCGTGTATCAGGAAAATCGACCCGCTTGTATTTTCTTAAATTAAAAAGATGAATGACCAGCGGTATAATAATAGCCAGTCCCGCCAGCAGAAACAAAGGAAACAAAAAGCCCATAAGCGAAAATAGTAATTTACCTCCATGCAAGCGAATAAGTAGTAAAACCATTTTCACTGCGCAGTATTTTGAAAAATATAGGCTACAAACGACAAAACGTTGTTGATATTTTTAATACATGCTCGCCCAGCCCAAGCAGATTTGTTACCTTTGCCACCTTATCAAAAAACAACATCAAGATACAATGACACCCGACAAAAAAGTTTACGATAGTATTATTGAAACCATTGGCAACACGCCTTTGATTAAATTAAAAAAGACTGTAGCAGACCTACCTTGTAAGGTGTATGCTAAGGTGGAGTTTTTTAATCCCGGCAATAGCATTAAAGACCGTATGGCCTTAAAGATGCTGGAAGTTGCAGAAGCAGAAGGAAAAATAAAACCAGGTGGCACTATTATCGAAGGTACATCGGGCAACACCGGTATGGGCTTGGCTTTGGCAGCAATTCAAAAAGGCTATCGCTGTATTTTTACTACTACCGATAAGCAGTCAAAAGAAAAAGCGGACATATTAAAAGCATTGGGTGCCGAAGTAATTATATGCCCTACGAATGTAGAACCCGAAGACCCAAAATCATACTATTCTGTATCTAAAAGATTGGCGACTGAAGTACCTAATAGCTGGTACGTAAATCAGTATGACAACCTTGCGAATCGTCTTGCACACTACGAGCAAACAGGTCCTGAAATATGGGAACAAACAGAAGGTAAAATAACCCATCTGGTAGTTGCAACCGGCACTGGTGGCACTATAACGGGGACGGGTAAATATCTGAAAGAGAAAAACCCCGATATACAAGTATGGGCTATTGATAGCTATGGCTCTTTGCTTACAAAATGGTTCAACACCGGCGAGATAGATATGAAGGAAGTACATCCTTATATTACGGAAGGAATAGGCGAAGATTTTGTGCCCGAGAATTATGACCGCGATGTAATTGACTATTTTGAAAAAGTAACCGATAAAGATGGTGCTGTAATGGCGCGCCGTATTGCAAAAGAAGAGGGCATATTTGTAGGATACTCTGCAGGATCGGCTTTGAGCGGATTGAAGCAATTAAAATCAAAGCTTAAAGAAGGCGACCTGGTGGTGGTTATTTTCCACGACCATGGCAGCCGATATGTAGGTAAAGTTTACAATGACGAGTGGATGCTGGACCGTGGCTTCTTAGACGTAAATACCGTGCAGGATTTGATAGGTGGATTAGGTCGCAGAAGACTGGTAACTATTGAAGAAACAGATACAGTGCATAAAGCGATGGAACTGATGCAGCGTTACGATATAGAGCAGATTCCGGTTATGAAAGATGGTGCTATTATTGCTTCTGTATCGCGCAATGGTTTGTTCAAGAAACTGATGAAAGATGTGAACCTGAAAGACCAGCCTGTGATTGACGTTAAAGAAGAAGCAATACCAGTTGTTAAAATGGACACACCAATCGAACGCTTAACAGGCTATATTACTAAGGAAAATGGTGCTGTATTAGCAAAAGACGATAGCGGCGATTACCACATCA
>PJTT01000545.1_pt1 | contig 22940 bp, 15 predicted proteins | sample 1512261 | NCBI WGS metagenome assembly PJTT01 (sample SAMN08177685, study PRJNA422409) | Soil metagenome, whole genome shotgun sequencing project. | isolation source: Soil (2) enriched on wood chips | place: USA: Madison | collected 2015-01-15
ACCCTGGCGCGCGGCCATGACATCGTCGGCCTGCAGGAGGCCGACCCGGGCAGCCTGCGGTCGTGCTTCACCAACCAGACCCACTACCTGGCCCAGCGCGCCGGCTTCAACTCCTGGAGCCACCAGCCGAACCGGCGCATGGGCGGGTGGCGTCCAGCGCCAATGGCCTGCTGAGCAAGCTGGAACCGGTGGAAGTACAGGACCACGCCCTGCCCGGCCGTATCGGCGGGCGCGGCGTACTGCTGGCCAAGTTCGGCGATGGCGAGGACGGCCTGGCCGTGGCGGTGGCCCACCTGTCATTGGGTGCGGGTTCGCGGATGTCCCAGCTCGGCTTCATCGCCGAGCTGCTGTCCGACCATCCCAACGCGGTGCTGATGGGCGATTTCAACTGCCTGGCCGAGCGCCCGGAAATGCAGGTGCTGTACCAGAAGACCCGGCTGCAGCCGCCGGGCTGCGTGGTGCCGACCTTCCCCAGCTGGCGCCCGGACCGGGCCATCGACCACATCCTGGTCAGCAGCAACCTGCAGACCCGCAGCGTGGAAGCCGTACCGGCCGCGTTCTCCGACCACCTGGCCCTGGCCATGGCCATCGACGTCCCCGCCGACGCCCTGCGCTGACCCGTTTGGTAGGTGCCAACCTTGGTTGGCGCGGTGGGTGCGCACCTACCGCTCTGGTGGGTGCGGACCGTTGGTCCGCACGCTCTCCGCCGGGCACAGCCCGGCGCTACCCCGCCTGCACCACCGGCGTTCTCAACCGCCGCGCGGTCATCGTGCTGCCTACCGAAGCCACCACCGTGCAGCCGATCGCCAGCCACTGAACGCCGGCCAGCTGCTCGTGCAGCAACAGCATCGCCCACAGCGCGGCCACCGCCGGTTCCATGCTGATCAGGATGCCGAACGTTTCCTTGGGCAGGCGCTTGAGCGCCATCATTTCCAGCGACATGGGGATCGCGCTGGACACCAGCGCCACCAGCAGGCCCGCCAGCAGGATCTTCGGCTCCAGCAGCGCCATGCCGGCGTGGGCCACGCCCACCGGCACCACCACCAGTGACGCGGCCAGCAGCCCCAGCGAAACCGTATGGCCGGCATGCAGGTGGCCGGCGCGCTTGCCGAAGACGATGTACAGGCCCCAGCATGCCGCGGCGCCCATGGCGTAGAGCACGCCGGCAGGATCCAGTGCCGGCCCGCCGCCCAGTGGCAGCAGCAGCAACAGGCCCAGCAGCGCGCAGCCCACCCAGACGAAGTCGATCGGCCGCCGCGAGGACAGCATCGCCACCGTCAACGGGCCGGTGAACTCGATGGCCACGGCGATGCCGAAGGGAATGGTGCGGATGGCCATGTAGAACAGCAGGTTCATCAGGCCCAGGGTCAGCCCGTAGCGGAGGATGGTCATCGCATCCACGCGGCTGGTTTTCCAGCGCCACGGCCGCCAGAACAGCAGCAGCAACAGGGCCGAGAAGCCCACGCGCAACGCGCTGGTGCCCTGCGCGCCGACCAGGGGGAACAGGTGTTTGGCATAGGAAGTGCCGATGGCCAGCGCGGTAACCGAGCCGAGCACCGCCAGCGCCGGCAACATCGGCGCGAATCGGGAAGTCTGCATGCGCCCAGTCTATTGCGCTGGCGGCGAGCACTTGGCTCAATTGAGGGCCCGTCCGCGCAATTTCTGCTCGCCATGGCTACCGCCCCCGTGCTGGACAGTTTCGACCACGCCATCCTCGACCTGCTGCAGCGGGACAACGCCCTGCCGCAGCGGCAGATTGCCGAGGCCGTGCACCTGTCCACGCCCGCGGTGCAGCGGCGCATCAAGCGACTGCAGGACAGCGGCGTGATTTCCGCCAACGTGGCCGTGCTCGACGCGGCCAGGGTCGGGCGCCCGCTCACGATCATCGTCGAGGTACGCGTGGTCAGCGAGCAGCGCGAGAAGGTGGCCCCGTTCCGCCGCCGCGTGCACGATGACCCGGCCGTGCAGCAGTGCTACTCGATCACCGGCGACGGCGATTTCCTGCTGCTGCTTTCGGCAGCCTCGATGGAAGAGTACGAAGCGATCACCGAGCGACTGTTCGGCGGCGACGACAACATCGAGCGATTCCGCACCTCGGTGGCGCTGGGCACGTTGAAGCGCAGCTTCTCGGTCCCGCTGGCATGACCTCGCCGCCCTCCCCTGCCCGACGCCTGCGCCGCTGGCTGCTGTCCGGCGCCCTGCTGCTGGCCGCCTGCATCGCCGCGCTGTCCCTGTGGAACAGCCCCTGGGCGGCGGCACCGAAGATGCTGTGGACGCTGGGACGCATGCCTGTGGCCACTGAATTGCCGGTACCGGTAGACGGCGTGCGGCCCAGGCAGATCGCCGACACCTTCGGCGCGCCCCGCGGCCGTGACCGCACGCATGCCGGCATCGACATCTTCGGCAAGCGCGGCACGCCGGTGCGCAGTGCCACGGTGGGCGTCATCGCCGACGTGCGCGAAAGCGGGCTGGGCGGACGCCAGGTGTGGGTGATCGGGCCCGGTCGTGAGCGTTACTACTACGCGCACCTGGAAGACTGGGCCGACGGCCTGGCACGTGGCCAGGTGGTGCAGGCCGGCCAGCTGCTGGGCTACGTGGGCGACAGTGGCAATGCGAAGGGCACGCCGCCACACCTGCACTGGGGCATCTACGGCACGGACGGCGCCCGCGACCCGTTGCCGCTGCTGCGTTGACGCCGCCAGGCGCCCCCGCCGTCATTTGTAAATAGAAACAATTCGCATTACCATGTTTGCGTTTTCCGGGCAGCCAGGACGGTTCGCCCTTCTTCGCATTGCCCAGCCACCGCCCTGCAGCGCAGGGCCCCGCCAGCGGCGTGAGACCCCCACCAGCCGCGGCGCCAGACCATCCGGGAAGCCGGTCGGACGCACGCACGTGCCCGTCCAGGAAACCCAATGATCCGTTCGACCCCTGCCCTGCTGCCGCATCGCCTGTCCGCGGCGGTGCTCTCTGCCCTGTGCCTCGCCGCCGCGCCCGCCGCCTTCGCCGATACCGCCGCCGACCCGACCACGCTCGACAAGGTGGTGGTGAAGGGTGAGCGCGCCGAAGGCTACTCGGTGCGCAGGACCTCGGCCGGTACCCGCTTCGACCTGGCCCCGCGCGAGATTCCGCAGTCGGTCAGCATCATCAGCCACCAGCGCATCGAGGACCAGAACCTCGACGACATCATCGACGTGCTGGGCAACACCACCGGCGTGAGCAGCACGCAGTCCGATACCGAGCGCACCGAGTTCTACGCGCGCGGTTTCTACATCGACAGCTACCAGTTCGATGGCCTGCCGACGCAGATGGTGCAGAACTGGAGCTACGGAGATTCCGGCCTGGACCTGGCCCTGTACGACCGCGTGGAAGTGGTGCGTGGCGCCACCGGCCTGCTCAGCGGCGCCGGCAATCCGTCGGCGTCGGTGAACCTGATCCGCAAGCACGCCGACAGCGCCGAGCTGGCCGGCAGCGTCTCGGTCAACGTCGGCAGCTGGGGCCGCACCCGCACCACGGTGGACGTGGGCAGCGCACTGAATGCCAGCGGCACCGTGCGCGGTCGTGTCATCGGCAGCTACCTGGACACCGATGCGCAGATGGACCGCTACAACCAGCACAAGACGCTGGGCTACATGGTCATCGATGCCGACCTGACCCCCGATACGCAGCTGAGCGTGGGCTACGACTACCAGCAGAAGCGCGCCAACGGCGCGACCTGGGGCGGCTTCCCGATGCTGTTCTCCGATGGCACATCCACCGGCTATGACGAATCGTTCAATGCCAGCCCGAACTGGACCTACTGGGACACCACCAGCAAGCGCGCCTTCGCCACTCTGGAGCACGGCTTCGCCAACGGCTGGAAGTTCAAGATCGGCGCCACGCATGACGAGACCAAGGCCGACGACAAGCTGTTCTACCCGGCCTACAACGACTGGGTTACCGGCGCCTCGTTCTTTGACAAGAACACCGGTGCGGGCATTTCGCCGTCGGCCGGCTTCTACAACACCGAACGCAAGGTCGACGCGATCGATGGCTTCGTTGACGGTCCGTTCCAGCTGTTCGGCCGCGAACACCAGTTCATGGCGGGCCTGAGCTACAACAAGCGCGACTACGCCAACTACGGCGACTACCAGGTCGGCGGTGCCGGCCTTGCCTGGGATCCCTTCTCCAGCTACCTGAACTGGACCGGCAACATCAGCGAACCGGACTGGAACCCGCTCAGCCTGGCCAGCGAAGGCACCATCACCCAGAAGGCCGGCTATGCCGCCACGCGCCTGTCGCTGGCCGATCCGCTGAAGCTGATCATCGGTGCGCGCTACACCGACTGGAAGAGCGAAGGCGAAGGCGCCGATCGTTCGCACAAGGTGACCACGCCGTATGCCGGCCTGGTGTTCGACATCAATGACACCTACTCGACCTACGCTTCGTACACCGAAATCTTCCAGCCGCAGATGCTGAAGGACCGCAACGGCAGCTACCTCGATCCGGTTGACGGCAAGAGCTACGAAGTGGGCGTGAAGGGTGCCTGGTTCGACAACCGCCTGAATGCCTCGGTGGCCGTGTTCCGCATCGAGCAGGACAACGTCGGCCAGTCGACCGGCGAACCGGTGATCGGCGGAACCGGCGGCGAAACGGCCTACATCGCCGCACGCGGCACGGTCAGCCGCGGCTTCGAGTTCGAGCTGAACGGCGAACTGGCACCGGGCTGGAACGCCACCTTCGGTGCATCGCGCTACGTGGCCAAGGACATCAATGACGCGGACATCAACACCAACCTGCCGCAGACCACGCTGAAGCTGTTCACCAGCTACACCCCGCAGTCGCTGACCGCATTGACCGTGGGTGGCGGTGCCAACTGGCAGAACCGCATCTATTACGCGGTGCCGGCATACGGCCGCATCGAACAGGACGGCTACGCGCTGGTCAGCGCCTTCGTGCGCTACCGCATCTCGCCGGAGTTCAGCGTGCAGGCCAACCTGAACAACCTGCTGGACAAGAAGTACTACTCGCAGATCAACGGCTACGGTGCGTTCGGCGACGGCCGCAATGGCTCGCTGACCTTCACCTGGTCGTTCTGATGCAGAGGGCGCCGGGCAACCCCCGGCGCCGTGCCTTGTAGAGTCGAGCCGTGCTCGACTGGCTTTCGACCAAAGCAGCCGAGCATGGCCCGGCTCTACAGAACAGCGAAAAGCCGCCGGGCATGGCCCGGCGCTACCAGTGAAACGCAGGTGCCGTTTCCTGGCACCTGCCTGTCAGCCTAGAACCGCAGGTCCGCGCGCATGTACCAGTAGCGGCCACGCGGAATGTCATAGGTCGAGGCGTCGTAGCCGTTCAACGAGCACGACAGGCAGATCGGCGGATCCTTGTCGAACACGTTGTTCAGGCCCGCGGTCAGCTGCAGCCCCTTCATCCAGTTGATTTTGTAGCCCACCTGCACATCGTGGTAGGTGGTGGCGGACAGCGTGTTGGTACCGGCGGCCTGGTTGCTGCACACCGGGAAGGCCACCGCATCACCGCAGTCTTCGGTCAGCTCGGAGATGTGGCGCACCGTCCAGTTGGCACTCCAGTTGTCCAGCGTCCAGCCGATGCTGGCGTTGCTGGTCCATTCCGGAATCGAGCTGTCGGCCACTTCCACGCCCGGCTTCTGCGGCTGCCGCTGGCCGGCCGCACCCGTGGCCTCGTAGCGGCCGACGAAGGTGTTCTTCCAGCCCAGCTTGAACTGGCCGATGTCGCTCTGCGGCAGCGTCCAGAACATGTCCACGTCCCAGCCATCGGTCTTGATCGAACCCAGGTTGGTCAGGCGGTTGTTGAAGCTGCTGACCGCACCGGTGCTGGCGCGGGTGATGCCATCACAGTAGATCGGGTCCAGCGTATCCACGCACAGGTCCAGCTGGGTCTGTGCGTTGATCGCCTGGATCGCGCCGTCGATGTTGTGGCGATAGAAGGTCACCTCCACGTCGAAGCGCTCGGACCACGAGGTGTCGTTGCCGAACCACGGGCTCCACACGAAGCCGGCGCTGAAGCTGCGCGAACGCTCCGGCTCCAGTTCGCGGTTGCCGCCGGTGGTCACCGAGATCTGCGAGTTGGCCTGCTGGAAGCCGGTCGGCACGCCCAGCGCGGCGCAGTTGGCAGGATTGCCGCGCGGCGCGGTGCCGCCCAGGCCCACCGAGCAGGGATCGAACAGCTGCAGGTCCGCACGCGCGGCCGAACCGTACAGCTCGCCGATGGACGGCGCACGGAAGCCCTCGGCGTAGGTCGTGCGCAGCACGAAGTCATCGGTCACCTGCCAGCGCAGGCCGTACTTGGGGGTGAACTCGCCACCGAAGGTGGAGTAATCCGAGTAGCGCCCGGCCAGGCTCAGGTCCAGCTTCTTGCCCAGCGACGAGTCGGCGAAGATCGGGATGCTCAGCTCCACGTAGGCCTCGTTGACGTCGTACGAACCGGACGTCGGCTGCGAGGGCACGCCGTTGTAGTGGCCGATCACCGTCAGCGGATCCGGCTGGTACCAGCCTTCATAGCGGCGGTGCTCCAGGCCGGTGGCGAAGGAGACCGGGCCGGCCGGCAGCGTGAACAGATCGCTGGACAGGTTGGCGGTGACCAGGCTCAGCTCGTTCTGGCTGCGGTCGCGCACCACCGGCTGGATCCAGCGCAGCATGTCCGGGGTGATCGAGCCGACGCCGCCGAAGATGTTCAGCGGCACGCAGCCGGGCGTTGCCGCGCACAGTGCCGGATCACCCAGCGCCAGGTTCACGTTGTAGATGTTGTAGCTGCCGTAGTTGGTCTGCTCGGCCTTGTTCTTGCTGTACATGCCGTTGACGTCCCAGTACCAGCTGCGGTTCGCTGCCTGGAAACTGCCCACCAGGCCGGTGGCGAAGTAGGTCGTGTTGACCTCCTGCTCGAACACGCGCGCGCCGCCCTCCACCGGGCGACGACCGATCAGGGTCATGTTGTCGCCGGACGCCAGGTCGAAGCCGAACGGGTTGTACGGGTTCAGCGCCGACACCACGATGTTGTCGGCCAGCGGATTGCCGGTGGCGCCGTCAGGGCCGAAGAACAGCGGTTCCGGGCCCGCCTGGTTGGTCGATTCGCGGCGGTTGCCCAGCGCTTTGACGTACCACTGCACGTCGTCGGTGATGTCGAAGCGGAACTGGCCGAACACGCCTTTGCGCTCGGACGGCGTGAGCACCATGTTGTATTCGGCGAAGTTGAAGCGATCGGCACTGGTGAAGCAGTGGTAGTCATCGCTGCGGTTGCAGCCGGCGCTGCCGTCATAGCGCGGGTTGCTCACGCCGGTGTTGGGCACGATGTCCTGCTCGGCGCCGGTGTTGGGATCGACGAAGGCGAAACGCCCCTGCGGGATGCCACCGCTGCCGAAGGCCAGGCCCGTACCGGGAATGGGAAAGCGCGACTGCTCGCGATCGCGTGCGTACACCGCGTCCTGCCGGGTCCAGCTGGCGCCGAGGAACAGGCTGTAGCGCTCGCCGCTGGTGCCCCAGGCCAGATCCACGCCCTTCTGCGTGCCATCACCCTTGCTGTACTCACCGTAGTTCAGGGTCACCTGCCCGCCATCGAAATCGCGCCGGGTGATGATGTTGACCACGCCGGCGATCGCATCGGAGCCGTACAGCGACGACGCACCGTCTTCCAGCACTTCGATGCGTTCAACAATCGCCAGCGGAATGGTGTTCAGGTCGGTGGCCGCGCCCACGCCGGAGGCCGATGATTCATTGACCCAGCGGATGCCATCGACCAGCACCAGTACGCGCTTGGCGCCCAGGTGGCGCAGGTCGACCTGTGCCGAACCCGCGCCGACACCGCTGCCATCCGGCGGGAAGCCGAAGTTGCCGGACGAATTGAACTTGGCGTTCAGCGCCGAGCCCGAACCGGTGAGCTGCTGCAGCACTTCGCCGATCGAGCTCAGGCCCGTGCGCTCGATGTCGCCACGGCTCAACGTCTGGATCGGCACCTGGCCTTCCACTTCAGCGCGCTTGATGCGCGTGCCGGTGACTTCGACGGCATCCAGGGTGGTGGCCGTCTGGGCCATTGCCCCCAGCGGTGCCAGGGCCGTCACGCACAGCGCAACAGCGACCGCCAAGGGGCGGTAATGCAGGTGATTCATTCGCTCTCTCTCCAAAGGAATGTCGGGACATGGACTGCCGCGCTCCCCCCTGCATGGCGGCAGCGTCTCCTTTGTAAACAAGCGGTAAAAATCACGACGTGACGACGGACACCATTTCACGTGGAATTGACGGAACAGACCGGAGATCGCGTCAATTAATGTCTTGAAATGCGCGAAAGGTGCGGCATCGCACCATCAAGAGCGCTCAACGGATGCGGGCCAAAACGACAGCCACGCCCAGACGAAGGACGGCCCGGGCGAATGCCGGGCCGTCCTCGCCAGCGGTCATCGCACGAACGCGATCCGCTCCATCCCCGTCGCCTCGGCCGCCGCCAGGATCTTCGCCATGCCTTCGTACTCGGCAGACGGATCGGTGGCGATGCGCAGCTCCGGCAGGTTGCCGGCGTGTTCGCTGGCCTGGGCGCGCAGGCGGGCCTGCAGATCACCGATGGCCATCGGCTGGCCATTCCAGCTCAGCTGGCTGGAGGCATCCAGGCGCAGCTCGACCGGTGGCGGTGGGTCGGGACGATCGACCACCCGGTCGGTGGCCTGCGGCAACTGCACCGCGATGGGCCGCGACAGCATCGGTGCGGTAACGATGAAAATGATCAGCAAGACCAGCATCACATCCACCAGCGGCGTGACATTGATCTCCGCCAAGGGGCCGCTTCTTCCTGCGCTGTTGAACGCCATGTGCCACTCCTTGCACCCGGGCCGTTCGCCCAAGCCGACAGTACGCCGCCGCCGTGCGCCGACGGCAGTGGGCATCCACGAAGCATTCAGCTGCCGTTGCCCGCGCTGCGACGTGCACGTGGCGAGAAACTGAATTCAGCCAGCGCCCGCTATGCTGGCGCCATGACCCGACGCTCTTCGACCGCCCTGTCCCTGCTCCCGCTGTCCGCATCGCTGCTGATCGGCTGCGCCAGCGCCCAGTCACTCGACGCCCAGAGCGGCCAGCTCAAGGCCGCCATCGACGCTGCCGAACGCGGCCAGCTCGGTCCGGGCCAGGCCGCCGCACTCAGCCGCCACCCGGCCTATGGCTGGGTCGAGTTCGCCCAGCTGCGCCGCAACATCGATACGGTCGATACCGGCCAGGCGCAGGCCTTCCTCAAGCGCTATGACGGGCAGGCCGTGGCCAACAGCTTCCGCAGCGTCTGGCTGCCCTCGGTGGCCCGCCGCCAGGACTGGCCTACCCTGCTGGCCAACTGGGCACCGACCGACAACCTCGGCCTGCGCTGCGCGCAGCTGACCGCGCGCCAGGCCACCGGCAAGGTCGACCCGCAGTGGATCAGCGAGGCGCAGGACCTGTGGCGCAAGAACGGCAAATCACTGCCCGACGCCTGCGATGCGGTGTTCGCCGTGCTGCAGGCGCAGGGCGGCATGAGCGATGCACTGCGTTGGGAGCGCGTCGACGCCGCTGCCGACGCGCAGCAGCCCGCGGTGATGCGCAGCGCCGCGCGTGGCCTGCCCGCGGCCGATCTGACCCTGGCCAACACCTATGCCGCCTTCGTCGACAAGCCCAATGCCAGCGCGCTGAACTGGCCGCGCAATGAACGCAGCCGGCGCATCGCCACCGATGGGCTGGAAAAGCTGGCCAAGGCCGACCCCGGCGCCACCGAACAGCAGCTGCCGCAGTACGCGCAGGCGCTGGGCCTGAGTGCCGAACAACAGGCCCAGGTGCGGTACCAGATCGCGTTGTGGACAGTAGCCTCCTACCTGCCCGACTCCGCGCGCCGCCTCAACGCCGTGCCCGAATCGGCCTACGACGAGCGCCTGCACGAATGGCGCGTGCGCGAGGCGATGTCGCGTGGCGACTGGCCGGCCGCACTCACCGCCATCCGCAAGATGGGCAGCAAGCAGCGCACGGATTCGCGCTGGGCGTATTTCGAAGGACGCATGCTGGAAAAGACCGGGCAGGCGCAGCAGGCCCAGTCGCTGTTCCGCAGCGCCGCGCGCGCGCCGACCTTCCACGGTTTCCTCGCCGCCGACAAGCTGCAGCAGAACTACACGCTGTGCCCGTGGAAGCCCAATGACAGCGCCCAGGCGCAGGCCGCCGTCGCCCGCGACCCGGCCATCCAGCGCGCGATGGCGCTGTACCAGATCGATCGCAACGGCTGGGCCGTGGCCGAATGGAACAGCGCGCTCGCCCGCTTCGATGACACCCAGCGCCGCCTGGCGGTGCGCGTGGCACAGGACAACGGCTGGTTCGACCGCGCCGTGTTCGCACTCGGCAAGCAGCCGCAGGAACAGCGCCTGTACGACCTGCGCTTCCCGCTGCACCACGACAGCACCATCCGCCGCGAATCCTCGCGCAATGCCATCGACCCGGCCTGGGTGGCCGCCGAGATCCGCGCCGAGAGCACCTTCACCCCGCGCGCGCGCTCGCCTGCCAATGCCATGGGCCTGATGCAGGTGCTGCCGGCCACGGGCGCGGGCGTGGCGAAGAACATCGGCCTGACCGCATACGGCGGCGCCGACAGCCTGTACGACCCGGACACCAACATCGCCATCGGCACCGCCTACCTGCGCCAGCTGATGAACAAGTACGACGGCCTGCCCTACGTCACCATCGCCGCCTACAACGCCGGGCCGACCCCGACCGCACGCTGGCAGTCCCAGCGCCCGGGCTTCGACCCGGACCTGTGGATCGAGACGATCAGCTACAAGGAAACGCGCGAGTACGTGGCCCGCGTGCTGGCCTTCAGCGTGATCTACGACTGGCGCCTCAACGGCAACGCGCTGCCGCTGAGCGACCGCCTGATGGGTCGCCTGGTGGACAAGCGCAAGGCGTTCACCTGCGCGGCGGACGCCGACCAGGGCGGGGATTGATCGACGCGGGGTCGTGCCTTCCGATCCGGTAGCGCCGGGCCATGCCCGGCGAGCGCGCAGCGCGGCGACACGCGCCCGTGCGATCATCCCCCCATGAAGATCTATCTTGTCGGCGGCGCCGTGCGCGACCGCCTGCTGCAGCGCCCCGCCGGCGACCGTGACTGGGTGGTCGTCGGCGCCACGCCCGCGCAGATGGAAGCGCAGGGCTACACCGCCGTGGGCCGCGATTTCCCGGTGTTCCTGCACCCCAAGACCGGTGAGGAGTACGCGCTGGCGCGCACCGAGCGCAAATCCGGCCGTGGCTACCGCGGTTTCGTGGTGGACGCCGATCCGGCCGTCACCCTGGAAGAAGACCTGCAGCGCCGCGATTTCACCATCAATGCCATCGCCTGCGATGAAGCCGATGGCACCCTGGTCGACCCCTATGGCGGCGCGCGGGACATCCAGCAGCGCGTACTGCGCCACGTTGGCCCCGCCTTCGTCGAAGATCCGCTGCGCGTGCTGCGCGCGGCGCGTTTCATGGCGCGCTTCGCCCCCCTGGGTTTCACCGTTGCCGAAGAGACCTTGGCCCTGATGCGCGAGGTGGCCGCCAGTGGCGAGCTGGACGCTTTGGTGCCCGAGCGCGTGTGGCAGGAACTGCGCAAGGCGCTGGCCTGCGAACGCCCGTCGGCCTTCCTGCGCACCCTGCACGACGCACATGCGCTGGGCCCGATCCTGCCCGAACTGGAAGCGCTGTACGGCGTACCGCAGCGTGCGGAGTTCCACCCCGAAGTGGATACCGGCATCCACCAGGAAATGGTCAGCGACATGGCCGCCCGCCTGGCACCCGGCGATGACCTGGTCGGCTTCGCCGCACTCACCCACGACCTCGGCAAGGGCCTGACCCCGCCGGACGAATGGCCGCGCCACATCATGCACGAGCAGCGTGGCCTGAAGCCGCTCAAGGCGCTGTGCGCGCGCCTGAAGATTCCCACCGAGCATCAGCAGCTGGCCGAAGCCGTCTGCCGTGAACACTTGAACGTGCACCGCATCGACGAACTACGCGATGCCACCGTACTGGAGCTGCTGGGCCGCTGCGATGCGCTGCGCCGGCCCGAGCGCGTGGCCCGCATCGCCCTGTGCTGCGAGGCCGACAAGCGCGGCCGGCTGGGCTTTGAAGAAGGCGATTACCCGCAGGGCGAAACGCTCAAGCGCCTGCACCAGGCCGCGCTGTCGGTACAGGCGCGTGATCTGGACCTGAGCCACCTGAAGGGCCCTGCGGTGGGCGAGGCGCTGGCGCGGGCCAGGGTGAAGGCGATTGCTGGGGCACGGTAGGGATGTGCCGCTCGCTGGGGAAGCGTGGTGTCAGCCGCTGATGGTCAGTACCTGAAATAGGTATCGCCCAAGGCGGGGTGGTCGCCCGGCTGACGCTTCTTCTTGGTGATGCGTCGCAGATTGATGCGCTTTGCATTGGGCCAACCAAGCGTCTGGAATATTGCATCAGCCATCTTTGCGAACCGAGTGAAACGCCGCCCCATTCTGTATCCGATGAAGCAGAAGAGCAAAACGCAGACCAAATAGGCCTGAGCTACCAACACACTTCCGCCTTCATTCCTGCCAATACTATCCTTAAGCTGAACCAGCCAAAAAAATCCGATAACAAGTGCGCACCAAGGCACCGAGAACATCAGGGAATATTTTGCCACCGTCATCCAATGAGCCCACGTGCCCGCACTAACGTGCGGATAAGACACAATCAGCCTACTCTGTTCTTGCAGAACTGAAAGGGCGAAGAAGTTTCCGTCGTCCTCATGTCGACCAACCACTCGGACAGCATCGCCCTCCAGGAATGGCCAGTTCCAGAGCATTGCTTTTACTTTGATTGCGCCGAGCCGAAACTCAACCCACGCAACCCGCTCCTCCATTTCTTCAGCGGACATCATCGCCATACTCGCGGCCGGACCACTAAGCCCAAACGCTGCCGCGATTGTGCCAGTCGCTGCCATGCCCTCACGGTCTCCTCTCCGCCAGAAGACGTTCTGCACTACATGCTGAACTTTCAATTCAGAGATGATGCCAGCGTGAGTATCGAGCGCCCCATGTTCGTCAGGGTTTACTTGGAGTTCGATACTCACTGCGGCCTCACGGAAACTGAGCCGATAGCCTTTTCAAAAGCCAGTTGCTGCTCTAGTGAAGTTACATAGCTTTTGCTAGACAAGAGATTTCCTCCTAAAGCCTTGTTTCCCTTATTTCCGAACGCATTTGTCATGCACCACGTCTCCAAGTCATTTGGGCTAATGGCCCATACAAATATTTCAATGCCGAGCAGAACCAATGCAACCTCCCATCCTGCCAATCGCAGCATCCACACACCGACTCGCTTCATCGCCTGCGATGCAACGACATTCCCACCCTCCGTGGCCGCCGCCTCAAGTCCAGCCCTCAGTCCTCTCAGCCCCAAAGTCAACGAATTCCGCCCAATGCTGCGCTCGATTACAGGAGATGAGTAGGCGAGCGCGGTTAGGAATTGAGATGATCCGACCGTCGCCAGCGTCAGGGCCTTGGCAAGATGCGCTACGAGCGCCATCTTGTTTGGATACGCATTGGCTTGTTCCGCATCTGACAAGCTGTAAGCCGCCCCAATAAAACTACCCGCTCCCGCCAGCACACTGCCGGCAGCCTTCATCCGAATGGCGCTGACACTACCCTCCCCAAAGAACTCCTTGGCTACCGTTTCATGCACACTGGTATACACAGCCAAAAGCGACATGCCGGACGCCAATAACGTCGCATAGTCGCGCGTGTCCTTACCGACCTTTGTTGCCAGATGGATGAAGTTCACCATCTCCAGCACGCCCGTAAGGGAATTCAGACCGACGACATTACGGCTGCTCTCCGCCGCTGCCTGCCAACGCTTGCGCATCGCAAGCGCGCCGTGGTGCAGCTCCAGATCGCGGAGTGCGAACTGCATCGGCAGTGCACTTCCCTTCTTGCGATAGAACTGGATGCGCTCCAGAAAATAGCGCTTGCCCTGCTGGCCGCTGCTCAGCTCTTCGGCCACCAGGCTGATCGCCTCGTCGCGCTCCATCAATGCCCGCGTCAGGAGCACGACGCGGACCATGGCATTGCCGACAGTGTCCTGGATGCCCTTCATCGGGAATCGATTCAGAAGGTACGCGCCTGCGGTAGTGACGAAGCGATCAACGCCACTGTCGCGAAGGATGCGGGCACTGGCGGTGGAGGGCGCAGCCTCCTTCTGCGCCACCTCCAACTTGCGGAGCAGGCAAACTGAAAACTCATACTGACGGCTCTTGGCAGCCATAACGGACAACCACTCCTGGTTACCACAAATCAGTTCAAGTCAGTACCTGAAGTACGTATCACCCAAAGCAGGATGGTCATCCACACTCTTATTCAACTTCGTGATGCGCCTTAGATTGATATATTTACCATTGACCCAACCAAGAGATTTGAAGATTGCGTCAGCCATCCTTGCATAACGCGTAAATCGAGAGCCGATCCGAATTCCAATGAAACAAGAAGCTGAGATGCAGCCAGCAAATATGTATAGCAATTTTTTCAATGATGACCAGTCCCAAGGCATTTCATCAAGTGATCCAAGGACGGTAACCAGGACATATAGCGCAGCACTTGGCAATGAGAACATCAGTGTGTATTTCATGACACCGATCCAGTGCGCCCAGCTCCCAGAGCTGACATGGGGATAAGAAACAATCATTCTCTTATCTTCATCCAGCACTGACAGAGCAAAGAATTTTCCATCCTCCATTCTGCTTCCAACGATCTTCACTCGATCACCTTCACTGAATGGCCAGTTCCAAAGCAATCCTTCCACTTGGGTTTCGCCAAGCCGGAACTCCACTCTGGTAACCGGCTCAGTCATCTCCTCAGCGGACATCATCGCCATTCCAGCAGCCGGGCCACTTAACCCCAGCGCAGCAGCAACGGCACCAGTCGCCGCGATGCTTGAACGATCACCTTCTCTCCAGAATACATTCTCCACAACGTGCTTGACCCGCAGATCGGAGATGATGCCGGCTTCGATATCAAGCGACTTCTTCTCGAATGGCACATTGACCTCAGTTTTCATCGCACCCTCAAAGTAACCGAGCCGATAGCCTTGTCAAACGCCTGCTTCTGCTCTCGCGGTGTTGAATAGGGCTTGCCACCAAAGGTGCGCTCACCTTTTCCACGACCCGAATTTGTCCCGAATGCATTGTTAAGACACCACTTTTCCAGATCGTCCGGACTGATGACCCATATCAAGACTTCAATGACAAGAAGAGCTAAGGTAACTTGCCAGCCACCCAATCGCAGAATCCACACACCAAGTCGTTTCATTGCCAGAGACGCAACGACACTCCCCCCCTGCGCTCCAGGAAATAGCGCTTGCCCTGCTGGCCGCTGCTCAGCTCTTCGGCTACGAAGCTGATCGCCTCGTCGCGCTCCATCAATGCCCGCGTCAGGAGCACGACGCGGACCATGGCATTGCCGACAGTGTCCTGGATGCCCTTCATCGGGAATCGATTCAGAAGGTAGGCACCTGCGGTAGTGACGAGGCGATCAACGCCACTGTCGCGAAGGATGCGGGCACTGACGGTGGAGGGCACTGCTTCTTTCTGCACCGTCTCCAATTCGTAGACCGGGCAAACAGGCAATTCATACTGACGGCACTTGGCAGCCATAACGGACACTCACTTCTGGTTATTGCAACTCAGCTCAAGTCAGTACCTGAAGTACGTATCACCTAAAGCGGGATGGTCATCCACACTCTTATTCAACTTCGTAATACGTCTTAAATTTATATATTTTCCATTGACCCAACCAAGAGACTTGAAAATTGAGTCAGCCATTCTTGTATAACGCGCAAAGCGAGAACCGATCCCAGCTCCAATTATGCAAGAAACAAGAACGCAACCAGAAAATGTGTATATCAACCATTTCAGAAAGAACCAGTCCAACGGCGCTTCGTCAATCGACGCCACTCCGATCGAAAGAGTAAATAGTGCAGCACTAGGTAATGCGAATATCAGCGTGTATTTCAAGACGCCGATCCAGTGCGCGCCGCTCCCAGAGCTAATATGGGGGTATGACACGATCAGTCTCTTATCCTCATCCAGCACTGACAGAGCAAAGAATTTTTTATTATCCCCCCTGCTTCCAACGATTTTTACTCGATCTCCTTCACTGAATGGCCAGTTCCAAAGCAACCCTTCCACTTGGGTTTCGCCAAGCCGGAACTCCACTCTGGTAACTGGCTCAGCCATTTCCTCAGCAGACATCATCGCCATTCCAGCTGCAGGGCCACTCAGCCCCAGTGCGGCGGCAATGGCGCCTGTAGCCGCGATGCCTGATGGATCACCCTCCCGCCAGAATACATTTTCCACAACGTGCTTGACCCGCAGATCGGAGATGATTCCAATTTCGATATCAAGCGAGATCTTCTCTGACGACACATCGACCTCAGTTTTCATTGCACCCTCAACGTAACCGAACCGATAGCCTTGTCAAACGCCTGCTTTTGCTCTCGCGGTGTTGAATAGGGCTTGCCACCAAAGGTTCGCTCACTTTTTCCATGACCCGCATTTGTTCCGAATGCATTATTCATACACCACTTTTCCAGATCGTTCGGACTGATGACCCATATCAAGACTTCAATGACAAGAAGAGCCAATGCAACTTGCCAGCCACCCAATCGCAGAATCCACACACCAAGTCGCTTCATTGCCTGCGACGCAACGACAGTCCCCCCTTCTGTCGCCGCTGCCGCTTCAAGCCCTGCTTTCATCCCTCTGAGACCCAAAGTCAATGAATTGCGCCCCAGACGGCGCTCGATGACCGGAGAAGAGTAGGCGAGAGCGGTCAGAAACTGTGCCCCGCCAGTTACCCAGGCAACAAATGCTTTAATTCCCAAAAGTACAGCAAGATCGAGATTTTGCTGCTTGCGAGCTTCGTTCGCGTCTGTATAGCTGTAATAGAACCCAATAAAACTACCCGCTCCCGCCAGCACACTGCCGGCAGCCTTCATCCGAATGGCACTGACACTGCCCGCCCCAAAGAACTCCTTGGCTACCGTTTCATGCACACTGGTATACACAGCCAAAAGCGACATACCGGACGCCAATAACGTCGCATAGTCGCGCGTGTCCTTATCGACCTTTGTTGCCAGATGGATGAAGTTCACCATCTCCAGCACGCCCGTAAGGGAATTCAGACCGACGACATTACGGCTGCTCTCCGCCGCTGCCTGCCAACGCTTGCGCATCGCCAGCGCGCCGTGGTGCAGCTCCAGATCGCGGAGTGCGAACTGCATCGGCAGTGCACTCCCCTTCTTGCGATAGAACTGGATGCGCTCCAGGAAATAGCGCTTGCCCTGCTGGCCGCTGCTCAGCTCTTCGGCCACCAGGCTGATCGCCTCGTCGCGCTCCATCAATGCCCGCGTCAGGAGCACAACGCGGACCATGGCATTGCCGACAGTGTCCTGGATGCCTTTCATCGGGAATCGATTCAGAAGGTAGGCACCTGCGGTAGTGACGAGGCGATCAACGCCACTGTCGCGAAGGATGCGGGCACTGCCGGTGGAGGGCGCAGCTTCCTTCTGCGCCACCTCCAACTTGCGGTAAAGGGTCAGGAAAGACTTCAGATGTGCGGTGCCTGCGACAAATGCCGCCCAGCTTGCGCCGGCCACCTCAAGAATTGTGTCGGCCCCGACCTGCGCCGCCGAGAGTGTCTGCTCCAGCTCCTCGCGAGCCTCTTTCTGGTTCTTGGCAACCGCTCGCCAGAGCAGGGATCCTCTTCCGGTAACTTTCGTATCGTTGGCCGACTCAATCAGAAATGCACGGCCGATCTCGTGCATGCCGAGCGCCGCGATGGCATCGGTGATTACTTCGTCGAACCACACGCCTTGCCCCGCAGACTGGCCGTCAAAGTCCTCGAGCGTTGCCAGAAACAGATCATGGCGGAGCCAGGCAACCAGCACAGCCATCTCTGGGCCCAACCGGTCGAGCACCATCTGCGCCATTGCATCCATGTTTTTCTTGAACGCGGTAAAGCGAGGCTCATCAATCAGCGGCCAGTACTTGTCCCGCCACGCTTCCTGCGCATCCTGCAGATAGAGCGGCAGAAACATGTCCTTGTATGCCTGCTCCCGCTTCCGTTTTTCCTCGTCGGGAATCTTCACTCTCGGGTCCCATGACGGAAGTGAGGGATTCCCGAGGCGGAGCTGCCGTTCCTCCTCCCGCACGGTCTGCGCTGCATAGTTCCCAGCCATCACCGCGCCGTTGAGCTCCAGCAACTTCGAGATCTGTTCGATCTGGTCAACCGCTGAAACCTCCAGCTCGCGCTCCCGCTTGAACTGGCCGATGCAGGCAGCGAGGTCACTGCAGTAGCCACTGAGCTCATGGACGGCGCCAACCGCATCCCACAGTCCCAGCAGCATGGGCGGGTACTCCTGGCGATCACCACCAATTCGCCCGTTGCTGCTGTGTTTCTGCAGCAACTGGAAGCGCAGTTCGCTCGGGTCGATACCCTCATTGCAGGGGTAATCCCGCCGTGACCATGGGTAACGCGTGCCATGCGTTTGCAGCCTTGCGGTGCTGAGTGCGCCATTACTTTATTGCCACCCTTTCGTGAACAATTACATCTCTGCCATCGAGAGGATCTCGAATTACAAACTCAACTACCAGCGCAGGGGATCGACTACTTTCAACTTGACCAGATAACGTCAAAGTACAGACCATCTCCTCCCCATTCGTGGACCCGACCTCTCCATATCTTTCAAAAGAAGCAATCACTCAATCACCCTATTCTCTTGATCGATAACACCCCTTCCTCGAGAGCCTCACGCATGCTCAGCTCCGCAAAATCGTGGAGAATCTTCCGCCTTTCATATACCCCAAGATGGTCAGGGCACGAGATCAGCGGGCTGGCATCAGCACGTGCAGGCGCGCGAGCCAACACGCCCTCGGCCGATCTTGCGTTAGCGTCTCGGAGCAGGCCAAGCCTCAGACTCTGAGAGCTTTCGACCCAATGCCGCCATTGCCTCATCCGGGAACTTGGGAAGTCGGCCCGTACTGAAGGTCTTGAACTTCTCGCCTTGGTCCAAAGCAGGGCCGCCATCGTTCATGTATCGGCGAATATGTCCCCAAAGCTGCAGCAATTCGAAGTCGTCACCCCACCCCTTGAATCCTATATTCATTTCGCAGGCAACCTTTCGCGGATCATCCTCCTGACCAAAGACCAGTGTCAAAATGTAGGCCCAGCGAGCGGAGCTTATTCCCGGCGTAACCTCAAAAATCCTGTACGTCCGAGGCTTCAAACTTTCCCAGCTGTGGCGTTCAAACCTCACAGGTTGAAATTCAAAGATCCGGAAGAATGATGGCATCGTAGGGACCGTAACCCACACATCCTTGGTCTTCCTGTTGAAAATAACCGGAAAATCCGATGGCATCATCACGAGAATACGAAATAGAACACTGAATCCACTGACTCCAAATAGAGCAGCGAACAAAACCCCAAATACGACGCAGATCGCAACGCCAGGTTCCTGTGCCAGAAGCTCCCAGCCCCCTTTGAGCAAGATAGAGGCACCATAGAAAGATGTCGCAACGAGACCCAAAGCTGGAAGAAAGCCGAACCACGCAAGTAACGAAAGACTTGCGGACCCTCTCAGCCCACTAATCAGGATGCCATTGTCATAGGCCGCCAGAACAACATCGGACGACGAGGGACCACTATGAACATGGACCCCGTCAGTGGAATCCAGGATCCGGCGAGGTTGAGCCACTCCAACCTGTCCGGCGCCCTTGCTTCGCTTCTTTGCAAAGTCCGCATCAAAGAACGGCTCCTCGCCCTCCCACTCTTCGATCAAAACTTTGCCATGCCGCTTTGTGGATCTATTCACTCAACTACCATCCTCTCATAGACAATTACGTCGCCTTCAGCAAGAGCATCTCGGATTGTCAGCTCCACCGCCAGAGCCGAGAATCGACCACTTTCTACATGTCCGGAGATCGTCAATGCCTCAACTGAGGCGTGATCCATTCTGCATTCTGATACGCCCCGGCCCCAGTTCTCGCCGGCATTACCCAACTCATCGGTGGAATAGCTGGCGATGCACTCCGTCCCTGCAGCCCCTTGACCACTCACAAGAATACTTATCCCCAGCCGTTTCCGCATCTGCTCTACAAGTTTAAGCTTGACCAGAAACTCCCTGGTGAATCTCGCACCCGAGTCATGGGCGGTCACGCGTTTCACTGCACCACCGATGATCACGTCATCTGCAGACGAGACGTTCTTCCAGCTGAAAGCGCTTCTATACTGCGCATCCACCTCAACGCCCAGAAGAACCTTATTGAGTTCTTTAAGCTCTTCCTCCTGCGTGACCCAACGGGTCGAGATCGAACTTCCCCAAACAGTCCTGGCCACCCAGTCCTCGAGGGGAAGCGTCATTAGAAGCGTAGCGACGAAGCCGAGCGCAAGACCGAGAATCACAAGGACGATGCCCCACCCAAGCCATGAGGTAGATATGCCGAATCCCTGAGCAAAGACGGACGCTGCGTATAGAGCAAGTGCGAACCCACCGGCAAATAGCGATGCCCCCTGTAGCAAATGTGCAGCAAAAGCGCCGCCGCGCCCATTCTTTACATCATCCGCAGCAGCAATAAAGCTCTGCGCCGAATCGATGAATGAACCGATTGCAGCAAACACAGCAACGGTGGCCTCCAGGCGCTTAACCAGCACCTTTTTGAGAACATTCTGCGCGTACGATTTAGCGACATCGAGGAATGCCGAGACCACTCCCAGACCTGCCGAGAAGAAGCTGAAGATGGCATCCCTGCGCTCCTTCGCCGTGCCTACTTCCATCTTCTTCCATGCCTTGGCAATTTCCATTGCCTGGATGATGCCTGCGCCTGCACTCATCACCGTAGGCGCATCGGCAATCACCTTGGGAATGGCCGAAGCCAGGCTCATCAGACCACTGGACCCCATGGTAATCGGAGCTGCTGCAACTGCAGCCGCGGCGCCCGCAGCCGCTGTCGATCCCGGCGCCGGTCGCGCACTTGCCACCGATTGCCCCTGCTGGACCGTCGATTGAAGCGCGCGCAACTGATCGTCGCTCTGGTTGGTCCAGAGATGCAGTTTGACGCGCGTGTCCGCCGCTTCACCGGCACCGGCCAGCTGCAGCGAGCTTCCGCTTCCAACCACCAGGCTCTTCACGCCATTCTGCTTACCGGTCGGCGTATCGGCCTCAGCCGCAGTGAGCGCCCTCGAGACCTCCCGCCACGCGCGACCGGCCATGCGTAACGGCGCGTCAACAATCAAATGCGTAATCTGCGGGGCCGCTCTTTTGACCATGCTGCTGACAAGAGCCATTACACGATCATACAGAGCCGGTGAAAGCGCCTTCTTAACCTTCCCGGCACCGAGCGCCACTGCGCCTACCATCGCTATCAGCGGGCTGGCGTACGCGCGGGCAAGAACCCGCAGCGTTGCAACATGCTTCACTGCCAGCGAGGCAGCTTTGCCACCCTGGCTGGATTCGCTGAGCTTCTCCGCGAGATCCAACATGTTATTCAGGATGTCGGCGGTCTTGTTTCTCTGACCGTCTTCGACGCTCCACTCGGCAAACTGATCAAAATTATCCTTCTGATTGCCCAGCATGGCCCTGACGAGAAGGTTGTCCTTGTTGCTTGGATCATCCTTTACGAAATCGGCGTACCATTCAACGGCTTCGTCGTCGATCGGCCCACCATGCAGGAGGTGGGCAACGACCTGGCTGTAATAGATGCCGTCCGCCGGGCTCGTTTCGTCGAAGTCGAACTCAGTGATCAGCTTGCGACCATTCCATGAGAGAAGGTCCCGGTGGTCACCCTGGATCCGTTTGCGCAGCGCCTTGTCTTCGGTTGAGAACCTGCCGAATTCCTTCAGGTAGTCCTCCCATCCCAACGACTTCCCAGTCACGGTGTCACGGGTTCTGCCCGATGCCTTCTTCTTGATCTTCTCGATCAGCTGCAGCGCATCAGCCTCGAAGGCGCCTCCCGGTACATTGACGTTGCCGTATCCATTCTGCCCGCTCGACGCGACACCGCTGCCCCAAGGACCACTCATGGGAATTGCTATCGGCGACCAGCTCGCAGACGTGGGGACAATGCCCGCCTTCTGGCGAGCTTCGAACTCGGCCTTGGTGATCATTTCCGCGCGAAGGTCCATGGCATACATCGCCGGTGGATTGCGATCATGGAAGTCAGCCTCGCGGACCCTTGCTTGTTCGACCAGCATCTGCTGGAGACCCACCAGCGTCACGGCAGTCTGCAAGCGCCGCGCACCGTCCTTCTGCGCGATCAGCCACTTCACAGCCTTGCTGGGCAGCGAGAGTCGCAAATGCGCGGCTTCGTGGGCCATGCCCACGGGATCGCTCACACCCAGTATGAGCGGGTGGTTGGCCGCTGGATCCTGGGAGGTCGCTGCAATTGCGGCCGCAGCCGTGGCGACGTCCTTTGCAGACTCGCCGCGCTCGTTGGTCTGGGCATCCTCCGAAGCAGGCTTCTCCGGAACGTTGCCGTCCTTGTCCAGCGCAACCTGACCGGGCCGGTGCGGATTTCCGCGCAGACCTTCAATCATGCGCCCACGCTCAACGTCGTAGTCCGCGATTGCGCCTTGGATCGCCCCCTCTGTCAGCGCCAAAGCACGACCACTTTGCCCCGTGGACGCATCCAGGCGGGTGAAACGCTGATCCAGCAACTCAGGCTTTGCCGCATAGTTCTGGCGCACCATCAGCGACAGCGGCACTTCGCTGAACCCGATCCACACTTCACCCGCCTGGGAAGGCTCTTTGATGTTGATCAGCATAGCGGCAGCATAGCCTGCTGCGCGTTCGCAACTGAAGCGTGGCAGCTCCTCCGGCAAAGGAGGGCCTTCCAAGGGGACGGGAGTTACATACCCAGCCTCGTCAACGGCATACGCCTCCCAGCCCTCCCCGCCGATCACTGCATGC
>PJTT01000546.1_pt1 | contig 22896 bp, 24 predicted proteins | sample 1512261 | NCBI WGS metagenome assembly PJTT01 (sample SAMN08177685, study PRJNA422409) | Soil metagenome, whole genome shotgun sequencing project. | isolation source: Soil (2) enriched on wood chips | place: USA: Madison | collected 2015-01-15
CGCCGGCAAACCCGCAAAAGTCGCTCTCGTCGCCATCGCCAGGAAGATCGTCGTCGCCGCAAACGGCATGCTCAAATCCGGACAACCCTGGCAAAGGCCCGCTTGACCCAACACAGTCGCCGGATAAGCGCTGCGCGCTTTCCGGGATGACGAGCTTGGGAGCGGGATAGGGAAGGGGCGGCCCCCTCAGTAGCACTCTTCCGGATCGAATTCGTGGATCTCCGCCGCGCCGCCCAGCACCGTCGGCGTGGGCTGGACGCCGCGACGCTCGTCGCCGGTGAAGTCGTGGTCGATGCGCCGGCGGCGACAGGGGCCGAAATAGTCGCCCACCCGCACGAAGTCGCGCGGGTTGTTGATGACCTCGTTGATGCGGTGCATCACCCCGCGCGCGGTGATCGGCTTGGCCAGGAACTCGGTCACCCCGGCCATCCGCGCCTCGTCCAGGCTGCGGCGGGTGGCGTGGCCGGTCATCATGATGATCGGCGCGTAGGGGTTGGGACTGGCCGGCGAGTTGCGCACCCAGTGCACGAACGCCAGCCCGTCCACCGGCTGCATCATCAGGTCGGTGAAGATGATGTCGATCTCGCGCTCGGCGAAGAACTTCAGGCCCTCGACGCCGTCGCCGGCCTCGAGGATGCGCCGCACGCCGGCGGCCTTCAGGATCGCCGACAGGATCCCGCGCATGTTGGCGTTGTCGTCGACGACCAGGATCGTCAACGCCCGCAGATCTGGCCCGCCCACGAACCTTCTCCCCCAGAGCGACGTCTGGTTGGGGCCAGACGCCGACTAAGCGTGAAGGTTGCTCCGCACGTTGTTTAGCAAACGTTGATACGGCGACAAAAAGTCGCACGAAATCACGCGCTTATGGTCAAGCTAAGTGTCGGCTATCCGACTTAGCGGCGGTCGCCAGGACGAGTGCCGGGCACGCCCTCGTCGTCCTGCGGCAGCATGCCGCCACGGCCGACGTTGCCAAGCAGCTGCTCGAGGATCGTCATCTCGCGGCCGCGGGTCGGGGTTTCGCGACCGTTGTAGGCGATGACCTTGCCGTCCTTCAGGGTGAAGGTGTCGACCGAGGCGACCTTTTCGTCGGCGGCGTTGAACTTGATCGCCACCACGTCGCGCTTGATCACCCGCGGCTTGTAGAAGGCCACGCGGTCGGTCGTCTGCGAGACGTAGTACCAGGCGTTGTTGTCGAAGGTGGAGGTGGCCGAGGGCGAGCCCAGCTTTTCCATCACGGTCGACTTGCTGTCTTCGCCGACCTTCATGTCGACAGGCTTGGCCTCGATGGCCTGGAAGCCCGAATAGCTCGTCAGCGGCGTGCAGCCCCCGACGACGGCGGCGAGGCCGATGGCGGCGGCGGCGAAAACGGCGGGACGAAACATAGAGGCTCCGGAACCGGAAGAATGCTGGACTTTGACCTATCGCTCGCGCGGGCTTAGTTCAATGGCCCGCGTAGCTCGACAGGCCATCTATGGCCGGCTCGCGGCGAAATAGAGGCGTGGAATGTTTCTGGATCGGCTTCTGAAGCCTCGTCCCGCAAGGATAGCGGGAGAAAAGCTCTATGCCTCGGCTGTGGCCCAGGCGCGTTCGGCTCGGTTCTACGCCGATCTCGGGGTCCGCGACTCGCTGGAGGGCCGGTTCGAGCTCTTCACCCTGCACGTGGTGCTGGTGATGGAGCGACTAAAGGGGCAGGGCGAGGCGGCGAGCGAGACCTCGCAGGCGGTGTTCGATTCCTACGTCCGCGGCCTCGACGACGCCTTCCGCGAGATCGGCGTCTCCGACACCGCCGTCGGCAAGAAGATGAAGAAGCTGGCCGGCGCCTTCTACGGCCGGCTGAAGACCTATGACGAGGCCTTCGAGACCCTGCCGGACGCGGCCGGCCTCGACGCCGCCCTGGCCCGAACCGTGTTCGAGGAGCGCGGCGAGGGAGACATCGCCGCCGTGAGCGCCTATGTGCGGTCCGCGCGAGAAGCCCTGGCCGGGCAATCGCTGAACGACCTGCTGAATGGAGTGGTGCAATGGCCGAACGTCTGATCGATCCCTGGCCCAGCACCGTCACCCTGGCCCGCGTCGACCGCGGCGGGGTCGACCTGAAGCTGGCTCCCGACGAAACCGTGCGCAAGGCGATCGCCGCGCAGCTGAACCTGGTGTCGCTCGACCAGCTGGAGGCCGACGTCTATCTGCGCTCGTGGATGGACGGCGCCGAGGTGTCCGGCGTGCTGCGCGCCCGCGTCGTCCAGACCTGCGGCGTCACCGCCGAGGACTTCGAGACCCGCATCGACGCCCGCTTCAGCCTGCACGTGCTGCCGGCCGACAGCGAGCACGCCCCCCAGGACGAGGGCGGCGAGCTGGGCATGGATCCCGAGAGCGACGATCCGCCCGACGTGCTGGAAGGCGAGACGATCGACGTCTCGGGCTATGTGATCGAGCACCTGGCGCTGGAGCTGGACCCGTTCCCGCGCAAGCCCGGGGCGGTGTTCGTGCAACCCGCCGAGCCCGTCGACCTTTCTCCCTTTGCAGCCCTGAAAGGGCTGAAAGCAAAGGACGAAGAGGGCTGAGTTGGCCCTTTTCCCTCCGGGCGTGATATCACGCCCGGAATCAAGCCGGCCGCGTCGCGACCGTCACAGGAGTCGATAGCGTCTCGTGCCCCAACCCGTTGTCATTTCGGTCGACGCCATGGGCGGGGATCACGGACCATCCGTGGTTGTACCCGCGCTTGAGATCGCCGCCAAGTCCCTGCCTGACGTCCGCTTCCTGGTGCATGGCGACGAGACGGCGCTGAACGCCGAGCTGGCGCGCGCGCCGGCCGCCCGCGCCGTCTGCACCGTCGTCCATACCGACAAGTCCATCGCCATGGACGAAAAGCCCGCCCAGGCCATGCGTCGGGGCAAGGGCTCCAGCCTTTGGAACGCCGTCGAGGCCCTCCGTTCGGGCCAGGCCGCCGCCTGCGTCTCGGCCGGCAACACCGGCGCCCTGATGGCGATCTCCAAGCTGATCCTGCGGATGAGCGCGGATCTGGAGCGTCCGGCCATCGTCGCCTCCTGGCCGACCATGAAGGGCGTCTCGGCGGTGCTCGACGTCGGCGCCAATGTCGAGAGCGACGCCGAACAGCTGGTCGAGTTCGCCATCATGGGCGCGGCCTTCCACCACGCCGTCCACGGCTCGACCCGCCCGACGGTCGGCATCCTCAATGTCGGCTCCGAGGACCAGAAGGGCCACGAGGAGGTGCGCGAGGCGCATCGCATCCTGCAGGACAGCCCGCATTTCGACTTCGACTATCGCGGCTTCGTCGAGGGCACCGACATCGCCTACGGCACCGTCGACGTGGTGGTCACCGACGGCTTCACCGGCAACGTCGCCCTGAAGACCGCCGAGGGCCTGGCCCGGTTCTTCGGCAACGAGATCAAGGCCACGCTCACCGCCGGTCCGCTGGCCATGCTTGGCGCGCTGATCGCCTCGGGCTCGCTGAAGAAGATGAAGCGCCGCCTCGACCCAGGCCGGGTCAACGGCGGGCCGCTGCTGGGCCTTAACGGCATCGTCGTGAAAAGCCACGGCGGCGCCGACGCCAACGGCTTCGCCTCGGCCGTGCGCGTCGCGGTGGATCTCGCCCGCAGCGACTTCACCGCCGAGATCGATCGTAACTTGAAGCGTCTGACCGCGGAAAAAGATCAAGCGGCCAAGGACGACGGCGCCGATGGCGTCGAAACCCAGGGAGCCGCCGAGTGAGCGTAGTCCGTAGCGTGGTGACCGGCGTCGGGGCCTACCTGCCGCCGGGGATCGTCACCAACGAAGACCTGTCGAAGGTCGTCGACACCTCCGACGAATGGATCATCGAGCGCACCGGCATCCGCCAGCGCCACAAGGCCGCCGACGACCAGGCCGTCTCCGACCTCGCCGTCGAGGCCGCCAAGCAGGCGCTGGAGCGCGCGGGCAAGTCGGCCGCCGACGTCGATCTGATCATCGTGGCCACCACCACGCCCGACCTGACCTTCCCGGCCACCGCCGCCATCGTCCAGCGCAAGCTGGGCGCGGGCGTCGGCATCGCCTTCGACGTCCAGGCCGTGTGCTCGGGCTTCGTCTACGCCCTGTCGGTGGCCGACGGCTTCGTCGCCCGCGGCCACGCCAAGTGCGCCCTGGTGATCGGCGCCGAGACCATGACCCGCCTGATGGACTGGACCGACCGCGGCACCTGCGTGCTGTTCGGCGACGGCGCCGGCGCGGTCGTGTTGGAGCCCGGCGAAGGGCAGGGGACCACGGCCGATCGCGGCATGCTGGGCTTTGCGTTGCGCGCCGACGGCACCAAGCAGGATCTGCTCTATGTCGACGGCGGTCCGTCGACCACGGGCACGGTCGGCAAGCTGCGGATGCTGGGCAACCAGGTCTTCAAGCACGCGGTGATCAACATCTCCGAGGCCATCTTCGCCGCCGCCGAGAAGGCCGGCGTGACCGTGCCCGAGGTGGACTGGTTCATTCCGCACCAGGCCAACCAGCGAATCCTCCAAGGCGTGGCCAACCGCTGCGGCATCGACGAGGAAAAGGTCATCTCGACCGTGGCGCTGCACGCCAACACCTCGGCCGCATCGATTCCCCTGGCCTTCGCGCACGGGGTGGCGGACGGCCGGATCAAGCCGGGCGACCTGCTTCTGCTCGAGGCGATGGGCGGCGGTCTGACGTGGGGCGCCTGCGTCCTGCGCCTCTGATGGTCAGGAACCAAGCTTGACCTTGGGTTGGCGTCCGGGCTTCCTCCGCATATGAGGTGTCCGGCTTGACCCTTTGACTTCATGCGGTATTCGCGGCATGCAGTCTTGAGTTGACGAGGTCATGTCGCGCGAGATCGGGGCATTCGTGCGCCCCGCCTGTCGGGTGACTGGTCATTGGCGCGGGCAAGGACTTCTCGTCCGCGTGTTGCGTAAGGGGGCGTTATGAAGGGTTCGACATTGACCCGGGCTGACCTCTGCGAGGCGGTCCACGAGGAAGTAGGCCTGACGCGTCAGGACTGCGCCGGTCTCGTCGAGCGTACTCTCGACCTGGTGGCCGAGGCCCTGGAGAAGGGCGAGACGGTCAAGCTTTCGGGATTCGGCGTCTTCCAGGTTCGCGAGAAGCGAGCCCGGATGGGGCGCAATCCCAAGACGGGCGAGCCGGCCGAGATCGAGCCGCGCCGGGTCATCGGTTTCCGCTCCTCCCAGGTCATGAAGGCGCGCATCGACAGCGCCCTGGGCGACTAAGGGATTCGATGCGGTGGCGAAGGGGCCCAACGCCTTCCGCACGATTTCCGAGGCCGCCGAAGAGCTAGGCGTCCCCCAGCACGTATTGCGTTTCTGGGAGACCAAGTTCTCGTTCATCCGCCCGATGAAACGGGCCGGCGGGCGCCGCTTCTATCGCCCGCAGGACATCGCCGTGCTCAACGGCGTGCGCGCGCTGCTGCACGCCGAGGGCTACACGATCAAGGGCGTCCAGAAGCTGCACCGAGAGCAGGGCGTCACCCACGTGATCGCCGCGGGCCTGGGCCAGAACGGCGCGGCCTTCCTCGAATCTCCCATCACTGACGGCTTCGGCGATTCGTCCGTTTCGCAGGCGCCCAGCCCCGAACGCCGGGCGCGTCTGGTCGAGGCCCTGGACGACCTGACCAGCATCAAGGCCCGTCTGGACGGGCTTTTGACGCGTTCCTGAGGCCTCGCGAAAAGCCCTCGATTTCCGATTGCCGAGTCGGGGAGCGGCGCCTATAAGGGCGCTCCTTCCGCGTCGGAGCGTGGCGCAGCCTGGTAGCGCACTTGACTGGGGGTCAAGGGGTCGCAGGTTCGAATCCTGTCGCTCCGACCATTCTCTCCCTCGAGAGAAGACCGCGGAAGAAACGCAAAGGCCGCCCTTCGGGGCGGCCTTTTTCGTTTCCGGATTATCGCTTGCCCCAGACTATCGCTCGCCAACGTTCAGCGGTTTGTCCGCCTTGCCCATCCAGGTGATCAGCGGAATGACCGGCAGGATCCAGCCCATGCCCAGCGCCACGAAATAGAGCAGGTGCACGGCCCGATTCAGGGGCAGGTGGTCGTAGAGGCTGGTGAAGGCCCAGATCCAGCCCAGCAGGATCGCGATCACGCCGATCGAGCCGATCAGCTTGCGCAGGCGCGCCGGAATGAGGGGAGCGCTCACGCGGATCTCCGGAAGAGGCCGAGAACGGCCAGGAACAGGGTCGCGCCCACGGCCGAGACGACCAGGCTGCCCAGGAAGCCTGGGACCACCATGTGCAGGCGCTGGGCGATGAAGGCGCCGATGAACGAGCCGATCACCCCGATCAGCATCTGCATGAACAGGCTGTGGCGGCGGGCCAGGGCCACGTCCGCGATCCAGCCGGCCAGGATGCCGATCACCAAGGCGACGAACACGCCCACGCCGCTCATCTCACATCCCCCAGGAACGCGCTGCGCCCCCGCAGCGGGCGCACAATGGCACGGGCAGTGGGGCGCGTCAGGCCCTCGTCTTCGCATCCTTAAGCGCGAGCAGGACATGGACATCGGCGCCTTGCGGGGAGTAGGGGCGCGGGAGTAGGGGTCTTGCCGCCCCATTTAGGCCCAGAACAGGCGTTTTTTCGGCTTCATGACTTCCTTCCTGCGTTCCGACCGTTCCCGGCCCGTCGCCATCTGGCTGTTCGTCGTGGCCGTCCTGGTCTTCGCCATGGTCGTGGTCGGCGGCGCGACTCGCCTGACCGACTCGGGGCTCTCGATCACCCAGTGGAAGCCGATCATGGGCGCGCTGCCGCCGATGTCGGACGAGGCCTGGCGCGCCAATTTCGAGCTCTACAAGCAGATTCCCCAGTATCACCTGGTGAACCCCGACATGACCGTCGAGGCCTACAAGGGCATCTTCTGGTGGGAGTGGGCGCACCGGCTGCTGGGCCGGATCGTCGGCGCGGCCTTCGCCCTGCCGTTCGCCTTCTTCCTGGTGCGCCGCATGCTGCCGCGCCGCCTGATCCTGCGCTGCGGGGCCATGCTGGCCCTCGGCGGCCTGCAGGGGCTGGTCGGCTGGTGGATGGTCTCCAGCGGCCTTTCCGAGCGCGTCTCGGTCGCGCCCGAGCGGCTGATGGTCCACCTGGGCCTGGCGCTCGCCCTCTTCGTGCTGCTGATCTGGACCGCGCTCGACGCTTGGAACGGCGCCCCGCGCGTCGAGGAGCGCAGCGAGTGGCGCGGCTGGGGCCTGGCCTTCCTGGGCGCGGTGTTCTTCCAGAGCCTGCTGGGCGCCCTGGTGGCCGGCAACGACGCAGGGCTCGTCTACAACGACTGGCCGCTGATGAACGGTTCGCTGCTGCCGACCGAATACGCCGGCAAGGGCCTGTGGGGCACGCTCGCCCACAGCCAGGGCGCGGTGCAGCTGCATCACCGCCTGATGGCCTACGCCGTGTGCGCCGCCGCTATCGCGCTCGCCGTCGGCGCGGCCCGCGCCCGCCGCCTGCCGCACGAGGCCAGGATCGTCGCCTATGTCGTGCTGGGCGTGGTGCTGGTCCAGGCGGGCCTTGGCGTCTGGACCCTGATGGCCGCCGTGCCGCTCAGCCTCGGCGTGCTGCATCAGGCCGGCGCGGCCCTGCTGCTGGGGGCGGCCACCACCTTCGCCTGGCGCGTGCGGCGGCCCTGAGCTGCTCACCTAAATCTTCGCGAACCATAAGCTTCGCCTCCCTCGCCCTTGTGGCGAGGGCCCATGCCGGCTTCCGCTCAGACCTTAGGCTTCCTGTAAAGTTCTGAGCGGCTGAACGATGGATCCTGGGCACAAGGCCCAGGAAGGCGGTGGTGGGGCGGCGACGAAGTGCGCTCACGGGCGCCCTTGTCGAGCTCCCCTCGAAGAACTGTCACGAAACTCCAGCACAGGACCCGCATGTCCCTGCTGGAGATCCCCTCGTGATCCGCGTTCCCTCGCTCCTGGCCGGCGTCTGCGCCCTGGCCCTCGCGCCCTTCGCGCCCGTCGCCGCCTTGGCCGCCGACACCACGCCCGCCCAGGCCGCCGACAGCTACTACAAGGCCGGCGAGGCCGCCCTGGCCAAGGCCCTGACGGTCAACCCCAAGACCGGCAAGGCCAAGAACGTCATCCTGTTCCTGGGCGACGGCATGGGCATCTCCACCGCGGTGGCCAGCCGCATCTACGAGGGCCAGCAGCGTGGCGTCGACGGCGAGTCGAACGCCCTGGCCTTCGAGAAGCTGCCGTGGGTGGCGCTCTCCAAGACCTACAGCCACGACACCCAGGTCACCGACAGCGCCGCCGGCATCACCGCCATCACCACCGGCGTGAAGACCCGCAACAAGGTCATCGGCCTGACCGGCGCGGCCAAGCCCGAGGCCTGCGCCGACGAGGCCGCCAACCGTGTCGAGACCATCGCCGAGATCGCCAAGGCCCACGGCCTGTCGGCCGGCGCGGTCACCACCACCCGCATCACCCACGCCACCCCCGCCGGGACCTACGCCCACACCGCCTATCGTGACTGGGAAGGCGACGGCGACATGCCGGCCGAGGCCCTGGGCGGCGGCTGCAAGGACATCGCCCGCCAGCTGGTCGAGGCCCCCGCCAACCTGCGCCTCGACGTCGCCCTGGGCGGCGGCCGCTCGCGCTTCCTGCCCGAGGATAAGGGCGGCAAGCGCGCCGACGGCCGCGACCTGACCGCCGAATGGACCAAGGCCAAGGGCGGCGCCTATGTCACGACCGCCGACCAGCTGGCGGCGATCGACGCGACCAAGACCGGTCCGGTGCTGGGCCTCTTCGCCGGCGAGCACCTGCCCTACGAGGTCGAGCGCCCGGTGCTGGGCGAGGGCGTGCCGACCCTGGCCCAGATGGCGACCAAGGCCGTCGACATCCTGGCCCAGAACCCCAAGGGCTACTTCCTGCTCGTCGAGGGCGGCAAGATCGACATGGGCAGCCACCTCAACAACGCCAAGCGCACCCTGACTGAGACCGTCGAGTTCTCGAAGGCCATCGAGGCCGTGCTGGCCAAGGTGGATCTGAACGAGACCCTGGTCATCGTCACCGCCGACCACAGCCACGGCCTGGTGATCTCGGGCTACGCCGCCCGCAGCGCCCCGATCCTGGGCCTGGCCGGCAACGAGGGCGAGCCTGTCGTGGCCGGCGACGGCAAGGCCTACACCGTGCTGAGCTTCGCCACCGGTCCCGGCGGTGCGGAAGGCGCCGAGCTGCGCGCCGATCCGGCCAAGGAAGACCTCGACGAGGTCGACTACCACCAGCAGGCCCTGGCCAACCTGCCCAGCGCCGCTCACTCGGGCGAGGACGTCGGGATCTACGCCGACGGCCCGGGCGCCTATCTGGTCCGCGGCGTGGTCGAGGAGAGCTACATCTTCCAGGTCATGCGCCACGCCTTCGGCTTCGACGCGGCCAAGTAAGGGGAATACGGCACGATGCGGTATTTAGATACCGCATCGCGCAATCCCTTGCTCCACAAGGCTTTCCGAACTTTCCTGCGCGCGCATTGTTGACAGGCGGCCAAGGCTTCGGTATCAGCCGCCCCTCACGCGGACGGAGCCGTTTCCTTGGCCCCCGACGCACAGGAATTACGGATCAATCCCATGCAAAAGACCACGGCTTCCCTGAAGCCCGCCGAGGTCGAGAAGAAGTGGATCGTGGTCGACGCCAAGGACGCCGTTGTCGGCCGTCTGGCGACGTTCATCGCCATGCGTCTTCGCGGCAAGCACCGTCCCGACTACACCCCGCACGTCGACTGCGGCGACTTCGTCGTCGTGATCAACGCCGACAAGGTGAAGTTCACCGGCAAGAAGCTGGACGACAAGGTTTACTACCGCCACACCGGTCACCCGGGCGGCATCAAGGAAACCACCCCGCGCAAGGTCCTGGAAGGTCGCTTCCCGGAACGCGTCCTGAACAAGGCCGTCGAGCGCATGCTGCCGAAGGAAAGCCCGCTGGCGCGCAAGCAACTGACGCACCTGCTGGTCTACGCCGACGCCGAGCACCCGCACCAAGCGCAGAACCCGGAAGTCATCGACTTCGCGGCGCGCAACGTCAAAAACACCCGGAGCGCCTAAGTCATGTCCGAAGCTCAAGGTTTTGACGCGCTGGCCAGCCTGTCCAGCAACCCCGTCGCGGCCGCTCCGGCCGAGCCCAAGATCGACGCCCAAGGCCGCGCCTACGCGACCGGCAAGCGCAAGAACGCCATCGCGCGCGTGTGGATCAAGCCGGGCACCGGCAAGATCACCGTCAACGGCCGTGACCAGGAAGTTTACTTCGCTCGTCCGGTGCTGCGCATGATGATCGCCCAGCCGCTGCAAGTGACCGAGCGCCTCGGCCAGTTCGACGTCGACGTCACCGTCGAAGGTTCGGGCCTGTCGGGTCAAGCCGGCGCCATCCGCCACGGCCTGTCCAAGGCTCTGACCTACTACGAACCGGCCCTGCGCCCGGTCCTGAAGCCGCACGGCTTCCTGACCCGCGACAGCCGCGTCGTCGAGCGTAAGAAGTACGGCAAGGCCAAGGCCCGCCGCAGCTTCCAGTTCTCGAAGCGCTAAGCGCGTCTATACGCGTTTGGAAGAGGGCGCTTCGGTCATCCGAAGCGCCCTTTTTCTTGCGATTTTCTCGGGTCCGCATGGCCCGAACGCGAGCGTCGGTCACACGGCGCTGCAAGACTGAACCCAAGAGGGTTGTGGTCGAGGAGTAGGCAATGGCGAACGCCCCCAAGGTCTTCATCGACGGCGAAGTCGGCACCACCGGCCTGCAGATTCGCGAGCGCCTGATCGGCCGCACCGACCTGCAGCTGATCTCGATCGATCCCGACAAGCGCAAGGACGCCGCCGCCCGCGCCGAGTTGCTCAACGCCGCCGACGCGGTGATCCTGTGCCTGCCCGACGACGCGGCCAAGGAAGCCGTCAGCCTGATCGAGAACCCGCTGGTCAAGGTGATCGACGCCTCGAGCGCTCACCGCACCAACGCCGACTGGACCTACGGCTTTCCCGAGCTCGACAAGGAACAGCGCAAGAAGATCGCCGGCGCCAAGCGGATCTCCAACCCGGGCTGCTACGCCACCGGCGCCATCGCCCTGACCCGGCCGCTGGTCTCGGCCGGCCTGCTGTCGTCCGACCTGCCGGTCTCGTTCAACGGCGTCTCCGGCTACACCGGCGGCGGCAAGGCGATGATCGCCGAGTTCGAGGACGAGACCTCGCCGACCTACACCAAGGTCGCCTACCGCATCTACGGCCTGTCGCTGACCCACAAGCACGTGCCCGAGATCCAGAAGCACGGCGGCCTGCTGACCCGTCCGATCTTCACGCCCGCCGTCGGCCGCTACGCTCAAGGCATGCTGGTCGAACTGCCGCTGCACCTTGGCCTGCTGGAAGGCTCGTGCTCGCTGGGCGACATCCACGCCGCGCTCGCCGCCCACTACAAGGGCGAGGCCTTCGTCGAGGTCGCCTCGCTGGACGAGGCCAAGAGCCTGGCCACGCTGGACCCCGAGGGCCTGAACGGCACCAACCGCATCAAGCTCTTCGTCTTCGGCTCCGACACCAGCGGCCAGGCCCGCCTGGTGGCCCTGCTCGACAACCTGGGCAAGGGCGCCTCGGGCGCCGCCGTGCAGAACCTCAACCTGGCCCTGGGCCTGGACGAGAAGGCGGGGCTCTAAAAGCTTTCCCTCTCCCAGAGGGAGAGGGAGGGGCCCGCCGCGCAGCGGTGGGAGGGTGAGGGGTTACGAGGCCTGACGGCGTGCCGGCTCTCCGTCTGACGCCGTAACCCCACACCCCGACCCTCTCCCTATGGGAGAGGGGGTATTTCGGCGTCGTTGATCCCGTCGGCCAGCTTGCGCATCAGCCGCACCAGGTGGTCGATGTCCTGTGCGCTCCAGTCCTTGAACAGCACCAGGGCCATGCGCGCCCGGGCCGCATCGACGGCGTCGGTGGCGATCTTGCCCTGAGGGGTGATGACCGCCTCGCGCACCCGGCGGTCGGCCGCGCCGGCCTGCCTCTTGACCAGATCCAGCTCTTCCAGCCGCGCCACCTGCCGGCTGACCGTGGAGTGGTCGCGCCCGACCCGGCCGGCCAGCTCGACCACGCCGATCGGCCCTAGCCGCTCGATCGAGACCAGCAGCGGAAACAGCGCCCGCTCCAGGGAAAGGCCGGCCGCCTCCAGCATGGCCGCGTCCCGCTCGGGCTCGTTCATCGCCCCGACCAGATCCATCATCGACCGGTGCAGCGAGGGCAGGGACTTCAAGATATGTGCATTTTGCACATTGTTTGTTGACATGCGGCGACCTCGAACGATTATGTGCATCATGCACATAATGAGGCCGACATGGAAGACCACAGCCCCATCGACGTCCTGATCTGCGGCGCGGGCGCCGCCGGCCTGACCCTCGCCATCGACCTGGCCCGCCGCGGCGTGTCGTTCCGCCTGGTCGACAAGCTGGCCGCGCCGTTCGCCGGTTCGCGCGGCAAGGGGATCCAGCCGCGCACCCTGGAAGTGTTCGAGGACCTGGGCGTCGTGACCGCCCTGCTGGCGGTCGGCGGACCCTATCCGCCCCAGCGCGTCCATCGCACCGACGGCGGCTGCGACGAGGTGCAGGAGATGGTCGTGGCCGCGCCCACGGCTCAGGAGCCCTATCGCACCCCGCTGATGGTCCCGCAGTTCGCCACCGAGGCGGTGCTGCGCGAGCGGCTGAACCAACTGGGCGGGACGGTCGAATACGGCCGCGAACTGACGGGCTTCGACCAGCACGTGGGCCACGTCGTCGCCCGCCTGCAAGGGCCGTCCGGACCCGAGACGATCGCCTGCCGCTATCTGGTGGGCGGCGACGGCGGCCGCTCCTTCGTACGCAAGGCGCTGGGCGTGGACTTTCCGGGCAAGACCCTGGGCGTGCGGGCCATCGTCGCCGACGTGGTGCTGGAGGGGCTGTCGCGCGACGCCTGGCATCGCTTCAACGAGGGCGACATGGCCCGGCAGTACGCCCTGTGCCCGCTGGCCGGGACCGGTCTCTTCCAGCTACAGGCCCCGATCCCTCTTGAAGGCGAGGTCGATCTTGGCGCGGCCGGATTGCAGGCCTTCATCGCAGCGCGGACGCCGGAGACCGATCTGGTTATCCACGACGTCGTCTGGGCCTCGGCCTACGCCATGAACGCCCGGCTGGCCGACCGCTACCGCGTCGGGCGTGTGTTCCTGATCGGCGACGCCGCCCACATCCATCCGCCCACTGGCGGCCAGGGCCTGAACACCAGCGTGCAGGACGCCTACAATCTGGGCTGGAAGCTGGCGGCCGTGCTGGCCGGCGCGCCCGAGAGCCTGCTCGACACCTACGAGGAAGAGCGCCGCCCGATCGCCGCCGGCATGCTGGGCCTGGCGACCGACCTGCTGGAAAAGGCCCGGCGGGGCGACATGCGGCGCGGCCGCGAGGTGCATCAGCTGGACCTGGGCTACGAGGCCTCGTCCCTGTCCCTCGAGACGCCCGGACGCGAGGAAGGCCTGCTGGCCGGCGACCGCGCACCGGACGCAGTCTTGCGCGATGCGGCCGGCGCGCCGGTGCGGCTGTTCGACCTGACGGCCGGCCCGCACTGGACCCTTGTCGTGCGGGGCGCTGCTCCCATCGACCCGCGCGAGGGGCTGCGGATCGTGTCGGTCGGGGAGGGCGCCTTCGCCGATCCTGATGACGCCATGAGCCGCGTCTACGGTCTGGCCGATGGGGATCAAGTGCTGATCCGGCCGGATGGCTACGTGGCGGCGGTGGGAGTGGAGCGGCTAGAGGCGTATCTGAACCTCATGATCCCTCTCTCTTAGAGAGAGGGAGGGGCCCGCGCCGCAAGGCGTGGGAGGGTGAGAGGTTTCACCGCTGGCCGGAAGACCTCTTGCCCCCTCGGCCGGCGGCCCCGCCAGCGCTTCGTTCGGAAAGTTTGTTACCTCTCACCCTCCCACCGCTTCGCGGCGGGCCCCGCCCTCTCTCAAAGAGAGAGGGATCTGGTGGGGGCGCCTCCTTAAACCCGCCAGCGATAGTGTCCTGCGGGCTTGTGCAGCTTCAGCATCCACAGCGGCTCGTCCCGCACGCCGGCGCCGATGTTGTGCACCACGCGGGGCTTGTCGGGGCCCTCGACCACCACGCCGATATGCGGGCGGCCGTTGCCGAACAGGCGCCAGGTGACGATGTCGCCGGGCTCGGGCTGGTCGAAGTCGTCGCCCGATCGCGCCGCCTGGCTGGCGCGCACGCGGGCGCCCTGGCGGTCGAGATAGGTCTCCAGGTTCAGCACCCGCCGGTGGTCGATATTGGCGTCGGCGCTCTTCTGGCCCCAGGCGCGGCGGGCGGGATAGGCCGAGAAGGCCCGCACCATGTCGGTGTGCACCCGCTCCTGCAGGTCGACGTTCCAGGCGTCGCGAGCGGCCCGCACCAGCACGTCGGCGCAGACCCCGGTGGTGCGCAGCACGTCGCCGTGGGGATAGCCGATCGCCCGGTAGCTGGGATCATAGTCGGTGGTCACGCCCACCTGGGCCCGCGCCGCCTTGGCCAGCCGCAGGCCGTCGCCACGGCTCGCCGCGCCCAGCCAAGGGGCGGCGGCCAGCAGGCCCAGCGCTGAACGGCGATCGAACTCGAGCATGGCGGCAAGCTCCGCCGTGATCGGGGCGAGTTTTGGGCGAACGTGGGTCTTCAAGGTGGCGTCGCTGACCCCCTCCGGCCCTCCGGGCCACCTCCCCCAGAGGGGGAGGATCTAGGAGCGCCGCGCCAGATAGATGCTCCCCCTCTGGGGGAGCTGTCGCGGAGCGACTGAGGGGGAGCGCGAAGCGCTTAAGCCGCCGCGTTCGAGCGCACCCGCACGAAGCTGCCCGGGGCGTCCTCGAACGCCTTCAGCGGGCCCTTGGCGGGATCCCGCGCCGGGATCAGCTTGCCGGACTTGGCCTTCAGCCAGCCCGCCCAGTGCGGCCACCACGACCCCGGATGCTCCACCGCGCCCGACAGCCAGCCTTCGACCGAGCCGGGCAGGTGCTCGTTGGTCCAGTGCTGGTACTTCTTGGCGTCCGGATGATTGATCACGCCGGCGATGTGGCCCGAGCCGGCCATGGTGAAGGTCACCGGCCCGCCGAACGCCCGCGCCCCGCGATAGACGCTGCGATAGGGGGCGATGTGGTCGTCCCTGGACGACTGCACGTAGATCGGCGTCTTGACCTTCGACAGGTCCAGCTGCTCCCCGCCCAGGCTCAGGCGGCCGTGGGTCAGGTTGTTGTCCTTGTAGAAATTGCGCAGGTAGAACAGGTGCAGCGATTTGGGCATCCGCGTCTGGTCGGCGTTCCAGAACAGCAGGTCGAACGGGCGCGGCTCCTTGCCCATCAGGTAGTTGTTGATGAAGAACGACCAGATCAGGTCGTTGCCGCGCAGGGCGTTGAAGGTGTCGGCCATCGACTGGCTGGGCAGGAAGCCGCCTTCCTGGTCCATCCGCTGCTCGATCTCCTTCAGCCAGGCCTCGTCGGTGAACAGCAAGAGGTCGCCGGCCTCGGCGAAGTCCTGCTGGGCGGCGAAGAAGGTGGCCGAGTTGATCCGCTTGTCGCCGCGCGCGGCCATGTGGGCCATGCCGCACGACAGCAGCGTGCCGCCGATGCAGTAGCCGACGGTGTTGACCCGATCGACGCCGCACTGGGTCATCACCTGCTGGCTGGCGTCGTAGATGCCCTCCAGCATGTAGTCCTCGAAGGTCTTGGCGGCGAGCTGGCTGTCGGGATTGACCCATGAGGCCACGAACACCGTGAAGCCCTGGCCGGTCAGCCAGCGGATCATTGAGTTCTCGGGGCGCAGGTCCAGAATGTAGAACTTGTTGATCCAGGGCGGGAAGATCAGCAGCGGGATCTCGTACTGCTGCTCCGTGGTCGGATCGAACTGCAGCAGCTGCAGGATGTCGTTCTGATAGACCACCTTGCCGGGCGCGGTGGCGACGTTCTCGCCGACCTTGAACTTGGCCAGGTCCGTCTGGCTGATGGCCAGCTGCCCGCCGCCGCGCTCCAGGTCGGCGGCGAAGTTCTCCATGCCGCGCTTGAGGCTCTCGCCGCCCGTCTGCATCACCTCGCGCAGGGCCGCGGGATTGGAGATCAGGAAGTTCGACGGCGAGAAGGCGTCGGTCAGCATCTTGGTGAAGAACTCGACCCGGCGCTTGGACTGCGGATCGACCGTCTCGGCCTGGGCCACCAGCCCGTTCAGCCAGTTCGACGTCAGCAGATACGACTGCTTCATCATGTCGAACACCGGGTTGCTCACCCAGTCGGGGTCGGAAAAGCGCTTGTCGCCGTGGGCCGGGGCGACGACGGGCTTGGTCTCCTCGCCGACGGCGCGGCGGGCGGCCGACTGCCATAGCTCCATATAGCCGTTGAAGAGGTCGGCCTGGGCGCGCAGCAGCCGGTCGGGCTGGGCCGCCAGGCTGCCAATCACCTCGTTGAGGGCCGGGCCGACATGGAACGGGTCAGGCGACAGGGCCGCGGGCCGGTCGGCCTGGCGCAGGGCGGCCTCGGCGATCGCGCCCTGGGCGGTGACCGCCGCGCGGGCCAGGTTGGCCGACAGGGTCTCCATCATCCTGCGCTGCTCTTCGGTCAGCAGCGAGGCGATGTCGGGACCGGCGGAGAAGCCGGCGCCCGCTGATTCGGGCTTGGGGTCGGGTTGTGGCGGTGGAGGAGGGGGCTTTGGCGCTGCGGCGGGCTTCTTGGCGGCTGCGGCAGGGGCTTTTCTGGGCTTCGGCGGCGCCTTGGCGCTCTTGCCCGTGTCCTTGCCGGTGGTCCCGCCCTTTGCCATGCGCGTTCCTTCCGTCTGAATGTCGTCGATCGGCGGCCCGATTCTCGTTCGGCGCCTTCCGCTCGCCGCGATCATCGCATAAGACCTGAGACAAGATGAACGGCCAAACCGGTAAAATCGTACGTTACGGCGCCTCGCTGGCGGTCCTCGCGACCTTGCTGTCGGCGTGCGGCACGTCGCCGTTCACGCCGCCGCCGGTGGATCAGACCTCGCCGGTCGCCTCCGCCGCCGAGGCCGCGGCCCATCAGCGCGGCGTGCGGCCGAGCTTCGCCGAGATCCCGGCGATCCCGACCGACATCCCCAAGCCCGGCGAGTACAAGGCCCAGGTGCAGGAACAGCAGGCGGCCGCCGCCAAGCTGAAGCGCGACACCGCGCCCGACACCTTCGCCCTGTCCGACACCGAGGGCTTCGCCGCCCGCGCTCAGCGCGCGGCGCGCGTTCCGCCGTCGGAGATTCCGACCGTCGCCGATCGCGCCGAGACCGAAGCCTTCGCCAAGGCTGCTCGTGGCCGAGCTACCCCGCCTCCGTCCAAGCCCCAATAGGGCGACGGAGGCATAATTTTCCTTGAACTGGCTTGGCTATACCCCGCTCGGGGTCTATCCATGCCCGACTTTTCGCTCCTGCAGCGCCAGAGGGCGCACGAGCCATCATGACCGCCGATTTTCATCGCATCCGCCGCCTGCCGCCCTACGTCTTCGAAGAGGTCAACCGCATCAAGGCCCGCCTGCGCGGCCAGGGCGTCGACATCATCGACTTCGGCATGGGCAACCCCGACATGCCCACGCCCCAGCACATCGTCGACAAGCTGGTCGAGACCTCGCGCGACCCGCGCTCGGGCCGCTACTCGGCGTCGAAGGGCATTCCGGGCCTGCGCAAGGCCATGGCCGGCTATTACGACCGCCGCTTCGGCGTGAAGCTGAACCCCGACACCGAGGTGATCTCGACCCTCGGCTCGAAGGAAGGCTTCGCCAACCTCGCCCAGGCCCTGACCGCCCCCGGCGACGTCATCATCTGCCCGAACCCGGCCTATCCGATCCACGCCTTCGGCTTCATCATGGCCGGCGGCGTCATCCGCCACGTGCCGGCGCTGAGCCCCGAGCAGTACCTGTCCAACATCAGCCGCGCGGTGAAGCACTCGGTGCCGCCGCCCTCCGTGCTGATCCTGTCCTATCCGTCGAACCCGACGGCCCAGACGGTGGATCTGGACTTCTACAAGGACGCCGTGGCGCTGGCGAAGAAGCACGACCTGCTGGTCATCAGCGACGTGGCCTATGGCGAGATCTATTTCGAGGACAACCCGCCGCCGTCGATCCTGCAGGTGGATGGCGCGAAAGACATCGCCGTCGAGGTCAATTCGCTGTCGAAGACCTACGCCATGGCCGGCTGGCGCGTGGGCATGGTGGTCGGCAACGCCCGCATCTGCGCGGCCCTGGCCCGCGTGAAGTCCTATCTCGACTACGGCGCCTACACGCCGGTGCAGGTGGCCGCCGCCGCCGCGCTGAACGGTCCCCAAGATTGCGTGGAAGAGATCCGCGGCATCTACAAGGGCCGCCGCGACACGCTCGTGTCGTCGATGAAGCGCGCCGGCTGGGACATCCCCAACCCGCCCGCCTCGATGTTCGCCTGGGCCAAGATCCCTCCGCAGTTCGAAGCCGCCGGCTCGATGCTGTTCTCGCGCCTGCTGATCGAGGAGGCCGGCGTCGCCGTCGCCCCCGGCATCGGCTTTGGCGAATACGGCGAGGGCTATGTCCGCATCGGCCTCGTCGAGAACGAGCACCGCATCAAGCAGGCCGCGCGCAACGTGAAGAAGTTCATCGCCAACGCCGACCAGATCCTCGCCAAGGCTCACAACAGCCTCGACCAGGTCTAGGATTTTCAATTCGTCATCCCCCGGCTCGTCCGGGGGACCCAAGCTGAGGCCGACGCCGCTTGGGGCGCCTGAAGGCGGTGACCTCGATCAGGTAGGTCGGCGGCTTGGAAGACTAGGAACCGCACCATGACTCAGAAAACCTGGCGCGTCGGCGTCGCCGGCCTCGGCACCGTAGGCGGCGGCCTCCTGCAGTTCCTGGCCGAACGCCCCGACTTCGCCCCGGCCGGCGACCGCGCCGTCGTCACCGCCGTCTCGGCCCGCTCCAAGTCGCGCCCGCGCACGATCGACATCTCGGGCCTGACCTGGTTCGACGATCCGGTCGCCCTGGCCAGCTCGCCCGACGTCGACCTGTTCGTCGAGCTGGTCGGCGGCAGCGACGGCCCGGCCAAGGCCGCGGTCGAGGCCGCCCTGAAACTGGGCAAGCCCGTCGTCACGGCCAACAAGGCCCTGATCGCCGAGCACGGCGCTGAACTGGCCGCCTTGGCCGAGACCAACAACGTCCCGCTGCTGTTCGAAGCCGCCGTCATGGGCGGCACCCCGGCGGTGAAGATGCTGCGCGAGGCCATGGTCGGCGACGACGTCGTCTCGGTGGCGGGCATCCTCAACGGCACCTGCAACTACATCCTCTCCGAGATGGAGAAGACCGGTCGCGACTTCGGCGACGTGCTGCGCGAGGCCCAGGCCCTGGGCTACGCCGAGGCCGACCCGACCATGGACGTCGGCGGCTTCGACGCTGGCCACAAGATCACCATCCTGGCGGCTCTCGCCTTCGGCTGCGCCCCCGACTACGAGGCCGCCGAGATCGAGGGCATCAGCGAGGTCGAGCTGCTCGACATCAAGCTGGCCAAGGACCTGGGCTATCGCATCAAGCTCATCGCCGGCACCGCCAAGTCCGACGACGGCGTCTCGGTGAAGGTCCACCCGACCCTGATCCCGCTGACCCACCCGCTGGCCCAGGCCGGTGGCGCGCTCAACGCGCTGTTCATCGAGGGCAAGCGCATCGGCCGCATCTTCATCCAGGGTCCGGGCGCGGGCGCGGGCCCGACCGCCGCCGCCGTCGCCGCCGACATCGCCGACGTCATGACCAAGGCCGTGCGCCCGGTGTTCCAGGCCCCGGCCGGGGCGCTGGCGCCGTTCGTGCCGGTCGATCCGGCCCGCAGCGTCGGCAAGGCCTATCTGCGGATCATGGTCCGCGACGAGCCCGGCGCCATCGCCGCCATCTCCGAAACCCTGGCCGAATGCGGCGTCTCGATCGACGCCTTCCTGCAGAAGCCTGTCGAAGGGGCGGGCGGTGTGCCGATCGTGATCGTCACCCATGCGACTCCGGAATCGAAGCTTCTCGACGCGATTACACGCATCGAAAAACTGCAGGCCGTGCTAGAGCGTCCCCGTCTTCTGCGTGTCGCACGTAGCTAGAGGCCGCGAGCAACAAGCGGTCCAGGGTATGAAGACATTGGGAATTTAGCCTCGCCACGGGCTGGGAGACACTGATGAGTTCTAACACCCTGGACCGTTCTCTGGTCCTGGATGCGGTCCGCGTGACCGAAGCCGCCGCCATCGCGTCTTGGACCATGGTGGGCCGGGGTGACGAGATGGCCGCCGACCAGGCGGCCGTCGACGCCATGCGCAATGCGCTGAACGACCTTTCGATCGACGGCGAGATCGTCATCGGCGAGGGCGAGCGCGACGAAGCGCCCATGCTCTATATCGGCGAGAAGGTGGGCCGCGGCGGCCCGAAGGTCGACATCGCCCTCGACCCGCTGGAAGGCACCACCCTGACGGCCAAGGCCATGCCCAACGCGCTGGCCGTGATGGCCTGGGCGCCCAAGGGCACGCTGCTGAACGCCCCCGACACCTACATGGACAAGATCGCCTGCGGTCCGGGCTATCCGGCGGGCGTCATCGATCTGGACAAGTCGCCGGCCGAGAACGTCAAGGCGTTGGCTGAAGCCAAGGGCGTGGATCCCTCGCAGATCACCGTCTGCGTGCTCGACCGTCCGCGCCACACCGAGATCATCGCCGCCGTCCGCTCGGCTGGCGCGCGGGTCAATTTGATCACCGACGGCGATGTCGCTGGCGTCATCAACACCGCCGATCCGTCGACCGGCATCGACCTCTATCTCGGCTCCGGCGGCGCTCCCGAAGGGGTGCTGGCCTGCGCGGCCCTGAAGTGCGTGGGCGGCCAGTTCCAGGGCCGTCTCGTCTTCCGCAACGCCGACGAGCGCGCCCGCGCCGCGCGCTGGGGCGTCACCGACTTCGACAAGAAGTACGATCTGCACGAGATCGTCCGCGCCGACGCCATCTTCGCGGCCACCGGCGTCACCTCCGGCGCCCTGCTGGACGGGGTGACCTTCAAGGACGGCTTCGTCCACACCCACAGCCTGGTGATGAATTCCTCGACCGGCGCCGTGCGCGAAGTGCGCATGAAGCGTCGGGTCTGAGGCTTATCGGGCCAGCTTTGATCGCTGGCCCGTTCCGCCACGTAATACTGTCGTACTAGTCTGCGAGTCGGCTCGCAGCCGCGGCGCGTGTCGCCGCCTGTCCATTCGAGGCCCTTCCTGATGACCGCCCTGATCGATCTCGCCAGCCACCTCGCCGGCGATCCCTCCAGTCCCGCGGTCAAGACCGTCGTCGCCGACATCGCCGCCGCCTGCGCCCGCATCAGCCGCATCGTCGCCGGCGGGGCGATCCTGGGCAATCTCGGCGCGGCCGGGGTGACCAACGTCCAGGACGAGGAGCAGAAGAAGCTCGACATCCTGACCAACGACCTGCTGAGCGACGCCCTGAAGGCCTGCCAGCCGGTCGCGGGCCTGGCCTCCGAAGAGCTGGAAGAGATCGAGCCGACCGGCCGCCAGGGCGGCTTCCTCGTCACCTTCGATCCGCTCGACGGCTCCAGCAACATCGACGTCAACGTCTCGGTCGGCACCATCTTCTCGGTCCTGCCCGCGCCGGAAGGCCGCGAGCCGACCGAGGCCGACTTCCTGCAGCCGGGCCGCCATCAGGTCGCCGCCGGCTACGCCGTCTATGGCCCGCAGACCATGCTGGTCCTGACCCTGACCTCGGGCGTCGTCGGCTTCACCCTGTCGGCCGACGACCGGTGGCTGCTGACCCACGCCGCCCCGACCATCGCGCCCGACGCGGCCGAGTTCGCCATCAACGTCTCCAACCAGCGCCACTGGGCCGCGCCGATCCGCCGCTATGTCGACGGGTGCCTCGCCGGCAAGGAAGGCCCGCGGGGCAAGAACTTCAACATGCGCTGGGTGGCCTCGATGGTCGCCGACGTGCACCGCATCCTGATGCGCGGCGGTATCTTCCTGTACCCGTGGGACGCCCGCGAGCCGACCAAGCCCGGCAAGCTGCGCCTGATGTACGAGGCCAACCCCATGGCCCTGATCGTCGAACGCGCCGGCGGCAAGGCCACCGACGGCGTCACCCCCATCCTCGACCTGGCCCCGACCAAGCTCCACCAGCGCGTCCCGGTGGTCCTCGGCTCGGCCAACGAAGTCGACGAAGTCGCCCGCGAAACGGCGGCGGGCTGATCCTCCCCCTCTGGGGGAGGTGGCCCGAAGGGCCGGAGGGGGCTGCTTTCAGCTTTCACAGCGCCGGCCGTCTTCACCCTCAGCATAAAAACTGCCTCCCTCGCCCCTGTGGCGAGGGCCCATGCCGGTGACCGCTCAGACCTAGGCCGTCCTCGACAGGTCTGAGCAACTGAACGATGGATCCTGGGCACAAGGCCCAGGAAGGCGGTGTTGGGTTGGGCGAGGGAGGTGAGAGCCTGACGCCTACCTCCCGTAAAATCCCCGCGAAAGCGGGGACCCAGGCTTTTTCTGCCACCCACGACGCTCGACGATAAAACACCTGGGTCCCCGCTTTCGCGGGGATTTTACGGAGTTGGGGCGGCCTTACGCACGCTGCTCACACGGGGTAACCGGAAAAGAGTTGAGCAAACTCAACGCCCTAAAACTTTATAACCCCAACTTATCCCCACCTGCTCAAGCCGCCCCATAATCAAAGCCATCCCAGCCATGGGGAGGGCTCTTGGTACCGGCCCGAGTTAGCGGCTGTGGATCGCATCGAGCGGGGCCGCTTGGGGCGTCATGGGAAGGGCGGGTTTGCAGGAGCGCTCAGAAGGCGTGATTGGGCCGCCAAGCCGTTCCGTGACGAGACGAGCGGGTCGACAGGGCCGGGATCGTTTCAAACCGGCCTAACAGGATCAGCCGAGGCGCCGCCGGATCACCGCGGGGCTATTGGTCCTGCCCGTCCGAGGGACAACCGGGTCCAGGGTTGAAAA
>PJTT01000549.1_pt1 | contig 22517 bp, 20 predicted proteins | sample 1512261 | NCBI WGS metagenome assembly PJTT01 (sample SAMN08177685, study PRJNA422409) | Soil metagenome, whole genome shotgun sequencing project. | isolation source: Soil (2) enriched on wood chips | place: USA: Madison | collected 2015-01-15
ATCAATCAAGGACTTCTGTAAGTGTTAAATCTGCGAGATTTTAGACCCTGTCGTCACACCTTTTCTTAAGAACTTTTCCCTTTTTTTCTACCGCTTTATTGCGATTGGGAGTGCAAATGTAGAAGCTTTTCACCTTTTCACCAAATTTATTTTGAAATTCTTTTGAAAATTTCTTTCAGAACTTAGTGATAATCAATTTGTTTTGTAAAGAGCGAGCTTTATTTTTAAAGTGGATTGCAAAGGTAAGAGATTCAATTTAACTACCAAATTTTATTTAAAATTTTTAACAACTTTTTTAATATTATTTAGTGATAATCAGTTACTTAGCAAAGAGCACCGTTTTTTTAAAGCGGAGGGCAAAGATAGAAGCTTCTTACTTATCAGCCAAACTTTTTTTGAAAGTTTTTAGCTTTTTTTTGAAGATCTTTTGCCGCTATTCAGAGAACTTTTTCCACCGTTTTGTTGAGTGGGCGGCAAAGATAGGGAGCTTGCGTTTCCTGCCAAAAGTTTTTTAAAAATATTTTTAATATTACCCTGAAACTACCGTTAATAGTGTGTTAGCGGCTAAAAGTTTTTTTACAAAGGCTGTAAAAAGTTCACTTTTTGCAAAAACAGCCCATGTCCGGGCACATCAAAATGGGCTTTTGTGCAGTCTTTTGCCTCAATTATTTCCTGAAACTGCTGCAAACTTATCTTTCCCCTACCCACTTTTAGCATGGTTGCGGTTAAAGCCCGCACCATTCCACGTAAAAACCTATCTGCTTCTACCTTATATATTAAACAATCGTTTTGCCAAAACCATTGGCTTTGTTTAATACTGCACATAAAAGTTTTTACCTGAGTGTTCCGTTTGGAGAAACTGGTAAAATCGTTATAACGGGTTATTAAGTCCGCAGCTTCCTCTAACTTCTCCATGTTAATGGGAAATGGGAAATAATAAGCCCTATCATCCAGAAAAGGATTTTTCTGTGTATATATATGATAGTGGTACAAACGGCTGGAAGCATCAAAACGTGAATGTTGCTCGGCACCTACCGGGTAAATGGCTTTAATAACAATGTCTGCCGGAAGTATTGCATTCATCTTGTACACAAAATCAGGATGTATTTCGGCTTCAAAATCAAAATGAAAAAAGTTTTGCAAAGCATGTACACCGGCATCGGTACGGGACGATCCGGTTAAAGCTACCGGTGCCCTTTGTAAAATTTTAAATGCTTTTTCCACTTCGTCCTGAACGGTATTGGCATTTTGCTGGGTTTGAAACCCGCTATAGTTAGTGCCCTTGTATGATAACTCGAGAAAATACCGTGACGACATGTTTATTATTTGCGATAAAAGTATGGCTTTTAGCCTTTTTAAAAAAAGCGGGACCTATACCCTAGCCTTTTATTTTTTTTGTTATTATATATGTAGCACCAACTTGATAAATAAGTTTCCCCAATATTTTTACGGGACAATAGTTTTTAATTGAACGCAGAGGCCATCGGGTGAGGGATAGCAGCGAATACCCCGGTGAAGGTTGGTGAAAGGCGTAAGGTATAGGGCGAAATGAATGATACTTACTTTAGGACAGAACTTTTAACCTTAAGGCCATTGCCCTATACCTTACTTGTGCCGGAGTAGCAGCGTATAGCCCGACCCTGTGTTAGTAAACAAGGTGAGGTACGAACCGTGGTTTACTAATACAGGGGCACCCCATAAAAAGGTTGAAGGTTAAAGGAGTGAACTGTTCAAAAGTTCAATGTTCAAGTGTTGAAAGTTGTAAAGTTTATGCAGCCACTCTTTATACAAATACATTAGTTTTTGTTACCATCGTCCCACCCTTGATTGAACTTTACTTGCGTCGCACTCTTGTGCACCTGTAACTTTACTCAACATTGTGTAAGGTGCACCCCGATTCATCGGCGGTACATTCTGTTCGCTAATCAACATCGTGTTATGCGACTGTCGTTTAACTTAGTCCAAAAATTACACGGTTAGCGTAAGCCGTATTATTGGATTAGCTTATTAAACTGGTTGATGTAAAAGGTATCTTTTAATTCGCTTGACAAACTTGGGAAATTATTAATATCGGAAATATAGTTTTTGGCCATTGCGTAAAAGTTATACTTGCCGGCATTGGATAAAAACATGTTGCCCAAATTTTTTACCTGTGTTGTGGTAAAACATTTTGTTTTAAATACTTTTTCCGCCTCGGCAATCATAGATTCGTCGTTGGTTTTGGCCACCATTTTACGACGCAGGGCCAGAAAATCTTTTTCGCCGGCAACAGTTTTACAAATATTACCTTTTAAAATAGGTTGCTCGGTTGGCTGTGTGGGTGTTTCTTTAAATATTTGTTTGGAAGGTGGTACTATGATGGTGATTAATTCTTTATTACCATCTTCAAACGCTTCCTCATAAACAACGGTAGTTCCCTCGGCCGTTTCGGTAACGGCTTTACGTTGTATGCTTGTTGTAGCGGCTACGGTTTCGGCCTTAACTACTACCGAGTTGTCAATTACTGCGGGGGGTGCGGCTACTTCTTTAACGGGTTCTACCACTTTTACCGGCTCGGTTACAACTGTTACCGTTTCTTTTGCGGGTTCTACTTTTTCTTTTACAACTGCTACTACTTCTTCTTTAACTGTAGCAACAATTGTATCTTTCTTTTCAACCACTGGCGGAGGGGCAGGAACAACTTCTTGTTTTACAACAACAGGTTGTTGCGCTACTGGAGTAGTTTGTTTGGGAGTAGTATATAATAATGTAGTATCGGCAGATGCTTTTGATAAAGCATTGGTAAAGGCTGATACATTTTCCTTTTCTAATTTAACGGCAGTGGAATTATCCGCTTTATTAGCAGCCGCAATTAAGGCAGTTGTTTGCAGGTCAAACAAATTAATCTCGCCATCGCCCAGTTGTTTTATTAAATAACCTTTATCAAGGTTTTGTACCTGCAGGTTAAAGATTTGCTCTTTTACCTTACCCCCCGAAAAACCAACTGTAATGGGATGGGTACCTTGCGTTAAAGAAGGCAATATGAGGTAACCCGATGCGCTGGAGCTAATTATTTTTTCGTTGTACTTAATAAAAAACGGTTGTTGCGGATCGGTTTGTAAATACACAAAACTTGTTTTTTGTGCAAAAACAAAAGGTGCCATCATTAACAAGGTTATGCCTAAAACTAACTTTCTCATGCCCTAAAAAATTGTTTATGGGTCAAAAATAACGCAATTACCGCTATAACAACACGTTAAAATATAGTTGCCACTCATCCATTTTAGTGTTTTATACTGTTACAGCCTTTTATATTTGTGGTTTATTGTTTAACAAAAAAGCTAAAATGAAAAAAGTTTTACTGGTTTTGGTTACCGCTTGCAGTAGCTTATTAACCTTTGCGCAACACATGGAAATGCCAGCTGACACTAGTTGGAAGAAGGAATACAGAGAAACTGCACCCATTATAAACCAACTGGTACACACCAAACTGGATGTGAAGTTTGACTATACCAAGAGCCATTTGTTGGGTAAAGCCTGGTTAACCTTACAACCCTATTTTTATGCAACAGACTCGTTAACCCTGGATGCAAAAGGTATGGATATACACCAGGTTGCAATGGTAAAAGGTAATACCAACCAAAAGTTGGCTTTTACTAACGACGGATCTTTTTTACGCATAAAGCTTGACAAAACTTATAAAGGCAAAGAAAAATACACGGTATATATTGATTACACTGCTAAGCCGGATGAACTGGAAGCTGCCGGTAGTGCCGCTATTACTGATGCAAAAGGTTTGTATTTTATAAACCCTAAAGGTGATGAGCCTAATAAGCCTACACAAATTTGGACACAAGGTGAAACAGAAGCCAGCTCGGTTTGGTTTCCTACTATTGACAAGCCTAACCAGAAAACAACACAGGAAATTTATATGACGGTTCCTGATAAATATGTTACACTAAGCAATGGTAAATTAATGAGCCAGAAAAAAAACAATAACGGCACACGTACCGATTATTGGAAGATGGATTTACCACATGCGCCTTATTTATTTTTTATGGGTGTAGGCGACTATGCTGTTATTACCGATAAATGGAAGGGTAAAGATGTTACTTATTATGTAGAGAAAGAATATGCACCGGTTGCCAGAAAAATATTTGGTAACACACCGGAAATGATGACTTACTTTTCTAAAATTACCGGCGTAGAATACCCTTGGGTAAAATATGCACAGATTGTTGGCCGCGATTATGTTAGTGGTGCCATGGAAAATACCACTGCTACCCTACACCAGGAAAGTGCACAACAAGATGCCCGTGAATTAGTTGATGGCAATGGTTGGGAAGATGTAATTGCACACGAACTATTTCACCATTGGTTTGGTGATTATGTTACCAGTGAAAGCTGGAGTAACTTAACTGTAAACGAATCGTTTGCTAACTACAGCGAAACACTTTGGAACGAATACAAATATGGTAAAGAGGTAGCAGACGATAAAGGTTTTAACGAAATGCAAGGCTACCTTGGTAGCAATAGCGAAAGTAAAGACCTGGTGCGTTTTAAGTACAGCGATAAAGAAGATATGTTTGATGCAGTAAGCTATAATAAAGGCGGACGTATTTTACATATGTTACGTAACCAAATTGGTGACAGTGCTTTTTTTAAAGGCATGAACAATTACCTTACTACCAACAAGTTTAAAGCGGCCGAAGCACACCAACTTCGTTTAGCTTTTGAAGAGGTAACCGGCAGAGACCTGAACCCGTTTTTTAACCAATGGTATTTTAATAACGGCCACCCGGTTATTGATATTAGTTACGACTATAACGATGAAAAAGGTATTGCCACTGTTATTGTAAAACAATTACAAAAAAGCGGTTATATATATCAACTGCCTTTAGCGGTTGATGTTTATAACGGCACCAATAAAACACGCCACAACATTGTTACCAGCCAGGCTATTGACAGTTTTACATTTAATTATACCAAACGTCCGGACTTAATAAATGTAGATGCGGATAAAGTAACCTTATGGGTGAAAAAAGATAACAAAACACTTGACAACTTTATACACCAGTATAAATATGCCGGTAACTTTTTAGACCGCAAGGAAGCGGTTGATTTTGCTTTGAAAAATACGACAGAAACTAAGGCTATTGACCTGGTTAAAACTGCGTTGAAAGACAAGTATTATGGTTTACGTAATTACACTTTACAAAAAATTGATTTTAAGAATGCTGCCGTGAAAAAAGCAGTAGAACCTATTATTGCTGACCTGGCTAAGAACGATCCAAAATCAACTGTACGTGGTAATGCTATTGGTGCATTAGCGGCATATGAAGCTACCCCTGCTTATGTTGATATATTTAAAAAAGGATTGTACGATTCGTCTTACACGGTTGCGGGTAATGCCTTATTTTCTTTATCGGCTTTAGGTGATCCGTTGGCACAAACTGCAGCGGTTGAAATGTATAAAAAACCGACTAAGAAAACTTTACAGGCAGCTATCATGGCCCAGTTATTTTCGTCGGACGATGAAAGTATTGCCGAACAGTTAATAAACGATTTTGACAACATGTCTTTAAACGACAAGTTTGAATCGGCAGTTGGGTTAGGTGGTTTTATTGCTAAATTAAAAAATACAACACTGGCTAAAAAAGGCGTTGAAGCGCTTATTTCGTTCCGTGAAAAAATACCTGCGGCCTACCGTGCACAAACTGATGCCTATATTAATGGTATGATTTTAAAACAAATTGCAGATGCTAAAACAAAAGCACTACAAGCCACACCAAGTGATGCGGCATTAAAATCGCTGGTTGAATATTTAAACACACAACTAACAGATACCGATAAAAAAGGATTCTAAAAAACTAAAAAGTCCCTCCATTTGTGAGGGGCTTTTTTTATGTACCCGGCAGTAGTAATGCTAATCATCGTCCCTTGCGTCGCACTCTTGTACTGCAGGAATTCTATTGGGCATTATGCAAGTAACCAAACAATTGGTAAAACACTTTTATGTTGCCCTGATACAATCAGGGGAGATTTAGTAGACACAGTCATCCTGCGGAAGACTTGCGCCAGATAGGTGTTGTTCGTTTATCAAAATCACAACAATACCAATAAAATGACCGCCCAAGGGCGGTCATTTTTTGCTGCCGGTTAAGAATAACCACAGCGTCATCTCACATTCATAAGGTGGGTTTAATGGAATTAACTTTTATAATGTTACCACTGTATTTTTTTAGAAAACTTCATAATAATACCAAGCGTTATAAACAAACCAATGCTACCCATAATTAAAGAGTAATCTTCCAGTTGTAAGGTTGTAAATACGTACGAATAAATAAGTACCAATATGCCGCCTAATAAAAGTGTAGGTTTAGCTAACTGCAAAATGCCTTTTACAAACCAACCAATTAAACCTATTACCGCTACGGATGCTACCAGATAAGCTGCATTAAAACCAATATACTCGGTAAACGATAGCAACAACGTATAAAACAGAATAAGTGCCACACCAATTAAACCATAATGAAAAGGGTGTACCGATTTTTTGTTATTGGTTTCAATTAAAAAGAAGCCCGCAAACGTTAATACAATACATAACAACGCATACTTTATTGATCGTAATGTTTTTTGATAACCGTTTACCGGTATATGTAAGTCCACACCAAAAGATGCCGCATCCAGTTTATAATGGGCACCTTGTACCCAGGCCTGCGGAAAAGTACGGGTATGTGCCAGGCTTTTCCATTTAGCAACAAAACCAGAATCGTTAATGGTATGTTTAGGTAAAATAGCACCTGTAAAACTGGGGTTAGGCCAGGCCGATTTCATCGTAACAGAAGTTTCGTTGCCAACAGGTACAAACAGCAAATTACGTGAGCCATTAACTTCTAACCTAGTCGAAAATTTAATCTTTTCTTTTGCATTAATTACCACAGGTGCCACTAAAGCTTCCGCCAGATAATTGCCTTCTTTTGTTACACTTTTTAATTCCAGGCTACTATCCTTCCACAATAATACCGGCGGATTTTGAACACCGGCCAAATCCGTTAGTCCAATACTTACATAAGCCTGGTTCCAATGTATCAATGCAGGATCAACACGCAGCTCTTCCAATTGTTGTAAGTTAAAACTTCCGCTTACATCCATCAATGCCGTGTATAAGGTAACCTGAAAAATGCCCCGCTTTCTTTTTTCGGGTACAGCTGTTGTATTAATATCTAACACTTCCGGTAACAAGTACAAATGTTTAGTATTTCTTTGTACGGTTTCTTTATCATTGCTTTTAACAACAACTTCTTCTGTATAAGGTATGGTTAATACAGGACCCGTTACTTTTTGCTCACTGGCCCATTTGCTACTCACCTCTTTATATACCTCCTCCTGTCGTTTTTCTCTTTCAATAATTATATCCTTTACAAAATAGGATGGTATTAACAGCAATAATGCAATAGCACCAATTATTAGACCTTTAACCAATAGTTTACTTTTTTCCCATGCGGTTTTAGCAACAGATTCAGTTTCCATTTTATTTATTTTTATTTTAAAAGTACTTTGAAATACAAAGTATAAGTGCAAAAAAAATTACTTTACCCCTTTTATCATACTTTCCAGTGCCGCTACATGCAGCTTGAAAGCTTTTTCGCCGGCTTTGGTTACACTGTAAGTAGTATTGGTTTTACGACCAATAAAACCCTTGTGCACTTTTATGTAAGCGCTTGTTTCCAAACTCACCAGGTGCGATGCAAGGTTTCCGTCAGTTAATTGCAATAACGACTTCAGGTCGTTAAAACTCACTTCCTCATTTACCATAAGGATGGACATAACACCTAAGCGAATACGATTATCAAAAATTTTATTTAATCCTTCAATAGGATTGAGCATTTCTTTAAACTTTAGTTGTTGTTACTTTTATCGTTTAGATAAATTTTAAGGCCATACAAAATATGCAACACCCCAAACCCAGCGACCCAAAAATACAACCCATATCCTACCCACCATATATTAATTAAGCCAAGTACAATTTGGCAATAACCCAGGTACTTAATATCGGATATAGTAAACTTACCCGCATTAACCAATGCCAGACCATAAAATACAAGACAAGCCGGTGCAACCAGGTACCAATTATCAAAACGCAGAATGCCTAATATAAAAATACCGCCACTCACCAATGGTACCAACATGGCCCAAAACACTCTTTTAGATGATGGCTCCCACATACTTAACCCCTGCCCCTTTGCTTTGCGCCAGGTAAAATAAAATGCGGCCGAAGCTGCCACTACAAATACAACAAACGCCAACAATAATAACTGTTGTTTTAACTGTGCAAAGGAATCACTGCTGTACTGCCACAATCGTAAATCGGCACCATAATAATTACCCAAAATGTTATAGGCAATAACGGCACCAATAATAGCCGCAACACCTGCGGCTATGCAGCTTAATCCGCTTAAACTGGTAAACCTTGTCGATCGTTCCATTAACGACTGAATATGTTTTACCTCCTGTAAAGGCTCGAATGGTTGTGAAGATGACATACAAAAGCACTTTGAAATACAAAGTAAGCAGAAGAAATTCAGATTAGCAAATTCTTTTGAAGTATTTTTTTTAGATTATTTTATCGGCTGCATTACTACTATCAGCTTCCGTTGTGCCTGCCCGACGAGTGGAGCGGAACTCGGGGTCACTCACTGCACCGTTCGGTAATACTATTGGGCATTGGGCAAGTTGCATTGCCTTTATTGTTGTTGGCGTTTAGATTAAAGCCAAGTAACACCTTAACACAGGTCAAGAGACCTGGAATGCTATTAAGTTAAGGAGTCCGTCATGCCGACCTTAGGAGGCATCCCCTGCTATAAAAGGGTTCTTTTAAATTTTAAGAGATATCTGCTTCATCCATGCGGCAGCTTAACTTAATAGCATTAAAGAGACCTGCGCAAGATGGTTTTTAATACGAGCATTGGCGGAGGAGACTTGCACTAGATGTTTTTACTCATAGAAAATAACAAAAACGGCTTTAATAAGGCCATTCAAATCAACCCAAATTTGCAATGACAAATTATCTACTTCATATACTGTTTGGGTTTCATCTTGTTCAAGTGTTATTTCTTCTGAAATGGCTTCCGAGGGATTAATATTCAATTTCTCACAAAAGCCTACAAAAGAAGAACCAATAAGATTTAAACCATCATATTCGCATAATTCCCTACACCCAATACTTTGTATAATTCTTGAACTCTTATCAAAGTAAACTTCTACTCCATCAAAATCGTACTCCTCCCAATCGGTATTATCAATAGATACAAATTCAAAATTGTATTTATCTAAATAAAAATCAATTGAAGTCCCGATAGCAATTTCACCAATTCCAATATTAGGCTTTAATATCTTTTTCATTTACTGTTCAGTTTAATCTGCCGTAGTTGTTATTAATTTGAAAAACATACCAAACCGAGGAGAATATATTACCAATTATATTCAAGAACGTTAACCCGAAGTATCTCGTATGCACCACTTCTAAAATCTAGCATTGTTTTAGTGTTTTTAAACAAAAGTTCCTTGTTTTTATAAATTGAATAATATCCTGGTGAAATATTAGTTTCAAGAAATTCGATTTCTACTGGTTGAACAAATATTTTATTAGACAGATAACCATCAACATTATTATTTAAGAGTATAGTTGTACAGTCATATTCTATTGCAGATTTTCTCTCCATACCATTACAATCTCTTATTAGATGAATGAACGATACATTATGTTTGTCCTTTGAAAAAATTGCTTTAAGAATTATATCTTTTCCTATAACACCTGCCTTGAACTTAAAAGGAATAAAGACGTCTTTGATTACGGAATCTGTAAAAACATCTCCATTAATAAGTGGTTTAAAAGCTTTCGGGTCGTTCTCAAAGAAAACCATAATTCCAGTTCTCTTTTGAATAACATTACTCCTATTAACGAATACTTTGTTATTACAGCTCAATAGCAAAATCGATATAATAAATAAAAAAAAGTAAAAAATTGTTTTCATTAATTTGGCTTTTTAAGATATTCATATAGTGATGCGCAAGAAAACACAATTATCAACCCAATATATCAAAATCACTTCCAACAATATTTACACTCGTAAAATGGTTGGTAAAAAACACCAACTATGACGTGCAAAAAATTCTACTGCGGAAGACTTGTGCTAGATACCTACTATTTACCTTGCCCAATATCTAATCTTGTAATTTTCCCCTCTGAATTTATATGAAATTTAAAAAACACATGGAATGTACCCCATTGCCCTGCATAAAAATTTCCGTAGATATCTTTCCCTTCATTTTCAACTTTTTCAATACTTAAAAACTTTTCCTTTTTCTCAAAAGCATTATCAAAAAAAGACTTGAACCCCAAGACACGTCCATCGTCAGTAAAAACTGCATCGTGGATAAAGTAGCTATACCAGCTATTAACATCATTAGCCTGTAAAGCACTTATGGCTTCGTTTACAATTGCGTTGGTAATTTTTGATAGATCCATTGTTTAAATTATAAATTGAGCAATTATATTTTTCCTATTAGATTTTTATAGCTAGTGCTACTGAAGTACGATATGTTGATTAGCATTCCAAAAGCCCAAAGGCTGCCTGATTGCAGCGGCACCGAACCCCGTGTTAGTAAACAAGGTGAGGTACGAACCGTAGTTTACGTTACAAGGGGGAAGGTATAGCGGAAAGCAGGAACTGCTGCTGATAAGTATTACTACAGCCGACAGCCCCAAATAGATTAGTATAAAAATGTTAGTATATAGACGAGGCGAATTACCATTTGCCGCTGGCGCCGCCGCCGCCAAAGCTGCCGCCGCCAAAACCACCAAAGCCACCGCCTGATGATCCGCCACCGGACCAACCGCCACCACCACCGCCGCTTGTCCAGCCGCCACCGGGCCAACCGCCCCAATCGCTGTAACCACGACGTGATACATAACCACCACCGCCTTTACCGCCAACAGATGATATGATAATGATAAATGCGACTACTGCTATAATAACAAAAATAACAGGTATGCCACCTTTATTGCCGCGGTTTGCCCAACCTTCGGGTGCGGTGTACTCGCCATTGGCTGCTAATATTAATGCATTAACGCCTTTGTTTAAACCGCTGTAAATATCGCCGGCTTTAAAATTGGGAATCATCTCGTGGTCGATGATTTGTTTGGCAGTTATATCGGGTATGGCACGCTCTAAACCATAACCAACTTGTATAGTTAAATCACGGTTACCATCGCCACCACCGGTACTTACCAATACTACCACACCGTTATTAAAATCCTTATTGCCTACACCCCATTTGCGGCCCAGCTCCAGAGCGTAATCGTCAACATTTATTCCGTTAAGGGTGTTTACAATTACAATAGCAATTTGATTGGAAGTAGTATCGTCGTACTGATATAATTTCTTTTCCAGCTCGGCAATTTGCGAACCGGTAAGTGTGTTGCCGGTAAGATCGTTAACCAGTTTGGGCGGGTTGGGCCGGTTGGGAATACCCGACTGCGCTACCAATGTAACTGTAAAAAATAAGAAGAATACTGCGAAGATTTTTTTCATGTTATACCAACAAGTTGCAACCTTATTTAATGAGATGAGTTTTAATGACCAAATACGATATCGTCGGGCAGTTGGTTTTTATCGTGCCCGGGCTCAAAAGGAAATTCTTTGTGTAGTGCCTGCCCTATATCGGCCATGCATTGTACAATACCATCAACAATATGTTCGCCCTGAAATTTTTCCATCATTTGTTCCACCTCGGCCTGCCAAAATGCTGCACCTAAACGGTTATGTATGCTTTCATCGCCAAAAACCGCCACTTGTTTGTCACGCATGGCTATGTAAACCAATACACCATTACGGTCTTCGGTTAAATCCATTTTAAGATGAAAGAAAACTTCTGCTGCCCTGTCCAATGCATCCATAAAACGACAGCGACTTTCTACAAATAGCCTTATCTCGCCGCTGGTTGTTTTTTCAGCCTCACGGATAGCATTTACTATTTGCTCTTTTTCCTGCGCCAGAAAAAACTGTGGTTTATTTTTTGAAAATGGAAACACAATAATTATTTAAACTTTATTTCAATAACTTTTTCGGAGCCTGCATCGGCAGCAAATGGTTGTTTAGCTTTGAAGCCAAACACATTTGCCGTTATACTGGAAGGAAAAGAACGTACACGAACATTGTAATCGTTAACGGCCTGGTTATAATCTTGCCGAGCTACTTTTATCCTGCGCTCGGTACCTTCCATTTGTGTTTGCAGGTTTAAAAAACCTTCGGTACCACGCAAGTTAGGATAACCCTCAACCACTGCAATTAAGCGGTTGGCATTAATAGCCAATTCTTTTTGCAATTGTTCCTGTAACGCAATATTTTCCGGACTGGCCTCAACATTCATGGCTGATGAAGTTATACGACTACGCAAATCGGCAATTTTTTCCAGTGTTTCTTTTTCGTAATTGGCCATGCCTTTTACGGTTTGTACTAAACTGGGAATTAAATCGGCACGGCGCTGATAGGTACGTTGTACATCGGCCCAGTATTTATTTACAGCTTCCTGTTTATTAATAAAGCTATTGTAACTAATAGCAGTATATAAACCTGCTATTAGTACAATACCTAATAATATATAGAGACCTTTCTTTTTGTTCATTGGTTATTAGAAATTAAACTTTACATCCGGCGCTTTGTTGGCACCTTCTTCTGCTTTAAATCCTTCTTTAGCTTTAAAGCCAAACATTCCGGCAAATATGTTCATAGGGAAAGAACGTACTTTAACATTGTACTCGTTTACCGCAGTATTAAATGTGCGCTGTGCATTATTAATACCATTGGCCATACTTTCTAAACTACGTTGCAATTCCAAAAAGTTTTGGTTGGCTTTTAGGTCAGGGTAACGCTCAACCACTACCATTAAACGGCTTAAGGCACCGGTTAACTGGCTTTGTGCTTCCTGAAACTTAGCAACATTCTCCGGCGTAAGATCATCCGCAGATACATTAATACCGGTAGCTTTTGAACGGGCTTCAATAACATCCGTTAAGGTTTTACGCTCAAAATCGGCAGCACCTTGTACCGTATTAATTAACTGCTGTGTAAGATCGGCACGTTTTTGATATTCCACTTCTACATTGCCCCAGGCTTTTTTTACATTTTCGTCTTGTTTAACGATACCGTTATAGCCATTACAGCCCATAAAGCCTACAATGGCAAGAACTGCTAATACAATAATCCAGGTTAAACTTTTCCCTTTCATGTTTTAAAGATGTTTTTGTTAGATGTTAAAAGTAATGCTTTTGTACAGTTACTAAAAAGTTTTTGGGTAAATGCCCCTTTTTATACGGTAAGTTGCACCCGTAATCTATCTTCCTGCCTGTTTTTAAACACCAGCCATGTTGTTACAAGTGTAGATAATATAAAGTACACCAGTATAATATAAGGTGCTATGTTCAGGTATTTGCTAATGGCAAACCAATCCTCCTGACTAAAAAATAAATAAACGCCGAAAGCGTTTTTCAACAACTCCCAATACATAGCTGCAGGATTACGATCCATTAACTCGGTAAGTGCATACACCGATAAAAATACAAACAAGCCATATACATAAATAGCAGCACCGTCTAACTGGTTTATAACAGCTATGTTGGCAAAAAAATAACTGATAAAAAAAAGTATAACACCCAGTTGTACCCAGCTCCATGCTTTTAATAGTAACGATGCAGGTGGATTATATTTTTCAAAATGGTATGGGTCATCAATCTTAAATACGGGATAATTTTCCGCAACATCCTGCGGACGCCAACCCGTTGGCATAAACCAGATACGCAATTTATCTTTCCAGCTTTTGGTACGCCACGCATCCTGCATTAACAACCATACATGCTGAAAATTTATTTTAATCGGGTTCCAGGTACGTACCGGCCTGGTAATGCCATACACCGGCGGCACAGCTGCTAATTCTTCCTGATAAGTGCCAAACCATTTATCCCATACAATAAATATTTGCCCAAAATTTTTATCAAGGTATTCTTTGTTAATAGCATGGTGTACCCTATGATGCGATGGTGTTACAATAACTTTTTCAAGCCAACCCATTTTATTTATGTGTTGTGTATGGTACCAGAACTGTGCAAATAAATGTAATGGTGCCACAACCGCAATTACCAATGCCGGTACGCCTAACAATGCTGCAGGTAATAAAAAAATAGCAAACAGTTTTACAATTTCCGAAATGCTTTGCCGCAATGCACAAGCCAAATTAAACTCCTCGCTGCTATGATGTATTAAATGATTGTTCCAGAAAATATTGTACACATGGTTAATACGGTGCGACCAGTAACCCATAAAATCCAATGCAATAAAAGCAATAATGTAAAGCCAAATTGTAGATTCAATATGCACCAATGCCACTTTACTTACCAACCATTGATACGATAAAATAGCAATGCTTAAACCTAACACATCTTTGGTAACATTGGTAATGCCGCTTGTTAAACTACTTATCATATCCATCGTCTGCACGGTGTCTTTTCCTTTGCGCCAACCATACCATTTTTCCAACAGTACCAGCAACAAAAAAGCAGGCATTGCAATCAGCAAAATTTTGCCATAGGTTTCCATACTACAAGCTTTGTTGCCTAAATTTAAACAATAGATATGAGAATTGAGATGTCAGAATTCAGATTTGAGAATTGAGATGTCAGAATTGGGAAATGAGATGCTGACCGGTTTGTCTGAATGCTCAAATCTCATAGCTGAGGTCTTTTTTACCAACTGCATTACTACTATCATCTTCCGTTGTGTCACTCACTTGTACTGCAACAACGCGGAGCATTAATGAGACCAGTCCAATAACTAATATCGAATTAATTCTATTGGGCATTGTGCATATAGCGTAATATTTGGCAAAACATTTTTATTTTGTCCTGTTAAAATCAGAGGAGTTTTAGTAGATACAAGTCATCTTGCAGAAGACTTGCGCCAGATTATTCCCAAATTAAACAGGATGCTGATTTGCGAAAATCTGCGGGATAAATTACCGTAACACAATGCAATCTTCTAAATAATCAGAAAACCTCATTTCCAAATTTCCAAATCATCAAATCACCTAATTCTTCACATCCCTCTTCCTAGTATAAAAACTGTTATTTTTACACAAACTATTACCCGTGAGTTTTTTATCAGCCACCCAATCTATAATATTTCGTTTTAAATTTTTGCTGGCCACTATTTTAGGCAGTTTACTATTGTGGGCAGCCTGGCCAACATCTAACTTTACCGTACTTATTTTTTTAGCCTGGGTACCGTTACTGTGGGCCGAGGATAACATGAAAAATACCAAAGCATTTGCGGCACTCACTTACCTGCACATGTTTTTATGGAATATACTGGTTACCTGGTGGGTGGCAAATTCTACTATCATTGGCGGTGTAAGTGCATTTGTTGCTAACAGTCTTATTATGTGTATTCCTGTTTTGCTATTCAGGTTTACAAAAAAACAATGGGGAAGGTGGGTAGGTTATGGTTCATTTATTGTTTATTGGTTAGCATTTGAGTATATACACCTTAACTGGGATTTAAGCTGGCCCTGGTTAACATTAGGTAATGCTTTTGCTACACAAACAAACTGGATACAATGGTATGAATACACCGGTAGCAGCGGCGGTAGTTTATGGATTTTACTGAGCAATGTAATGGCTTATTTTGCTTTATCCGTTTTTGTAAAAGAAGGAAGAACGGGCAAATATTTTAAATCATTAGCGGGTTGGATAGCCTGTATAGCTGTACCCATTATTATTTCAAGGTTAGTTTTTCCATCCTCATTAAATTATACACAAGAACATAATATTGTAGTAGTACAACCTAATATTGACCCATGGGATGAAAAGTTTGAACTGGGTAAAGAAGAAGCGCAATTACAAAAATTAATCAGCCTGTCAGAAAAAGCCATTGATGCCAATACTTCATTGGTAATATGGCCCGAAACGGCCATACCTTTTCAAGCAGATGAGGATCAGCTTTGGCACAACAATTTAATTAGTCCTGTATTTGCTTTTTTACACAAAAATCCACAGGTTAATTTACTTACGGGACTGGAAGGTGTGCAGGTTTTTGCATCCAAAAACAGTCCTTATTCAAAAGCATTCAGAGGAGGCTATTCCGGTTATTATGAAAGTTACAATAGTGCTTTATTGCTGGATACTGCATCGGCAGCTATTTACCACAAATCAAAACTGGTACCGGGTGTAGAAGTATTGCCACGCTTTTTAGGTTTTATGTCGGAAGCCTTTGAAAAGTTTGGTGGCACCGGCGGTGGTTATGCCCGTGATACGGCAGCAAAAGTTTTAACTACACCCAATAAAAGTTATAAAATAGCTCCTGCTATTTGTTACGAAAGTATTTATGGCGATTATATTACCTCCTTTGTACGCAAAGGCGCCGACATTATTTGCATCATTACCAACGACGGTTGGTGGGGCAATACACAAGGCCATAAACAGCACATGAACTATGCCCGACTGCGTGCCATAGAAACCCGTAAATGGATTGCACGTAGTGCCAACACAGGTATAAGTTGTTTTATTGATCCGTTGGGTAATGTACTACAACCACAACCATGGGATAAGGCTGCTACTATTAAAATGAATATTCCTGCCACAGAAGGGCAAACCTACTTTGTAAAACATGGCGATTACATTTCCTGCAGTATGTTATGGATAGGGGCATTATTATTGCTGTTATCTATTGCTGTGGCCATAAAAACTTTTATGAAAAAAAGAAAGCAAAAAGCTAAGGGTAATTTGGAGATTTGATGATTTGGTGATTTGATAATGAAGGTTTCTGATTTCAGATGGAATTTGCATTTTGTTTATCAGTATTTTATCCCGCAGATTTTCGCAGATATAAAGCAGCGCATATTTTCGCAAATCAGGATACTGGTTGTTTTGGTGATTTTTTTGACAAAATAAAGAAGCTTGCCTAATGCCCAATAGTATTACTGAACGGCCCCGATTAAAATACGGGGTACTGCTCAATGGCCAATAGAATTGTTGCAGCACAAGTGAGTGACACAACGGAAGATGATAGTAGTAATGCAGTTGGTAAAAAAGAACTCAGCTATGAGATTTGAGCATTCAGACAAACCGGTCAGTACCTCAATTCTGACATCTCAATTCTTACATCTTAATTTTAATTTATGCCGTATATAGAAACAGTGATTAACGGAAATAAAATTGGTTATTACGACGAAGGTAAAGGCCATATTGTGGTGTTGCTACATGGCTTTGGCGAAGATGCTACTATTTGGGCCGAACAAATAAAAGTATTACAACAAAGCCATCGGGTTATTGCGCCCAATTTTCCGGGCACCGCACAATCGGAGTTAACAACGGTTTTATCCATTGAAAGTATGGCAGATAGTGTACAACAATTATTACAACTACCGGCTTTGGATATTTCGGCTAACAATAAAATTATTTTAATTGGCCATAGCATGGGCGGTTATGTTACGCTGGCTTTTGCCGAAAAATTTCCGGAATTGTTATTGGGTTGGGGACTTTTTCACTCGACTGCAGTGGCTGATAGCGACGAAAAAAAGCAGGTTAGGGAAAAAGGAATTGCTTTTATTGAGAAAAATGGCCCTGCAGCCTTTATAGAATCGACGGTTGGCAACCTTTTCTCCGCACAAACAAAAAAGACTAACCCTGACTTGATAAAAGTTTTTTTACAACGAATGAACAACTTTTCGGGTGCTTCGCTCGTTTCATACTATAAGGCAATGATTAACCGGCCCGACAGAACAAATGTTTTAAAAGATGCAGCGGTTCCGGTATTATTGGTGTTAGGTAAGGACGATAATGCTATACCCTATGACGATACGTTAAGGCTAGCATATATGGCCAATAAAACTTATTTTTATACCTTACAACAATCCGGACATATGGGTATGTTGGAAGAACAGGAAAAAACAAACGAAATTTTGTTGGAATTTGTACAGCAATGTTTGGTAGCAAGCCCCGATTAATGAAGCGAATTATTGTTTTTATATTATTACTTTTTTCTGCCACCGGTTATGCTGCGCATATCAAAGGTGGCTTTTTTACTTACGAATATTTAGGCCCCGGTACCGGCGGCTCACATCGCTACAATATTACTTTAACGGTTTACATGCAATGTAACCCCAACTCTGGCCAGGTTAGCGACCCTATAAACTTTACTTTTTTTGATTCCGAAGATCACAGCCAACAGTTTCAAAGGCAAGTACGTAAAACATCGGAATACAATTTAGATAAGGTTAGAGACGAAGAGTGTTTATCAGGCGACCAACGCGGTTGTTACTACACCATTGTGGTGTATAAACTGGAAAATACTGAACTGCCTAACCGCCCCAGCGGTTATACGGTTTCTTATCAACGTTGTTGCCGTATTGCAGGTGTGTCAAACATTAGTAATTCAGGCGAAGTAGGCAATACTTATTCTATTAGAATACCCGGCACTAATGTAGCTCCAACTGCCCCAAGAAACAGCAGCCCCATGTTTTTGGTTAACGATACGGTTGTAGTTTGTGCTAATAGTTATTTTGAATATCCTTTTCAGGCTACCGATGCCGATGGAGATGCATTAAGTTATGAATTTTGCTCGGCTTGGGTAGGTGGTGGCCCGGGTAGTGGCGGCACCGGAGGCACAGGTCAAAACGGCCCCGCACCTGATCCTGCTTCGCCTCCTCCATACAATACCGTACCATATTCATTTCCCTATTCATCATCACAACCATTAGGTGCCGAAGTAACCATAAACCCTACTACCGGTTTAATTAGTGGCGTTGCGCCGCCATTAACAGGCCAAGGTGAGTATGTAGTAACGGTTTGCGTTACGGAAAGTAGAAACGGTGTTATACTGGGACAATACCGAAAAGAACTTCACTTAAAAGTAGGCGCCTGCCAACCCATTAAACCAAGGCTAGAACCTCGTTACGTTACCTGCGATGGGTTAACGCTTACATTTCAAAACTTTAATACCAACCCAGATATAAGAACCTTGTATTGGGATTTTGGCGATGGCCAATTTTCTACAGCCCGCACACCTACACATACTTACCTAAACCCTGGTAATTATACTTTAAAGGTTATAGCCAACCGCGGTGAGCTTTGTGCCGATTCTATTGAAGTACCCGTAGGTGTATGGCCTGGATTTTTTCCTGCATTTAATACCGCAGGTATTTGTATAACCAACCCGGTAACCTTTACCGATACCAGTACCACCAATTATGGTGTTGTGGATTACTGGCGCTGGAACTTTGGCGATGCTACTACACTAGCCGATACATCACGCTTACGAAATTCAAGCTGGCAATATGCCAACATTGGTGCAAAAACCGTTCAGCTAATAGTTGGTAACAGCATGGGCTGTATTGATACCATAGAACGAGTAGTAAATATAATTGATAAACCGCCCATTACATTAGCATTTAAAGACACACTTATTTGCATACCCGATCCTATCCAATTACAGGCATCAGGAACGGGACAATTTAGTTGGTCTACCAACGCTGGTACATTTGCAACCAATACGCCTACAACAACCGTAGCACCTACAACTACCACTATGTATTATGTAGAGTTAAACGAACAAGGCTGTATAAATAATGATTCATTGCAGGTAAGAGTTGTGGCGGAAGTAAGTTTGGCGGCCATGGCCGATACCGTTATTTGTCGTACCGATAATGTTCAACTACGTGTAACATCTGACGGGTTGCGTTATAACTGGACACCCGCTGCTACCATTGCCGATCCTACTTTACAAAACCCTTTTGCCCGACCTACCGACCCAACCACTACTTACACCGTTGTGGCAACCATTGGTACCTGTTCGGCTACTGATAGAATTAATGTAACTACTATTCCCTACCCCATTGCCAATGCGGGTAACGATACTGTTATTTGTTATAACGAAGCTGCATACTTGCATGGCTCACACGACGGTAACCGTTTTACATGGAGCCCCACAGCCTCTTTATTAAACAGTGGTTCTTTAAATCCGGTGGCGTATCCTCCACGCACAATGGAGTATGTGTTATCATCATGGGACGATTTGGGTTGCCCCAAACCCGGCCGCGATACGGTACTGGTAACAGTGTTGCCAAAAATAATTCCTTATGCCGGTAACGATACTGCCGTTGTAGTAAACCAACCATTACAATTATTAGCTACCGGTGGCAGCAGTTATGTTTGGTCGCCGGCAACAGGTTTAAACAACCCTAACATTGCCGATCCTATAGGGCGTTACCCCGCTAGTATTGATAGCATACGCTACAAAGTATTAGTGTATAACGAAATTGGCTGTTACGATTCTACATCGGTTAAAGTAACCGTATTTAAAACCAACCCATATGTGTTTGTGCCCACCGGTTGGACACCCAATGGTGACGGACTAAACGATGTATTAAAACCAATTGCTGTTGGTGTACGTGAAATAAAATATTTCCGTGTGTTTAATCGTTGGGGTCAACTTGTTTTTGCTACACAGGTAAATGGTCATGGTTGGGATGGACGCATAAACGGAACCCTACAAGCAACCAATGTGTATGTATGGATGGTGGATGCCATTGATTATACCGGCCAAAAGATTTTCCTAAAAGGAACTTCAACGCTGATACGGTAATTTTTTTTTGTTTATCAACTGTAGTGCTACTATCATCGTCCCTTGCGTCGCACTCTTGTACTGCATTAATTCTATTGGGCAATGTGCAGTAAACAAACCTTTAAGTAAAGTATTATTTTTAGTAGAGACGCCATGTTGACGTCTTTTATATTTTGTCTTACACCGAGACGCCAGCATGGCGTCTCTACTAAACTCCCAATATTTAATAACTCTCTCTATGAACTATTAACCATGAACTATTAACCAATTCCCTCCTACCTTTGTTTCTATGATACAATTATTTAAAAACATTGATCAGCAAACCGTAGAGGTTGATAAAACCAGTGAAGCGGTTTGGGTAAATTTATTGCCGCCTTTAAAACAGGAGGAGTTTGCCGAGTTATCGGAAACGCTGGATATACCTATTGACTTTTTAACCGACTCGTTGGATATAGACGAACGTAGCCGTTTTGAGGAAGAGGATAAAGTGAAACTGATTGTTATTAAAACACCTACCGAAAACCATTCCTTTAACGAAAGTGACGCTTATTACATAACTATACCTATTTGTATTATACTTACCCACTCGCAAATTGTAACTGTAAACTCATTTGAAAACCCGGCTATTAAAAAATTTCTGGATACTTTTCAAAACCGTCAACCCGATAAAAAGAGCATGATGGTAATGAAGATTATTGAAAAGATTGTACAGAATTTTTTGGATTACCTGAAACAAATAAACCAGCAACGTAATGTACTGGAGCAAAAGTTATATGCATCCAGCGAAAACGAACAGCTTTTACAGTTAATGCGCATACAAAAAAGTCTGGTGTATTTTGTTACAGCACTACGCTCAAACGAATTGCTGATGATGAAACTGCAACGCACCAATTTTTTACAACTTACCGATGATGAAAAAGAATACCTGGATGACCTGATTGTAGATAACTCACAGGCATTGGAGATGGCTAATATTTATGCAAATATTTTAGCCAGTACATTAGATGCGTTTGCCAGTATAATTGCCAATAACCAAAATCAGGTATTAAGGCGCTTATCAGTAATTACTATTGTATTAAGCTTACCTGTATTAATAGCCAGTATTTTTGGGATGAATGTGCCCAATGGTTTTGAACAATCCGGAGCAGCATTTTATATAGTAGTGCTATTATCATTGGCCATTGCTTTAACTATTGGCTGGCTGTTTTTACGCAAAAAAATATTTTAACCGGTGGCAAATTTTAATGTTAGGGTTTACGGCTTATTAATAAATGAACAACAACAGGTGTTGGTAAGCGATGAATATATACGAGGTGGTTATTATACAAAATTTCCTGGTGGCGGATTGGAGTTTGGCGAAGGCACCCGTGATTGTTTAGCAAGAGAATTTATGGAAGAAATGAACCTTAAAGTGCGTGTAAAAGACCATATTTACACTACTGACTTTTTTCAAATGTCAGCCTTTAAACCTAGCGACCAAATTATATCTATTTACTACACCGTAGAAGCATTGGAAGCCATAACTGTACCGTTAAGAGATACACCTTTTGCTTTTGATGAAGCGCAATTGTTGTTGTATGATACACGCAAAGAAATTGAAACCTTCCGTTTTATTGACTGGGATAATTTTTCATCATCATCTGTTACTTTACCTATTGATAAAGTTGTTGCAGATTTAGTAAAGAATAGGAAATTTGGCAATTAGTTAATTTGAAAATCATTGTTGTCCGGAAAAAGTTAAAAACAGAGTAATAAAAAAGGTGGCCTAAGCCACCTTTTGGGTTAGTTTTAAGTTACCACACCAAAAACATTCCCATGCGCAAACATAACTTTTTTACCGGACAGCCAATTTTTTCTCAGTTA